>Ga0315315_10005757_pt1 | contig 11448 bp, 10 predicted proteins | sample M140m3416metaG_FD_203699 | JGI IMG/M metagenome (GOLD analysis project Ga0315315, IMG submission 203699) | Ammonia-oxidizing marine archaeal communities from Monterey Bay, California, United States - M1 40m 3416 | ecosystem: Environmental > Aquatic > Marine > Intertidal zone | place: USA... | reverse complement strand
TATAAAGCCTAATCTCAATTGTCGTGACTGTTTACATTGCTGAAGATTGGACTTCAGAAGAATCTGACGTCCTGAGAAGATATTTTACAAATCTCGATCAGCCGGTTTTTGCTCTGGTGAATTTACCCGAAGTCGTGAAGGGGGCATTATTCGCTAGATACAGCAGATCAGCCAAAAGTCTTCGCAGATTATTTCTAGACGAATTTTTAGGAGACTTGGATATATCTGGGGACGCATCAATCGACGCGACCATTGGACTTGACCACGCCGAAAAGCTTTACCACAGAATATTTTTCGAATACGGTGATGATTCGGTTGCTCAATTAGGAGGTGTTCACCTAGCATGCGAACAAGCCTCAAATCTACTTACCAAAGTTCTTGAGTGGGGGAGATTGATGAGCTACCTCGAACAATCAACACGGTATATTTCGTACGATTCTCGGTTCGGTGGACGCTACAGGTATTACCGAGACGCCGAAATAATGGACTCAAGCTTTGGCGCCAAATATATCGGTGATATGGACCGTATTTTCGATACTTACGCACACCTTGTCCCTCAGATGCAAGATTTTGTTCGAGATCAATTTCCGAAACACCCTGATGATGGTGATTTTGTTTATAGGCAAGCAGTGAAGGCAAAAGCTTTTGATGCTCTTCGTGGCTTGTTGCCAGCAGCTTCACTTTCAAACGTCGGCATTTACGGAACAGGCCAGGCATACGAGGCTCTTCTTCTCAGAATGAGAGCTCACCCCCTCCCTGAATCAAGGTACTACGCAGATTTGATGCTGAGTGAATTACGCAAGGTCATACCTTCTTTTCTAGAGCGGGTTGACCGAGAAGACAGGGGAGTGGTTTGGAGCAACTACCTCGAGGAGACTCGAGAAGATACCGCTGATGTCGTAGCTGCTCTATTTCCAGAAGGCGCAATTGTTGACCCTTCACCTACTGTGAGACTTGTTGACTTTGATCCAGAAGGTGAAGTAAAAATGATTGCTTCAATGATGTACCCTCATTCAACTATGTCCGAAGAACAGCTCGAAAGGCGAGTAGCTGGTATGAATCATGAGGACCGGATGGCTATTGCACGGGCATATGTAGGAGATAGGAGAAACAGGAGACATAAACCAGGTCGAGCTCTTGAACGTCCTTTCTATCGCTTTGATGTTCTGGTGGACTATGGAGCATTTCGTGATTTGCAACGTCATAGGATGCTGTCAATGGAATGGCAGAAATTAAGCCCTCACCACGGATACATATCTTCTCCGCTGGTTACTGCGGCTGGTATGGGGCAAATATATGAAGAGACTATGGAACGATCTGCTGCACTATACGACCTTCTCGTAGATGATTTCCCTGACCAAGCTTCTTATGCAATTAGTTTGGCATACAATATCCGATTTAATATGAATATTAATGCTCGCTCAGCTATGCATTTAATTGAACTGAGAACTACTCCACAGGGTCACCCCTCATATCGAGAGGTTGGACAAGAAATGCATCGATTAATTGCCGAAGAAGCCGGCCATAAAGTTATTGCCGAAATGATGAAATTTGTCGACCACACTGATGAAACTGACTTGGAACGATTACAAAGTGAGCGGCGTGCTCAGGAAAAACGACAAACATCAAAATAATATTGGAATTAACACCTATAAGGCCTCGAAAAGCTCTATAGTCCTCGTTAAATAGCATATGAATAAGGAAGTAAGGTGGCTGAAGAAAAACCTGAAAGTGAAGAAGAATACGATGATGTCGAAGTTGATCTTGACGGCGTTGATCCAGAAGATGATGTCATAGAGGACGTCGAAGATGGTGAAATTTTTGAAGACGGTGATGAGTTCGATGATGAAGATGATGAAGAAGATGCATCATTAGAAGCGGTTGCTGAATCCGAAGAAGACGACGATGAAGTTGAAGCTGATCTTTCAGCCATTTTGCAAGAAAGAATATCCGCAGATGACGATGAAGAAAATGACGCTAAAAGTACTGAATCCTCGGCAAGCGAATCTTCTAATACTGCAGAATTAGTCTCAGCAAAAGAAGATGAGGTTCTTTGTCAAAGTTGCTTTACTCTTGTTCAACAGAGCGCTATTGACGAGGAAGGCGCTTGCCCTAACTGTGGCGCCGAATTTTAATGCCAATTAGCATCAACAACAATGTCTAATTTCGAATCATGTAGATTTGCTATTACGGAAGATTATGCAGATTTTGAAGTTCTTTTTGCACAATCACGACAGGAGGCATCTACCTACAAGGCCTCTGATATCTGGTTAACACTTGAAGCCTTAGAAGGAACTCCCGAAACGATTTTCAATAATTACATAGCCGATAAGGAGAAAGCTATTCTGGTCGGTGAGTTTAATGAGGTGCCGGTTGGTTTCATGCTTCTCAAATTATTCAAGTTAGGAGAAGCCCTTGCCGTCCGAGTTGATGAGGTTTATGTTCATAGCGAAGTTCGTGAAGTCGGCGTAGGTGAACGCCTAATGAATTCTGCAATTGATTGGGGAAAACAGAATGGAGCGGTTCGAATACTAGGTAGAACATTTCCTGGCGACCGTCACATGAAAAACTTCTATGAGAGGTTCAAAGTTACAGCAAGATTAATTGAGGTCTCTAAGGAACTTAACTAGTAGTAGCAAAGAGTTCTGCAATTTGTGGAATACGTTCAGCATGTTTCTCAATGCTTTTCTTAAGGTCATCAGTAATATTTGTTGGCAAACCCTGAGGAATAACTTTTTCTCGAACAGGGGAGAGAGCGACTGCTTCCATAACAACTGACCATCTGTAGGGATTCGCTAAATTGTTTAAAGCATTTCCAGCTTGCTCACTTAGTTGCAATCCTAAATTCTCTGGCAGTTGAGCGCCAGCTTTTGGTGATCTTGAACTCAAATTTAGTGCCCGAACAGTTTTTTCTTCTTTCAGTGCCTCTTTAATAGAAGCAAGCCATTCTCTATGATCAGAGTCGATTCGTTCGGTTAATTTAACCCCTAATCGTTCTTTGATTACGATCGCTTCAGCAGACTTTGCCCAGCGTTCTGAGGAGGCAACTACAGATCTAAAATCCTGTAGATCAATTTTTGCAAGATTATTTTCAACAGATTCCGCTTTATCAAGCCATTCCGCCATCTTCATATCCTGATTAAGTTTTTCGGCATAATCTAACAAAGCTTCAGGGCAGCCCTCAGGCAAAGACATTTTTTTCAATGTTTTTCTCAAGTCTGGAATTGAACTTCCTACAAGTTCTTTAGCGAGAGTTTGGTGCAATAGGGGCAAGTTAGATATGTAGTCATTTCTCCGTTTTCTAGCAGGCTTCAATCTTTTCCCTCGTGGTGGCTGATATGGACGTCGTTTTTTTCGTTCGATTCTCTTGTCATTATCGAAAGTTTTATTTTTTCTTTCAGATGATCGTGTTGACTTATTGTTTCGTCCTTTTTTGGAATTTCGTTTCTTATTGCCTTTAGACACTAAGGAAGTCGTTACTCCAAGTGATTCTTTACCTGAACCGATTATCTCTAATAGTTCTGGTTCGTCTTTCTTTTGTCTAGTGGGCAGCACTGAAATTATTTCTATTCCATCCATCATAAAATCTGCTTCAACTCTTAAAACGTCGCCGATTGCCACACCTGATGGCACAAGCGTAGCCTTAATGGTGCCCTTTGGTTCCTTAGCTCCAGCTGACCTCCATGTATAAAATGAGTCATTAGATTGACTGGTAATTTCTATATCAAGTCGATTTGGCATGGAACGAATGGTATCGGTTCGGATGACATCTGACACACTAGTGACACCAGATATCAAATGATATACACTTAATGGATATAGGGGAGCTTGGAAACAGGCTGAGAATGCGAAGTGCAGACCCTCGAACCTGATCTGGGTAATTCCAGCGGAGGAAATCATGAAATTTATCAAGCTTTTATTAGGGCTCATTGTCACGGCATCAATAATCCTAATTTTTTTACCTAGTTGCTCAGATAACAGTGTCAATGAAACAGGAAACAAAAGCAAGGAAAGCTGTCTTAAAGAATCAGGACTAAAGGAAATTAAGTTAACCGAGGAAGCAAAAAAGTCTGCTCTCGGAGAAATAATAGACTTAGTGGTCTACGATGCGTTTCTGGCACCCGAAGGAGTCTTCGAACGATTCAAAGATGAAACAGGTATAACCGTTAACATTCTCACCACAGCCGATACGGGAACTATGGTTTCTCAAGCGGTTTTAACATCCGGTAACCCCGTTGGGGACGTCATGTTCGGTATAGACAATACTTTTCTTTGCAAGGCATTAAATAACGATGTCTTCGTACCTTACAAACCAGGTACATGGAATGAACTTAGAGAAGAACTTAAACTAGACGCTTCTGGAAGAGTAGTACCAGTCGATTATGGGGATATATGCCTAAATTATTGGAAAGATTCATTTAGCATTTCTCCAACCACCATTAATGATCTAGCTACTTCTAACTTTTCGGGTCAATTTGTTACACAGAATCCCGAGACTTCTGCGCCGGGGATGGGGTTCCTGCTATCAACGATTGCAGTTTTCGGTGACGACTGGGAGGACTTCTGGACTGAACTGAGAAGTAATGATGTTGCAATTCGATCAGGTTGGAGTGAAGCCTACTACGAGGACTTCTACAGCAAAGACAGGAAAATAGTGACAAGCTACGCAACAAGCCCAGTAGCTGAATACATTTTCGCAGATCCTCCTGTTGAGGCACCGCCTACGGCAATAATTACCGATTCTTGCTTTAGGTCTATTGAATTTACCGGAATACTGAGAGGCACTGATAGCCCGATAGCATCTGCAATGCTAGTTGATTTCCTCACCTCTGTTTATTTCCAAGAGATGATTCCTGAGACGAACTTCGTTCTTCCAGCGAATGTCAATGCTAAGCTTCCAGAAGTATTTCTCAGATTCCTAGAAGATGTACCGAACGCAGTTTCTATTTCACCAGATGATATTGATGCTAACCGCAATACTTGGACGGAGCGTTGGACCGAATTGGTTCTTCGCTAATGGTTAAAGGATGAGTTCTCGTGTAATGACGGGAACATATAAGACTACTGCGTTAGCATTTCTCTCCTTATTAGCTTTCTATCTTATTTTTTTCTTTTACCCAATAGGAAAAATACTCGCTATAGGGCTTAGTTTTTCCTCTTTTGAGCAAGCTTTCACATCAGTATCCATTCGCAAAGCCTTATGGTTTACGATATGGCAGGCAACAGTCTCCTCTGCGCTATCCGTTGCAATAGGGCTCTGCATATCTAGTGTCTTTGTAAAGTCAAACTTCAGATTTAAAAGATTCCTTGAGAGCTTGACTTTCATACCTTTTGTCATGCCAACGGTCGTTGTAGCCTCCGCATTCATTTCAGTAAACGAACTACTGAGACTTGATAACTCACCATTAAATCTACAGGGGAGTGCATTGGGTATAATCGTGGCGCATATTTTCTTTAATACCTCAATAGTGGTTCGCACACTCACAAGTACGTGGCCCATGATTGACTTTGAATCAGAACAAGCTGCTCAAACTCTTGGGGCAAACCGGATTCAAATTTTTTTTCAAATAACATTGCCACAACTCAAATCCGGATTGATCTCAGCAGGATCTCTATCGTTCCTATTTACGTTCACCTCATTCGGCGTAATCCTAATTCTTGGCGGTCTAGGAAAGGCGACCATTGAAACAGAAATTTGGCGCTATGCGACACAACGTACTGAATTTGAAACTGCTGCAGTCTTAGGGATAATTCAACTTCTAGTAGTGGTCGCAATGCTTACAATAAACAATAAGTTCCTAACGACTGATAGTAGAAATAGTAATCTGCTTTCAAAGGCCCGATATTCACACCCGGTTTCAAAATTTCGTAAATCAGCTAACACTATTTTTATACTAGGGTTCTTTGGCTTCCCATTTCTTGTCTTGCTTGAGAGATCACTCAGGACACCAGCCGGATACTCTTTTGCATATTATAAGCAGCTCCTTTGGGAAAACTCAGCTGAACGCTTTGCTATATTTGGTGCACGGAAAGCTATTTTCAATTCATTGATTTGGGGTGCCCTAGCAATGTTAATAGCCACAGTCTTGGGCTTAATTGCAGCGTACTTACTAACTAATAAGTCAAAAGCTCTTTCTCAATTTTCTGGAGTATTTCTTATGCTTCCCTTGGGAGCATCAGGTGTTTTGCTTGGGTTTGGAATTCTAATTTCCCTGAACAGAGGCTTTTTTGATTTCCGATCAGAGTGGTGGATTGTTCCTCTCGCTCAAGGTTTACTTGGGGTAGGAATAGTTGCAAGATTGAGCTCGAATGCAATCAAAAAAATTGATCCGACTATCAGGCATGCTGCATCAACATTAGGCGCTTCTTCAGTAACGATTTGGCGCAGGATCGATTTCCCAATCATTACGAAAGCAGTTATAGCTGGATCAGCATTTTCGTTCGCATTAGCGATTGGTGAGTTTGGAGCAACGTCATTTCTTGTACGCCCGCAACGGCCAACAATTCCGACAACTATCTTTAATCTTTTGGGACGTCCAGGTTCGTCTACGTTCGGACAAGCAATGGCTTTAAGTGTAATTCTTGCAGTGATAACTTGGCTTGTAGTCTCATTGCTTGACAGAACAGGATCGTTATCGTCTAATGACTTTTAATGGATTAGAAATATCTAACGTATCAGCCCAACTCGGCCAGGAAAGCATACTGCGAGCTGTCAGCTTTCAACTAAAAGCAGGAAATGCATTGGCCGTCCTGGGCCCGAGTGGGTGTGGCAAAAGCACGCTTTTAAAGGTAATAGCTGGAATCATCACCCCGACCGACGGACATGTTTTTTGGAATTCAGTAGAGATCTCAAAGACTCCCGCCCACAATAGGGGTATAGGGCTCATGTTCCAAAATAATGCCCTTTTCCCCCACATGAACGTGCATGAAAACATCAGATTCGGTTTGGACATGCTGTCCGTTCCAAAGGATGAAGCAAATGATCGTATAGCTGATTTGCTGACATTAGTTGGTCTTAAGGGTTATGGAAACAGGGCTGTTGATACACTATCTGGCGGAGAAAGCCAGAGGGTTGCTTTAGCTCGAGTTTTGGCACCGGAACCAAAACTGGTTCTTTTGGATGAGCCATTTAATTCATTAGATAGAGCACTACGGAGAACTTTGGTCAATCAAGTCTTTGAGATTCTCCGAGCGAAAAAAATTACTTCGATACACGTAACGCATGAAGGAGATGAAGCATCGCTATTTTCTGACTCAATACTAATAATTGATAATGGTAAAATTATAGATAACGGAACTTTTGCAGAGATTGTTGATTCACCTTCAAATGTGCTGTCTGCTGACCTGCTTGGTTTACAAACGATGTGGGTACCTGATGCACACTTCGACGATGGAATTTGGAGTTTTATGACCCCCTGGGGTGTGAAGGAATATAGCGATTCCGAATTAGGGAGATATCAACTCTTGTTGCGTCCTGAGTATGTTCAAGTATCTGATGATGGCTTAGAAGCCTCTGTAACGAAAGTCTTTTATATCGCAGGCCAGAAGTACATAAATTGCAAAGTTGGTAACTTAGAAAAGATTACAGTGTTAACGGACAGTGATATTTCTGTGGGGGAGTCAGTGTATCTAGCTGTCGATATTGACTCAATTGAAATACTAGTCGCCTAATGTTATTGGTTGAATTGCTCTGCAATTAATTGATAAGAATTTTTTCGTTGTCCGTGGTCGTGGCAAATGGTGACAATTAATAATTCTTCTGCTTGGTAATCATTTGCTACGGACAACAGTTGCTCATGAACCATTTCTGGCGTTCCAACGACCATGGGGCGACTAGGGGAGAGAACCGTTAGTGAGCCTTGGCTTTCCTGATTAACTGATTTAGGTATCGGGCCACGTAACCCGTCTTTTCGCCATAGTTCTATACCCTCTAACATTGATGCAGCTTCCTTTTCCGAATCTGCGCAAAGGACATTCACACCGACTGAAATTACTGGATCGCTATGTTCAAATGAAGGGCGAAAATGCTTGCGGTAAAGATTGCATGTCTCAGCACCATTACCGTTGATGAAATGGGCCCAACTTAAAGGTAATCCGCAATGAGCAGCAACACTTGCAGAACCCTCGCTTGAAGCTAATAGCCAGAGTTCAGGCATTGTTTCTGTCAAAGGCAAAGCTTGAATACCTGCAAGTGGGCCAGTTTCAATAGTTTCTCTTCGTAATAGTGTTCGAATTTCAAGGACCGACTCTAGGTACCTATCAGATCCAGAGGCATTTCCGAAGCTCTGCAGAGCGTAAGCGGTTCGGGCGTCTGAGCCAGGAGCTCGTCCAAGTCCCATATCAATTCGATTCGGGTGAAGAGCCTGCAATACCTGAAAGTTTTCAGCAACTTTAAGAGGGGAGTAATGACTGAGCATTACCCCTCCTGATCCGACTCGAATCTGATGTGTATTTTCCGCTATATGTCCCATTAGGATCTCAGGGCTTGAACCAGCTAAGCCATGCATGCCATGATGTTCAGCGACCCAGTATCGGTGATAGCCAAGTCCATCAACAAACGAAGCCAAATCAACAGAATTTCTTAACGCTTGAGCAGGGGATACGCCTTCAGGTACCGGTGTTTGATCTAGAACTGAAAGCCGCACACCACATATTCTCATTAATGTTTACGTAAGTCACATCAAATCAATAATGTTTCACCTGATAAATAGCTTGTGGAGACGGCTAAGAAGATCTTCCTTTATTTGAATAAAATTTCAGAAGATTGAAGATCTTTAATCATTTAACACTTAGATGAGTGATTTTATGCAAATATGTTAAGCAACGACTCTTAGAAGGAGAATAATGAAACCAAAACTATTACACGCCTGGGTTAGCAACCGAGCAAATGATCTAAGAATGATGACCTTTGTCTATACAGCTGCCTCAGTGGCAATTCTATTCCTCATAAGAGACGCTTCGGGATTTGAAAGTGAAATGAAATTTGCAGTTGCTGTCGCAATAATCTCATTTGGGTTAAATGCATTGGTATGGTTCGACGGAGCTATTGCAGATATTGGAGCGAGTAGATCATCGATGGACGATGACCTGGCAAATTCTGAGATGGGCAAGAACTTTAAGAAGGCCCCGTTCATACTGTTCAGAGCTATGGGATCCGCAATAGTTGTAGTTAATACAGTTGCACAGGTTCTAGCTTTATACGCATAGGGAACACTCTCAGCAATTGGGCAAAACGCCTGAAATACACGTTATGTAAAGTAACTGACCTATAATCCCTATATAACATGGGCGACTAACTAATACTGATCAGAACTTTTAGCATTGTTTCTGGTGGTTTAGAATACGATTTCGGGAAAGTTATATTAGGGGGTAGACAAAATGCTAGATGAAAGATGGATCACCGATCGGGTTCCCACAAAGAAATTTCCACATTACACACGTGCTAACGCCGGCGAAGTATTGGCCGATCCTGTTACACCTTTAGGATGGACTTTTGGTTGGGAGTCAGGAATAGTCTTAGGTTGCAGAGACGGTTTTGTTTCTTATGGTGTTTTCGATGCTGACGAATACGGCAACCCGCCGGAGACATTTGGCCTGTTCGGGGGGTACTTTTATAATTGTTTGACTTCAGCTCGAATGATGGGCGTTAGAATGCCTGGCGTCACTCCCGAAGCTATTGATGACGCTTACTTTGATGCACACCCAGACGTCCCCCCATACGTTGCGGAAGATTGGCATGAGAGTGAACGCCACAGTGAAATATTAGCTGAAACTGGCGCGTATTTACTATCAGCTTCAGAACACCCACCTATAGAAGAACATAAGCGGCTAGGTAATGAGATCCGCGCTTCGCGCCCTGTCCTCAGTGAATTATCTAATGAAGAACTATTGTCTAGAGCTCGATCTCTTCAACCTCACCTTATATCAATGTTCGAGCAGCATGTTTGGGCATCATTAGGTGCTTCAAATGGTCCTGGAATTCTTGGCGCTTTATTAGGCGAAGTTAATCGATCAGATGATGTCGTTAAACTTCTATCCGGTATCGGAGACGTTGATTCTGCTGATATTGGTCGTGAATTGTGGAAACTATCTAGGATGATTCGTTCGTCATCGGATATCTCTGCTGCTTTTGACGAAGGAGTATCCAGTGACCTACTCGGAAAATGCTCGGATGAATTCAACGATGCATTTGCGACTTTCCTCTACAATCATGGATCTAGAGGGCCAAACGAATGGGATATCGGAGCCGATACATATGAAACTAAACCAGCATTAGCATTATCAATGTTAAATGCGATGAGGAATCAAGATGACTCAGCCGATCCTGAATTGGCTATTAAACGAAATTCGAAAATTCGCGAAGAACTCCGTGCAGAATTCACCGAAATGTTTAGTGGTAACGGTGAGGCCGCAGGGATGTTTGCAGCTGGAATGCAGGCAGGTGAAGTTTGGTTAGCAGCTCGTGAACGTCAGAAGAGTTCAATCGTTAAACCAATACAAGAAATCCGTTTATGTTTCCGCGAACTTGGATCTAGATTTGAAGCTGACGGATATCTTGCTAGTTCTGATTTAATTTTTATGCTTATTGAAGATGAACTCGATGATTTTCTTGCTGACCCAGGTTCATTCTCCCAACGACTTTCAGATAGAAAAAATGACTACATAGAACTATTTGACCTAATCCCCCCGTTCATAGTTAATACTTCCTGTGCTCCCCTATCTGAGTGGCCAAGAAGATCCACGCAAGAGATAATTAAAGTTGGTGTGGGAGATGAGCTCACAGGAGTTGCATGCTCGCCTGGGACAATTCAAGGAGTCGCTAGAGTTATCCTTGACCCCAACGATTCATTGTCATTAGAACCTGGGGATATTCTTGTTACACAAAATACTGATCCCGCTTGGACTCCATTGTTTCTTGTTGCAGGTGCAGTAGTAGTTAACGTAGGAGCGATAGCTAGCCACGCAAGCATTGTTAGTCGTGAACTTGGAATCCCATGTGTTGCTTCAGTTAGTGATGCAAGTTTGCGAATACCAGATGGCTCAATAATTACTGTAAACGGGTCTGCCGGCACAGTTGTAATAAACGAATTGCCCTAGAAAGACTGAAGGAACTCGCATCTCCAGAAAGAACCGTATACGCGGAAATATTCACCTCGCTGCTCTTCTTGCTGGATTTATCGGTGGGTGGGATGCATCAGCATCTTTCTTTATTTTTCCTGATATCCGCGATAATTTTGCTGGTGGAGATGCTGCTACTGCATCGTGGGTACTTAATGTTTCTAATGTCGTTGGAGCCGCGTTACTTCTGCAAGCAGGCAGATTCGCAGATAGCTCTGGTCCATATAAGATATACAAATTTGGAACGAAACTCTTTATAGTAGGAATGGTCCTGTCAACATTTGCACCTTCTATCTGGCTTTTAATTGCTACCAGAGGCTTGGCAGCAGT
>Ga0315315_10005756_pt1 | contig 11453 bp, 13 predicted proteins | sample M140m3416metaG_FD_203699 | JGI IMG/M metagenome (GOLD analysis project Ga0315315, IMG submission 203699) | Ammonia-oxidizing marine archaeal communities from Monterey Bay, California, United States - M1 40m 3416 | ecosystem: Environmental > Aquatic > Marine > Intertidal zone | place: USA... | reverse complement strand
TACAAAAATATAAAGAATTAAAAAATAAAAGAGGAACTAAAGAATATGAATGGTGGTTTTTAAGATATATTCCTTCTCAAGCAAAATTAGATAAAAAACATAAAAAAAAATTAAAAAAATTAGTTTATAAAACAAAAAAATTACATAAGAAAAATAAACGCTTTAAAAAAAAATTTAATAAAACTAAAAAAAAGAGAAAAAAGAAAAGAAAAAAAAGTTTATGGGGGTTCTAGTTTAATTCCTACATAAATTTCATTGTTAGGACATTCAATAACAACAACATTTGGTGGATTTATTTCTATTTCATTGACATTAACTTCATTATTATTTGTTTCAGTAGTTCCAATAACAACATTTTGGACATGATTATCAATAACTCTAGGGAGTCTACAATAACATATATAAATAATTAAAATTATATTACTCATTAATATTATTAAAATTGTAAACATACCCCACCAAAAATTTGACATAAATTATAATAACTTATTTCTTTATTAAGATTTATTAAATAAATAAGTTAAAAATATAAAAAAAATGTATTATATTTTCTTATAATGACAACTATTTTAGCCTCTAAAAAATTTATATTAACATATACTAATAAAAATGGATTTATTTTTAAAAAAGCAACAAATTTAGCATATGAAACAATAGATGAAGGTCAATTTGGTATAATATATGATGATTATAATCCAGACATAAAAAAAATAAATCAATGGAAAAAAGATTATAAAAATATAACAGTGTTTAATGTTGCCACTAGGGGAAAAACTTTATCTATTGATTCAAAAATAGCATTTCATAACAAAATGAGTAAATCTACTTTTACTCCAGAAAGTTATTTAAATAAAAAATTAATAACAGATAAAGAATCTTTATATTTTGTTAAAAAAGATGGAGGTACTGGTGCAAAAGGTGTACATATTTATACTTATGATGAATTACAAAATATTAATACGATAAATTGTGTCATTCAGAAAAATATGAAATTTCCTGATTTACATAATAATAAAAGATATAAAATAAGACAACTTGTATTTTTGCACAATAAAAGTTGCTATATTCATAGAGAAAGTTGGGCTAGTATTAGTGGTGTTGAATATAATAGTAATTCATCTTTACGAGATAAACACATTATTTACCAAAAACAAAATACAGAATTTATTTTATCTAGAAATTTGAATAATTTCGATAAAATTTATAAAAATATACTCAAGTCTATTATAGAATTTACAAAATATTATCATGATGAAATACAAAAAATAGAAAAAAATGAATTTGTTATATTAGGTTTTGACTTTGTTGTAGACAAAGATTATAATGTTCAAATTATTGAAATAAATCACCGTTCTAATTATGGTCATCCAGAAAATGTAAGTAATGAATGTGATATTGCTGGTATAAAAGATTTATTAGTTTTATTAATAAAAAAATCATTAGATGGTACAAAATTAATTAAAATATAATAATGACGTGTAAAATATCATATAATCTAAATATTTCAAATATATATATGGAATATTTAGATTATAGTAATACAAAACAAACTCAATATTATAACATATTGAAACAATTAAATATTGATAATAATGAAAAAATTTTTAATAAAAAAGGTAAACTAATTATTTGTTTAATAGAATTTAGACCATTAAAAGAAATAGAACATGTTATGTCTGCTATATTAAAAAGTTACAATCCATCTGAAATTGGCATAGCAATTATGTATGGAAATAAAAATAAAATTTATATTGAAGAAAAATTTAAATATTGGAAAAATTTAATATTTATACATAAAAATATTGATAATGTAGACAGAGGTCTTTACAGCGCTTTATTAAAACAACCAGAATTCTATGATTGTTTTTTAAATTGGAGTCATGTATTAATATATCAAACAGATGCATTAATTTTTAGAAAAATAGATGATATTTATTTTAAATATGATTATATTGGAGCACCATGGAAAGATAATAATCAATGGTGTAAATATAACGCTGGTAATGGTGGATTTTCATTACGAAATATAAAATCTTGTATCAGAGTTTGTGAAATAAATAGAGGAAAAAAATATACTGATATACATAGAGGTAATGAAGATGGATTTTTTTGTTCACAAGATACATTTAAATATCCAAATATAAATACAATTATTCATAAAATGTTTTCAGTTGAAAGAGTTAAAACACAAAATCCCATAGGATGTCATCAAATTTATATTTGTAATGATATGAATAATGATGAATGGAATAATTTTATAGATTATATGAATTTAACATTATTAAAAAACCAGAAACCAAATATTGATATAACAATGTTGATAAATCAAGAAAAAGAAGATTTATTATGTAAAGAAAAACAACAGGATATTCTTAAAAAACAACAGAAAAGTGTTAATGGTATTTTGATTCAAGAACTATTAAATAAAACTCAAATATTTGGTTCATTTCGACTAACATTTACACATAAAGCAAAGAATAAGTGGACAGTAAATTGTAGTAATGATTATGAAATATTATTATGTTCTAATAGTAATCCAAATACAGTTATTAAAAGTTATAAAAGACAAAGTAGTATTGAAGCATGTATTCATAAGAAAAGTTCAGGATGTTATTATCTTAGAAAAGATGATTTTATTTATATTATATTTTATCCTGGATTTCCTGATGGAGGGAAAAGTTGGGCAGATATAAATGCAGATGGTCACTTTAATCATTGTAAAGACTTACCTAAGAATGGTGCAATAATATTAAAATCATTTTATAATAAAAAAAATGAAATTATTGTTAATAATACAGACTATAAAATTAATCATATCCATCATAATATATTGGCATTTGATTTATTTACAGGGGTCGGATTTTACAATCAATTATTTTCATTAGAACAAGCAGTTTATATGGCTAGTGTTTCAAATAGATATTTAATTATTAATATTAAAAATAATTTAGTTGCATGTGGAAAGCCTGATAAAAATTATGGTATATTATTTGATTATTTAAATGAACATTATAAAACTTTTTTAATAGGATTTGAAACACGAAATGATAATAATTATGTTGACCCTCCTGAATGTCTTTTAAATATATCGTATAAAATGTCTAACAGCGTTTTTGTTGATAAAGAATTAGACACTAATAAAAATAAACATTTTATAAATGATTTTTTACATTATAGAAATAAATTAACGACATTTCATTATGGTGATTTGTTTGATACTTCAAAAAAATTAGTTTATTATAATAAATCTAATGCCTCTAGAGTTTTTTACAATTTCTTTACAACACAAAAAAATTATAATATTATGAGTAAAATAGCATTATCATTATCAGAATATAATGATTTTTTAACAAATATAGTAAATAAAATTAATGAACAGATAGATGATACTTTTTATGGAGTACATTTAAGAATGGGAGATTGGCATAAAACAATTAACCAAAAAGATAATCAAATAATAATAGAGAATCTAAAAAATTGGATGGAAAAAAATAACAAACAAAAATTTCCTATTTATATTATGACTGATAAAAAAGATAATCCATTATTTAATAAATTAAAATATAAATTAATATTTACAGATGACTTGATTACACAAGATATAAAAAATTTATTAAAAACTAAATATAAAAATACAATTATTGCAGAATTTTTATTACAAAAAAAAATATTAGAAAATAGTTTGGTATTTTTTGGTACACAAGGAAGTACTGTGAGCGTTCATATAAATTATAAAATGTATATTGATGACAAACCTTATGAACATATAGTAAACTCAACTAATAAATCATTTGATAAAATGAGTTTAAAATATAAAACAATAAAAAATGTTAAATATTATTGGAAAAAAAAAGATTTTATAGGAGGTCATCCCATTTCATGGGCATTTTTCTCTCCAGAAAATATTAACAAAAATGTGGTTTTAAACAAAAATATAATTATAAATAAAGAAATACCACATGAAAGTAAAAACTTTACAAAAACAAAAAATAATAATCAAGTAATAAAAGATACATATGTAAAAAACTCACAACCATACATATCGGTTGATGTTTGGATTTCTATAGCAGATTTAGTTATTGATAGTAAATTCAAAAATGGTGTACATAATTATAATTATTCAAAAGAATTAGATGCAGTATTTAAAACAAAAAAAAACCCTATTATCTTAGTAAAAACAGATTTATTATTAGATTATATAAATATATTACTATCTATTTCTAATCCATTTATTTTATTAACAACGTCTAACGATGACCATTGTCCACCTTATTTAAAGTATCCTAGTAATGAATCAGAATATCCAAATTTAAAAATTAATACACATAAACTTTTAAATTCAAATAATTTAATAAAGTGGTACACAAAAAATCCTTGTATTATTCATCCAAAGTTAAAACCATATCCTATTGGACCTAAGTGGCAATGGAAGACCACAAAATTTTTTGGAGAGAATAAATTAGAACATATGAAAATTTATAACTTATTTGGAAAAAATCCTGAATTAAGTTTTAAAAATAAAAATTTAAAAAAAAATCTTTTATATTTAAATTTCAATCAAACAACTAATAATCCGTTATTTTCTTTACATAAAAACTCTAGACATAATGCAAAATCTCAATTAATAAAAAATGGTTTTAAGTGGAATGAAAACAAATCATTCAAAAATTATATAGAATTTTTATCAAGTTATAAGTTTGCATTGGCCCCTCCCGGAAGAGGTATAGACACTCATAGATGTTGGGAAGCATTAATGGTTGGTACAATACCAATAGTTTTATCTAGTTCTATAAATAATTTATACAAAAATTTACCTGTTATTATAGTTCAAACATGGAGTGTTATAACAAAAGAGTTTTTAGAAAAAAAATATGTTGAAATACATGAATCAACATATAATTTTGAAAAAATTTACACAGATTATTGGATAAAAAAAATAACTAAAACTTAAATTTTAAAATTAAATTTATTAAAAAATAATTATTTAAATTTATTAATATAAATATAAATATACAAATGGATTGTCCCATATTTGTAGTACATTATTCTCCTTTAACTGAGAGAAAAAAACATATAACAAATGAATTAAATAAGTATAATTTTAATTTTACATTTGAAGAAAATTATAACAAGGAAGATTTAACGAGTGATGATTTAAATAAATTTACAAATATTAAAAATTTAAAAATGGCTGAAATATCGCTTGCTTGTAAACATCTTAATTTATATAAAAAAATTGTAGAAAATAATATTAATTATGCAATTATTTTTGAAGATGATGTTACTTTAAATGATAATTTTAAAAATGATTTATTATTTTATTATAACCAATTACCAGATGATTGGGATGTTTTTTTCTTTGGTTCTGGGTGGAATTTACATGTTCCAGATAATATAGTTAAAAATAGTGATAAGAATGTTTTTTTAAAAAATAATCACGGCCATGGTATAAATTCTGAACAATATAAATTAGGTTGGTCTGTTTGTGCAGGGAGTACGAGATGTTCAGATTCTTATATTATAACTAAAAAAGCCGCAAAAAAAATATTAAATTACTGTAGTTCAAGAAAAATATATAGACCATTCGACCTATTTTTAAATATTTGTTTTAGAGAAACGCAAATGAAAGTTTATTGGGGAGAACCTACATTATGTAAACAAGATACATTTAAAAGTAGTATTAAATGTAGTAACTAATAAATATAAGTTCTAATAATAAATCTTAGATAAAATTATTTTAAACTTTTGCATTTTTTAACACCAAAAATAAATTTTATTATGTTAAAACGTTTACCGTATTCTTGTTTTTTTTCAAAATAGTAATATAAAAATCCCAAAATAATAACAGCAATGCTTAAGAAATATAAAACTTCTTCTGTATGTTTTAATGTTTTACCTAATGCAGAATTACTATTATTTATTTTTTCTAAATATGTGCTGTAATTAGATATAAAATATAAAGAAACTAGTAAAAGCAATACAACAACCGTAGGAACTATATCTAAATGAGTAAATAAATGAAATAATACCCAAACTATTACGGCTCGTTTTAAATTTACAAATGGGCTAACTATTTCATCTCCTTGTGTAAAATTAATAGTAAAATAAATCATAAATAAAATTAAAATATGTTTTATAATCATATTATCTAAATAAAATTGTGTTTTACATCCTAATGTTTCTGCTAAAAAATTTCCCGCAATTGAAATAAAAAGTAAAAAAGTGGCTTTTAAAATAGTTGTAGAAGTTTCATGAGAGAATTTTAAACTATTTTTAAACTCATCAAGTATTTTTAACATATATATATTATCATATAATTCTTTTTTGAAAATACATAGTATAAATTATAAATTACAATTTATACTATTTTTGATTACTATTTTTGATTAATACTAATATCAATTAAACAACTATAGGATAAGAAGGTTTGGTTGCAATGCCACAACTATTATTTCGATTTCTAGACATCAAAATATAACCATTTAAACCCCAATCATCTCCCCAACTATTTTTAACAATCCAATAATCCGTGCCATTTTGTGTTGTATTATATCCTACTACTAATACACCATGGTCTAGCATTGTTTGCGAACATTCAGGTTCGTAATAAACGCCAGATTTATAAAATTGGAAACTAGGATTAGATGCATCAATTGCAACTGAAACTGGTCCAGTTGTAGCAACTGCCTTTTTAAGACCATTTTCTCCACCTGTTACATCTTTAAAACTAGTAAATCTAGCAACTACATCAGATTTGTTATATTTACAAGGTTCATTTTGTGGTACATATGGATAATCTTGTTCTTGTTCCATACCTGTTTCAATAGCATATTTAAATGCTCCATCCATCCATCCACCAAAACATCCTTCATCAGTACCATTAACATCACAATCAACTATTTGCGATTCACTCAAACTTTTGAGTTGACCAGTTGCCTTAGCATGTTGTCCTTCCATAGAACCTACTGCTGAAAATGCCCAACAACTTCCACATTGCTGTTGATTTTTTACATGTGTTACCAATCCATGATTTCTCCAATCTACACTGGATGGTAGTGAATTATCTAGTTCTTCATTTTCTGGAATTTGTAAACATGTATTAGTCATATGCATATTTACATTCCATCTGTTTTTCCAAAGATGTTTACTCATATCTGCAAATTTATTTAATTCCAATGCGTGTTCAATATTTTCTTTATTTTCTCTCCACGTATTAAATTTATTTTCTAAATTATAAACATTGTCATAACTTTTATTATGATGGATCCTCCAATCCGTAAACTCTTTTAAGTCATCATAATTACTAGAATTATCTGTCATGTAACATACATGACTAGAAAGCAAAAAAGGGAAGCAAAAAGTATATAATACTCTCATATAAACAAAACTAATCTTATTATCTTTATATTTATTTAATAAAGATAATAAGATTGTAACTACATTATGCTCTTAAAAAATTTGGTAAAAAATATAATGTTACCATAACACATATGACCTGTTTTTGGGACGCAATTGTTCAAAGTTTAAATAAACAAGATTTTTTGTTGTTAGGAGAGAAAAATTTTAAAATAAATAAAATCTCTTTAATAAATTTTTTAAAAAATAATAATAAAAAGCCTCAAGATGTTTTGTGGCAAAACCAATCATTAAAAAAAAAAGAGTTAGATGAACATGTAGAAGCAGTAAAGTGCTACAATATAAATGGTATAAGACGTGGACATTTAACATCAACATGTGATTCATTTTTACTTTTAATTTGTCAATTATTTCGTGTAAATATAAATCATAAATATCTTAGAAATACTATTCAATATAAAACCAAACATAAACCACGAAAAGTATTAAATTTTCGTTCAAACAGAGGGCATTTTCAAAGAGGTTAATTATCTTTTTCTCTTAGTTCTTTTTTTTCTCTTAGTTCTTTTTTTTCTATTAGTTCTTTTTTTTCTATTAGTTCTTTTTTTTCTATTAGTTCTTTTTTTTCTATTAGTTCTTTTTTTTCTGCGAGTTTTTCTTTTTCCCCCTTGTTTACCTAATCTATTCATTGTCATTCTATCATCGTCACGTACGTCTTTGCCTTCTTCTTGATACCTTCTGGCCCTAGCAACATGTGCCGCGTTACTCCATAATTCTCGTTCTGCTATATTATTTTGTCGCATTACTGGATCTTCAACCATCATCATTTCCGCAATTTCGGGACTATAAGAAGGATTACTATCTTCACTAGAACCCACCGCTGCTCCTAAAACTTCACTTTCTACCCATTCATCGTATGGAAGTTCTGATATTGATGTTTGTCTAAGCATTGGAGGTGCTCTGTGTGGTATTAATTGAGTTTGAGGTTGACCCCAACCTGCCGCCCGTGCTTCTTGCATAATTTCCCATATAGCAGGATCTGTTCCTGGGGGAGGCCCTGACTTAGATTCCATAGGTCTTTGTAATTTACTTTCTCCTGTAGTATTAACCGCAGGCCCGGCTGCCCCCATACTTTCAGCATCCATATCAGAATATTCAGACTCTGTAGAAGATTGTCTTAATGGATTTTCTGTTAAATATTGATTAAATGATTCTTCAGTTATTATATCTTCATTATAAACAGTCCTAAAAGTATTATTTACGATAGTTGCATTATCTGAAAATTCTTCCCATGTTCTAATATCTTTGAGTTGAACTAAAAAATTATATATTCTACTTCTGGTATTTCCTAATGTAATCTCAGGAAATCTTGCAATACTAAAAGCAAATGTATTTACCAAAGATTTTAGTACAGAATTATTTGCGACAGATCTAAATATTGTTATCGCTTCTCTTAAATCTGTTTTGTTAATGGATGACATATATATATATTTATGAAGATTATATATATATTTAGATATCAGAAAGAGTTTTTGTTAACTTACTTAATCCATATACAGAAATACCAAACATTACTGTTTTAAGCAAATATCCTGAAATATTGTAATTTCCATCTCTAGTAAAAAGACTAGGTACATATTTTATCATATTTTTTTGAAAGTAAGGTAATTGAAAAATAAAAAATAATACACTGGTTAAAAGAGGTGTTTGAATTTCTTCGTATAAATTATCTAATCTATCAACTTGTTGTTTTTTTTCATAATTTTCTTTAAGCATTTTTTCCATGGTGGTTGATTCTTCTTCTATATAATTATTATTTTCACTTTGTGGTACAAAATTAGGTTTAATTTGTTCATCCTGTACAATTTTTTGATTATTTATGGGTATATCTCTTGATGGTAAACTAGTTCCACCATGAGATTGTTGTAATCCTTGTACAATTTGATGTATAGATTCTTGACTTAATTCTGTAGTAACCTTTTGCATAGTATTGTTCACATTTTGTTCAACTTTATCAGTAACTTTCATTACAACATTATTTTTTTGTGAAACTTCATTTGGTAATGCAGAAATCTCTGATGACATTATATAAATTAGATTAGATAAGGTATATATTCTAATTTACGCAAATTCAACTAATTTTTTTGATTGGTCGCAATTTTCTATTTTTTCTTCAAATTTATAACATTTACTATTAAATCTAAATATTTGTCCTTTTATTTTATTTAATCCGGGAGCTCTAAATATTATGCAATTTCTTTCATTACATACTTTTCTAAATAATGTAGCAATACCAAGACCTAATAATATTGAAATAATATATCTACCAATATCTGTGTACATTAATCTTCTGAAATTCATATATACTATATAAACATAATTTATTGTATATTATAAGAGCGTATTTTTTTCTCATCTTCTGGACATTTTACTTCTAAAGAAGTAAAGTGAAAACAATTATCTGCTTTATCTTTATATGTTATTTTATCTTCATTATCAGGATTAGGATATACATATATTATTTGTGATGGAGGTTGAGATATGTATACTACAAAAATACCTATTGCTAAACTTGCTATAAATATTGGAACATTTATAAATTTCATTTATATAATGTTACATTATTTTATTTATTATTTTTGATAACTTTAAATTTGGTATATGTCATTTTATTTTCAATACTTTCTTTTGTCTTGTGAATAATATACTTAGGCATTAATTTTAAACTTCCTTTATTTCCTTTATTATTTTCTTTTTTTTCAATAAAAATTTCATTATATTTATAATGTCTTATTTCATCTTGTAAAGGTAAAATTGTATTTTTATACATATCAATTATATCTGATAAAATAGATTTATTATTTGTTTTTTTATAATTAACTATAAACTTTTTTATTTCACTAATTTGATTATTTAATGTTTTTTCTTTTTCTTTTATGAATTTATCTTTTAAGATAAATGTATTCTCTTTTTCTTCTCCTTCATGTTCTATTTCCAATATTTTATTTTTTTTATCATAAAGTTCCTGATAAGTATTTTTTTCACTAATGGTTTCATCCAAAACAGATTTTAGTCTAGTGAATTGATTTAATACAACATCTTCTGATAATGTTCCAAATAAAAGGTCTAATTTATAAACTAAAATATCTTGTTTTATAGATTTTATTGTATTTATATTTTTTTTAATAATTTTAGGTAAGTCAATATTATCTGCCTTTTTAAGTTCAATATGTAAGTTACATTTTTTATCTGCATTACATATACATTTTAGTGTTTTTTTTGTTATTTCAAAAATAGTTCCGCCAGTTTTTTTACAATTTATACACTTTCGTCTTTGATCAAATTTATTTAATTCTTCTTTTATTAATAGTATATTTCCGGGGTTCTTTTTTTTAAGAGTTTTTATAGTGTTAAGTCTTTTAGTATCATATTTTTCTTTTAATTCAAAAAATGTATTATATGTGTCTAAATATTGCTGATAACTCATTTATATTTACGTTTTATAAAAATTTTTATGTAATACTTCAAAGGGGCTTTCGAATTTAGGAAGATTTGTTATTTGTATATTTGTTAATTTTGCTTTATCTGTCTGCATTTGTCTTACTTTAGTTACAAAATAGTCACGTTTTAATTTTTTTGTTTTTTCTTTTTCTTTTTTTGTAGGGCGTGTTTTATATTTATAAAATAAGTAACATGATACTATTATCATAAAAACTATAAAAAATCCTGTATTAATTAAATAAAAATTATATTCTTTTTTTTGTTTATGACAATTTTTAAGAGTTTCTCCTAAAAAATATTTAACTCCGGGTTCTGTCAAAATTGGTGTTTGTTCATAATTCATATAATTAATAAAACTAAAATCTTAAAAAAATTTATACACATTATCTATATGGTATCTGTCGCCTCAGCAATATTATTCTTTTCAATAGCAACAATTGCTTATTTTGTTATAAGTTATTTACTTGCAGATAGATTTAATTCACGAAATCAAGGAATTGCAACAGCGTGTACTGTTGTTTATTTAGCAATAATAGTTAGTATACAAACATATATAAATGTTGTTAATGCTAAAGAAAAATGTGGAGGAACCCCGC
>Ga0315315_10005754_pt1 | contig 11454 bp, 5 predicted proteins | sample M140m3416metaG_FD_203699 | JGI IMG/M metagenome (GOLD analysis project Ga0315315, IMG submission 203699) | Ammonia-oxidizing marine archaeal communities from Monterey Bay, California, United States - M1 40m 3416 | ecosystem: Environmental > Aquatic > Marine > Intertidal zone | place: USA... | reverse complement strand
GTAACTACCTTGGGGGAAATACCAGCCACGTGTGTTTCCGCCATTGGTGCCGGTGAAAACCCGTCCCTTGGAATCAATATCCAAGCTGAAGGTGTTGCCGCCACCTTCGGCATAAATTTCGAAGATGTGGGTTTCGGGATGGTATCGCCAAACACATTGGCCCTGAAAGCGAACGCCTTTGGTAACTGCCGAGCTGACGTCACCCACGGTGGTGCTACCGTTGCATCCATAAAGCCAACCGTCGGGTCCCCAAAGCAAACTGTTGGCGACAGAGTGCGTGTCCTGCAGGCCGAATCCTGAAAGATGAACTTCGGGGGCGCCGTCAGGCACATCATCACGATTGGCGTCCGGGTATCGCAGTAGGTAAGGCGGATTCAGCACCCAGATGCCACCGTTGCCCACCTGCACAGAAGTGGCGATGTTTAAATCTGAAATGACTTCTTTGTGTTGGTCATAGGTTCCATCACCGTCGGTATCTTCATGCACAGTGATTTTGTCGAGTCCGGGTGTTCCCATCGGGGGTGGGTCGGGAACCTTGTCAAACACGGCCCGGAGGTGCTGGTCGAAGCGAATGACTTTCAAGCCGGCCGGATATTGGTATTGCCGGTATTGCACCACCCACATGCGACCCCTCGAGTCCCAACTGACGAATAGAGGCTGAGCTACAACAGGTTCACTCGCTGCTACTTCCAGTTCAAAGCCATTTCGAACATTGAATTTTTTGACAGCGTCCGCTGCGGGGGTGGGTGTGGAGTCATCGGCCATCACGCCCCTGCCACCGAATGTACGCATGATTTCGGCAACCTTTTCGTTGCCGGCACGCGTCGTGTCAGGTTCTTGTGCTGGTAAGTAACCAGTCAATAAGTTGCATGCGAGCGAAACAATGACCAGAACGGATAATTTGTGCATCGATTTTGTCCGTGGTTGACTGGCGGGATAGCGGAGAGTGTCAGCTTGCAGTTGAAACCATTGGTGATCAATCAAGTGGTTTCATGTTTGATTTGAAACGGGGCTCTGGCATGCCCCAACGCTCAGGATAGTATGTTATGCAGCACGTTCCCATGCACGTCTGTCAAGCGAAAGTCACGGCCACCATGCCGGTAGGTCAATTGCTCGTGATTGATTCCAAGTTGATGCAGGACGGTCGCCCAAACATCATAGACCTGGCACTTGTCTTGCACTGCGTGGTAGCCGAGTTCATCGGTTGCACCGTGGACTGTGCCGCCTTTTGTGCCGCCGCCGCAAAGCCACGCGCTAAATCCAAACGGGTTGTGGTCTCGCCCGTTGCTGCCCTGCGAGAAAGGCGTGCGGCCAAATTCGCCAGCCCAGACAATCAGGGTGTCATCGAGTAATCCGCATCGTTTCAAATCCTGGATCAATGCAGCGATCGGCTGGTCCACTTGCGTGGCCATCGCGCGGTGCCCTTTTTCCAAAGCGCTATGTTGATCCCAAGGATTAGCAGCTCCTCCAGCCCCAATGCCTCGGGTCAAGCAACTGAGTTCGATGAAACGCACACCTCTTTGGACCAGTCGTCGGGCAAGCAGGCATTGGCGTCCGTAGGAGGCTAGTGCTGCGTCTTGTGAATCTATGCCATAAAGCTGCTGGGTCTCAGCTGTTTCGTCGCTGATATCACAAAGTTCAGGAACAGCGGTTTGCATCCGGAAAGCTGTTTCAAAGTTGGCAATCGCAGCTTCGACTTGCGGGTCGTCTGCGGAGTTCTGTAGAAACTGGCCGTCCAATGCACGGGCGAGTTCCAGCCGACGCCGCTGAGCTTGCAGGCCATCGATCCCACGGATGTTTCGAATGGCCTCTTCCTTGTCAGCTTTGAGGATCGAACCCTGGTGTTGCGCAGGCAAAAAACCGTTGCTGAATAAAGCGACTCCACCGTGCGGTGGTACAGCGCCACCGCTTTGCAGGACAACGTAGGCTGGCAGGTTCTCGTTTGCACTCCCCAGCCCATAGCTGCACCAAGCACCAGCGGTGGGGTGCCCCATGAAGGGAAACCCGCTGTGCATCAGGAAGTTACCCTGTGCGTGTTCGTTGACTGGCGAGGTTAGCGAACGGATCACGGCCAACTCATCGGCTTGTTTCCCGATATTGGGGAACATATCACTGATTTCCAAACCACTTTCGCCCCATGGTTGGAACTTAAATGGGCTCGCCATGATGCTGCCGTTATTGTTGAACTGCGTGCGTTCAACATCAACAGGCATCGACTTGCCGTGAAGTTTTTGCAGCTTCGGCTTCGGGTCAAAAGAGTCGACGTGTGAAACGCCCCCTGACATGTAGCAAAAAATGACATGCTTGGCTTTTGCTGAATGATGCCCGTTGCCCACGCCAGTTTTCGAAACATCGGATCCACAGCTGGATTGTTGTGAGAACAAGCCAGCCAATGCGATTCCACCAAAGCCGCTTGACGCTTGTTGGAGCAGGCGGCGTCGCGACGTTGAAGGCGGTGGCGATGTGTCGAGCGGGTTTTTATCGAACATAGATGAATTCCTTCAGTGTCAGCATGGTTTTCGTTAAATCAATCCACGCCTGACGTTCATTGGGTTTGCCGGGAACAGGTCCAAGTGCATCAAGTTGTTTTTGTGCCTCGGACTTTGATTCCCGAAGCTGCTTCAATGTGGAACGTTGTTCCGGTGACAACGCTTCTGCAATCTGCTGTTGGGTGACATAAGCACCAGAGTCGGAGTAGCTCGCCGCGATTTCTGCATCGCTCAATGCGCGGTCGTAAAGGGTGGCACGATCAATCTTGCCATGAAACAGTCGGTTGCCACTGGCAGGCAGGTGTCTGACGCCAAAGCTGAGGATCGCTTTGCCCGGTAGGTAGGTGACTGGCGGTTTCGTTTGATATGGTTTTCCGTACGGCTTACCATTTCTGTATCCCACCACACGGCCGTCGGCATGATAGGCGATTGCAAAATGAACGAATCGATCGTTTGCGGCATCCTCTTCAGGTCCACTGAACGGGTTTGTTCTCTGAAAGCCATTGCTGCCGGCTAGCCATTGTCGCGGTGACTGTTCTCCAAATACGATGGAATCAAAAATAACGCCATCGGGTGTCTGTATCGTGATGACACCACCACCGCGTTGATTGAGGTCGCTGACAGCAACCCATGCTTCAAGAGTTTTCTCGGTGAGGGCGTTGGTGAGAGGGGGTGTTGTGACATAGCCACCTGGTTTGATTACGAGGTGACCGTCTTCCACCGAGGCATTGCCATTTGCATTTCCATTGAGGTTTTGCATCGTGTCGGTGAGGTCCGTGTTGAATTCCCACCTTGCCATGGGCTTGAGGTCAGCTTTTGCGTTTGGCTGGTCCTGCATGGCTTTCGCCATCAACCGCTGCCGCACGGGGGCAAGGATGGCGTCCTGTTTGGCTGAGATTTCCGTGACTGTGTTCTGCAGTTTCTTCGCAGAGTTTCGATGCTCGTTGAGGGCCTGTTGATTTGCTGCGAGAAAGCTTTTGGTTGTTGCTGTTTCCAGTGGGCTGGGGTTGCGATTGAATAACGTTTGAAACAGAAGTGTGATCCGAGATTCTGTGTCTTCACTGGCTTTCTGGTTGCTCAGGTTTTCAGCCAAAGAACTGGCGTAACGATTGATCTGCGGGTCGTTCATCATCGTCAAAGACTGAGCAGGGACGTTTGTTTCGTCCCGACGACCCGTTGTGGTGAATGGTTCAGGGAAGTCAAAGGCTCGTAAAAATGGGTCAAGACGGTTCCGTATGACCTGCACGTAAATGCTGCGACGCGGTGTGCTACCACTGACTGACTTTCCAAACATTGTCCGATCGAGTTGTCCAGTAGCGATTAGCAGTGAGTCCCGAATGGCTTCGGCTTCAATTCGACGCACGTTGGCATGAGACAGTAAGGCATTGTCTGGATCCGTCTCGATGGATTCGCGAGATGGCGTCGAACTTTGTTGCCATGTTTCGGAGCTAACAATCAGCCTGATCAGTGACTTCAATGACCATTGGTCCTGCTCAAATCGATTGGCGAGCCAATCGAGTAATTCGGGATGTGTTGGTTGGCGTCCCATGCGACCAAAATTGTCCGGTGTTTGGCTGATTCCTTTTCCGAACAGATGGTGCCAGATTCGATTCACAATCACGCGCCGCGTGAAAGGATTATCGTCATGCAGTACGTCTTCGGCTAACTCCAAACGACCACTCTGAGATGTTGCGTAGGGGGTGTCGTTAAACGCTTCCAGAAAACGTCTTGATACGAGTTCCGAGGGCTTTTTGTGATTTCCGCGGACGAACAGGGGTTGGGTTCGCCCGCGTGTTTCATCAAGGCCGGGGACACGTGTGAGGATTTTGATCTGGTTTTCCAGTCGGCGATATTCCTGCACGAAGCTGGCGGCCTTGGGAAGCGACTTTAAGTTGTTGGTCAACAGCCCGATCTGAACGGATTGGTTCAGGAGATCTGCCTGCGCGTCAGTGCTGTTGCCTTTTGACCATGCTGCAATTGCGTTTTGCAAGGCTCGCGTTAATGCTACTTCTACCTGTGCGAAAGTGGCTGGTGTTTTCTTGTTCGTGGACAGGATCGCTTGCAGGTATTCAGGTGCGTCGCGGGGTGCGGGGGAGCCTTTCTGCATGAGACGAACTTCTCGCACGCCAAACCACGAACGGCCCTCGTTTCTCGTTAGCAGTGGTGCATCTTTTGCGGTCACAATTTCGAGATGAGCGTTGTCGTCTTTCCAGTACGACATGTCGAATCGATGCCACGTCCAAGTCGGTTTCAAGGTGGTAACTGGGTAAACCGTGCCGTTTCTCGGGTAGTCTTCTACGACGTAGCGTGTCGTGGCACCAGCATTGCCAATCGCCTGTATCCATGCTTCTTGGTTTGGTCTGACTTTAAAGTCGGGAGACGTCAGCCGTCCGCCGTGTTTTTCGGAAATTGAGTGCGTGTAGATTCCGGCTGGATAGATGGCTCGCAAAACGAGATCGCCTTCTGCCAGTACTGCAAAGTCACCAGCAGGGTTGGGCGCGTTTTGTAGACCAACGCCATGTCTGTACCAATCGTCGTCGGCGTCCTCTGAATTGAATTTCCACGTTTGTCCGCTTTCCGCGGTCGTCTGCTGTGCTTCTGTTTGCAACGGCTTGCTGAAAATTTTGCTCCACTCACTCTCGAGTCTGCTTTCCTGCTCCGCTGTTTTCAGGCGGTTGACGATGTGGCTTAATGAGTCGGCAGGTTGCCCAGTCGTTTTTCCCATATCGCGAATGCGACGCTCAAGTGTGTGCAGCGATGCGAGCCATTCTTCGGCAATGCTCACCCGAATCTTTTGCTTCAAAGATCGTAATTCAGTTGCGTTCAGTTGCTGGATTTCTGGCGTCTCGATGGCGCGGCGTGCTGGGCGGCAAGATGCCAAGATTCCAAATAAAGCGTAGTAATCTTTCTGGCTTATCGCATCAAACTTGTGATCGTGGCATCGAGCGCAGGAAATGGTCAGGCCTAGAAAGGCTTTCGAGAAAACATTGATTTGGTCATCGATGAATCGGACCTTCTCGTCCAACGCATCCGTGGGTGCAAAACCATGGAACACCATCCGCCAATGCGATGGCCCAATCATTGATTCATTGATTCCCAGGTCAGTGTTGATGCGCGGTTCAGGCAGCAGGTCACCTGCGATGTGCTCGCGTACAAGCGTGTCATAGGGAATGTCGTTATTCAATGCGCGGATGAGGTAGTCGCGATAGACCCATGCGTTCTCAATTGCGGGATCTCCCTCGCTGCCATGGGACTCGGCGTAGCGAACCCAATCGAGCCAATGTCTGGTCCAGCGTTCTCCAAAATGCTTGCTTGCGAGCAGGCTATCGATCAATTGATTTGTGGTTTCTGCATAGGATTGTTTCCCTTCGTAGAGCTCTTGCCACTTCAGCAGTTGGCTGCGGGTCGGAGGCAGGCCGGTGAGCGTCAAGAACAGCCGTCGGATCAATACGACGGGATTGGCTCTTGGGGCATGTTTTAGGTTCGCATCCTCAAGTTGGGACCTGATGAATAGGTCAACCGGATTTCCATTTCCACTTGGGGTCGGTACTGTTGCAATCGGTTGAAAACTCCACCACTGCTTGCGTCGTTCGCGCTGGGCTTCCCACGAAATAGTTGCAGCAAGTTGCTCAGCAGTGGGGGGGGTGTTGCGGGGGTCAGGTGCCCCCATACGAATCCATGTCTCAAAATCAGAGATCACTTTGGCGTCTAGCTTCGGCCCGTCCTCGGGCATCTCAACGCCTTCGATCTCATGCTTCAGAATTTCGATGAGGCGACTGGCTGCCGGATCGCCGGCGACGATGATTGGGCCTCCGCTGCCGCCATTCATCGTGGCGGTGCGGTGATCCAAAGCCAAATCGCTATCTTGCTGTTCGGTCGAGTTGTGGCAGGAGTAGCAATGCTCGACAAGCACAGGCCGGATACGTGTTTCAAAAAAGTTCAGTTGTTTTTCGGTGAACCTGCTATCCGGGACCTGCCCGTTTGTTTTTTTTGTGGATGCGCCTGGTGTGGTGTCCTGTGGCATTGCTGCAAATGCAGTCAGGGGCAGCAAGCAGAATGCCAGGGCTGCGGTGACGATGACCTGAAGGTAGACGCGAGGATGCACTTAGGGCTCCGGTCGGTGGGGACTTGGTCGGTGGGGACTTGATTGAGGAGGGCTTCGGAGGCCCATCTGCACAGTTTACCTGAAGGGTCTGCGTGCTGCCCATCGTCTGCTGAAAGTCCTTAAGGTTTTCTCGAGCGATGAAACCCCAAGGTCCTCCCGTTAACGGAGATTTTCAGAAATCAATTTTCCAAGTTGTGTGGCACTAAACGGCTTGTGCAAAATTGCGACTAGGCCAAAGCGTTCTGATAAAGCTGGTCCGTCAATTTCGAAACCTTTGGCAGTGCATAAAATGGTCGGCGGCAGCTCGTATTTGTTTTGTTTGCCGGTTGTCATTCGCTCCAATAATTCAATTCCAGAGCAAATGGGCATCTGGTAGTCCAAAACAAGGAAGTCTATACCGCCAGTCTGGATCCGTTCGTAAGCTTCGACACCATTGCTGACTGCTTCTGTGTGAACCCCTATGCGACTGATAGCAGCAGCAAGTACGCGGCGAAACACGGGGTCATCCTCGGCAATCAGTACCTTGGTGGACGGGGCAGGATTTTGAGGCAGATCCGACATGGAAAGTCGCTTGATGAGGGGGCTCAGATGAGGGGCTCAGCAGTGCGGTCTGAGTTTATGATGCGGGAGGACACGAGTGCAGAGTGGAGCGAGTGGTTGGTAGTGATGGTTGAGCCTCGTCTCTGCCCGAGTCCTGTTTCTCGTTGCAAATCCGACTGGCGTTCCGGAGGACGCGACCAAGTTTGTGCCGACCATGGTTTTCGTAATGCTGCCGCTGCAGCATGAGTACGGTTAGTGCTTTGGTGGCAGGTCTTGTGTGTCTCAGACGAATCTTGTCATTTTTGTCACGCGGATTGTAGGCATGTTTGGTGATTTGGGAGGTTTTTAGTCAGTTTGTGGCTTGCTGACCCCCTGCTTGCCGTTGGGCTCGCGTTTCGATTGCCGCGAGATGGTTGCAGTTGTTTTTAAAGGTTGTAGCCGTTTTTATAAAACTAGTGAGTCGTTCAGATTGCGTTTGACGTACTGAGTTGCGTGTGACGTTTTGAGCAGTCAGTCACTTTTGGCGATTTTCAGTTCAGCAGTTCAGGCGTCTCGGCAATTGGTCGTCTCGCAATGTCGAAGATAGGATTTGTCATCCAGTCCCTTCGGCTTGCGGCATCTACCTGCGATCCAGATTCTTGCGAGCGTCCTTGATATGCAGGGGTATTAATTCATGTGTTGGCTTGGTTTGACGGTGGTGTATTGGTTGACACCCGCCCGATAGATAGATATGGTCTCACACAATGTCGTGCAATCGCTTGCCCGGGCCCCCTAAGGTTCGGGCAGTTTTTTTGTTCGTATTCAGCGGCCTCTCCTTTCAAATCACGAACGTCGATATGAATCCACAAGATATCCTTCGATACGTAGACTCTCTGCACCGTGAGAAGAACATTGATAAGGAGTTGGTTTTCATTGCGATCGAATCAGCTCTACAGACCGCTGCAAAGCGTCAGTACGGCGAAGAGGCTGACATCACAGTTCAGCTTGACCGCGAAAATGGTCGGATTCACGCAGTGCTCGCAGGGGAGCAGCTAGGTGAGGACCAGATCGGCAGAATCGGGGCGCAGACTGCCAAGCAAGTAATCATCCAGAAGGTAAAAGAGGCAGAGCGTGACTCGTTGATGCTGGAGTATCGCGAGCAGATTGGGGATATCGTTAGCGGAATCATTGGGCGAGCGGACGGCGGCGTCGCCACTGTGAATCTGGGTAATGTTGAAGCGATTTTGCCGCGAAGTGAGCAAATCCCGGGCGAGACGTTGCATGCTGGAGAGCGTGTCAGGGCAGTTGTTTTTGAGGTTCGAGCCACGGGAAATCGTGTTCGAGTTGTCTTGAGTCGAACCCGTCCCCAGTTGGTGCAGAGGCTCTTTGAGCAGGAAATACCTGAGATTGGTGAAGAAATTATCTCCATTCAATCCATCAGTCGCGAGCCAGGCTACCGCAGTAAAGTTGCGGTCAGCAGCGTTGACAGCCAAATTGATCCGATTGCGGTATGCGTGGGCTATCGCGGTAGCCGAATCAAAGCCGTTCGTGAAGAACTGGCCGGTGAGCACATCGATGTTGTTCGCTATGACGAAGATCCAGAAGTGCTGATTCCCAATGCGTTGCAGCCGGCGGAGGTTGAGCAGGTGTTGCTGTGTGACATGATCGGACGCGCTATTGTTCTGGTCCAAGAGGATCAATTGTCACTGGCAATCGGCCGTCGAGGGCAAAATGTCCGGCTGGGTAGCAAGCTATGTGGCTGGGATATTGAGATCATGACCGGCTCTGAGCTTGAGGACCAAATCGAGCGAGCGGTGACTGGGTTTAGCCAGATTGCCGGGGTAACTGAGGAAATCGCACAGAGTTTGGTCGAGCAGGGCTACCTGTCCTACGACGATCTGTCGGTGATTGAGCCGGATCAATTCATGGAAATGAGCGGTTTGGCGGCAGAGGACGTCGATCGGATTGTTGAGGCTGCCGAGACCATGGCCGAAGAAGCTGAGCAAGCAGCTGCTGAAGAACGTAGGGTTAGGCGGGAACGCGAGCAGACCCAAAAAGAATCAGGTTCAGCAGGTGGTGCTGCTGCAGCTCCACCAGCGAGCGAAGATACCGGGGCCGCTGCTGCGGAAGCATCGCCGGCCGCAGCTACTGAAGAGGCCGCAGCTACTGAAGAGGCCGCAGCTACTGAAGAGGCCGCAGAAGTAGTGCCGGAAGCTGTGGTTGCCGAGGAATCAGCGGAGCCCGCTGAACCTCCAGCGGAAGACGCCTCAGGCGATGAGGACGCTGAGTCAGCGGACGAGAAGAGCTGATTCGGTGGGTGAATAGCCCGTTAAACTCCGGTTTACCCGAAAACTTGCCGAGTTTCCGCAGGAAAGTGCCTTGGCAGACCTCTGCGCCACGCTCGTTTTTCGCTATCGTATGGGCAAGTTGGCCCAGGAAGTAACCTGGGGAATCGTTGGATGATCCCCGACGCGGGAGGTTTTTGACCTGCTGCGGCGATGGAGGAATAACCAGTATGTGATCATAAACAGACCATTGAACCCGCCCGCGAATCGGGCATCTTCCCGTACGAATATCAACGAATTACAACATTCGCTCGGCGGGTTCCAAAAACGAATCGACAGGATTTCCGCACGTGCCCGCACGCATCTACGCGCTCGCAAAAGAACTTAAAGTTGACAGCAAAGATCTAGTAGATCTTGTCAAAAAGGTCGGTATAACCGGCAAAGGCTCGGCGCTGGCTAGCCTCTCCGATGAGGAGGCCCAGAAAGTTCGAGACCATTTATCTGGGGCTGGTAAGCCAGAACCAGTTGCTGCGCCCGCAGCGACGACTGCTCCCACGGCTGTGCGTGATGTGGTTCCGACAGAACGGAAACATGTCGCCATCAAAGTGGGCCGCAGTGCGAGTCGGAGTTCTACTCCGGAAAAACCAGCCAAGCCCGCGACTCCCGCACCCAAGGCACCTGAAGCACCCGAGTCGGTCGAGCCAGTGGCAGAAGCCGCGCCGACGCCCCCAGCTCCGGTGAAAAAAGAAGAGGTCGCTGCACCCGAGACTCCTGCTCCTCAACCGCCGAAATCAGGCTCTTTGGGAAGTCGTATCAAGAGTCGAATGGGAGTTCGCAAAGGTGGAGCCGGAAACGATCCTGTCGCGCCAGTAAGACGCGATTCGACGGTTTCAGGCGGGAAAATGCGATCTTTAGATCGACCAACGCCCTCAGGTGAAAAACGCGGTGACTCCGGCAAAGCAAAACGCCGAGAGCCGCGGATTAACGTAAAAATGGCGTCTCTTCCGGAGGTCGCCGAGCCAAAGCCGAGTAAACAGGCGAGCGGTGAGCCCAAGGCGCAGAAGCCGGACGTGAAGCTCAGCAAAGACGTGATCGCAGGGCACCGTCAAGGGATGCGAGCTCCGCTGGAGGAGCTTGCCAAGGAAGACAAAGATAGTAAGCGTTCCGCAGCGGCGAAGCGCGGTGCTGGTCTCACTGGTTTCACGGGCGAGAAGAAGCGTGAAGGTGGTGAAGAAGACAAGCCGCGACGCAAACTGGCTGGGATGGCCAGTCCTCGTGCAGAGCGTGTTCGCGGTAAAGGACGCGGGCGAGCAGCCCTCGACCAAGGCGGCTATGGTTCTCGCCAGGGACGCTCTTCCCGTCACGGTCACAAGCGTCGTAAGGGAGTCAACACTGCGGCGCCTAGAAAAGATGCCGTCATTCTTGAACTGCCTTGTACCATTCGCTCATTCTCCGAAGCAGCTGGTGCCCCCGTGGGTAAGGTGCTTGCAACCTTAATGGGCATGGGGCTGCAGGTTGGTTTGAATATCAATTCCGAACTCGATCTCGAGACGGCCGAAGTGATTGCGGCTGAAATGGAACTGCAGATCGAATTGAAGGCCTCGGAAACGCTGGAAGACTCTCTGATCACTGGGTTAGAGGAACAGGAAGATGATCCTGACACGCTGGTGCCACGAGCTCCAATCGTGACATTTCTTGGGCACGTCGACCACGGAAAAACCAGTCTGCTGGACTACCTGATTGGGATTGATGTCGTCAGTGGAGAGGCCGGTGGAATCACTCAGCACATTCGAGCCTATGAAGTTGATAAGGATGGCCGCAGCGTCACCTTCGTCGACACACCGGGTCACGAAGCCTTCACTGAAATGCGTGCTCGAGGTGCGAACGTCACTGATATTGCAGTCCTTGTTGTGGCTGCCGATGACGGCATCATGCCGCAGACCGAAGAAGCAATCAGTCACGCGAAGGCAGCCGATGTGCCGATCGTCGTCGCGATGAATAAGATCGATCTCGAAGGTGTTGATTCAAACCGAGTCATGACGCAATTGACAGAACA
>Ga0315315_10005752_pt1 | contig 11456 bp, 6 predicted proteins | sample M140m3416metaG_FD_203699 | JGI IMG/M metagenome (GOLD analysis project Ga0315315, IMG submission 203699) | Ammonia-oxidizing marine archaeal communities from Monterey Bay, California, United States - M1 40m 3416 | ecosystem: Environmental > Aquatic > Marine > Intertidal zone | place: USA... | reverse complement strand
GCATCCTACGTCGCCATCGCCATCGGCACCTTCGTCACCACCCTCTACATTCTTGATTTCGATCGGTGGCAGGGCAGGGCCGGCGACTTCTTTCGCAAGGTCGGTTGGGTCATATTCAATCTGTCCGTTGCCCTGCTCGTCCTTCTCACGGCTGATAGCTACGCCTACGGTCCCATCTGCCTGTTCTCCTTCGTCACACCCATGTGGTTGGTCCTGATGAAGGGGCTCTTGTACTCCAAAGTGCGGACTCGCGTCTACGTCAGCTGGCTGACCCTGCCGCTCTTTTTCATCGGGTTTGCGACGGGAATCGTATGGCTCGTCTGGACATTCCTCCGCGACGAGAATGAGTGGAACAATGTGACGCAGATATCCGGCGCCGAGGAGGTAGGGTGCGAGCCTAACTTTGAGGTGTATCCCGAGTGCGAGGACGTGAACAACCCTGGCAAGGTCTGCGTTAATACCGAGGGGAAAGAGTTCACCTTCAGCGACGGGTGCCAGATGCAGTGCATCGACGTCTACGATTCTTGCCTGAACACCTTCATCCTCTGGGTCGGTCCTCTCCTTGTCAGCCTAGTACTCTTATTCCTTAGTTTCTTCTGCACCTTCCTTCGGACAAAGACCGACGAGAAGGACATTGCAAACTTTGGAAAGCTTTGGATATTCCTCCTCTTCACTGTGTGGCTTACGGCATCTCTCGCGGGCGTTGGGGCTGGCGTGTCCTCGGCATTGTTCGCTCTGACGTTGGCATCGTTCGTGGGTTCCACTGCCTTCATAGTTTCTTCCGTCAGTCGGGCGACACAAAAGACGACTGCTGAAACATTAATCGATAATGTTAGTGAGAAAATGGGTTCTAATTTCGATTGGGTGAGGGGCTTGATGGTAGTGACGTGTGGTCCGTTTGCGATCATATACTTCTTCCTTTCCTTCTTCAACCAACTTGCGCGCAAGATCGGCTTACCTTGTTGTAAACGGGTCAAGACCCCAGAGGAAAAGAAAGATTACATCACGAAGATGATGCGTCGCCAGATTGATACTTTCAGGTCATGGAACCGGAGTAGGGTCTATTTCCTCGCAGTCCTGTGGGGGTTTGCATACATGGTTTTGGTGGTCATCGTTGCGAAATTCACTGTGCTCTTTCTTTCGTGGTTGATCGAGGAAACTTCGTCTATGAGTCTTGCCGCAGTCACAGGAATCATGTTCGGCGTTGGATTGATCCTATTTATGTTACCCCCTGTCCCTGGAGTTCCTATCTATCTAGCGCTGGGAATTGTCGTCATCGCCACAGGTCGTGATCTCCTTGGCATCATAGGGTCCATTTTCTACGCCGCGGCTGTTTCTCTTTTCCTCAAATTATTTGCATGCACTCTACAGCAAAAAATGATTGGAGGCGCCCTCTCTAATTATGTTTCAATTCGAAAAGTAGTTGGCATCAACTCCAACCTGATTAAGGCTATGCGACTGATCCTTAGGCAGAAGGGTTTTTCACCCGACAAGGTGACAATCTTAGTGGGCGGACCTGATTGGCCAACTTCTGTCCTCTGTGGTATCATGAATCTCGACTTGTTGCCCATTCTTGTCGGTACTCTCCCTGTAATATTCCTGATTATGCCTACGTTACTCACTGGATCTTTTACCTACATGGCTTCGTTGGTCGACAAAGAGACTGGCGCGCCCGAATTTCCATGGGCTGGGGTCATGGCAGCTGTCGCCGCTGCAGCCACCGCCGTCGTCCAGTGCGGTTCCATGATTTTTGCGGCATACTACTTGGAGCAGACGGCGTCCCAAAGGGCCGATGAGCTTGACCTCATTCCTGTTGATACGGAAGTTAGGGAACTAGAGGACAAGGAGGAGTACCTAAATCGCTGCTATATCAGAGTCACGCGGTGGCCAGATGTCCCGCTTCTCGCCAAGTTGATTTTGCAGCTTTCCCTCATTTCCATGACTGCTTCTTGTTACTTGGTCACGATTAGCCCATGCTTTGCAGAATATCAGCTTACATACACGATCGATGAACATCTGGAAGGAAATTGGTTAAATCTCGTTCTTCCGCTCGGGTGGATCGCAATACTATTGTTCACAGCTTCGTGCGTGCTGCTGTATATATATTATCTCTGGGCAAATCTCAAGGCAAAAAGGTTGATGAACGGCGCTGGCTTAATGGAAGAAGAGATCGTGGCAGAAGCCCCCTCTGACGAAAGGGCTAACCGACTTGCTACTCCTGTCTAGTATGCCATCCCAGAATATGAGCTGGCAATCTAGACCAAGCAATGATTGTTTTGAGGTGCCAAGAAACTTCTCATCCTACTGTACTTTCGCTCGATAAGCGTATTCAAGCTAGCATATGAGAGTACAATACGCTCTAATAAAAACAATATGAAATTCATAAGCGCCAGCAATGGAAGTGACGCGTTAAGTTCTTGTTTATCGGTACATTCTAAGCAACGAACGCGTTGGGCATGGCATTAATCGCCTTGCACGACCCGGCGCTAGTCTTGCTCTTGGCGCCCTTCCAAACCACTATGCCATCGGCGTCGGTCTTGAGATCGGGGGCAAGCTTCTCAAATATTTTCTTCTTTGCTACCTTATTCTCCGCCTCGGGGGCGCCTTCATACCCTTCGAAGACGACGCGCTCCCCAATCTTCGCCCCGTCTGGCGGGATTGCGAACTCCACCTTGGAGTGATCCTCGTTGGACGCGCAAATAACCATTCCATGGCTAGGAAATCCGACCAGCTTCCGGGCCTTGAGGTTACAAAGGACAAGGACGGTACGGTTCTGCATCTCATCAAGCTTGTAGAAGGGCCGGAGGCCGGACGCGATCTTGCGGGGTCCCGACTCCTCCCCAACGTCCACCTCTTCGCAGTACAGTTTCTCCGCCTCCTCGTGATTCCATGCTTTGAGGATTTTTCCCACGCGAATGTCAAGGGCAGAGATGTCGATCTCGGCAGCAGGGGCCTTGGCGGCGGGCTGCGCCTGGGGCTTGGCACCCTTCTTCTTGGCCTTCTCTGCCTTCTTCTTCGCCCGCTCCTCGTTGGCAGCCTTCTTCTGCTCGTCGGTGAGTCCGCCTCCAGGAGCGCCACCCTTCGGTGCCTGCTGTTGCTGTTTCTTGGATCCTCCTGCAGGACCAGAGGTGGCCGATGCAGCTGCCGTAGCAATCGCCTCGTCTCCTTCCTCGCCATAAAAGAAAAAGGGGACGGGTTGGGGGGTGGGATCGACGCTGGGGAGGGCATCGAGGTTGACAGAGGAGGAAGAGGATGCCAGGTCCCTGGCGGTCGCCTGACACTGGACAAGCCACCTGCTGACGTTAACGCGTTTTCCAAGGAGGTCGGCGAGGGATGGCCCAGCGGCCGAGACCACGGCAACGTATAGGTCAAGGTCGGCTCTGTGGGTGGGGAGGGAGGGTCGAATGGGTGTAAGGTGATGAAGGCAAATTATGTTAGCAACATTCATGTAGTCCGGGGAACGAGCAGAATCCAATGATCAGTGAGTGCATTTACGTACAGAGTGGCAGATGGGCTCGATACGAGGAACGAGCGAGTGGCCAGAAACGCGTCCAGGTGGTCCAGGAGCTGCCCTAATCCCTCGGGGCTCGAGGCCTCGCCTCCCTTCCTGACCGTGTCGGCGACGCTCATCCAGGACGAGATTGCGCCCATGGCCAACGCGGCCGAGGGGGAGGAGGTGGCGCCACTGGGGGAAGAATTCCCCCCCATCAAGAAGTACGGGGCCATATCGAGCCTATTGTGAAGGGCCATACTGCAGATCGAGCGGAGGATAGCGTTTCGGGACGAAAGGGTGAGGGCACCGCGGTTGAGCTCGAGGGACAGATCATTGCCTTTTTTCTTGGTCACAACGGTTAGCTGGAGGGGGGGCGCGACCGCGACGACGAGCGCAAGGAGGGTGTCCTTCTCAAGAATAGGGGAAGCCACTGTCAGCGTGGCAAGGGCCGATTCGGACACGACTTCGCCGGACATTGTATTTGTTAATTTGGATTAAATGGCTGAGGTCGGGGTGAGGATGAGAATGAGGATGTGAGGAGCGAGTATTATTCCTACTCTAAGAGTAAGAAAGCGTGTCCTTACTTTGTACACAAACTTAATATTAATATCTTAAGTAGTATGAATACTAGCTAGTAGTTGTTATGAATACTTAGCTAGTAGATCAAACACATGTTTGGGCTGCCTCCGCTAGTTGAGCAAGAACGCTGATGAAGAAGTAAGTTGCGCCGACGCCCCGACACCCCGCGTGCGGCGCGAAATAAAAGCGACGGACAGACGTCCTAGTAAAACCCATGCATTATTCGTAACAAAATCGTACGAGGCGCGTGTATGTCGTGTATGCATAGGAACTGCTCCTCCATCCTCCATCTACTTCTACAGTAGTAGTATGCAGCCGCCGCCGCGCCTCTCGCGATATCGCGATCGCCTTTGTTGGCACGTTGGCACCTTCTCTCCCCTTCTGGATTTGGGACGAGACAGAAATCCTATCCATCCAGCGACGCAAGCACCATCCACTCCTAACTGTTCTTGGAAAACGATGCGATAGCAGCCCTGTTGATCTAGATTCGATACGATTACCATGCCCATCAGTGGATGGGGCCATGGGCCGAGCCCCGGATCTGTCTCGGCCGAGCAGCAGAGCGACGCTGACGACCCCAACAAGTCTCGGAGCAAGATGCTGGTGCGGGAGGACCTTGCACCGAAGAAAATCTCCCACCTTCAGTTCGGACTCCTTTCCCCCTCGGAGATGCAGCGTGTTGCTGAATTTCAGGTCTCCTCCCGGGAGCTGTTCAGCATGCCCTCCCGTACCCCCGCTATCGGGGGCTGCCTCGACCCCCGCCTAGGCGTCTCCGACAAGACGTCGACTTGCGCCACGTGCCGGCGCAAGCTCGTCGACTGTGCAGGTCACTATGGCTACATTCGCCTCGCTCTTCCCGTTTTTCACATCGGTTTCATCAAACATACCCTCAACATTCTGCAGTGCATCTGTAAGACCTGCTCCAGGGTGCTCCTACCGGAGAGCGAGCGGCTGGCCATGCTCCGCCGGGTTCGAAACCCCAAGACCGACGTCCTCGCCCGTTCCTCGGCCTTTAAGCGCGTTGTTGACAAATGCAAGAAGTGTCGAGTGTGCCCGCACTGTGGCACCGGAAACGGCACCGTCAAGAAGGTGACGGGTGTCCCCACGCTTAAGATCATGCATGAGAGGTATAAGGGTCGACACATGGAGGACGAGGTGGAGGAGTTGGAGACCCAGCTCGAGAACGCCCTCCGCGTCAATCCTGATGGCATCCGCTCGGCCCTCCGGGGCGCAGCGGAGGACCTGCTCCCCACCCGCGTACTGGAGCTATTCCGTAAGATCCCCGACGTCGATTGTGAGGTGCTTTGGATCGACCCGCTCATCGGCCGGCCGGAAAACCTCATCCTTCAGAATCTACTGGTCCCACCTGTCCCCATCCGCCCTTCGGTTGCTATGGACGTTGGTGGCGGGTCTAACGAGGACGATCTTACGGTGAAGCTGCAAGAAATCCTAGACGTTAATGTTGCTCTCGAGCTGGCGATGACTCGTGGTCCCCAGACAAGGACCATAATGGAGGAGTGGGACTTTCTTCAGGTTCAGGTAGCGCAGTACATCAATGGGGAGATGCCGGGCTTGCAGAGACCAATGGGGTCCAAGCCTATCCGTGGGCTTTGCCAGCGCCTCAAGGGGAAGCAGGGGCGCTTCCGCGGGAACCTTTCAGGAAAGCGCGTAGATTTCTCTGCGCGAACCGTTATTTCGCCTGATCCCAATTTGAGGGTGGACCAGGTTGGAGTTCCAGTGTTTGTGGCCAAAATCATGACATATCCAGGTAAGACAGATCATTTGTGACAATTTGTTATTGCGCTTTGCCATCATTGCATCGTTTATCTTAAAATCGGTTATTCTGGGCATGCTCTAACGCAAAAGGATTTTCTTCCATCCAATTCATGCCCCGATTTATTCAGAACGCGTATCGCGGTACAATATAGAAAAGCTTCGGGTTAGGGTACGAAATGGACCGGAAGTCCACCCGGGAGCCAATCTGATTCGGGCTTCTGGTCCCGGAGGATTCGTAAAATCCTTAAAGTTCGGAAATCGGGAAAAGGCAGCTACGATGTTACGGGTTGGCGATGTGGTTGAGCGTCATATGGAAGATGGTGACGTCGTGCTCTTCAACCGTCAGCCCTCTTTGCACAGGTTGTCTATTATGGCCCATCGTGTGAAGGTACTGGAGTGGCGAACCTTCCGTTTTAATATTCAGGTGTGCGCCCCATACAATGCAGACTTTGACGGCGACGAAATGAACATGCATCTACCTCAGACGGAGGAGGCTCGCGCAGAGGCGTTCATGTTGATGGGGGTTCACAGCAACCTGGTTACTCCGCGGAATGGCGAACCACTAGTGGCATCATCTCAAGATTTTCTTTCTGCTGCGTACCTCTTAACGCAGAAGGATCAGTTTTTCAATCATGACACATTTTGCCAGCTAGTTTCCTACTTTGGTGATGCCGATGAAGAAATTGATATTCCTGCTCCAGCAATATTCAAGCCCATTCCGTTGTGGACTGGTAAGCAGATTTTCAGCACAATGCTACGCCCCACTAAAGCTTCAAAAGTCCTTGTAAGCTTTGAAACTATGGAGAAGAACTATGCCTCCAACCTTAAGCGGAAGCATTTTTGCCCGAATGATGGTTGGGTCGCCTTCCGTAACAGCGAACTTATGTCTGGCAATATTGCCAAGAAGACTATTGGAGATGGCAGTAAGACAGGCTTGATTTTTATACTTCTTAGAGACTGTGGCAAAGAGGAGGCTGCCAAAATGATGGATCGGTTTGCAAAGCTGTGTTCCAGATATTTTGGTGGCCACAAGGGATTTTCTATAGGAATATCCGATGTGACGCCTTCGGAAAGGCTTTTGAAGCTGAAGCATGATATTCTCTCAAAGGGATATGCTAAGGTTGCCGAGAGCATTAAGAGATACGAGGAAGGTACACTAGAGTTGAGACCGGGTTGTGATCTCTTACAATCACTCGAGGAAATTCTGAATGGAGTTCTGGGAAAGTTACGAGAGTCTGCAGGACAAGAAGCTATGAAAGCTTTGCCGTGGACCAATACTCCTAGAATCATGGCCGAGTGTGGTTCCAAGGGTAGTCCACTTAACATTTCTCAGATGATTGCCTGCGTCGGGCAACAGGCAGTCGGTGGGATACGAATTCAAGATGGTTTTGTCAACCGGACGCTGCCTCACTTCGAATCTCACAGCCTAACGCCATCTGCGAAAGGTTTCGTTGCTAATTCTTTCTACTCAGGCCTAACTCCGACCGAATTTTTCTTCCACACTATGGGCGGTCGAGAAGGTCTTGTTGACACTGCTGTGAAAACAGCCGAGACAGGATATATGGCACGTCGTTTGATGAAGGCCCTCGAGGATCTTTCGCTTCGATATGACGCTACGGTTCGAAACAGTGAAAACACTGTGGTGCAATTCACGTACGGCGACGATAACCTCAATCCAGCAATGATGGAGAACAATGATAGACCAGTTGATTTTGATCGGGCAAGAATGCACATTTCCCAAACTCATCCAGGACGTGGTGAGCCTACGCTGAAAGGAGAGGAGTTGCTTGCGTTCGTTGAGGACTCGCTCACCGAAGATCGATTTCAGGTGCTAAAAAGCAAATATTTTTTGGAAGAAATAAGAAAGTATTTTGCTGCGATCAATGAAAAAGAAAAGGAGCTTCTTTGTGACTTGCAAGAAAGTAAAAATGCTTCAATGGCAATCATTGATCAAAGAATTTGGAATTCCTGCCGATTTACAAAGTCTCAGGTACAACTCTTCCTCGAATTAGCGTTATCCAAGTTCACGAAGGCATATGTCGAAGCTGGCGAAGCGATTGGGGCAACAGGGGCGCAGAGTATCAGTGAACCTGGCACTCAAATGACCTTGAAGACATTCCATTTTGCAGGTGTTTCTTCCATGAACGTCACCCTCGGTGTTCCACGATTGAAGGAAATTATCAATGCCTCAAAACTTATTTCTACTCCGATCATTACAGCTAAGCTCGTGCAGGATGACAACAAGGTTGGCGCGCGCGTTGTCAAGGCAATCATCGAGAAAACGACTCTAGGGGAGATCGCAACGTATGTCAAAGAAGTATATGCTCCAGGAAAATGTTACATTTCTATTCAGCTTGACATGGATGCAATTGAGCAGCTAAAGCTCGATATTGACGCTTACACAGTCAGGACCTCCATATTGCGTGGTTGTCGCGGTCAGACACGACCAATGGTTCTTCGAGCTCTCAAAGATCACCATGTTCGAATCAAGCAAGGGTCCAACTCAAAGCTACGCATTTACGTTCCTGATTTGGTTGCGAAAGCTGGAGCTCCCCCCACCCATCTTTTCTTTGTCATGCAAGACCTCAAGGTTGCCCTGCCAAAGGTCATTGTCCAAGGTATCGCCAGCGTGAATCGTGCTGTGATTAACGAAGAGGAGAAAGATGGTAGGACCTCATTCCTCCTCCTTGTTGAAGGATACGGACTTGCAGAGGTGATGGGGTCGCCTGGAGTCGACGGACTACACACAACCACCAATCATATCATTGAAGTCGAGAAAACGCTTGGTGTAGAGGCGGCAAGGACGCAGATATCTGCGGAAATATCATATATTATGAATGCATACGGAATTGGGATCGATAGCCGCCACCTCCTTTTGCTTTCGGATATCATGACCTTTAAGGGAGAAGTTTTGGGTATTACAAGATTCGGCGTTTCAAAAATGAAAGAGAGTGTTCTGATGCTCGCATCGTTCGAAAAAACGACAGACCATCTCTTTGATGCCGCAGTCCACGCTCGTTCTGACGCTATTGTGGGCGTAAGCGAATGTATTATCATGGGCGTTCCGATTCCATTAGGAACGGGACTTTTTAAACTTCTCAAGAAAGCCAATGCACCAATGAAGAAAAATCCACTAGACCTTCGTAATGATGGACTGTTACTGGGTGGTGACAAAATCAACTCTAAACCAATCAGAATAGGCTAAAATTTAGGAATCCATTTGGACCACTAACTAGATACCTAGCTGTTTAAAAAGTTAAGCATTCGCACTCAAAGATTAGCGAAATACTTTCATGACAAGAAAGTGCGCCCCGCCAGCAGCCATGATAATTTCTCCCTTGCCATCCCATGGCGGGGGGGCAGTAATTCGAGCCCCAGCAAGCTCAGTTGGAGAAATAATGTCCTTGGTTGAGCCAACTCCAAGATTTCCGTGCTCATTCCAGCCGGTACCGCGGACAACGTTATTATGATCAAGAATCATTGTACACTCCGATCCACAGCTTATGCTCCTAATAGGTACTCCATCGAAATTTGAAAGCAAAACCTTTGGCTCTTTAAAGGCGTCAACCGACCCAGAACCGAGCTGCCCTTTGTCGTTCCGACCCCACCCATAAAGGATGGCTTCATCCTTCTCATTCTTTACTAAAGCAATATTATGCGACCACCCGCAGTCGATAAAATAGCACCCAGATCCCGTCCTCCCAAGCGCTCCTGCTACTGGATGCGGATAGACATGACCTACTCCCTTAAGCCCGAGTTGGCCGTACTTGTTGTTTCCCATGGAGTAGACACGGCCTTCCTCGTCAAGGACGACAGTATGTCGATGGCCACAGGCGACCCCAACCAGACGAGTGCCATCTTCGGGCCTCCAGCGGCCTCCGGCGACCTTTGATTTGTCCCCTTCCGCGTTATCTATGCATTGTCCAAAACGTTTACATCCAAAGGTCAAGAGCTCTCCCTCCGAGTTTATGGCGGCGGAATGAAAGAGGCCAGCAGCAACATCTACGAAAATTTCACCGTCTCGGATCATGTGTGGTCTCGTCGCCCTGTTGAGAGTACGGACACTAGTAGTTCCGTCTACCTGCCCCCGACCGTTATCTCCAAAGGCATAAAGGTTCCCCGAGGTATCGATCACCAGTGTATGTGAATGCCCAAGAGCTACCCTTTTGACCAAAATATCTTCTAATGGATTGACGACACGCAAACAATCCACATCACCATCTTCATCTTTTCTATCTCTTCCAAGTTGCCCGTGCTCATTCCAGCCCCAAAGGTACAGAGATCCATCCCTGGTCAACATCGCGCTGTGCCCTCCGCCGCAATACAGCCCAACCGGCTGCACGTCCATAGCACCCTCCTCTGTGCCAGCGTCGCCTTGCCTTGGTACCGTAATCACAATCTCTTTCAGATCGTGCGCCTCGTCGCCATTCTTGAGCCCCGCGTTGGCTGACAGTTGGAGCTGCCGATGCTGGTTGGACCCGCACCCGAAGAGGAAATATATTCTCCGCTCTGAGAGGGATCGCGACATGGAGGCAAGGGCCCTCGTGTCCAAGTCACCGACAACATCTTCTAACTCCGAGGTGGCCGCAGAGGGGGAGGCGTCGAAGAGAAAGCGATCGAGATTCAGCAGGTACTCCGAATTGGGGCCTGATGGACCGAAGGCGACCGTCATGATCGCTGCAGCGAAGGGGAGATCGAGGAGCGCTCTGTTCCAGAATGCGGGGTTGGTTGGAGTGCCACGATACAGCAGGGCCTGAATAGTTTTACCATTATCGTCCCGGACAACGTCAATGACATCTCGCTCGTAACCCCCCTTTTCGCGAAAGTCTAGCTCCTCTAGGCACTCCTTCACCAGATGGGGCGGGACGGTATAAAGGACACCCTCCGTCAGTGACGGTCTCTCCCTCTCCCCATCACCTAATCCGTATTTGGCGCGGATCGAATCCACCTCCCCATCAGTAAGCAGGGTGCACACTAGGCCCTGGAAGGACGGCATTCCCCGATGGTCGGCACTACGCTGTGCCCAGCAACGTTTCCAACCAACTGCCCGCCCTAGCGCCTGTTGGACGCCGTCGTCGAATTTCGAGAGCGTCGCTCCTTCTCCCGGATTCCAACACAGCGACCCATACCCAAAGAGCGGGAGCGCACCGCTATTCTCTGCCAGGAGTTGGTCGAGGTCAGAATTGTCGGGAACGACTCCGCCGATGTAGATCTGCCTATCGGGGCACCAGGTGGGGACAGAGTTGGTGGCATCGCCTTCATCATTCTGCGCCGTCATTCTCACAATACGATGGTGGGAACATCTAAGAGGGAGAGAAGTGCGACCGGTCCAGGTCAAGGAATTGTTGATTATTGGGACGATAGCGAAGAGGATGGGTAGCATGGATGGAGGGCATGGATGTCACGCATGTCATTACGTGGGAGGTGTGAGGTTTGGTGGAAAACTCCCGACTACTTACTACTACTAGAGTAGCTAGCATCTAGCATCTAGCATCTAGCATAGAAACATCTACAAAGACACGATCAGATCCGGGTATTTATATCGAGACAAATGCTCATAATCTTAATCTCACAGTCGCATAATACGTATGAATAGTGGATCTATGCA
>Ga0315315_10005751_pt1 | contig 11459 bp, 11 predicted proteins | sample M140m3416metaG_FD_203699 | JGI IMG/M metagenome (GOLD analysis project Ga0315315, IMG submission 203699) | Ammonia-oxidizing marine archaeal communities from Monterey Bay, California, United States - M1 40m 3416 | ecosystem: Environmental > Aquatic > Marine > Intertidal zone | place: USA... | reverse complement strand
TGCATTTAAAAGTTTTTTCTCTTTAGTCGACACATTAAAAATACTAACCTTTCCCACCCAATTGGTACTCATCGTCACTTAGGTATATTCATCGGAATAATGAAGAATTGATATATTTGCATGATGGGTTGGTTAAGTATTCCTCAGAAGACTTTTATTACTTCATTTATTTTGATTTTCAGTTCTGTTGCATGCTCCACAACCGAGACAACAACGGAACCTGCACCGGTAGTACAAGAAAAAACCAAAGAAATTGAGAACTCGCCTGTTGAAAGTTATAGACAACCTGTAGGTGATCTCGTACCCGACACTCTTATCGTAAGTGGAGTTGAACGTTCATACCTCTCTTACATACCTGTTAGCTTGCCGGACAATATTCCCGTGATTATTCAATTTCATGGAGGTACTGGAACATCGCAAAATGCATATTATCAAGATGGAAGTCTTAATTTAGTAGCCGATGCTGAAGGTATCTTAATGATCTACCCACAAGCTGAAACAAGTACAGGAAACGTGTGGAATACGTTGCATTCCGAAGAAGGTAACAAGGTAAGCGCTGATGATTTCGGATTTATTGAGGCAATCATTGATCGTTTAAGTGTAGACAGCAGAATAGATACGTCGCGTATTTATGTAGCCGGGTATTCCAATGGTGCAGCGATGGCGTATCAAATTGCGTGCCATTTGAATGACCGTATCGCCGGATTCGTAGTTCATTCCGGTAATTTCCCACTTGAAGAAGTTATCAATGGTGAATATCCATGCAATATTACTGGCGAAACTGCTGGGCTAATATTTAATGGAACGGCTGATACGACGCGACCTTTAGAAGGCATTCCAACGTATGCAGTTTCAGTTCGAGATGGAGCTCAATGGTGGGCAGACCAAAATAACAGCGTTAACGTAACGACCACACAAGATGGAAATGTTGAGCGAACAATCTATGTCTCAGAAGTAGGGACTGAAGTGCAGTTATTTGTCATTGAGGGTGGAGGCCACGATTGGTTCAACTTCACTATTGATGGGATGCCTTTAGATGAATTCACTTGGGACTTTTTATCAAACTCGAATAGCTAAGAGGCAGTAATCATCATCCAATTAAAAGAGATAAGACTTATAAGCCTTTTCCAGAAGGGGGGAATTACTTCCGAGTGACTGTGACTGGGAGTTTGGTGTACCCGTGTACGAAACTTGAGAACACTCGCTCAGGTTCATCCTGTATTTCAATGCGTTTGAAGCGTTGCAAAATTTCTTCCCACAAAACCCTGAGTTGTAACTCCGCTACTCTACTGCCCATACAGAAGTGGATTCCGTAACCAAATGAAAGTTGTCTGTCAGCATTGTGACGCTCAATGTCGAGCACATGCGCATTTTCAAAAACGTCTTCATCTTGGTTAGCAGATAAATACCACATGAGGATTTGGTCATGTTTCTTGATCTGTTTACCACCAAGCTCGGTATCATGATTTGCTGTTCGCCTCATGTATGCAAGTGGTGTTTGCCAACGAATAACCTCCGGTACAAAATTGGAGATTAAATCTGGATTAGCAAGAAGTTTGTCATATTGATCAGGAAATTTATTCAGTCCATAGATACTTCCCGTCATCGTATTTCGGGTCGTGTCATTGCCACCAACAATCAAGAGGAGAAGGTTGCCTAGTTGCTCGACCATCGGTATGTCTTTAGTAGCTTCGCCGTTTGCGAGCATTGACACCAGGTCAAACCCGGGATTTTCGCGACGAAGCTGGAAGAGTCCATCAAAGTAATGGACACATTCCAAAAGTTCATCAATTTTTTGTTGTTGTGTTTCAACAACTCCACCTGGGCCAGGTATGGCAAATACTATGTCTGACCAGCGTGTTAATTTACGTCTGTCTTCCATTGGGAAATCAAAAAGAGTTGCGAGCATGAGTGTTGTGAGTTCGATAGATACTGTGTCAACCCAATCAAATGTCTCTCCTTCAGGTAAAGAGTCAAGCAATTCCGCTGTTCGTTCGCGAATCATGGGTTCAATATTTCGAAGGTTGCTTGGTGCAGAAACGCTTCTTACAGTTTTACGTTGAGCTGTGTGAGCTGGTGGGTCCATAGCAATGAAGGTTTGTATGCCTTGTGGTTCTGTTTCTTCCGACATTGCGATTTCTTTTATTCCGAGAGTGATACCTTTCGCTGATGAGTAGGTTTCCCAATCTCCATCAACTGCTCTTACATCTTCGTATTTAGTGACAGACCAGTACCGCCCTGAGGTTTCCAGTTCATTCAAGTGGACTGGGTCTTCAGCTCGTAATCGGGCGAAATGCTCTTGCCAACGATCTTCAAGGAACAGGTACGGATTATGCGGATTGATTTGGTCAATGGTTAACTCATCGGCAGATGGAACATTGGCACCTACTTCAGCCATTTCCATTTCAGGCGTCCGTATATTCGCATCAAAGAAAGTACGCTCTTCTGCATCGGTTTCGGCTGTGTCAGTCATTTCCACTCCTCACTTCCTAATCACTTTACATGTGAGCTGGCTCTTAGGACAAAATGGATGAAATATCATCGTTTGAATGCTATCCCAAGAAAGCCTACAGTTGATATTTTCGGGGTGCTAGAGAAGGGGGGGACAAATGTAACGAAATTAATCTTTAGCTAAAAAGCTGATCCATGACTCTTGCATCTCAGGCAAATCTGTCGGTAATTCTCCTTGACCTGGAAAACGCTTTCTATTCGCTTGTGTCAAACCATCTCGGACAAGTTCTTCCATCGGCATAAAGAACAGGAACTTTAGAAGTCTTTCCTCAAAAACCCATTTCCCATCTTGTTGTTGATATTTATCGTAATAGCGAAGACCTGTGTAATAGGTTTTACCTTCTTGAGATAATTCTGCATGAGCTAAAACAATTCCTACTGCATTATCTGTATCAGTGAAAGTTATTTTATGACTGTGCGGATAATGATACGTAGGTCCCATATCACCGAGTCGTCCGTTATAAAAGTCGACTATCTCTTGCCTTCCATGCATGATGGCAGAACCATCCGCATGCCCAAAGATTCCATTATGTGCGAATAGCGTTCCGATAGTGTCAACATCCCTATCATCCACCGCCATGCTGTAGTCAGCTACCAAAGTACGGATAGCTTCTCGTGCTTCTAACTGTTCAACTCGTTGTGCTAGATCCATATTCCCTCTTATTAATTATATCTAGATGCAGTTCACCTATGGGTCAAGTTTATGAAGCAATAAGAAGATTAAATTTTGATCGTGCCTGCTTTTTGCAGTCAAAGGAACATGCCTATAGCTTTGGGTCAATATTAATTGGAATGAGGAATTGTGATTAATTGGATTGAAAAAGAAAATCTCAATGAAAATTTATCGGAATATATCAAGGGGATTTTAGGGATGGAGGTTCACCCGGCAGCTCTTCGTCATCTCAGCGGAGATTCAATTAGGAATCGCATTCCATTTCCGCGGTTAGAAAAACATGAAGGTTATCTTTTTGGAATTACGTATATTCCTTCCAATACAGAAAACCCTTCGGCCGATTTTGATGCAGTGATTTTTGCTGCGAATCATGATTCAGTTGTTGCAAGAATCATTGAGTTTGAAGATGATACGTCGAATCTTCTATGGGATGATTTGAAACCAAAATTATCTAATGTCAACTCTCAAGATTCAACCGCAGATGGCGGGGAATTTATTCTTAATCTCTTCCGCGAAACTACTATTCTTTTATGGGAAGATGCTGAGAATATTCGAATATTTTTAGATGAAAAATTAGATATGGATGAGGGTGCAGAAAGACTTGCGATTGGAGATCTCAGCGCTAAACATGATCAGTTAAATCAAAAGGAGCGCCAGACTTTACTTCGTAGGCTGAACAAATTATCTCCAACCATGTCAATTATTTCTACTGAAATGAATCAGATGAAACGTGTAGCGAATGAATCTGAGTCTATTTTGAACGCCTTGTGTCATGATGAAGATCAATATGATTTACGCGTAGACCTAAGGGGGCATAAACGTGAACTGTTTTCAAAGGATTTAGAGATCTACCTTAGTGATACTTGGGAGCTATGCCGCACGTTGGTTGCTACTCTTGAAGAAATTGAAGCATTAATCGTAGAAGCAAATACATCTATAAAGTTACTTAGCGATCAAGAAAATGTTTATGCAGCACGAGCTACAGGTGCCATTGCGGCGACCTTACTGATTCCGTCATTTTTAGTTGGGTTATGGGGGATGAACTTTACTTCGATGCCTGAATTAAATTGGAAATTTGGTTACCTTTTCGCAGTGGGTTTTATGGTTTCATTAAGTTTGTTCATCCTTCTAGCTTTCAAGAAAAAAAATTGGCTCTGAAGAAAAAATATTTTTATTTCAATCACTAAACGTGTTTAGATTTAATATTTAAGATGATTCCCGATAGAGTATTGCTCTAATGTTAAGCGCTCGTGGCTCAATTGGATAGAGCATCTGACTTCGGATCAGACGGTTGGGGGTTCGAGTCCCTCCGAGCGCGCGAAACGAATATTAAATAGGTTCGTTTATTTTTATTTTTCGGTGTAATCTCGAAGCATTTTGGCAAGTTCAAGTTGGTGCTGCTCTTCGATAGCTATTTTTGATCTGGCAAATTCCTCAAGAAAGACAGACCCATTTTCTACTGTTGTCAATAGTTCGCGATACAGCTGAACGGCGCCTCTTTCATGTGCCAGACTTTCGCCAAGAATATCCCGTATCGAGTGCTGGTTTGTCTCTTCAATTGCTGCGATGTTCGTTGATGGATGACCTCCAAAACCAGTAAGTATTTCTCCTACTTCTTGTGCATGAACCAGCGATTCAGTTGCTTGAGCTTTAAGGAAATCAACGAGTGGGATTCGATTAGGGCCGGTAACCATTAGTGAATAGTGCGTGTATCGGACGACTCCTGAAAGTTCTGCTTCTAAAATGGCATTTAAATTATCGATTACTTGGTTCGTGTCAAGTGTTGATTCCATAGTGTCTCACTCATTATTAGGGTTAAATAAATACTATCATTTGTTGTTCATATCACCTTGGTCTTTTAAGTTTGGGTTTACCACCTCTCCTGATGACGGTAGGTTTACCTTTAGGAGGAATACATGATTGAGAAGGTTATGGATAAGTGGTTTGCTGTTGTCCGTGGTGAAGGAGATATTCGAGATCTCTTGCATGATGATTGCGTGTTTTGGTCACCAGTTCTTTTCCATCCACAGGTTGGGGCGGAGCTTACTGCAATGTATTTATCGGCAGCTGGCGTTGTTTTCCCTGGAGATGATGCCGGCGGCGAAAGTGAAAAGGGTGCTGGTGGGTTTCGTTATACAAAGAGGGTTATCGACGGCAATCATGCCGTTCTTGAATTTGAAACAACGATGGGTGGGCTGTCAGTTAATGGTGTTGACATTATTACGTGCGATGATGATGGGAAAATCGTTGAGTTTAAAGTGATGTTGCGGCCACAAAAAGCAGTTGAAAAGGCGCGGGAACAAATGATGGTTGCGCTTGAAGAAATGAATAGTTGATTAGTTGCTTTTTAGCGTGCGCACCAGTCGGTTTCAGAACATCCATAAAATTGCCATTGCAATTGTTTTTCTGAACTACCTGGCGGGTTTCCTGTCGATTCAGTGAAAATGACTTGATACAGGTTTGTTTTGAAGACATATCTGTCATTAGTTTCATCATAAAGCATTGCGTTTCCTATGTTCTCTTCAAACGCCCAGCGTTCGGGCATAAGTAGAGGCCCTCCTGAAATATTGACTGATGTTACGAGAGGGGCGATAGTGTCATTATTCGGGTTCCAGTCAACAAGTAGGCTTTCCGGAAGTTTTACAAGACCTGGAAATTTTTTATCCCAACCTCGTATGGCAAAATATGAGTTCTCTATGCCCCACCCTTTAAAGCATTGTCTAAATGGTGAGTAGCAGTTTCCAAATTCAACATAAAGTGCACCCCACATTACGGGAATGACTGGTTCACCTGAAGCTTCTGATCGAGTCCAACTATTTTCATCATTGAAGTCAGGTAATTCATCTGGGTCTCCAAGTCCTGACTGCAAAGCCTGTAGTGCGACTTCAGCATCTTCAAGAGCATTAATACCGCACAGTTGTCCACCTATGATGATCTCACATCCAGTTGGTATGGATGGAACTCCTATATCAGGGAGGCCTGCTGCATCAAGCGCTTCTAAGTGAGCTGTTCTGGTGCCTTCCCCATACCATCCATCTGCACCTATTTCGAGAAGTTCTTGGAGTTGTCTTGTATCTTCGCTTTGCACCATCCATTTGTAGTCCCGAGTGAGAATTCCTTCGGGAGAGTTATCAACAAGTTCAACCTCTTCAATCACTTCTGTGGTTGGCTCTTCTATGATTTCTAATGCGCTATCGTCATCATTACTAGAATTACCGTCACCTTTAATAAATCCGAAATATGCAATGAGAATGAACGCCGGTAACCCGATAACTAGGAGCGCGTTTCTTATACGGCGATTCCTGCGCCGTGGACCAAATAGCTGGCTCATAATGGACTCCGCTTATCCATAAGTAAAATGGTAAAGGGTATTAGCTATTTATACAAAAATCTGGCCTCATCGTTCTGGTTTCTATAACAAATACCCCTATTTTTCAACACTTTCATTTTTGTTGAATCGTCATTATCTGTATTAGGTTAATGCCATGACTGGAAACAAAAATTGGATAAATGTCACTTCTTTGGGTGACTTAATGGATAGGCAAGCAGATAGATACGAGGATAAAGACGCAATTGTGTTTCCTGAGGGTCGTTATACCTATCGAGATATCGCTACTTACGCTCAACACATTTCAAAGGCCCTTCTAGCTCTCGGAGTGAGACCTGGTGACAGAGTTGGATATTTTCTTCAAGAATGTATTGACACAATAGGAATCATCATCGGTGCTGCAAAAATTGGGGCCATCACTGCTCCAATTAATTCACGATTCAAAACAACAGAGTTAGAACAGGTTATTGTTCATGCTGGAATGAAAGTGATCTTTACGTCATCACCTGAAGTAGGATCTGACTTTAATGGATTGATTAACGAGACGTTTCCACAAATAGCTACATCCTCTTCAAAATATCTTGATTTTCCTGAAGCTCCGGAGTTAGATGCTTTAATCACGTTAGATGAAATTAACCGTCCAGGAACTTTCAACTTGACTGATATGGCGGAAATGGCAAATACGATTTCTGATGAGAGTGTCGCTCAAAGTCAGGAGGGAGTTCGCGTTCGTGATACGGCAATCATCATGTACACCTCTGGGACAACAGCTATGCCGAAGGGGGCGATGCTTAGTCATGAGTCATTTAACCGCTACGCCTCCTCAGTCAAGCAACGCATGCTATTAACTGAGGATGATATTTTCTGGGCTGCACTTCCAATGTTCCATATAGGAGGAGTCGCTTTCGTGCTTGCATCTCTTTTCGTTGGCAGTACTTTTATCCATACTGGTAATTACAACCCTGACGTAGCGTTACAGCAAATCCGTGATGAGAGGCCAACAGTTATGTTGCCAGCGTTTGAAACGATTTGGGTCCCGATTGTAAATCATCCCGATAGGGAGGAAGATGATTTTAGTTCAGTCCGAGTCGTCATGGTTGTCGGAGTTCCAGAACGCCTGCGACAGTTTCAAAGCCAGACTCCTCATGCCCCAATTCTGAATTGTTTTGGCCAAACTGAGGTTTGTGCTTTTCTTTCTTTATCTGAACTTGATGATGAACCAGAGCTTCGTTTCACTAAAGGAGGGTTTCCTATGCCAGGAATGGAAGCAGAAGTTCATGACCCAGATACTGGACAACTCCTTCCTAATGGGAATGTTGGTGAACTCTGGTATCGCGGACCGAATATGTTTGATGGATATTTCAGAGACCCTGAATTAACTTCGGAAGTTTTTGATGAAAGAGGCTTTTTCCGTACTGGAGACATTTGTGAAATAGATGCAGATGGACGTGTAACATTTGTTTCTCGCCTTAAGGATATGTTGAAGGTGGGAGGAGAGAATGTTTCTGCTGCTGAAGTGGAAGGTTACTTAATTACGCATCCAGCGATTGCGTTAGCACAGGTAGTTTCTGCACCTGATGAACGTTATGTGGAAGTTCCTGCTGCTTACATAGAGTTGAAACCTGATGCTGAAGCTACTGAAGAGGAAATAATAAACTTCTGTAAAGGGAAAATTGCTACATATAGGATTCCTCGTTACGTGAGATTTGTCGATGAGTGGCCAATGTCAGGAACAAAAATTAAGAAAATTGTTCTTCGTGAAATGATTGCTTCTGAATTGAAAAGTAAAGGGATAACACAAGCTAAAAAGATCAGTAGTTCCTGAACAGGAATACAGAACTTTTAGCCTTCGTTCTTTAACCCTACGAATGCTAATTGACAGTATCCGTTTATTTAAGTCCAAGGACCATTATTCGCTGTGATGGTGAGAATGATCACCTTCATCTTTGTGCGAGTCGCTACGGTCGTGTGAGTCGTCAGTCTCATGATTGTCTTTGTGCTCCATATCAGAGTGATCGGAGTCGGTTAATTTAATCCACTCGGAGTGATCTGCGCATGGCATATACCACGTCATACCGTTCATTAAATGTTCATGCGTTCCCATGCACCCCAATTCGTTAGCTGCTTCTTCGGCTGCAGAAATAGTCCGGTACATTCCAGGGTCAGGTTCGACGTTTTGGGTACCGGTAGCAGGAATACTAGTGCTTCCTGAACTTCCGCAAGCAGACAATAACGCCGAAGTGGACAGAACAGAGAATAAAAGAAAGTTTGTGATTTTGCTCATTCTTAACAGTCTCATTTTTTATATGGAGATGAAAAGACGAAATGGATAAAACAAGCGTCACTCAAATCAGTGGAGGAATAATCTCTCAGTTGTCCTTATCGAGCTGATTTTCCTCCAAATAGTGATCTATCAATTGTCACTGAATCGCTGAGTTTCGCTGTGTCAGTTTTCCATCCCCAAGAACTGATGATGGCAAGTTTCGAGAACCGCCATTTTTTATCACTTTCCAATGCCAAAAAGCCTTCGTATCGACCGCCTTGAATTCCTCCTGGTCTAGTAGTTGTAAAGTAGGAAGTCAGAGAAGCGGTGTCACACGTTTCTTGAACTACCAGTGAAATATTTGTGGCATTATGTCCACCACTTATAATGCCGGATCTTGACTGGTAGCGTTCATACAAGGGCTCCATTTCGGATCTACCTTCAAAGTGCATATCAACACCATCTGGAGGGAAGTTTATGACATCCAGAATTGCGTTTTCTGAAAAAGCATCAAGAATGTCAGGTATAAATCCAGTGTCTATCCCATACAAGTATTGATTAAATGTCGCCAGTGCTTCTTCTCTCGCTCTTAATCTACGGACTTCGCTCTCTAATTGTGCAACTCTGCGTTCAAGTTCATCTGTCATTAGAGATACTCCATTTCCCATCCCTCAGGTGGTTGCGTAACATTTCGTGAATGTTTCGCTAGCCGAGGATTGTATGGAATGCCTCGAAGTTCTGACTCTAGCAATGGGCCATCATAGGTAATCCACTGTTGCGGAATTAGTTCTATGATTACCCTTCCAGGAGTATCTTGTCGTCGGAGAAATTCAGCTTGTGCCTCCGGGTCACCTGCTCGGAGTCGCGCAGCAAGCATTGGATAAAACCATTGTTTTATTTCATCAACATCTCGATGCACTACTGCAAGAGTTTTTACAGTTGTTGTAACATCGCCCCCTAACCACGTTCCTTCACTCGAAACAACAACTGAGCTTTGTGGTCTTGCAGCAAGGGCTGGAACTCTCTTTCGTTGTCCCATACAGGTCACCCAAAATTTTTCATCATGCCAAATAAATCGATGCATCACTCCTACCGGCCATCCATGACGATTTGTCCAATTCACGACGCATTCCGTTTGCGCTTCGTAAAGCCGATCTCGCTTCTCATCCGTAATACCAACGTCACTTACATCGGTGTAATCAATTTTTTTGGGTTTCATAATACCCCCCCGACACTATTGTGGGTCAGTTCCTCCAAGATGACAAACAATCAATTTATTTCAAAGGACCGTGACGAACCTCTTCTTACTATTTTTAGTCAACTTCCTTTTCTTGTCGCCACGACCTAGGGTTCAAGAATGGGGTTTCGGGGGGACGAAAATTATTCGGATTCGGAATTGAGGCGATCACGATTACTGATCGCTACCTACATTTGTGGTTTCGTTGCTGGATTTGATTCCACGAGCACTTTTATTCTCTTTCCAGCAATCCGAACAAGTCTTGGGAATGGAGACACTGCTTCCACCACATGGATTCTTACTATTGTCGGGATAGTCAGTGCTGCTGTTCTTTTGCAAGCAGGACATCTCGCAGACCGTTTCGGGCACAATCGAATAATGATTACCTCTGCAGGTATGTCTGTCCTTGGATCAGTCTTAAGTGCACTTTCACCTAACCTACTTATTCTCGTTGCTGGAAGAGGGTTCCAAGCAGCGGCATTAGCAGGGTTAGGAGTCAGTTCGATTGCTATTATCGTTCGAGAAACAAAAGAGGGAGTTTTAGCGACTGCGCTGGGAAAGTGGGCAGTATGGACTGCGGTAGCAGGTGTTAGCGGTCCGATATTCTCATCTATCTTTGTTGAATATGCATCCTGGCGCTTTCTGTTTCTAACAGTAGTTCCTATCAGCGCTTTGATTATCTATTTAGGTTCTCCATCATGGAGGAAAGACCACACCATCATTGAACGCGACAGAGTTGACATCACCGGAACTGTTGCTGCTATGGGTGGCATTGCATTAGTTGTTTTAGCTCTTCTTGAGGGTAATAGCTGGGAATGGTTGAGTTTGAAAACAATATTGACTTTCCTTGCAGGTTTGTTACTCATGTTTTTCGTTATCCTTCGGTCCAAGGTCCATGTAAGCCCAGTTGTTCCTTTACATCTATTTTCGAATAAACGTTTTGTTCTCATGGTTGCGATTGGATTTACTTCATCGTTAATGTTTTTTGGTATGTGGTTGGCGTTACTAAGCTATGCCATTGATGTCTGGGGTTTTAGCCTCATTAAAACTGGTTTATTGCTTACAATCATGCCTGGAACCATGACATTAATTGCGTTCCCTGCTGGGCGTTTCGCTGATAATCATGGATTCAGGGGAGTAATGGTTGTTGGGTCGCTTCTGTTCACAATTGGGTTTACTGTTACTGCCTCTTCCGTTACTTCTGAACCATCAATTGTTGTTATATTGCCAGCTGTAGTTGCAGCAGGTATTGGCATGGCTACCGTTTTGGGGAATACCACGGCTGCTGGAACGCAGAATCTTGATTCTGATTTAGTTGGGACAGGTACAGCTATCCTCCAAACGTCTTACCGTATTGGTGGATCATTGGGATCTGCGATTGTGGCAGCAATTTTAGAGTCAGGAACTATTGGTTCGCCTAAAACACATGAATGGTCCATTTGGGCAA
>Ga0315315_10005750_pt1 | contig 11460 bp, 6 predicted proteins | sample M140m3416metaG_FD_203699 | JGI IMG/M metagenome (GOLD analysis project Ga0315315, IMG submission 203699) | Ammonia-oxidizing marine archaeal communities from Monterey Bay, California, United States - M1 40m 3416 | ecosystem: Environmental > Aquatic > Marine > Intertidal zone | place: USA... | reverse complement strand
AGTGTGGTTCAGTTGCTATGGGTGCGCTTGGGGCAGCTGGAATGCTTTGCGTAGGACAAATAGCAGGGCCTCGAATTGGAACCCAGCAAGGATTCGAGATGAGCCGCAACCTTGAAGAAACGGCACCGGATACATTCAGTCGATACGCTTCGCAAGACATGACAAAATCGTGGGGATATGAATACCGTGCCCTTAACGCTGCAAAATTGAATGCTGCAAATGGAACAGAACTAGTAGACGGCACACCGAAAACAACGGATGCTATTTCTTCCGCAGAATTAATACCAAAGGGCGAGAAAAAATTACTCATAAAAAACGCTGGCACAGATTTCAAGGCAGTCCAGGACTCATATTTGTTCGGAGGCCGAAGAGCCTTAACCCTGACAAGTTATATTCCGGCAGCAATGGCCGTCGGCTTTCTCGGGCTTCTTATCTACTACCGAGCAATCGGTGGGTACAAGGTCATTCACCTCGATGGATCGGAAGAGTCACATGAAGATGCCGTGGAAAAAACGGCCGTCGACGGGACGGGGCCAGAAGACACGCCAACTGCGAGTGAATACTGACACTCCGTCTGGTAGTGCGTCTACCACAAGTTTCACCCAGCACCGCTTGATACGGCGTGACTCTAGCCCGAGTGACGCCGTATCTGTTTAATCATCTCTTGCGAACGTAAAACTAAATTAAAATCGCTGGAAGTTCTTCAACTTCTGGGCGACCCGAATCCAGTAGGTACTGAACCTCTATGCACGAATTACCGAAACATTATGACCATGCTGCAGCACAGAGCCGTTGCCACGCTCTTTGGGATGCCGGTCGTTACTGGCATGCCAAACCACAGCAGGAGGGTAAAATATTTTCTATTGTCATTCCTCCACCAAATGTAACCGGTGCGCTTCATCTCGGACATGCACTCAATAACACACTTCAAGATATCCTTGTTCGAACGAGGAGAATGCAGGGGCATGTGACACTTTGGATACCCGGGACTGATCACGCTGGCATAGCAACGCAAGCAGTTGTGGAACGGCGGCTTCTTGAGGAGGAAGGTGTTTCGCGTCATGACCTCGGGCGAGCAAAACTCGTCGAACGAATCTGGGAATGGAAGACACAGTATGAAAAACGCATCCTCGGGCAGCTGCGTGATATTGGTGCTAGTTGTGACTGGGACCGCACTCGCTTTACGCTTGACGAACAGTGTGGTCGTGCTGTTCGGGAAACGTTCTTTCGTCTCTTCGAAAAGGGGCTCGTACGTCGTGGTAAACGATTAGTAAACTGGGACACATTTCTCCAAACTGCGGTAAGTGATGATGAGGTTTTTCATGAGGAGGTGAAGGGCCACTTCTGGCACATTCGCTATTCCGTAGTGAACCCAAAGCCCGGCGAACCAGAAGAAATTAGTGTTGCAACGACACGTCCTGAAACACTTCTCGGCGACACCGCAGTAGCCGTTCATCCGCAGCCAGCAAAGGCACTCGAACAAGTGATACAGGAACTTCATGAAAAATTAGAGGATGCTTCAGAGAAAGAACACGCCGACATAAAACGTGAGATTATATCGGCGGAAGATCGGCGAAACAGTCATTTGCCACTTCTAGAGAAACTCGCAGCAATGGCTCATGATGGAAGAGTCGTCACCTTGCCGCTTCTTGGTCGGCCTATTCCGCTAATTGTTGATGAATGGGCAAAACCAGGGATGGGATCAGGGTGCGTGAAAATTACTCCAGCGCACGACCCAAACGATTATGACGTTGGGATTCGAAATCACTTGCCGATGATCAATATCATGAATCCTGATGGGACACTCAACAAAATGGCTGGACCCTACGAGGGATTAACCATGAGGAAGGCTCGAGCCCGGGTGATCACTGACCTTGAAACTGCTCAACAGCTCCTCGACGTCGAAGATCGAACGATTGAGTTGGCACATTCTGACAGGTCGAAAACACCTATAGAGCCATACCTTGCCGATCAATGGTTCATTCGTATGGCAGATCTTGCAGACCCAGCGCTCGATGCTGTCCGAGAGAAAAAAATTCAAATTCACCCTGAGCGGTATGCAAAAAGTTATCTTGACTGGCTTGGAGAAAAACGAGACTGGCCAGTAAGCCGACAACTATGGTGGGGTCACCAGATTCCAATATGGCATATCACTGGGATCACACGCCAGGACCTCGAAACCAGTTTTTCTAAAAGGCCAAACGTCGCATGGACCTCTGTTGGAACAGAGCCTAAAGAAGATGAGCCCGGGGATTGGTACGTATGCTCTGCGGATGAATCGCTGGGCGTTGAGACTATCCAGGGCCAGCCACTTGTCCGCGATCCAGACGTCCTTGACACGTGGTTTTCATCTGCTCTTTGGCCACATTCCACATTGGGCTGGCCAGAAAACACTGACGAGCTCGCGCGTTTCTACCCGACAAGCACACTTATTACCAGTCGAGACATCATCACGCTCTGGGTTGCCCGAATGGTAATTTTAGGAATTTTTAATACTGGCAAAATACCGTTTCAACACGTATCAATCCATCCAAAGATACTTGACCGTTATGGTGAGACAATGAGCAAAAGCAAGGGAAATGGTGTTGATCCACTCGATGTCATCGCCCTTCTTGGGGCTGACGCACTTCGTTTTGGAATGGCCACTTTGGCAACCGAAACACAAGACATCCGTATGCCGGTGGAGTATCAGTGCCCAACTTGCGCAAGCAGGATTGATCAAACCAACCAGAATCGAACAAAAACGCGGATTACATGCCCAAAATGTAAGAAAGACTTCAGGACCCAGTGGGCAACGCAAGAGGCTGACCTTTCCCTGCCCCGTGGCCCAGCGGTCAGTGAACGTTTCGAGTCGGGACGTAATTTCTCCAATAAACTTTGGAATGCAACTCGGTTTGTACTGATGCATCTTGAGGAGGCCACCAATCTCGACACACAGCTTACCTTCTCTGAACTTGGACATTTGCCGCTGGAGGACCGCTGGTTGTTGAGTCGGCTAGCGACTGTCTCTACTGAAGTGACAAACAGCCTCGAGGAATATCACTTCGCTGAAGCCGCTCGAATTCTCTACTCATTCGCATGGGATGAGTTCTGCAGTGCTTACCTTGAACTTTGTAAGCCACGACTGCAGGACCCAACGCAGAAGCAACAAGCGTGCCGAATGTTGCTTCTAGGACTCGATACTATCTTGAGACTACTTCATCCAGTCATGCCATTTGTGACTGAAGAGATATGGCAGCATTTGTCACAGGAATATGGAAGCCGGACGACCCCATGGGACCAGCAGCCAATACCCCCATCCATAATGTTAGCACCATGGCCGACGCCGCCAGACTCGTGGCAAGACAGAATTACTGAAACACAGTTTCATGCGTTCCTTCAGATTGTTACCGCAGTAAGAGAAATACGATCTCGCCAAAACGTGCCTCCTCGCACCTCAGTAGATATAACTATTCGCACCCCACCGCCCCAACAGAACTTGCTTACTCCCATGACTCCTGCTCTTGAAGCAATGGCAGCGTGTAAGGTAGTCGCTCTAGGTCCTGATGTTGAACCAATAGTAGGTGCTGCCGAAATTTCTGTGGCTGACTGTGACATTTTTGTTGACCTTGCGGACTTCATCGATATAGATGCAGAAATACAACGAATAAGCCGGGAACTAGCCAAGCTTGAAACCGTGATCAAAGCCAAACGTGGAAAACTAGGTAATGAAAAATTTGTTGCGAATGCACCTCCGCAGATAGTCGAGAAAGAACGGGAACAACTTGCTGAATTTGAAGACCTTCGCAGTAAACAGGACGCTATCCTGAGTGGCCTGAGAGCTCGAAAACCGGGGAATGACAGTCCATAACCCACTCATCGAGTGATTTCATGAAGGGAATGAGGTAGTCTTATGACAGGCTGTGACCTTCGTATACCGTGTTTCAATTTTAACCTACGCAATACCCGAGAGCTTGAGGTTCGTCATGAGTGTTGAAATGGAACTCTCACGAATCATCATTAGTGAGGTGAATGATCAACAGGTTGTCTACCTTAAAGAGGTAGAAGGCGACCGTACATTCCCAATTCTTATTGGGCTATTTGAGGCCACAAGCATTGATCGCAGAGTGAAGCATAGCCCGACACCGAGGCCCTTAACACATGACCTTTTGGTCGCGGCTGTTGAACTCATGGGTGGGGAATTTCAAGATGTCATTATTGCCGAGTTAAAAGAACATACGTATTATGCCACCCTACGTGTTGAGAAAGAAGGCGAAGTTGTCGAGATAGACGCAAGGCCGTCGGATGCAATTGCTGTGGCTATTACATGTGAACCAAGTCTTCCGATTTATGTTGCAGAGGAAGTACTCGAGAACGTGATCGGACAATGAAGCTGGGGCTCTTCACCAAACACATGACCGTCGCTCATAACCTCCCTCGGAGCACTATTCAAGCTCGAATGCATTCCGAAGAATCCTGAGTGAGTTCGTCCCATGCTCAGCAGAGACGATAACATTCACTCTGACTTCGCTCGTGCTAATTAGGTCGATATTGACACCGGCGTCAGCCAGCGGTGCAAAGAGCTTGTCCGCAACACCGGCATGGCTCCGTATACCAATTCCTGTCAGTGATAGCTTGGCAACCTTAGGAACATCGGTGGCATTGGCACCAAGATCACTGGCAATATTCCGTACCGCATCAAGAGCTTGCTTGCGATCCGATTCAGGAATCGTAAAGGAAATCTCAGCCCTGCCATTCCTTGGAAAGCTTTGCACAATCATATCCACGTTCAGGCCAGCACGCCCAACGGCCTGAAAAACATCAGCAGCGACACCCGGCGTATTCGGTAGATTAAAAAAAGTGACCAGCGCCTGTGACATGTCAAGTTGACAGTCTTCGATTGCAAGGTCTTCCATTCCCTCAAGCCTTCTCACTACCTCCAAGGGATCTGACTTCTGAGTTGCGATTTCTTCACTTGGAGAACTCGCATCAATGAATCCATCGAGATTGAATGCTTGATGGGCTGCCTGGACGCACTTCTTTGCATTCACACGGTCAACAAGCACCGAAATTTTAATTTCACTTGTTGTAATCATATGAACATTGATTCCAGCAGCAGAGATCGCCTGAAACAGTGTTGCGGCAACGCCTTCTGCACCAACCATCCCAACGCCGACAATTGACACCTTCGCAACGTCAGCGTTGTGGGTTACGCCCGCTGCTTCAATAGACTCCGCAACGGTTGTGGAAATTCGAAGTGCAGAGTCAAGATTCTCATCCGTCACAGTAAACGATATGTCCGCCATGCCTCCACTGCCAGCGTTCTGAATAATCATGTCCACTGCGATACCTTCGGATGAAAGTTCCGCAAACAATTGGTGGCTCGCACCCGGCTTGTCGGGCACATCCTCAACGGTGATCCTCGCTTCATTCCTGGCGAGCGCAACACCACTCACAGCACGCTGACTCGATGACTGAGATGGCACAATAGTCGTTCCAGGTCCGTCCTCAAAACTGGAACGAACTACAATCGGCACCCCGAACTTTTTAGCAAATTCTATAGAGCGGGAATGCATCACGCCCGCACCGAGACTCGCTAATTCAAGCATCTCATCATGGCTCACCGTCGACAAACGAGCCGCATTTGCATGCACACGTGGATCAGTCGTGTAGATGCCATCAACATCCGTATAGATTTCACAGCAATCGGCATTCAACACTGCAGCGAGTGCAACGGCGGTTGTGTCAGAACCACCTCGACCGAGTGTTGTGATATTGCCGTCTGAATCATAGCCTTGAAACCCAGCGGCTATGACGATCGCCCCCCCATCAAGAATTCTGCTCACGTGATCTGTCGAAATTGATTGTATTCGGGCTTTCGTGTGACTCGAATCTGTGCGTATGCCGACTTGACCGCCTGTGAGACTAACTGCCTTGTGACCCATGCTCTGGAGAGCCATTGCAAACAGCGAAACGCTGACCTGTTCACCCGTTGATAACAGCATATCCATCTCTCGGGCGCTCGGACTATTAGTTATCTGCTGTGCAAGATGCACAAGCGTATCAGTCTGCTTTCCCATGGCACTCACAACGACAACCACCTGATCGCCTGCGGCATGTCTGCGAGCAGCTTTCTTCGCAGCGCGTAGAATTTTCTCCGGGTCAGCTACACTGGTCCCACCAAATTTTTGAACTACTCGAGCCATAGATATAAATCCGTCGCGGAAAAAGGTTCCCTCGGTCAAACTGGAAAATGTGTCGTCATTCCCCTAGGTCATCGCCAAACGCTTCCTGGAACAGATGCCCAATGAGAGAAGAGCCGGTCGACAATGTCGGACCAGCTAACGCGGCCCCCTCATTATATGATGTTACCGAAGATGCCTTGATACCATCTCCAGCGATTAGAAACGGCACTTGGCCCCGCGAATGCATCTGTGTTGAACAGAACGTTGGGTGATCCGGACACACAAGAATTCGATACGGTTCACCATCGGCCGCAGCACTCTCTAAATAGTTCATTACAGGTGCCACGATCTTTTCATCTATTTCTTCTAATGCCTTAACCTTGGCAGCAGCATTGCCTTCATGCCCGGCTTCATCCGGTGCTTCAACATGAACACAGACAAGATCTGAAGATTTCAATTCCTCGATTGCAGCCCTTCCTTTGGCGGCATAATCGGTATCAAGATAACCAGTTGCCCCTTCAACTTCACGGCATCGCCATCCTGCGAGTTGCGCAAGTCCGCGTAGAAGATCGACCGCGGTAATCATTACTCCATCCACACCGTGAAGTGACTGAAAAGACTTAAAGGCTGGCCGCTGACCGGCACCCCAAAGCCAAATATGGGTTGCGAGGCCGAGGCCTCTACTTTTACGAGCCTCGTTCACGGGATGGTTTTTCAGCCATGCCTCACTCCGGGCCATAATGTCAGTGAGCAGCTTACTTCCGGTGCCTCGAGGAAAAGAATCAGCAATTTGCTGATTTATTCGGTCATGCGGTGCAGTCGTACGCAAGTCTTCTCCAAGCTCACACTGCCTTTCTTGGTCGGTCTGGTAAAGCAATAAATTGCGGTAACTGACACCTGGTACGAAACTCCACCCCTTCAGCGACGGAAAGTCTGACTGAAGGCCTTGCTGTACAGATTCCAGCAAGGCGGTCGCTTCTTCTGTTGTGATATGATCAGCCGTAAAGTCGACCATCGTAGGGCCGTCGCCACTGTCCTCAATGGAAACGAGGTTACAGCGAACAGCCCAGTCAAGTGGACCCAGTGATATGCTCTTCGCTGCTGCTTCAAGAGGTGCGCGACCTGTAAAATATTGGAGCGGATTGTATCCCAACAGGCTCATACACGCCACCTCCGAGCCGGGAGGAAGTGAATCTGGCACGTGATTTGTGAGTCCTACCGTGCCTCGTTTGGCAAGCCGCTCAAGCATTGGTGTCGATGCCGCCGCAAGCGGTGTCTGACCTCCAAGTGATTCCTGCTGCTCATCAGCAGCTCCATCTGGGATCAAAACAAAATATTTCATTGGCAGATACTTCTCTTTCAATCCGTTCCTTACTCATTTATCACTGGGAGACAGCTTATTGGACTCGTGACCGCAGGATTGCGATCCAATGCTCCGACTGCCCGATCAATCGCCGCGGCACTACAACAATGGGTCATAATAACCAGTGGCACTCCATTTTCACCATTTCCGGCAGGATGCTGAATGACTGAGTCAATGGAAATACCCTCCACACCTAGAATCCCCGTCAGATCGGCCAGAACCCCCGGCTGATCTGTAACGTGGAGCCGTAGGAAGCTCGGGCTATCGCTACCAGACACAACAGTAGCTGGATTCGACATCATCCCAACTACCCCGGATTGTGCGAAAGTAATGGCCGACCGTCCAACTACAGTGCTAATGATGTCGGCAACAACCGCCGAGGCGGTTGGCATTTGTCCCGCGCCGAGCCCATGAAAAAACAATGGGCCAACTGCATGCCCCACAACACTTACTGCATTGAAGGCACCTTGTGTCTCTGCAAGGGGCGTACCCTTTCGTACGAGTGCCGGGCCAACGCGAAGTGACAGCGTATCGTTACTCCGACGCGCGTCAGCCACCACTCGGATTCTGCAGCCTAACTCATCTGCGAATCGCAAAAGTTCTTGATCAATCGATTCCAGCCCAAATCGAGGAATACTGGCCCATGGCACCCATTGGCCGAACGCAAGATGCGTCAGCAGGGCGAGCTTTTGAGTAGCGTCTGTGCCGTCGACATCCATGGTTGGATCAGCTTCTGCATATCCTTCAGACTGTGCGAGTGTCAGCACCTCGTTGTAGTCAGTGCCATCCTGTTCCATCTTTGTGAGAATGAAATTACTTGTTCCATTTAGAATTCCACGGATCGAGGATATCCTGTTTCCCGTAAGGCATTCTGATATGGCTGACACGATCGGAATTCCTCCAGCAACAGCCGCCTCAAAAGCAATGGATCGCCCCATTTCATGAGCCACTCCAAAGAGTTCGGGACCGTGCTCTGCCAGTAACGCCTTGTTCGCTGTTACCAAGTCTTTCCCACTCTTAAGAAGTTCGATAGCGAGTGTCCGGGCAGGCTCAAGACCACCCAAAAGGAGAGCCACAATACTTATATCTGGATTGTCTCTGACTTGAGCGAAATCATTCGATATCTGGTCAACCGGCAGTTCGATACTTCGTTGTTTACTAGGATTCTGTACGACAACATGATCAACAAGTACCGCCCGGCCCGCCTGCCGCGAAATATGTTCCGCTGAATCCTGAAGAACACGTACAACACCGGTGCCTACCGTTCCCATGCCGATAAGGCCAATACGTATAGGGCTCGTCATTTTTTTATCCCAAAAGTGTCTCAAATGTGTTCCGTTTCATGTTCTACAAGAGTACTTCGCTGCGTGTCTCACTGGAAGCGACGCGTGTTGAGCACGCAGACGATGCGACATCACCCCACCAAGTGAAAAAGTTTGGTAGTCTTCGGTTGACGTTTTTTCAACTTGAACCTCGTGAGGAGTTACACCCTTGGATACAGCTGCCCATGATTTCCTGGTCAGGATTCTTGAAACACCAAGTGCTTCCGGTTACGAGGAGCCCGTTCAAAAGATTGTTCGTGAATACCTAAAGTCCTGCGCTGATAAAATTGAAACAGATGCTCACGGAAACGTGATTGGAACTGCGAATCCGGATGGTGCGTGCCGAATGTTTCTAGCAGGACATTGTGACCAGATTGGGCTCATTGTGCAGCATATCGATGGTGATGGATATATCTCTGTACAACCAATTGGTGGGTGGGACCCAATGCAACTTATTGGAACTCATGTAGTGATCTGGACTTCCAACGGTGGTGTTCCTGGAGTCATGAGCAGAAAGCCCATACACCTCCTTACCGACGACGAGCGGAAAACAGTTCCTAAGATGAAGGACCTCTGGATCGATATTGGCGCTCGCACAAAAGAGGAGGCGGAGCAGGTTGTTCGTGTAGGAGACTCCGCCACATTTGCGTTAAAATATCAGCCGCTTCGAAATGGACTCGCGGCATCTGTAGCTATGGATGACAAAATTGGTCTGTGGGTTGTTATTGAGGCATTTCGCCGGGCAGTTGCTGCTGGTCCCCTACCCTGTGCTCTTTCCGTCGCATCAACTGTACAAGAAGAAATAGGCCTACGTGGTGCAAAAACAAGCTGCCACAGGGTTAATCCTCATGTTGCAATCGCTGTCGATGTCACACATGCAACAGATTGCCCAACGATTGATAAAAAAACCGAAGGGGATATTTCACTTGGGCAAGGCCCGGTTGTGTATCGAGGTCCAAATATGCACCCTCAGGTAGTCGAACGGCTGTTAAACGCAGGTGAGACACACGATATTCCAATTCAACTGGCGGCATTCGGACGAGCCACCCCGACTGATGCCAATGTTCTTCAGGTCTCCCGCGATGGTGTTGCTACCGGTCTTGTCAGCGTACCTAATCGATATATGCATTCTGCCGTCGAAACGATCTCTTTAGAAGATGCTGACAACACAGCGGACCTCCTTGCTGCATTCTGCCGAAATCTCAAGGGGGACATTGACTGGTCTCCGAAGTAGTTTCAGTTTCAGGATATTTTGTCTCCGGTGCCAAACCTGCCAAAAAGGCACCGTGTTGTACGGTTTCAGAAATCGGGCAAGGCTCTTCCCTTACAAAACGCAACAGAAACCCGATGAAATTGGGGCAAAAAAAAAATTTCTTACTTTGGGCTCTCCGGCACAAAGGTTGCATTCTTTCATTGTGAATATCGGTGTGGCTGCCAGAACAGCCCATCTCATGACCGCGAGGTCCGTTGAGTACGCTTTTGAAGGAGCTTTTTGTGGCAAAGCAAATGGTGTTTGAGGATGAGGCTCGCAAGCCTTTACTTGCAGGTGTTTCGAAGCTCGCACGAGCTGTAAAAAGTACGCTTGGGCCGCGGGGCAGAAATGCTGTGCTCGATAAAGGGTGGGGCTCTCCAAAGGTTACAAAAGACGGCGTCACCGTTGCAGAAGACATCGAACTCGACGATTCATTTGAAAATCTCGGGGCGCAACTCGTCAAGGAAGCAGCAAGCAAGACAAATGATGTTGCTGGTGATGGAACGACAACTGCAACCGTACTTTCCGAGGCAATATTCCGGGAAGGTCTCAAGATGATCGCTGCGGGTGCCGATGCGATGGCGTTGGCACGAGGAATCCACAAAGCAGTGGAATCTGTATCGAAAGAGATACTCAGCCTAGCAACCCCAATCAATGAGAAAAACAAAAAGGAATTGATGCAGATCGCCACAATTGCTGGAAATAATGACCCAACAATTGGCAATGTCCTTGCTGAAGCCATTCTGAAGGTTGGAAAAGACGGAGTCATTACCGTTGAGGAAGGAAAGCAGGCCGAGACGTTTGTCAATGTTGTTGAAGGCATGCAATTTGACCGTGGATTTCTCTCTCCACACTTTGTGACCGACGCTGACTCACAGATTTGTGAATTCGAAAACCCTTACATACTTATTTTTGAAGAGAAAATTTCGAGTGCGAAAAATCTCGTTCCTCTTCTCGAGGCCATCAGCAAGGCAGGCAAACCGCTGGTCATCATTGCTGAAGATGTTGATGGTGAGGCACTTGCGACACTCGTTGTCAACAAACTGCGGGGTATTGTTCAAGCAGTGGCTGTAAAGGCCCCGGGGTATGGCGACCGACGAAAAGCAATGATGGGCGACCTTGCCGTTCTCACTGGTGGGCAAGCGATTTTCAAGGACCTTGGTATAGCCCTGGACGCCGTACAACTTACGGATCTCGGAAAAGCAAAGAAGGTTATTATTGCTGCTGAAAATACAACGATTGTAAGTGGTGGAGGTACCAAAGACGCCATCAATAGTAGAGCGGCACAGATTCGTGCGGAAATAGAGGCCACCACAAGCGAATATGATCGCGAAAAATTGCAGGAACGTCTTGCTAAGA
>Ga0315315_10005747_pt1 | contig 11461 bp, 8 predicted proteins | sample M140m3416metaG_FD_203699 | JGI IMG/M metagenome (GOLD analysis project Ga0315315, IMG submission 203699) | Ammonia-oxidizing marine archaeal communities from Monterey Bay, California, United States - M1 40m 3416 | ecosystem: Environmental > Aquatic > Marine > Intertidal zone | place: USA... | reverse complement strand
GCGAATTCGCCGCTTGGCGGTGTCCGGCTCAATCTGGCGGGGATATCAATCCGGGAATTAGCCGACCGGGCGCTGGTGTCCATCGCCGTGCCACAGGGTGGAGAAACCGCACTCGGTCAGGCATTGATGTCGACCTACGGACTTGAATTCCCGGATGTCGGCAGCTCGACGGTGGCATCGGCGACGAATGTGCATCTTCTGGGTTTGCAGCGGGATCAGGTGTTTGTGCTTGCCGAGCGATCGGACGAGGACCCGGTCAGCGCGGTTGTCGAAAATCTGGGGAATACCGCTTACTGCACTGATCAGTCCGACAGCTGGGCGATTGTCGAACTTTCCGGTCCTGAATGCCGGCGGGTTCTGGAACGTATCTGCCCGATCGATCTCGACGCCGAACGGTTCAGCGAGGGGGCGGTCACACGTACACTGATGGAGCATCTCGGCGTGATCATATTGCGAAACGGCACGGATTCGTTCCTGCTGTTTTCAGCAGCATCGTCCGCGCGCGCGTTCCTTCACATGCTGGAAACGTCCGTCCGCAACGCCCTCTGATTCACTCAGCACATCCGCCCGGTTTTATCCGAACACCTCTTCGATTTTTGCCAGCGTCGCAGGATTGACCTTGATACCCCGGCTTGCCGCCCGCCGACCGGCAGCCCGGCGGCCATCGCCCGGAACGCGCACACCTGGCTGTTCGCGCATCTCTCCCAACAGACTGTCGAGTCGTTCGGCAAACGCTCCGCCCGAGGTCGTATCTGGGTTAATCGCCAGAAAAAACTGTCCGGTCTTTGGCGGCCCGCCCTTGGTACCGGAAAACGGGCTGGCATGGGCACCGAGTGTCGCACCGGTCATGGCAGCGGCCATGATTTCGACCAGCAGCGCCATGCCGACACCCTTGTAGCCGCCCGTCGGCGCCATGGTGCCTTTTAGGGCAACGTCGGGGTCGGTGGTCGGCCGTCCATCGGGGTCCAGCGCCCATTCCGGCGGAATTGGCATCCCTTCGCGGGCGTGTTTCATGATTTCGCTTTTGGCGATAACGCTTGCGCTCTGGTCGATCAGAACCGCTGCGCCGCCGGCCCCGTCGGGAGCAGCCAGCGAAAACGGATTGGTCCCAAGCACAGGCAGGAGCCCACCCGCGGGTGCAATGGACGCCGGGGCGTTGGTAAAGCCAATCCCTAACAGTCCTTCCATTGCCAACCGGCGGGTATGAAATCCCAGCACGCCGCAATTGTAAGAATTGGAGACAGCCAACGCCCCAATTCCCTGTTCCCGGGCGACGGGAATAAGCGCTTCGAAACCGATATCGATCGCGGAATGAGCGAACCCGGTCGCCGCATCGACCGCGACAACAGACGGGGCCGGGCGTGACAGCACCGGTTGAACCTGCCCATCGACCTTGCCGCAGCGGACATGCTCGCAATAGGTCGGTATGTAGGCGAGACCATGGCTTGCGACTCCGTCGGCTTCCGTTGCCGCCGTCGCCCGCGCCAGCGGCCGGGCATTGGCATCCGACGTGCCCGCCGCGACCAAGGCGCGATAGGCGAGATCTTCGATCTCATCGGTTGTCATTGTCGGTTGTTCTGTCACGGTAACCCCCTTCTTGGAATGAATAATGGGCGGCCGGAGAACCGGCCGCCCGCCGGACTGTTGAAATTCTTCGCGGAAAGCGAAGTTCGCTATCGCCGGCGGCACGACTACTGGAGAAGGTAATTTACCGGACGGTCGGAGAGATGTCTCTGTCTTGACGGTCGTACGGGATATTCAGGATTCACGTTCCCGGCCCGGTATCCAGTCAGTGCCGGCAAGCGGCACCCGTGCCATCGCCGCCGCTTCGATCGTCAGCGCCACCATATCCTCCGGCTCCAGGTTGAGAACGTGGGATTTACCGCAGGCGCGAGCAAGGGTCTGGGCTTCCAGCGTGAGGACGCGCAGGTAGTTCGCCAACCGCTGGCCACCCGCTACGGGATCGAGGCGCGCGCCGAGCTCTTCGTCCTGTGTCGAAATTCCCGCCGGGTCCCTGCCTTGATGATAGTCGTCGTAAAATCCGGCTGACGTTCCGAGCTCTTCGTACTCTTTCTGCCATTTGGGATGGTTGCAGCCGAGCGCAATTAGGGCCGCTGTTCCGATCGATACCGCATCGGCACCGAGCGCCAGGCACTTTGCGACATCGGCGCCCGATCGAATCCCGCCAGAAACGACAAGCTGAATCTTCCGGTGCATATCCATTTCCTGTAGTGCCTCAACCGCCTGAGGCACGGCAGCCAATGTCGGAATGCCTACATGTTCAATAAAGACATCCTGAGTGGCTGCTGTACCGCCCTGCATGCCGTCCAGCACCACAACGTCGGCACCGGCCTTTACCGCCAGCGTGGTGTCGTAATAGGTGCGCGTCGCGCCGACCTTTACGTAGATCGGCACCTGCCAGTCGGTGATCTCGCGCAATTCAAGGATTTTAATCGCCAGGTCGTCGGGGCCGGTCCAGTCAGGATGACGGCAGGCACTGCGCTGATCGATCCCGGCAGGCAAGGTGCGCATTTCCGCGACACGATCAGTAATTTTCTGACCCAGCAACATGCCGCCACCGCCGGGCTTCGCCCCCTGGCCGATGACGACCTCGATCGCATCGGCTTTCCGCAGATCATCCGGATTCATCCCGTAGCGGGATGGTAGATACTGATAGACCAGTTTGGTCGAATGGCCGCGCTCTTCCGGCGTCATACCGCCATCGCCCGTGGTCGTGCTGGTGCCCACTTCGGACGCACCGCGGCCAAGTGCCTCCTTGGCATTGGCAGACAAGGCACCAAAGCTCATCCCGGCAATGGTGATCGGTATGTCGATTTCGACCGGCTTTTCGGCATTCAGCGCGCCAAGCGTGACATTCGTATCGCAGCGTTCACGGTACCCTTCGAGCGGATAGCGCGAGACACTTGCCCCCAGGAAAAGCAGATCGTCGAAATGCGGCAAGGGGCGTTTGGCACCGAATCCGCGAATGTCGTAGACGCCGGTTTCGGCGGCGCGCTGGATTTCATGAATGACATCGCGATTGAAAAGGCTGGATTCTCGGGACCCGGGGTTCTGGCTGGTCATGATTGATGTCTTCCCTAATACTCCAACGCGTTGTCGGTTTTAAAATGATAGAGATTGCGGGCGGAACCGTACCGCGCAAAGTCAGTCGGGGTTTCATCCAGGCTGGCGGCGTCAATCAGCTCCTGCAATTCGCGGATATGCTCGTCCCGCATTTCTTTCTTCACGCAGTCGGCACCTAACGAGGCGACGGCGCCTTTCACGTATATCCGCGCTTCGTACAGGGAATCGCCCAGCGCCTCCCCGGCATCGCCACAGATCACCATGCGTCCGGCCTGCCCCATAAAGGCGCCCATATGTCCGATTGATCCCTTTACGACAATATCGATACCTTTCATGGAAATGCCACAGCGCGCAGCGGCGTCGCCGTCGATTACCAAAAGCCCGCCATGCGCGGTCGCGCCGGCAGACTGACCGGCGCTTCCCTGCACATGCACGCTCCCCGACATCATGTTCTCGGCCACGCCGACGCCGACATTGCCGGCCACGGTGATTTCCGCCTGCTTGTTCATTCCGGCGCAGTAATATCCGGCATGTCCATCGACCCGGACCTCGATTTCCCGGTCAAGCCCGCAGGCGATATTGTGCTGTCCGCCGGGATGCAGAACCTCCCAGCCGGTTTCGTTGGTATCTTCAGGCAGTTGATGAAGCACGCGGTTCAGTTCCCTGACGCTTTGCTTCTGCAGATCAACGGTATTCATTTTTGTAATCCTGTGTTCCGTCAGGCCGCCTCACGGCCCCAGCTATAGATTCGCCCGGGCTCAGGTTCCCAGATGCGGGCAGCATCGACGCCGGGCAATCCAGCAAGCGAGCGGTATTCGGTTGCCATCGCCACGTAATCGTCCGTTTCCGCCATGACCGCCTGTTTGCAGGCGATCGGGTCGCGCAGCACGGCAAACCCGTCGCGTGTACCGATCGCGAAGGTGTAGAAACCGTCCAGATCGCGCAGGGCCGATTCCAGCGCTTCCTGCAGGGTCGCGCCTTCGCGCAGCCGCCAAGTCAGGTATCCAGCCGCGACCTCGGTATCGTTGTCGGTTTCGAAGTCTATTCCGTGACGTTCCAGCGAGGACCGAAGCCGGTTGTGATTTGAAAGCGAGCCGTTATGCACAAGGCACAAATCCATTCCGGTCGAGAACGGATGGGACCCTTCCGTCGTCACCGCGCTTTCGGTCGCCATTCTGGTGTGCCCGATGATATGGCTGCCCTTCATGCCCGGCAGGTTGAACCGGTCGGACACGGCCTGCGGCAGGCCCATCTCCTTCAGGATTTCAATGCTCCGGCCGATGCTCATGATCCGCACGTCGGGGAAATGCTGTTCGAGAAAACGTCGCGCCGCGGCCTCCGTCCCTTTTACTTTGACGACGGCGGCGGTTGCGTTTTGAAAATAGTCGACCTCTTCACCCAATCCTTCGTTCAACCGTGATGCCAGATCATTCCACGAAAAATCTTTGTCCGGATGCTGCAGCGTCAGTTTGATTTGGCCATCCGCCACTTCGTCGCCATAGATGGCAAAACCGGCGCTGTCCGGGCCGCGATCGGTCATTTCGATAAGCATAGGCGCAAAGAGCGCCCCAAGGCGGTCTTCGAGCACGGGATTCTTAAGATATAGCCCGACAATTCCACACATTTTCAGTCTCTCCGGCTCAAAAGAATTCCAGATAGCGATCGACTTCCCAGTCGGAAACGTGACGCATGTACTCGGTCCATTCCATGCGTTTTATCCGGACGAATTCATCGATGATCCCCTGCCCCAGGGTTTCGGCGAAAAGTGTGTCCGCTTCAAGCGCATCGAGCGCCCGGTCGAGGCTTTGAGGCAAAACATCGACATTCATCGCGGCCAGATCGGCAGTGTAATGATTGATATTCAGCGGTTCTCCGGGATCGCGCTTGTTATCGACCCCGTCCAGACCGGCGGCGATCAGTGCTGCCGTGACGAGATACGGATTGCAGCCACCGTCGGCCAACCGGAGTTCCAGACGTCCATAGGGGATGCGCACCAGGGCAGACCGGTTGTTGTCGCCATAGGAAATATAGGCAGGCGCCCAGGTTGCGCCCGACAGTGCTTCGCCAATCACCAGCCGCTTATACGAATTGACAGTCGGTGCCGCCAGCGCACACAACGCTTTCGCATGATGCAGGATACCACCGAGAAAATGGTATCCGGTCTCGGACAGGCCCATGCCACGCGCGTCGGAATCATCCCGGAAAATGTTTGGGGTATCGCCGTCCGACATTGAAATATGGAGATGCATGCCGTTGCCGGTGCGGTGGGAATCCACCTTGGCCATGAACGAACAGATCATGCCCAGTTCATTGGCGATCTCGCTGCCCGCCATCCGCACGAAAACGTGGCGGTCGGCCGACGTCATGGCATCGGAATAGGTGTAGTTGATCTCGAATTGGCCGTTCGAGTCTTCATGGTCGACCTGATAGACGTCGAAGCCGACCTGCTGGAGCGAGTCGACGAATTTTTCGATAAACGCACGCGAACGCGACAGGCCTTTATAGTCGTAACACGGTTTGTCGAGCGTATCGGTGTCGTCCGCAACCACGACCCGCCCGTCCGCGTCTTTCTTCAGCAGGCACAATTCCGGCTCAACACCCGTGTACATCGTCCAGCCACGGTCGGCGAGACGATCGATCTGCTGCTGCAGAACATGGCGGCTGTCATATTCATAAGGCTCGTCATGGACATGACCGACACAAACCACGCGGGCAAAACCCGGCTGCCAGGGCACCAAAGACAGTGTGCTCAGATCGGCCTTGGCCATAAAATCGGGCGAATGCGGTTCCTGTGCCAGCCCCCAAACGGCAAAGCCAGCAAACCCGGCACCGTCGGTGACGATGTCCTCGAGATGGTCCGCGGGCACGGCCTTTGTTTTGGCGACACCGTGGATATCGACAAACTGGGCCAACACGAATTTTACGTCGTTATCGCTCAGAAATTTCTTTGCTTCGGAGAGCTTCATATTATTGCCTTTCGCCCGCCTTCGCGGAGAGATATCGCTCGGGTACGCATTTACGCCAGAGGCAAATTAATGCCGCAGGTCATTCACATATTTTATCAGTCTAATCGGAATATATCTCAGGGCTACCGTTGGAACCATCGGCACCGGAGTATTTGCGGCGGGACTAGTTGGCGGACGGGGTGGGATTCGAACCCACGATACGGTGTTACCGCATACACGCTTTCCAAGCGTGCGCCTTCAGCCACTCGGCCACCCGTCCACGGCGGCGGATGATGACAAAATGACCCCGTCGATGCAAGGCGAAACAGGCGGTTTCCAGACGTTTCCGGCCTATGTTACGGTGGCATAAACCGGGTGGAAAAGAACATCAATGAAAACCGGACGCATCATCGGCTGGATTCTGCTGGCGCTGGCACTTGTCCTGATCGGACACGAGGCGCTCAACGCGCTGGAAAGCGAGGAATACAACCTGATCGCCCTTGGGGAACTGTGGTTCCGCCTCGATCAGGCGATGGGTACCGCCTCGCTAAACGTCACCCAGGCCTTCATCCAGCGTTATGTCTGGGCATGGCTGTGGGAGGGCATCATCCAGAACATTCTGATCGCACCGGCCTGGCTGGTATTGGGCTTGCCGGGCGGGATACTCACATGGACCTGCCGCGACCGCGGCCGTCCGACGGGGCTGCGGCGTTAGGGTTTCATCCCTATCGCTGCGATATTTCTTCAATTCTTATTCCCTCGGCCTTGAGCCGAGGGTCCAGGGCAACCATCCCAAATACGGCCCTGGGTCCCCGGGTCTGCGCCCGGAGAATTAATTGATGAACAGATGCGGCTCTAGCAATTTTCGAATACTGCATGCCGCCGGTCGCACCCCGCCTATTCGTCGCCGATCTTCAGGGCTTCGATAAACGCCGATTGCGGGATTTCCACGGCGCCGAACTGGCGCATCCGCTTTTTGCCCTCTTTCTGCTTGTCGAGCAGTTTGCGTTTACGGCTGATATCGCCGCCATAGCACTTGGCAGTAACGTCCTTGCGCATGGCTGAAATGGTTTCGCGCGCGATGATCTTGCCGCCGATTGCCGCCTGAATCGGAATTTTAAACAGCTGGCGCGGGATCAAATCCTTCAGCCGGCCGCAGATCGCACGGCCGCGATGTTCCGCCTGGCTGCGATGCACTATCATCGACAGCGCATCGACCGGCTCGGCATTGACCAGGATGGCTAGCTTCACCAACTCGCCTTCTTCATAACCGGTGACGGTGTAGTCGAAACTGGCATAGCCGCGGCTGACCGATTTGAGCCTATCGTAAAAATCGAACACCACTTCGTTCAACGGCAGCTTGTATACCAGCATGGCGCGCCCACCCGCATAGGTGAGGTTCTGCTGGATACCACGGCGTTCTTCGCACAGCTTCAGGATCGCGCCAAGATGATCGTCCGGCACCAGGATAGTGGCTTCGATCCACGGCTCTTCAATGTAATCGATCTGTACAACGTCGGGCATATCGGCCGGGTTATGCATTTCCAGCATTTTCCCGTTATTCAGATGAATGCGGTAGACCACCGACGGCGCCGTCGTGATCAGGTCGAGATCGAATTCCCGGCTCAGCCGTTCCTGCACGATCTCGAGATGCAGCAATCCCAGGAACCCGCAGCGGAAGCCGAAGCCGAGCGCTGCAGAATTTTCAGGCTCGTAGTGAAAGCTGCCGTCATTGAGGCGCAGCTTTGCCATGCTGTCGCGCAGGTCTTCGAAATCCGCCGCATCGATTGGGAACAGGCCGCAGAACACCACCGGCACGCTGGGCTTAAAGCCGGGCAAGGGCTCGGCGGCTAGATTGCGTTCCTCGGTGATCGTGTCACCGACCTGGGCGTCGGCCACCGTCTTGATCGACGCGGTGATAAACCCGACCTCGCCGGGGCCGAGCTCCGCCACGTCATGACGCTTGGGCGTGAATACGCCGGCAACATCGACCAGATGGGTAGCGCCCGTGCCCATCATGCGGATTTTCATGCCTTTTTTCAGCACACCGTCGCGCACGCGCACCAGCACAATCACACCGAGATAGGCGTCGTACCAGGAATCGACCAGCAGCGCGGTCAGCGGCGCGTTGCGGTCGCCGGTCGGCGGCGGCAGTTTGTGGACCAGCGCTTCAAGCACCTCTTTTATGCCGACGCCGGTCTTGGCCGACACCGAAATCGCTTCGGACGCATCGAGGCCGATGACGTCTTCGATTTCCTGGCGCACCTTTTCGGGCTCCGCCGCGGGCAGATCGATCTTGTTGAGCACGGGGATGATTTCGTGATCCGCCTCGATCGCGAGATAGGTATTGGCGAGCGTCTGTGCCTCAACGCCCTGCGATGAATCGACAATCAGCAGCGATCCTTCGCACGCCGCCAGCGAGCGCGAAACTTCATAGGTGAAATCCACATGGCCGGGCGTGTCCATCAGGTTGATCTGATAGGTCTCGCCATCGTCCGCCTTGTACATCAGGCGCACGGTCTGCGCCTTGATGGTGATGCCGCGCTCGCGCTCAATATCCATGGTGTCGAGCATCTGTTCTTTCAGATCGCGGTTCTCGACCCCGCCGCATTCCTGGATCAGGCGGTCGGCAAGCGTCGACTTGCCGTGATCGATATGCGCGATAATCGAAAAATTGCGGATGTGGAAAAGGTCTGTCATGGCGGCCTAAGTCTAGCCTCTCAACACGCCGCCGGTGCGCTTTTCCACCTCGGCGGTGATTTTTTGGGCGACGGCGTCGATCTGCTCGTCTGTGAGGGTCGCATCGACTGGCTGCAGGGTGACCGCGATGGCGACGGATTTCTTGCCCGCACCGACGTGTTCGCCGGCATAGACATCGAAGACCTGCACGTCGGTGATCAGCGTCTTGTCGACACCGGCGGCGGCGCGCACGATCTCGCCCGCGGCCACATCTTCATCGACGATAAAGGCGAAATCGCGGTGCACGGGCTGGAACGGCGACAGGCTGAGCAACGGCCGCGCTGCCGCGCCGCCGGATTTCGTTTTCTGCTTCGGCAACGGGATCAGGTGCAGGTTGACAACGATGCCGACCGCCGGGCCTTCGACATCCATGGCTTTCAGCACGCCGGGATGGATATCGCCAAAAGACGCAAGCGCATTGGGGCCAAGCCGCAGCACGCCGGAGCGGCCGGGGTGATACCAGCCGGGCGCGTCGGTCGTGACCTGCAGGTTGCCGACCGGTGCACCGGTAGCTTCCAGGGTGGCAATGGCATCGGCCTTGGCATCCCACGCATCGACATCGCGCGACACCTGCGACCAGTGACGGTCGCCGGTCTGGCCGGCGCGGATGGCGGCGGCGACGATTGCCTGGCCGTCTTCGCTATCGCCAGAATATTTCGGCCCGACCTCGAACAAGGCGACATCGGCATAGCCGCGATCGGCATTGCGGCGCGCGGCGTCCAGCAGGTTGGGCAGGATTGATGGGCGCATCGCATCGAGATCGGCGGAAATCGGATTATCGACCACCAGCGCTTCGTTTGAAAATCCGAACAGTTCGGCGGTTTCCCGCTTCATGAACGAAAACGTCACCGCTTCTGTCATGCCACGGGCGGCCAGCGCCCGACGGGCCACGGATTCGCGCCGCTGGCTCAACGACCAGGCAGGCGCGGCAACCGTGCTCGGCCGTGTCAGCGGGACGACGGGGATATCGTCATAACCGCGGATACGCAAAACTTCTTCGACCAGGTCGGCCTCGCCGTCGATATCGCGCCGCCACGGCGGCACCTGGGTGCGGATGGTGTCGCCCTCGGCGATCGGCGCAAAGCCGAGATCGTCAAGAATGCGAAGCTGTTCGCCGGCCGGCACATCGAGCCCGCCAAGCGCCGCAACCCGCGCGGTGCGCAGGGTCACGTCGCGCTGCCAGGCAGGCATGTCGCCGGAGATGGACAGCGCAGACGCTTCGCCGCCGCACAGCTCGAGGATCATCTTCGTTGCCACATGGGCGCCGTGATAGGCACTTTCGGGATCGACGCCGCGTTCGAACCGATAGCGCGCATCGGACATTATGCCGAGCTTGCGCCCGCTGGTCGCGGTGCGGATCGGATCGAACAGGGCAACTTCGAGGAAGACATCGGTGGTCTCCTCCGACACGCCGGACGCTTCACCGCCCATGATACCGCCGATGGCCTCGACGCCGTTGTCGTCGGCGATCACCGTCATGGTGGAATCGAGCGTGTAGTCTTCACCATCCAGCGCCGTGACCGTCTCGCCGTCTTTGGCGAGGCGCATGGTGACATTGCCGGCGACCTTCGATGCATCGAAGACATGCAGCGGGCGCGCGAGATCGAACGTGACATAATTGGTGATATCGACGAGCGCCGAAATGGGGCGCAGACCGATGGCGCGCAGACGGTCCTGCAGCCATTGCGGGCTGGGGCCGTTTTTGACGCCGCGGAAATAGCGGCCGACAACCAGCGGGCAGGCATCGGCGGCATCCGCCGGCAGATCGCGCTGCCATTGAATGGGGGAGTCGAACGCGCCGTCCTGTTCGGGCGCATCCAGCGGCTTGAGCGTGCCGAGCCCTGCGGCGGCAAGATCGCGGGCGATGCCGCGGATACCGGCACAGTCCTGACGGTTGGGCGTCAGGCCGATTTCGATCACCGGGTCGGACAGTCCCATGATTTGGGCAGCGGGTGCGCCGATTTCGGTATCTTCGGGCAGTTCCACGATCCCGTCATGGTCGTCCGACAGGCCCATTTCACGCTCGGACAGCAGCATGCCGTTCGATTCCTGGCCGCGGATCTTGCTTTTCTTCAGGGTGACGTCGATGCCGGGGATATAGGCGCCCGACGCGGCGAAAACGCCCTTCATGCCGGCCCGCGCATTGGGCGCGCCGCACACCACCTGTACCGGGTCGCCATCGCCGTAATCGACCTGGCAGACCTTCAGCCGGTCGGCGTCGGGATGTTTTTCAACCGACACCACATCGGCGACACGGAACGACGCCAGCGCTTCGGCGCGGTCTTCGAAGCCTTCGACCTCGAGCCCAATCATCGACAGTTTTTCGACGATATCGGCGAGCGGCCGGTCGGTGTCCAGATGTTCTTTGAGCCAGTCGAACGTGAATTTCATCGGACCAGCCCTTCCGCAACGTTGGGCACATCGAGCGGGGCGAAGCCGTAATGGTTCAGCCAGCGGATATCGGAATCGTAGAAGGTGCGCAGATCGGGAATACCGTATTTCAGCATCGCCGCGCGTTCGATTCCGAGACCGAACGCAAAGCCCTGATATTTGCTTGAATCGATACCGCAGTTTTCAAGCACATGCGGATTGACCATGCCGCAGCCGAGAATCTCCAGCCAGTCCGCTCCGGCGCCGATAGTCAGCCCGCCGCCTTCGCGCGAACACCCGATATCTACTTCCGCCGACGGTTC
>Ga0315315_10005746_pt1 | contig 11462 bp, 6 predicted proteins | sample M140m3416metaG_FD_203699 | JGI IMG/M metagenome (GOLD analysis project Ga0315315, IMG submission 203699) | Ammonia-oxidizing marine archaeal communities from Monterey Bay, California, United States - M1 40m 3416 | ecosystem: Environmental > Aquatic > Marine > Intertidal zone | place: USA... | reverse complement strand
CATACTGTACTACCCCAACCCATATGGATAGTACTACTCTAGAGAGTATTAGTACGAGCTCGTACATGAAAAATATAATAATATAATATGCATACTCTAGGTATTATGCATAATACTCTAGTACGAGTACGAGCTCGTATTATTATTATTTCGTACTACTAGCTAGAGTATGCATAGAGTATGTATACAATGAATACTCGAGTATGCATACGCTGAGCTCAAGACCTACTACTATTATTACTACAGTACGAGAGTGTACTAGCTAGTATGCATATTATTATGCATAAACAATAATGCTAGAGTAACTAGAGTACGCTCGTAGGTTGTAGCGATCTAATTCCATTCACGACGCGTACTCGTCGTACAGTAAATAAAAAATAATGGATGGGGTAAAAACGCAATAGCTACGATAAATCAGCGTGCAAACACCCAATACAAAAGGAATATAAGGAAGGCAACCAACCCCATAAGAATACCATGATTTTGGACATTGTCCATAATTTCCGATCTCCTGAAGTTTGTGCTCCGCTTCTTGAACACTGCTGCATCTTGCTCCAAGCTCTGAGACCTGTATTCCATGTCCTCGATTGATTCTCCTCTATCCAGTACCAGAGAAATATTCTTCCCTATGACGCGCATAAGATTGTCCACCTCCGATGTGAGCTTAAGGACATGAGGATCTGTGGCCATGGTCGATCGGTTCATGTTGTAGTGATGGGTTATCCTCGCAATGTCACCCTCGAAGGCGCCGTTCATGCCGTATGCGTTTGCGCGTTGGATCGTGTGGGGACTGTAGTTGGAGGAAAAGTCTCGCTGCACATCGTTCAGAAAGGAAAAGTTCACCCCAGCCTGCCGCCCGGTGTCGTCGGACAAGCAAATGTAGTAGGTTGATTCTCCGTGCACGACATGAAAGTAATAGTCGAGGGCAACGCCACCGCCGCCGACCCAATCTGTCCCCAAGCCACACATGCCCCCTTCGCTGTCCCGGCAGATAAAACCACTGCTTTGATTCTTTTCTGTATCCATCCTCCGGTGGATAAACGTCTTTCGGTTGCCATGGGGGACGAGGGAAGGGTCCTCTCTCAACTTTTCCAGGAGCTGGGTTGCAATTAGGGGGAAGTTGCCCTCCGTGCCAGGCAACGATGACTCTACTAGGACAGCGCCATCAATATCCCGGCCAATCAATGTATAAATAATCATTTGATTTTTGCCTTCTGCGTTTGTACCGATGCTGTCAAATCGTCAGAATTCGAATCGGTGGTCGATTCACACGTCTCAATGTCTAGACAAAGAAAAAATAGACGTGCGATTGTCCCAGGGGTATTACTGCACTCTCGACGTGCGTCAAATTGTCTCTTTTTATGAGAACGCGAGAGGAGGGGGGGGGGCCATCCAGAACTCGTCGACAAGTCACATGGATGTACTCTCGTACTAGAGTACTTACTGGCTAGTATGTATGCATAATAATCTGAATGCATGTATATAGCTAGTACAGTAGTAAACAGAGTAGCTAGGTAAGGCAGGTAGTAAACTCCTAGCGATTTAGTTCGTTAAGATAAAAAATAAGTCTTGTTTTGCCTTAAATTCTACTTAAGCCTCAAAATGCATAAAGCATTCTCGCTAAATTTCAAACGAGGAGGACACGAGTTTTACGTGCTAAAAAGAAAAGATATGGCTGCGTATCATACTCTTGTCTGGTATCCATCATGGTGCTGATGAGCGCTTTGAGACATCGACAGGACATGCTATGAGGGCCGACAAATGCCTCAAAACCTCATACTTTTGCACTTTGCTCTCTCAGACGAACTCTTCCAGCTTCTGTAAAAGAATGATCTTCTTCGAGCTTCTTCACAGAATCTTTTGAATGATGACACTCCATTTGTAAGGAAACAGTCGCTGGCTTCTTCTGCTTCGATAGACGGCCAGAGTGCTTCGACAATGGCCTGAAATTGAGCATACGATACACTGGAATGCACCGCTTGCTTGGTGTTCTTGGAATTGCTAGTAGCTTCCTCTTTATTTTTCGGAACATATTTCGTTAGCGCCCCTGTTGCGGCGGTTTCGTAAAGGAGGCGAGCATAAGCTGTTCGATGCCTTACCTGAAGATTGTAATTTTTTAGGATCATCATGATGATCTCAAATAAATCCACGTACATGTTCCCATCGATATCTATTGACAGGTCCATTGCCTGCTTTTCATTGTGAGTGACTCGAGTTGGGGAGGAATTGGACAGGAGCTGAAGAGCGATGTTCAGAGGTATCATCAATTTCTGCTCCGAGTTTAGTGGGTCTACTTCTTCTCTTCCAAGCCTCTGAAGTACACGATCTAACTCATCAACGGATCGAATCCAGTATCTTTCAAGTGAAGGGACCATTTCATTCGATTGTACGAGGATATGCCGAACAAAATCGAGGCTGTCCTTTCCGCCCTCCTCCTCCAAGAGCTGGAAAAAAAGGAGTGCCTCAGGGTATGTCTTTGCTAAATTTTTGGAACCGTAATAGATTGCCCATCGGTCGTCATCCCTTTCGTTGGAGTTTTTGAATCCGCTCTGTAGTGAAAGTCCCTCGATTTGGTTCATCTGGTCTTCTTTGGTGCTATACCAGTGGTAGACCAAACCAGGAAAACGGACACTGTCCTCTCCAAATGCTAAACAAACTAACATACTTCTGATGCAGGTCCGAACCCATAGAGAGCTACGGGCAGGTGGTATACCAGGACACATTGGCAACATTGATCTGAATCCAAGACATGATACGGAGGCTAATCGTTTTGTTGCTTCGACGTCCGCTCTAAAATCTCCTACCTCATCTATTTGCTGTTGCCAAAGTATCTTGCCTAAGGGTGTGATGCGGGCGAGGTAAACGGAGGATTGCAGCTTTTCTTGGTACTCCCCCTCTTCGCTACTCTCCTCCTCGAGGATATCTCCGAATCGTGTCTTGAACTTGGTCGCCATTTTTCTCTGCGATCGTGTCTTCGGCGATGATGCTGGTCGCCACGCAGTCGCACTCTGCTTTGGTAGAACCAGTGCTTGTCACCAGTGAACAGTCGAGTTGCCATGGGAACCATGGCACCGCCGATTAATACATTGAAAGGTTTATAACTTGTACTATTTTATGTTACGTATGGCAGTTGAAATGATTAGATACAAGACAAAATAGTTAACAAGCTGTGCGCGGCTAGCCACCCTTCCCAACAACCTTTCCGCAGCCCAGCAAAAGATTCCGCTTTGTATAGTGCAAATCCAAAAGGACCGTGCGTCGAGTTCGGAACATATTTACTGGTTCTCGAGCTCCATACCGGAAACGTTCGCCAATCGGCCGACGAGCCAACTGGGATTCAGAGGGCAAAGAGGCAGAGAGGGCTGAGCTCTCTCCGTAGCCTTGCGACTTGGCATATTCGGGGTTAGACAGATGACTGCCGGCTCCCCTTACATCCCAAATGCGGACGGTGCAATCGTCTCCTCCCGTCGCAAGAGCGGTTCCGCAAGCACTGTAGCTCATGGACTGTACCGCAGCAGCGGCTGTTCCTCCGCCTCCCCCTCCAACGGTATGGCGCAATTCATTCACTTTTCGGCCGCTGCCTAAATCCCAGATATGGACCGTTCCTCCATAGTCGGATGCAGCGGCATACCGACCGGTGGGGCATACTTTGACCCCATTCAGACCAGCGCCAGCACCATTTAACAAACGGACACACTTTCCTGTCTGAATATCCCACATCCTTGCAGTCTTATCGTCGGCGGCTGTGAGAACATAGTTGGCGTTGGGATGCCAAGCAATGCAATTGACACTGGAGCTAAAGTGCCCGGCCAAAATACGGACTGGGTTTGGCCTATCTGTCGTCCAGATTCGAGCAGTTGAATCCCAACCGGCCGAGGCAAAGTAGTAACCAGAAGGCGCAAACTCCACCGACCAGATAGGCACAAAGGGGGAATGGCCCCGGTAAGCGGCGATTGCGGCACCGGACAATTCTACCATAGGCTCCGGCTTCGATCCAGAAACGGTTGTGCGTGGTATGGAATCAAGTTCGGTAGAATCAATCTTTGAGCTTGAGGCATTCGATGAATGGGTCTTCTTAACGACATTGGATAGCCTTCCAAAAGTTCCAACAGCAGCTGTGTCCCAAAGGCGAATTGAACCATCTCCTCCAGCACTTAGTAGCGTTCTACCATCGCGATTCCAGTCCAGATCAAAGACGGGAAAGCCATTCTTGTGCCCCAGCATGACCAGAGAAGATTCCTCAGGCTTGCTTGCTCCGTCAGAAGGAGCCGTGTCAATAATGCCCTTCTTGCTTCCGTTTGCCCCTGCACCAGACGCTGATGAAGCACCCGTACCTTCACCACCAAGTGTCCATATTCGCACAGCAGCGTCATCACAACCAGCGGCAACCCTTCGACCGTCCGGAGGGCACAGCTTAGCGCAGCATATGTCAATGCCTGACTCCTGCAAGAGAGTGGACCCAACAGCGCCTCCGCCCTCCGTGGCAGCGATTCCGTACGACCAAGAGGGTCCTGAGGATGGACGAACAGCACAGAGCGTAGAGAGGAGAACAGAGGGAGAGTGAGGGTCGGCAAACTCGCGATAATCATCCGCCTCATCCTCATCCTCGACGACGGCCGCACCGCTGGGCGCTACCTTGCCCTCGGTGGCCGACGCAAATGGACGGCGGAGGGACGAGGCTGGCGCGCGCATCCCCGACTCGTGCCCTTCCTTGCACTCGAGCGCCTCAAGGCGGCGGAAGCCGTTGATGAGGAGGGCACGGTTGAACTCGACCCTCGCCTTGGCGTCCGCGGCCTCTTGCGCGGTAGCGCCCGAGCCGTCCTCGGGGCCATCGACATAAAACTTGGGAAAGGGCAGGGGCTCCGCCCGTGCCAGGATAGAGCGTTCGTCGTCGACGCGGAGATCATCTCCCCCTTCCGCAGCGCGCGCGGTGGGATGGATCGGGGCGGCCCACCTCACAGATGAGAGTCCGCCGCAACCTTCCTCCTTCTCGTCGCCCTTCAGGGCGCCCCCTGCTCCGTCTCCTTCGTCTCCGAGGATCATGTCCTCTAGGATGACGGTGGGAACGCATGGCAGCGGTTCCCTCGCCTGTACGTCGATAAAGCAGCGGTTCGTGAGGAGGGACGCCATGGGGAGCAAGGTGGAGTCTCCGCGACCGAGGTACGCGGCCAGGAGCTGGTGCGATGTCGCGGAAAGGGCGAGCTGCCAGCGCAGCCATCTCGCCCGACGTAGGAAGGGAAGGTTGGCCAACTTCGTCGACAGCTCCTGCAGGCGCCTGTTCGCCTCGTGAAACTTCTCTTCGTACTTGTGGATCTCGGCGTCGAGGGCGGCAACGATGGAGGCGACCTGGCGCGCGTTCTGCTGCTGCTGCTGCTGCTGCTGCTGCTGCTTGGACTGCTGGTGAAGAAACGATGCCTTCTTCTTGCGGAGGTTGTGGGCTTGGGCGCGGGCGTTCCTGAGTTCGGTCACCATCTCGGCGTGGCCTGAGGAGTTGGTGTTCAGCTCGACGATGTGCTCGGTGGTCCGGCACAGGTCGAGGTCGGCCAGCTCGGCTTGGTGGCTGGGCTCGTAGACATGGCGGTACGTGGCGAGGAGGGCGGCTGCCGTGTGCTCCAGACCGCATTCGAGAAGCTCTGCGTAGGTCGAGACGAAGAGGGCGAAGGTGACGGAAAGGAGCTCCGGCTTCGAGGAGGGTGCGGCATGGGGTGAGGTGCTGTAGTACGGGCGGTGCTGCCCGCTCTGCTGCGAAGATGCCAGAGCGGCGGCGGCCGGTGCGGACGCGGACGCCTTTGCAGCCTGCGCCGCCTCTCCTGGCTCTGGAATAACGTGGACCTCCTTCTCCCCCTTCTCGCCATCCCCACCCCCCTCCTCCTCGGATTCTGCCCTCTCGCTGCCGCCGCTGGCCGATGCTCGAGAGGCGGCGTTCCTTGCAGCTGCCAGAACGGATGCGACCGTGGCAGTCGGTCCGGACGGCGCCCCGGGGCCGTCGTCGGGTAGGTGCAGGACCCACGTCTGCAACGCCGTGAAGGCGCGGACATATCGCCGGGCCTCCTCCTGCCCCCGTTTCTCCTCCTCGGTGACCGGGGTCTTATCCTGCCCGATCGTTCCGGAGGAGAGCTGTGCGGCGGACGCGGACGCGGACGCGGACGCCGCCATGACGAGCTCCTCGACCTCCTCCCCCTCCCTGGAGCCGCAGGCCCACAGCCCAACGACGGGGGCCGCGTCGAGTTCGTACCCCAGTCCCCCGCCGGTGGACATGCCAATGGCCGTCCGCTGCGCGCGTGCCCTGGCCTCGTCGATCTCCATCTCGGCCCCGGCGGCGTCGACGTCTCCTCCGCCGTCGCTGCCGCCCTCCTGCTCCTTGCGCCGCTTCTCGGCCCGGAGCTGGCGGGAGAGCTCGACGGCCGCGCCGCCTAGGCCTCGCTTCTTGAGGTACGCCAGCACCGCCTCGTCCGTCGGCGGGAGGCCGGAGGAGGGCCGGGGTGGACCCAGCGGTGGGGACGAGGCAGCCGACGCGGCAGCCGACGCGGCGCCCGGCGACAGGACCGCCCCGGCCATCTGCGATCCGCCGGGGGGGGGGGCGGTGGGAGGGCTCGCAACGGGGGCGGCCGGCGGAGGGGCGGCGCCAGCATCCTCCGCCGCCTTGGAGGGTCGCCTCGCCCTCACCATCTCCCGCTTCTTGTCTGGTCTGGTCTCGTCGCGTCTGGCCCAGTCTAGTACGGTAGGTCTCTAGCTGCAGACGCTGCCGCCGATACAGTAGGTTCGACTGTATATATATATATATATACTAGTACTGTATGTAGTATATTCGCCGGTATCCGTCCGAGCGAGGAACCCTTCTGGAGTCGGTCGCAGATTGGTTGGGGCACAACGGATGCGTCACAAGTTCTGTGGGTGGAGGTGAACTTCCTTGTCGGCAAACTCTGCCGAGCTGGACCCCAGCCTCATGCTGCCTGCTGAGACCGCAGTTGCCTCCCCTTGCGGGCAGCGCCGAGCTGGGACGCGGCAACGCGGCACCGGGTCTGTATCCAGTATGCATGCGAGTCGTATTACACATGACATACATACATACATACATACATACAGGATGTACTACATCTACTAGCTAGTGTGGTACTAGACGTAGCATACTAGTAGTAGTAGCTAGAAATCCTTAATGTACAGTATACTGTGCACACAACTCTCGTACGAGCGTACATCATCCTAGCTATCTCGAATAGATACAGTATCAACAAACGAGCATACTACTACTCGCCTAGTATGCATACGAGCTCGTAGAGTACTTACTCTTGTGTACCATGGATACTATTACTACTGTACTCTATGCATAGCTACCACTAGGGAGTACTACTCCTAGATAGTATTAGTATCTATGCACAGTGTGTACGGATACTTCTAGCTGTATTTTGCATAATAATAATATATTATGCATATTATGCATAGTATGTACGAGTCGTAGAGAGTATCCATACAATATGCATAGTACACGTGTACATTGCAGCGTACGGCCAGAGGCCTCGTACATGCCACCTGCCACATGCCAAGCGTAACAAAAGATACGACGACAACGACACAATATGCATCAACGAGAGGACGCTGAAACGCAACCTCGCGCTCCCCTCCCCGGCTCCGATCCGTGCCGCGGCGTGAATCCGTGCCCTAGGAGAATCGAGCCGCCACAGACGACTGCTGCTCGAAGGGGCGTCGTTGCTGGTACCAGCCACTAGAGTACCTGCGGCTTGCAAACCACGATGGACGCGCTGTCGTCCGCCTTCGGCGGTCTGTCGGCCGGGGCCGGGGAGTGGAGGCCCGGCCAGGGAGCTGGGGGCGCAGGTAGCTCGCCAAGCCAGGAGCAGCAGCAGCAACTGCAACTGCAACAGCAACAGCGGGTGAATGTGAACGCCCATGACTCACTGTCGTCGGGCTTTGCCGCCGCTGTCTCCCTGCCCACCTTCATTCCCGGTGTCGGCTTGGGACCGGCGGAAGACCCCGCTGCGGCGGCGGCCAGTGCCATGGGCGGCGGCATGGGCGGAGACGAGCAGCAGCCCATTTCCACCACCACCGTCGCGCCTCCCCCGCCGGCCACGCCCCTCGCCAATCCACGGACGCTGCTCTCCCTTGGCCTTCCGGAGGACATGTGGGAGCACTACCGCGACCTGGACATGGAGGCCTCCCGGCAGATCGCGCCGGACGATCCCCGCCACAATGCCGTCCCTCCCACCTACGTCAACGCCTACCCCCTCGACGAGGACGAGCGCCTCCAGCCCGGAATCTCGGGCCGGAAACGTTCCTCCCTCGGATACCCGACCTCGGCCTTCCGCGTCACCTCCCGCGAGGACGGGAGGAACTACTGCCTCCGCAGGCTAGACTCGGTCCGCTGCGTCTCCCACAAGATTGCCGGCACCGTCCGAGACGCCTGGATCAACGCGGTCGACCCGGCCACAGGGGGAGGGGGGCGCCTAATTGACCATCCTAACCTCGTCGCGCTCTACAGGGCCTTCGTGAGCCAAAGAGCCGTCTTCTTCGTCCACCGGTACCACCCGGGTGCCAGGACTCTCAGAGAGCGCGTCGCCGACCCCAGGCACGGATGGGCTGGCGCCATGCCCGAGGCCGCCATCTGGTCCATCGTGTCGCAGCTGGTGGGCCTCACCAAGTCTGTCCACGGGGCCAACCTGGCCGTTCGAACCCTCCAGCTTAACCACATCCTTTGCGCGAGCGAGGCGGGGCAGGGCACGGTGCCGTCGGAGGCGGGGAGGGTCAGGGTCAGGGTTAACTGCATCGGTATCCCCGACGCGCTCGAGTTCGAGGCCCGCAAGCCCCTCGCTGACCTGCAGAGGGAAGACATGCTGGCCCTGGGCCGGATCATCCTGGGACTGGCGACTGGGTCCGAACTGGGCCCCGCAGACTCCGCCGACGACAAGACTTTGGGGCGTTGCGAGGCCCACATGGACCGGCATTATAGCCCGTCGCTGCGCAATCTCGCGATGGCGCTGGTGCGGGGCCCTGGAGGAAATCCCCCCACCATCTACGACGTGGCTAGCAGGATCGGCACCCGGTCCTTCGATGAGCTCTCGGCCGTCCAGTCGACCCTCGACCGGGTCGACGAATGTCTGGCAACCGAGTACGAGGCTGGGAGAGCTCTCCGCCTCCTCCTCAAGCTAGGTTTTGTCAACGAACGGCCCGAGTTTGGGGTCGACGGTCGGTGGTCCGAAACAGGAGACAACTACGTCCTGAAGCTGTTCCGGGACTACGTCTTCCACCAGGCCGACGGGGGCGGGAGGCCGGTGATGGACCTGGGACACGTCGTAACGGCCCTGAACAAGCTTGACGCCGCCGACCCAGAGCGGATCGCTTTGGCCAGCAGGGATGGGAAGAACGTTCTGGTCGTGAGCTTCGCCGATGTTGCCCGGTGCCTGGAAAATGCCTACGGGGAGCTCTGCGACGGGTCAGTCCGGCCCTCCACATTGCTTGGAGGCGGCGTTATCGGAGGAGCTGGTGGCGGAGGGCCAGGACAAGGACCGGCAATGGGGATGGGAATGGGTGGCGGCAGGCCGCCGACGTACTAGGCAGCTACACAACAAGGGTGCTGCGCATGCATGAACGTTTGCTCTCTCAACGTACATGTACTAGTAGGTCGTCGGTAATCAATTACATTTTAATAATAAGTAAGGAGATAGTTTTGCAGACTGCAAAATGCGAGAAAATTTTGAAGCCGCGCCGCGCCTACCGCCACCCCTGCTGCTTATGACATGTACACGAACTACGTTGCAAAATCGTGCATTTTACTATGAAAGTATGGGCCCGTAAGCTACGCAAGCCTGCATCTGCGAGGTCTATGAACACCCTTAGGTCTTGGCATTGCGGGCGGCCCTACGGTCAGCGCGACTGGTGGCGTGGTATCCCGTCCTGATCTGGGCGACGGACCTGGAGGAGCCACAGTCGCTGCAGGTGCAAAAGTGGAGGCGGGTCGCGGGATCCTTGTTGAGTTCCGTGTTGGGACTGCGGCACATCTGGCATGTCACATACTCTACGATGTACTTGCGCAGGAGGGACTCGATGTACTTCGGCACGTATTTGCCACGGATGACGAGGCGCTGGTTGCCGTCGATAGATCCCTCAGTGCCCAGTTCGGCCATGAAGAACTGGAAGACGTGCTCGGGAGGCCGCTGCATCATGGTACAGATCTCCTGGAAGTTGACCCAGAGGGTCTTCTTGGTGCCGACGCGGGTGAGCTGGGGGGGCTTCATGTTACGGCGCTTCTTCTCGATGAGGTCGGGGTTGTGCGCATGGAGGATGCCCACGACGCGATCAAGGAGCTCGGAGTAGGTGTACTCAGCCTTGCGGTCGTGGGGGTCTCCGCCCTCGTTGGCGGGGCCGCCCTCCTGCATCTCCTCGTCGACGGCCAGCAGGGTGCGCTGTTCGGCCATCTCGGCCTCGGAGGCCCCAGCGTCCCCACCGGGGGATCCGTCGGCCGACTTGGGCTTGGACGACTTGTCCTTCTTCTTCTTCTTCTTCTTCTTCTTGCTCAAGTCGAGCATGGCGGCCATCTCGGCCTCTTCTTCGGCCGACATGATTGCTGCTTACGGTGGTGTTACTCGGTTTTATGAGACGATCTGTCTTCAGTGTGTTCGTCCGCCTTCTCTAATGTATGCATACATAGCATAATATAATATTATGCATACTAGATCTAGCTACTCTAGTACTACTAGCTATGCATAGTATGCATATGCACATACGTACTACTACTAGCTACTACTATCTGCATACAATAATAGTACGCGTACTAGGTATGTGGTATACGAGAGTAACATATATGTGTGTGTATATACGCTCGTATATTACACTCTGGCTGGTATAATACTAGTAATATTATCTAAGTGTGCATACGATGGATGTGTCTTCCATATTATGCATATTACTACAGAAGAGTATGCATACTACGAGCTCGTAGCTATCATACGAGACTTATGCATAATACTAATATGCATACGTAATGATATTATTATGCATAATATCCATACTACTGTACTACTCTAGCTAGTAGCTAGTACGAGCTCGTACAAGATCAAGGTTTGCATGCTATTCCGGTCCGCGCCGGCGCTTACCTCACCCGCGCGGGGGGGGGATCGGAAAAATGAAAGCTCATAACCTCATGGGAGTCGAGTCGAGTCGTGTCGTCGTATGATACCGCTTATTACTAGAGTACTATTACTAGTACTACTACTTAGTATATATTCCATAGTAACTCGTACGGATACTACTCTAGCTAGACTATGCATACGAGCTCGTAGCTAGAGTACGCAAACAAGTACATACTACTAGAGTACGAGCGTACATAGTATGCATATTATGCATACTACGAGCTCGTATTGTAGTAACGCCGGTACCTTTGTCATCCAATGACCAGCGGAGAGGTTAGATACTACATATCTCTCGTACTAAATCTTTTACTACAGTGGTAC
>Ga0315315_10005745_pt1 | contig 11463 bp, 8 predicted proteins | sample M140m3416metaG_FD_203699 | JGI IMG/M metagenome (GOLD analysis project Ga0315315, IMG submission 203699) | Ammonia-oxidizing marine archaeal communities from Monterey Bay, California, United States - M1 40m 3416 | ecosystem: Environmental > Aquatic > Marine > Intertidal zone | place: USA... | reverse complement strand
ACTTTTCAGTTTTTTGCAAATGGAAACCTAGGGCAGAATATTTATATTATCCCTGAAAAAGAAACTGTAATTGTTCACTTTGGTAATTCACTGCAGTATTATAATAGTGATTTTGATTTATGGAATGTTGCCTTGCAGTTGAATTAGAAATTAAAGGATAACAATGAATTAAAATAAATACTAGCTGTAACATTGAGTAATTGTACTAGAGTAAATCAAAATTATATTAGTTCAACTTTTCATAATAAGAGTCATTATGTGATGAGTGTTAATTAAGTCTTTTGGAGTTAGACTTATGTTCGATATTTCAAATGAGTTATCTACTAAAACAATAAAACGGTTATACTATTATATAGTTAACCGTTTTATTATTTTTATTAAATTAAGATTAAACAAAAATCTGTTAACATGGTGGTAAATAAATTCTGGTCAAGGTTATTTGGAATATGCGGCATAATTGGAGGATTTACTTTGTTTTCTGGGGATATGCTTTTTTATTATGATCCTTTAAATAGCAATTTATATGAAAATATGGGTAATGCTTCAGACTTAAGAATTATCTACAGTACAGTTAGCGCTTTAATAGCTGCATGGTTTTATGTATTAGGTTGTATTCATGTTTACCAAGCTTTCAAGCCAACAAAACCGCTGGTTAAAAATATTATTTTTGTTTGCTTTATTGCGATCTCAATTTCATACGGAGTAGTTCATGCAGCATTTGTGGCAATTGCAACTTCATCAAAGCTTGCTGTTGAAAATAACCTAAATTTAAATCAAAGTGTATCATTAGCTGTTGAAGCAAATAACATTTTGAGACTATTTGTTTATCCAATATTTGGAGTTTTATCTTTATTGTTTATTACTCAAGTTTGGAAGAAAAAAACATTGTACCCAAGATGGATAATTGTTTTTTTTCCATTGATTCTTTTTTTATCAGAAGGTTTTATTTGTGAAAATTTGTCAGGAAGTATTTCAATAATTGTATGTGGAGGTTATTTAAACCATCTATTGATTATTTTCTTTACTGCCTCCTCCATCGCTTTATGGAACAAGAATGATTAACTGAACTCTATAGATAGTTTTTTTTAAAACTTTTAAAAAATTGATATTATATAATTTCGCTAAAACTGGTTCTTCTAAGTTTTACTAAAAAAATGTGTACTGTTATGTATATTAATTGGAAACTAAACTTTTTATTTCTTCGTCAAATTCCATCTTAAAGTCTTCAAATGCTTTTCCAGTTGCGGGACCATTAAAGCCTGTATGAATACTATTAACTTTTCCAGACTTATCAATGATTATGGTGGTTGGGTAAGAACGAATTTCTTTAAGCATTGGGAGTTTTTCTTGGGCAATTTTTGTATCTACACTTCCAAATTGAGCTAGCAATACAGGGTAAGGTATATCAAATCTATCAACCATTAATTGAATTCTATCCATAGCTTTTTTTTCAGTTCTAGCTGCTTCAAAACTTAATGCTACAAATGCTATATCTGTTGAGGGGTTATCTTTAATGTAAGATAGAAAGAATTGAGTTTCGTCTAAACAATTAGGACACCAAGTACCCATGATCTGAACAACAACTACCTTATTTTTAAATTGCTCATCATTTAAACTTACATAATCACCACTAGTATTTTTAAAATTAAATGAAATTGTTTCAAAGCCATCTTTGAGTTGTGTAAGTTCTTTAGAATTTTCAAGCTGATAATTATCATCTTTAATCATCCAAAATTTCGTTATCGAATTACTTTGATAATACAGATTACCATGAATTGTATCGCCTAATTTCGCTGCCTTTATTAAATATGGGTGGGCACCATCAAACGTAGAAAGTAATATTGAATCTTTAAAAACAATCCCAGACAAAAAACGAGTATCACCTGAATTTTTTCTGAAAGTTCCCGAAACTTGATTTCCTTTTTGACTAAAAATACCCAAACCAGGATACGGTTTTTCGGGCCTAAAAACAGTTCTAAATTGGCCATTTAAATCTAGATTTGGAGTTTCATTAGATTCAAATTTAGGTGCATCACTAATTATTGCTTTAAATGATGTTTTAGTACCTGACTCCTCTTTTAAGTAGATACCCTCCAGTGAACCATGACCAACTTTAGCAATTATAACCGCATCAAAAGGAGGCATAAAAATTTTTATAGAATCATTTTCATACCTAATATCATCATATATCAGAGTTTCTTTATCGTTATCTACCTTCATTATCAACTGATCCGAATCTTTGATCAGTTCAAATCTAAATGGTAAAACAGAACCATCTTTTGTTATCATTTCTGCTCTATAGTTTCCTAGTTGGGGCTCTATAGAGGAATTTTGACATGATTGAAATAAAAAAATACTAAAAAAACTTAAAGCTAGTTTTACTAAAATTCGTTTAATAATAGCCATTGAAATACAATATTTACAATTCAAAAAAACATAAAGGAATAATTATTCTTGAAATTTTTTAGAGTAACGTTTCCAAAGTTCAGTTTGGTGTGTTTCCAAACTCAATTTACGACCACTTATGAATGCATGTTCAATAATATTTGTTCTCATATCTAGAGCATCACCCTTAGAAACAAATAATGTAGCATGCTTTCCAACCTCCAAACTGCCAAGCTTATCATTAATACCTAAAATTTTAGCAGAGTTTAAAGTGATTAGTTGTAAAGCAATTTCCTTATCCAGGCCATATGCAGCAAAACTTCCAGCATAAAATGGTAAATTTCTTGTATTCATTCTCTCCATACTACCACTAACATCAATACTAACTAGTAAACCAGAATTAACTAATTGAGATGCAATTTTAAAGGCTGATTTAGGGTCATCATCTTCGTTGTCAGGAAGTCTATGGGGTCTGGAAACGATTACTGGAATATTATTTTCCTTTAAAAAATCAAGCTGATCAACTGCTCCATTTCCTCCAACCAAAACAATTTTTGATAAACCAATTTTCTTTAAATATGAGATACCATCAACAATTTGTTTTTCATCTTTAGCGTGAAGATAGAGTGTAGTATTACCTTCAAAAACTCCACTCATGGCTTGATATGGTAAATGGACAGGAATCTGATTTTTATTGTATACCTGAGCATTTTCAAAAAAAGTACTCACCTTTTTAACACTTGTTGAATAATTTTTATTGACTTTCAAAGTAGGGTCCTCTCCTAACCACCATCTTCCTCTAGAGTATGGATTTGGCCAATTTAAATGAATACCTTCATCGTTTTCAATCAAAGCGTCCTCCCAATTCCAAGCATCCAGTTGCATTATTGATGAACTTCCAGAAATAGTTCCACCTCTTGGTGTTACTTGAGCTATTAGAACACCATTAGGCCGCATACTTTCAATTATTTTTGATTCAGCATCATAGGCTATTGCTGCTCTAATATGAGGAAGAAAATCACCTATTTCGTCTTCATCTCTTGTTGCTCTAACAGCGTCAACTTCAGCTAATCCTAAAGTTGAATTTGTAGCAATAAATCCAGGATAAACATGTTTTCCATTTGCGTTTATTGTTTCTTGATAATTATCCATGTCAGCCTTCAATCCAACATAATCAATTATTCCGTTTTTAAAACCAATGGATCCATTTTTGATAATATCTCCATTTCCAATATGAATATGCGCGTTATAAATTACAATTGATTGTGATTGTAAGTCAGCAGGTGTCTGTTGTGAAAACAGTGAATAACTGGTTCCAACAAATAATAGTATTAAGATATATTTTTTCATAATTTTTAATCTAAAGTTTCACAATGAAATTCCCTCTTGATTCCACTAGGCGGTGCCTGTGTTGCAGAACCATTTTGCTTTTCTATTAACATTTGACCAATTAAGGTTCTCTTTTCTTTATCAATTTCTGCAATTTGATCACTAATTTTATTAGAATCATAGTAAACCACACCTTCAATCATGGTTATTTCTGCTTGACTATAAATTGACATTGGATGGTCTGTCCAAAGAACTAAATCAGCATCCTTTCCAACTTTAATGCTACCTATTCGGTCATCCAAGTGTAACAGCTTAGCAGGGTTTAGAGTTACAAATTTCCATGCTTCTTCCTCTGAAACACCCCCATACTTGACTGCTTTTGCGGCTTCTTGATTTAAACGTCTTGACATTTCTCCATCATCAGAATTAAATGCAACTGTAACTCCTGCGTTGTGCATTATTGCTCCATTGTATGGGATGGCATCTTTTACCTCATTTTTATAAGCCCACCAATCTGAAAAAGTAGAACCCCCTACTCCATGATCAGCCATCTTATCAGCTACCTTGTAACCCTCTAAAATATGGGTAAAAGTATTTATTCTAAATCCAAATCTTTCGGCAACTTTAATCAACATATTTATTTCAGATTGAACGTATGAGTGACAAGATATAAACCTTTTACCATCTAATATTTCAGAAAGAACTTCCATTTCAATATCATAACGAGGTCTTTTAATTTTTGATTTTTGTCTTTTTGAAAGACTATTAAAATTCGACCATTCTTTGGAGTACTCTTTTGCTCTTTGAAAATAATCAACAAAAACCTGCTCAACACCCATTCTTGTTTGAGGAAATCTTGAAAAACTTGACCAATTAGATTGTTTTACATTTTCACCTAAAGCAAATTTTATAAATGGATCACTGCCTTGAATTAGTAAATTATCAATAGTTTCTCCCCATTTTAATTTAATGATTGCTGATCTTCCACCAATTGGATTTGCTGAGCCATGTAATATTTGGATTGTTGTAACACCCCCAGTTAAATCTCTATATAAACCAATATCATCTGGCTCGATAACATCTTCAATGCTTACCTCAGCAGAAGAATTTTGACCTCCTTCATTGATACTTGAAGCTCCTAAATGAGAGTGCTCATCAACAATTCCTGTTGTTAAATGTTTTCCTGTAGCATCAATTGTAACATAATTTTGATTACTTTCTATATTTCCAACTTCTGCAATCTTGCCATCTATTACTAGAACATCAGTGGTTTTGAGAATTCCTTCAGCCTCATTAGTCCAAACAGTAGCATTTTTAAATAAAGTATTTTGACTTACAGGTCTAGTTGAAAATCCATAAGCCTTATTTGGGTATGTCAATGGAGCTGGATCATAGTAATTTGATTTTTTTACTTTCTTAACAACGGATTTTTTGGCCTCATCTGAATCTACATTCCAAATTATTTCATTTCCATTAAAATCTACACCACTTCCTTTAGCTAAACCATTATCATTAATTTTTGAATTTAATTGAGCATATGCTTTGTTTTTTTCATCAATTAAAGTCAAATAAAACCAACCCTCGTTGTATTTAGCTTTAGTCTTAAGATTAACAGAATCTTTTTTTGCTTTAGCTAAAATTTTACTTTTACTATTTTTTATTTCAACAGAAATTACATTGTCACCAAAATTAAATTTATAATTACCATCAATATCTATTGTAGATGATGAGTTATTAACCACATGTGGTTTACCCATTACCCAATTTTCGTAAATTTTAGTATCATCGTTAAATAATGGTCCTGAACTTACTATAAAGTTGGCAAGCTTTCCTTTATCTAAGGTTCCTATAAGATTTTCTTTCTTTAAAATTTTTGCAGGAACTGTAGTTAAAGATGCTAAAGCTTGGTTTTTTGTTAAACCATACGAAATTGCTTTTCTCAGATTACTCAGAAATTCTTTTGAAGATTTTAATTTACTTGATGTAATTGCAAAGGGAATATTAGCCTTTTCAATAACTGAAGGATTCATTGGAGCTTGACTCCAATGCTTCAATTGTCCCAGATTAATTTTTTTCATCAAAAGAGGATCTGAAACATCATATGGCTTGGGGAAATTTAAAGGCAGAATGAGTTTAGCATTATTCTCTTTCAATTCATCAACATGTTCATAATCCTGCCCACTAGCAACAACTGTAAAATCAAGACCCATTTCATTACCGACTTTAACAGCTCTTAGTGTGTTTAATTTATCGTCAGCTAAAAATATCTTTGGTAAACTCTTGTTTTTTATCGCAGCTTCAATTGCTAAATCCTTTTCTTTTACACCGCCTTGAGAATACCAATCTAGATCATGATAAAATTGTCTTATTAAAGCCATGGCTCCCATAACTGATCCTGGATATGATTGTGATGATGTAACGCTTTTTTTAAATGAAAAATGTTCTGCAGTCTTGTTAGAAATTAGCCTTTCACTCTCTGAAGATTGATCACTTAGAGCAACCAGTAAACTAGTTCCTCGGTGAATACCATCGTCTCTGTGAGTATTAACTATGCCAAAACCAATTTGACGTAAATCTTTAGCTTTTTTATTATCGTATTTATAATCATTAATACTATTATAATCACTTAAAATATGGTCATTCCAATAATAACCTTTTCTACTTGATTCATATTGAGCACTTCTGCCCGATCCACTTCTTCTTTTGGGTGTTTGTATTCCAAAATTACTATTTAAATCAATGAAAGATGGATATATATACTGATTGGATTTATCATAAATGATTGTATTACTTGGAAGAATTAAATCTTTACCAATAGCTACAATTGTACCATCGAGTTCTAATAAAGTTCCATTTGTTATCACATTACCTGGTGAAATGATTATGGTAGCATTTGTAAATGCCTTATAATTAAGTTCTTTGGTTTTAACTCCCGAATTTGTTGGAAAATAATCTTGCGAAAACAAAAAGTTTAGAGGAAGAATAAAAATTAATAAAAGTTTTTTCATATTTCTAAATTTATTTCCAATTTAATTAAAAAAGATTGATAATCACTAAATATACTATGCGTGCATAGTATATTTTTATATATTTGTTGTTCAAAAAATTCAAAATTCATGAGTGAAAAATATGTTGATATAGATACTCTAAAGTATTTGCTTTATGATGTACATAATTTAGAAGAATTACTTAAAAGAGAAAGGTTTATTGATCACGAAAAAGAATCTATAGACATGTTTTTAGACTCTAGTAAAGACTTTGCCGATAGAGAACTATTCCCATATTTTAAGGAAATGGATGAAAATCCAGCATATCATAAAGATGGGCAGGTTTATGTACATAAACAAGTAGAGACAATGATGAAAAAAGGAGGAGAATTAGGATTTATCTCCTCTAGTTTTGATTATGAAGTTGGAGGTTTACAAATTCCACTTATGGCCAGTACTGCATCCAGCTATATTCTTGACGCTGCGAACAATCATTTGCCTGGCTATGCTGGGTTAACTCAGGGTGCGGCTGAACTTATTATTCATTTTGCTGACAAAGATCTATTAGATAAATATGTTCCTGATATGCTCTCTGGCAACTGGGGAGGAACTATGTGTTTAACCGAACCTCAAGCAGGAAGTTCCCTATCTGATATTGTAACAAAAGCAATTCCTAGTGAGATGGGCTACTACAATATCAGTGGTCAAAAAATATTTATTTCTGCAGGTGATAATCAATATTTAGACAATATTGTTCATTTAGTATTAGCCAGAATTGAAGGAGCTCCAAAAGGAACAAAAGGTATTTCATTATTTATAGTTCCTAAAAATAGAAAAAATGAAAATGGCTCTTTAGAACCAAATGATGTAACTAGTGTTGCTGATTTTCAAAAAATGGGTCAAAAAGGATATTGCACAACCCACTTGGGATTTGGTGATAAAGAAGATTGTCGTGGTTGGCTAGTTGGAGAGGAAAACAAAGGATTGAGTTACATGTTTATGATGATGAATGCTGCTAGAATTGGTGTTGGAAGAGCTGCATCAGCCATTGCTTCTGCAGCTTATTATGCATCTTTAAAATATGCGAATGAGAGACCCCAAGGAAGAAAATTATTAAGTGATGGTAAAAAAAATGTAGAAGAAAGTCAAGCTTTAATTATTGAACATCCAGATGTAAGAAGGATGCTTTTACTTCAAAAGGCGGTTGTTGAAGGTTCTATGAGTCTTGTTTTGTTAGCAGCAAAATATTATGATTTAGAAAAATCAGCTTCATCAGATGAGGAAAGATTAAAATACAACACATTATTGGAAATGATAATTCCAGTGGTTAAAACATATCCTTCTGAAGCTGGAACATATTCTGTTAATAATGGGCTTCAAGTGTTGGGAGGATACGGTTTTTGTGAAGATTTTATTTTACAACAATACTATAGAGATATCAGAATATCTGCAATATATGAAGGAACAACAGGTATTCAATCTCAAGACCTCTTAGGAAGAAAAATCACCATGAATGACGGAAAAGGGTTGCATCTTCTAATGAGTGAGGTTATGAAAACTATTAATAAAGCAAGTGAACAAAATGAATTAATAGAATATTCTAAATCCCTAGGAGAAAAATTAAAGCTTTGTGATAAAATTTTAAAATCATTAATTCCTCATGCGTTAAAAGGTGATTTTGAAAAATATCTTGCTGATGCAAGTGTCTTTATGGAATTTTTTAGTTTGATTATAGTAGGTTGGAATTGGCTTGAAATTGCTTCAAATTCAAGTAAGGCCTTAACTGAGGATAACAAGAATTATGATAAAAAATTTCATGTTAGTAAAATCGAAACTATGAAATACTTTTTCGAATACGAACTTCCAAAGACATCTGGGCTTTCAGAAATCCTATTAAACCCAAGCTCGGTTACAATAAAAAAAGAAGGAGAAATTTTAATTTAATCCTTGTTGTGTGAACCATCACAATATCCGTTAGGATCAAGTGTATTACCACAACCACATTTTGGTTTATTTGACATAACTATAATTTATTTAAAAAAATCAATTTCCATGCCAAATAAAAAAAACTCCTTGAAGTTCAAGGAGCTTTTTTCCAAACAAAACAAAATTTTTATTTCTAATTATTTAAGATAGAAACTACTATAAGTTCAGCTCTAGCGTAGTAACTTCCAGATTTAACTGCCCACTCATGAGCATTATATCCTTGATCACAATAATCAGCGTAGGGTTGAGCGCCGTATCTCAGCAGAAGATTAACCATATCTGGTTGATCATTTATTACAGCGTGTATAATTAATGGTTTACCATCCACAATAGCTCTAGAGCTAATTAATCTTTTAGATAATAAATTATTAACCGTGTTGTAGTCGTTATTTATTATTCCTTTTACAACACTTTGGTTAACATCATTATAAAAAACATTTGTATGATTATGAGCAATTATAGATTGAATGTTAAAGATTACTAATACTAAAAAAATATTTTTTATCATTTTTAAATTTTTCTCAAAATTAAAGTGAATTTTATTGTTTTTATTATGTATTTTAACATATAGTAATACTATATTAACTAAATAAATTAATTTAATATTAATTATGGTAATTAAATACTATTATTGATTATCAATTCTAACATTATGCCAATAAAAGCTGATCTTGAAAACATTCAGATAGAAAACAAATCTTTTTATTACAGAATATTTGATATTAATAATCATGTTCCAAATCATAAATATCAAAAATGGCATTATCACCCAGAGATAGAATTGGTTTTTATAAGTAATGGGGAAGGTAAAAGACAAGTAGGTTTACACCTTTCTAATTATAGAGATGGAGATTTAGTATTAATTGGACCTAATGTTCCTCATACAGGATTTACTGATTCTTTTGATAAAGAAAGAAAAGAAGTTGTAATCCAATTTAAAGAAGATTTTTTAGGTAATTCTCTTTCAAAGGTTTTTGAATTTAAAAAGATTCAAAAACTTTTAGAAATGTCAAAACAAGGAATCGTATTTTTTGGGAAAACAAAAAAAAATGTAGGTATTAGTATGCTTGGATTACAATACGAATCAAGATTTCAAAAACTCATTACTCTTTTAAAGATTTTAGAAACTCTATCTGACTCAAAGGAATATGAAATATTAAACAATAACAAATATTTTAGTAAAAATATAATTGAAAACGAGAGGATTAATAAAGTTTTCAATTATGTAAAACAAAATTACAAAGACAGAGTTTCAATCAAGGAAGCTTCTGAATTAATACATATGACTGAACCTTCTTTCTGTAGATATTTTAAAAAACATACAGAAAAAACCTTTACTGAATTTGTTAATGAGTACAGAATTAACAATGCATTAAAATTATTAGCCCAAACAGAAATTGATATAAAAAATATATGTTATGAATGCGGTTACAATAATTTTTCACACTTTAATAGACTATTTAAAAAAACAGTTAAAATCACTCCATCAGACTATAGAAAAAAAATTATGTCATCCAATGACGATATTTTTTTATAAAATTTAAATTTATTCAGTATTTTAAAGGGAAATTAAATAAAATGGAAAACATTAAATTACTTATTCAATTAATTATTGCACTTGGAATCTTCAATGTCTGGATTATAAATTTTGGAAAAAAATCTAAATACAGAGGAGGAAACGCTTCCAATATGTCAGAAGAGTTTAAAACATACGGATTTCAAAATTGGTTTATGAAATTAATTGGTTTTTTAAAATTATCAATGGCAATTTTACTAGTTGTTGGTATTTGGTATACAAATCTTGTTGACATTGCGGCTTTTGGAATAGGAACTTTAATGGTAGGCGCAATTTTTTCGCATTTGAAAATTGATGACCCGTTCATTAAATCAATACCAGCACTCTTGATGCTGATTCTTTGTTCAATTTTAATTGTTTTATAGATTAATAGACAGATTTATTAAAATAGTATTATTAAAACTTTGAAATACCCTTTTATAAATTAATTTTGCAAAAAATATTATTACATGGCGTTTAACATTGATATGATCGAAAAGGTTTACGATGAAATTAAAACCAAAGTAGACAAAGCCAGAGAGCTAACTAAAAAACCCCTAACACTTTCTGAAAAAATTTTATATTCTCATTTATGGAATAATGAACTAAAGTCGCCTTTCAAAAGAGGAAAAGACTATGTTGACTTTGCTCCAGACAGAATCGCTTGCCAAGACGCCACTGCACAAATGGCATTGCTTCAGTTCATGCAAGCCGGTAAAAAAAAGGTTGCTGTTCCAACAACCGTTCATTGTGATCACTTAATACAGGCATCAGTAGGAGCAAGTAAAGATTTACAATCTGCTTTAAACAACAGTAATGAAGTTTTTAATTTCTTAGAATCTGTATCAAATAAATATGGAATTGGTTTCTGGAAACCAGGAGCTGGAATTATCCACCAAGTTGTACTTGAGAATTATGCTTTTCCTGGGGGAATGATGATTGGAACTGATTCACATACAGTTAATGCAGGTGGATTAGGTATGGTTGCGATTGGTGTAGGAGGAGCAGATGCTGTTGATGTTATGGCCGGAATGCCATGGGAATTAAAGTTTCCTAAACTAATTGGAGTCAAGTTAACTGGAAAACTTTCAGGATGGACAGCTCCAAAGGATGTTATATTAAAAGTTGCAGGAATTTTGACTGTAAAAGGCGGTACTGGTGCTATTATAGAATATTTTGGGCCAGGAGCTGAATCAATGTCATGCACTGGAAAAGGGACAA
>Ga0315315_10005743_pt1 | contig 11466 bp, 6 predicted proteins | sample M140m3416metaG_FD_203699 | JGI IMG/M metagenome (GOLD analysis project Ga0315315, IMG submission 203699) | Ammonia-oxidizing marine archaeal communities from Monterey Bay, California, United States - M1 40m 3416 | ecosystem: Environmental > Aquatic > Marine > Intertidal zone | place: USA... | reverse complement strand
TAAAAAATAAAAACATTACATATACTGGAAACATAGTTTCTTCTGTAAGTGGAGCAAACATAACACTACAAAGTAATGCAACAGGACTATCAAATGATGACTTCATATATACACAAGACGGTGAATATATAGGGCAGATAGCATCTATAAATAACAATGTTATTACTGTAAAAGATACAGATGGTGATAGTACATATGATTTATACACTACTCCAACATCTAATGATGAAATTACTTTATACACAAAAAAGCCATTTATATTAACTACTAACTTCAATGAAAGCAATGTATTCAATAGTATAAACCATTTATCTAGTAAAGCAGGACTTGAATATATATTTAATAATAAAAAAATAGAACTTAGAGATATAAACAATTATCAAACTAAGAGAACCTTTTCGCTAAAATATAACAATGCTTCTAATTTGGTTTCCGTTGAGAATAATGAAAGCCTGTTTGATGAGGCATCAAAAGTAATAGTTATAGGGGATAGAGTGAAGGCTACTGTTGAAGACCCGTCTGCATCAGTAACAAAAACAATAAAGCACATAGATTCCAATATTAAAAATGTAAAAGAGGCAAAGGTGAAGGCTGAACAAATATTAGAAATACATAGACAAGCACCAAAGAAAATAACTTTAAAAATGCAAAAGAAAGGATATGAGACTATGAAACCAGGCGATTTAATATCTTTAGATTTCCCTAATCATAATATTCCTTCTGATGATTACATTGTGTTTGAGATAGAAAATGCTCTACAACAAGTATCAACTATAACAGTTGGAACATATAATAAACAAATAGCAGAAAGACTAACGGAATTACATTCTAGTCAAAGTGACGGTTTTACAAATATACTCACTTCTAGTTCAACAGTTGAGTTAACTACTAGATTTATAGACGATGAGTTAATATTTAGAACTCAATCATTGACATATAGAATAACAGAAGCAGTCGGTGGAGGAATGGGATACGGGACTATTATGGGATACACTTCTACCATAAACTACGGTAGCGAAACATCAACAACAGAAACAGGAGGAATATAAAATGATAGTAGATACAGGAAAAAAAGCACTTTTAGATTTAGCAATTGCATCAAATCAATTCAAATATATTGATGTTGGTGATGGTGGAGATGATACATCTGTATCTCAAACTAGCCTAGACAACAGCGTTTTAACCGCTACTAATACTACAACAATCGCAGACGGTTCATATAAAAAGGAAATATCTCCAACTAGAGTCGGTAATTTTTTGATATATGAAATATCTTTGACAAGTACCGAATTAGCATCAAATGTTATTTCAGAATTAGGGGTATTCAATAATTCGGGTGTTATGTTAAGTAGAGTTAATTTTAAGCCTATTGGCCCACTCGCAGCAAGCGAAACTATTAGTTTCACATTTAGAATGGAGATGGCATAATGCCCCTTAATAATCCAAAGTTTATCAGTACGTTAGCCTCGTCTATCACAGGCACTAGTGTAACTAATGATGATGATAGATTAAAAGATGGTTCTGATACCTTAAATGCTAATTTAATTAATACTCTAAATATTGCTAGTGCAGGTTCTTTTATTGCTTCTGGTGGAAACATAACGATTGGTGCAGGAACTACATATAGCACATATGCTTTGACAGAAATTAAATATTTTAGAGATGGTAAATATAAGACTCTTTCTGCTGTATCTGCTCAAGAACCAACATGGGCTAAGAACGCTTCAAATGATTGGTTTGGGCTAATTGTAATTGCGGCTAATGATGCAATAGCATTTAGAGGAAGCACTACATTAGGAGCGACAATTGTAGATGGAGCATTGCCTATTGAGGGAGATATACCTATTGCGGCAGTACAGATATCTAAAACATTAGCAAATAATGCAACAAATAGAAAGATTCAATTCTTAGGCATGAATAAACTTAATTCGGAGTTTACTGCTGTTGATAGTGGAAATGTAAGATTAACTATAAACAAAGGCGGTACTTTAACTCACAGACCTTCTTCTACCGATTATACAATAACACTACCTTCAGCAACGGGTACTCTTGCTTTGACTGGAGAATCTGTAAATTATTCACAATTAACTGGAACTCAACCAGACATAAATGCTGATAAAATAACATCTGGTGTAATTCCAGATGCTCGCATTGCATCTGCGTCTACTTGGAATGCTAAACAAGATGCATTGACTTTTGGTAAGTTAAACACTAATACATTAAAGTTAGAAGAAACAGTTGCTACTAATGATATATTACAAGCAGGTAATAATCAAGTAAAAGGATTAACATATGCACAATTAAAAACTGCATTGGCATTAGTAAAGGGAGATGTGGATTTAGGCAATGTAGATAACACATCAGATTCAGCAAAACCTGTATCTAGTGATACACAAACTGCTTTAGATTTGAAAGCACCTGCTGCTAATCCTACTTTTACAGGAACAGTTTCAGGTATAACTAAATCAGATGTTGGTCTTGCAAATGTAGAGAACGTTAATGTAGCCACAATAAGAGGTGGAGTTACTAAATCAAATGTTGGATTAAGTAATGTAGAAAATATTACAACTGCTGCTATTAGAGAAGGAGTTACTGCGGCTAATGTTGGGTTAGGGAACGTAACCAATGTAAGTCAATCTACAATACAATCCGCTACTTTAACTGCTGCAACTAAGGCAGATGTAGGATTAGGAAATGTGGATAATACAAGTGATGCAACAAAGCAAACAGCAATACTTTCAGCAGCAACTAAATCGGATGTAGGATTAGGAAATGTAGATAATACAAGTGATTCAACAATTCAGGCGGCTATTTTATCTGCTGCTACTGCTACTGATGTAGGTCTTGGTAATGTATTAAATGAAGTTCAAACTACTGTCTTTAAACAAAATGATGCTCCTAATGCTAGAGTAGCAGGGGATTTATGGGTTGACACTAATGATGGTAATAAACTGTATAGAGCAACAGGAACAGGAACAGGGAATTGGGAAGAAGTTACAGTTGCTAAGACAGCATTAGGATTAGTAAAGGCAGATGTAGGCCTTAGTAATGTTGACAATGACTCTACTGCTACTATTAGAGCAGGTACAACAGCAGCAAATGTAGGTCTAGGAAATGTTACTAACGAAGCAAAAGCGACTATGTTTGCTAATCCTACTTTTACAGGCACAATACAATTGCCTGGGATTTCAGACCTAAAATCTACGGTAGATGCTAAGGCAAACACTAGTGCAATTAGAACTGATGCTGAAATTAATGCATTGGCTAATACTAGAGTTGAATCAATTTTAAATGTTACAGGTGCGGCATCAGGATTACAAACACTAGCAGATATTTCTGATGCATTATCAGACGATTCAGACTATGCAGCCACTATTGTAACTCAAATGGCTACTAAAACTAAAGTATTCAAACAAGACGATATACCAACTTCTACTGCTGTTGGTGATTTATGGGTAGATACCAATGACAATAATAAAATGTATCATGCTGCATCTGTTGGTGCTGATGAAGTACAGGCGGGTGAATGGGTAGAAATCACAATCAATAAAACTACTATTGGATTAAGTAATGTAGATAATGATTCTACTGCTACTATACGCTCTGGTGTTACTAAGACAGATGTAGGATTAGGAAATGTAGATAATGATTCTACTGCCACCATACGTTCTGGTGTCACTAAAGCAAATGTAGGTTTAGGCAATGTAGATAATAAATCTGCTTCTACTTTACAGTCCGAAATACTAACGGCTGTTTCTAAGAGTGATGTAGGCTTAGGCAATGTAGACAATACAAGCGATGCTTCAAAACAAACTGCGATACTTTCAGCAGTATCTGCTAGTGATGTAGGTTTAGGCAATGTATTGAATGTAGCGCAAGTTAAAACCTTTGTACAGGATGATGCGCCTACTGCTACCGCAATTGGTGATATATGGATAGACTCTAATGATGATAATAAAATGTATAGAGCCTCTGCAACAGGTAATGCTAGTTGGGTTGCAGTATCAATAGGTAAAGGAGCATTAGGATTAGTAAAGGCAGATGTTGGATTAAGTAATGTAGATAACACAAGTGATGCATCTATTCAAACAGCAATCTTATCTGCGGCTACTGCTAGTGATGTAGGACTAGGTAATGTAGAAAATAAATCTGCTTCAACTATAATAGGAGAAATAGTTGCATCAGATATACCTGACTTAGATGCAGGTAAAATAACTACCGGAACATTATCAACAACAAGAGGTGGAACAGGATTAACTGCAATAACATCTTTACTCAATTCAAACACTACTAAATCAAATGTTGGTTTAGGTAATGTTGATAATGAAAGCAAGGCAACTATGTTTACTGCTCCTACATTTACAGGTACTATTACTGTACCGGATGGGGCTTCTGGCACTCAAAATCTAGTTAGTGTTGTTAATGCTAATACTTCTAAGACAGGAATAAGTTCTGTACAAGCAACTGCTATAATTGCTAATACTACTAAACCAAAAATATTCTATGGTACTACGCCACCAACTTCTGTAACTGTTGGTGATTTATGGCATAGCACAGATAATGACAATTTAGTATATAGGGCTAATGCAGTAGGGGTCAATACTGTTGTTACAACTGGTAATGGTTGGTATGTACATTTAACTCCAACAAACAAATTAAAAAGTGCTGTTAGTATTAATGGTGTTCAGTTTGATGGTAGTGCTAATGTTACTGTTGCAGCAGCAGCAGGTACATTAACAGGAACTGCATTACCAAGTGGAGTAACTTCTTCATCATTAACAACTGTTGGAACAATAGCAACAGGAACATGGAACGCAGATGCTATTGCTAAAGGTAAAGTTTCTACTACTGGAACTTGGGCTGATGACGATATTGCAGAATCAAGTGTAACTCAACACGAAGCAGCAATATCAATAGGCAATAGTCAACTATCTGGTGCTACTAATTTAGGTAAGGCAATATTAGGTGCAACTAATTTAGGTAATAGCGAAACTAAGTTTTTGAAAATAGCAACTGATACTAACGGTAATCATGCTATTACTGCTAGAACAGATACACAAATAAGAGGTGACATTGGTGCAGGAACAAGTAATCTTGCAATAGGGCCAAATGCAGGAGATGCGTTAGCAGGTAATACCTCAATACCTGTTGATTTAACAGCAGATGGTGCAGGTGTTGTTCATGCAAATAATTATACTGATACACAATATTCAGTAATGAACTCTGGCAATGGCTATGCAGCAGGTTTAGTTAAAGGTGGAAGCGGCTCGCATGGTAATAAGTTCCTTAGACAAGACGGAGAATGGATAAACCCTCCATCTGAATCTGGTGGAATAACAAGTGTGGCAGCAGATTCAACCCCACAATTAGGTGGAGATTTAGATGCTAATGGAAACAAAATAAAGGCAATAGGTAATGCTGATTTAATATTTGAAAAAGCACAAGGAAGTTTCTTATTCAAAGATACTGATTCGGCTAACGCTAGTGTTACAATTGGGCCAAGTTCTATGAAGTTTGATTTTCAAACAGATGGTGGTTCTGGTGATGCAGTATTGCAATATGTAGATTCTGGAGGTGTTGCTAGAAACTTTGTAACTGCTAGTTCCAATACAGTAGCAATAGAAAATAGAGCAGCAAACGGAGAGGTTCATATTTATGGAAATACATCTACTGCGGGTTCTAGTGGTAGAACTTTAGTAGCCGCATTTGCAGATACAGCAATAACAACACAAAAACCAATTGTTGTTAATGCTCAAGGAGGAGGAATATCATTTGCTGATAGTAACGAATCTCATTTTGTTGCAATAGCACCTCATGCTACTACAACACAAAATTACACAATTAAACTCCCTGCTGCACAAGGCGGTGCTAATACTATATTGAAGAATGACGGCTCTGGTAACTTATCTTGGGCTGCTGATAATGATACTCAATATGCTAACTTAGCGGCACTTGATAGTGCGGCAAATACTAAACTATCTAATATTGCTACTAATGCTAATAATTACGCTCACCCTAGTTATTCTACTGATAATATTGATACTGCCAATGCAGAAGTTATTGATACTATTGTAACTAATTCACAAGGCCATGTTACAGCAATGTCAAAGAGAACAATGACTTTAGCAAACTTAGGATATACAGGTGCAACTGATGCTAATAATTACAGCCATCCAACAACAGCAGGAAACAAACATATTCCTACTGGTGGTGCTTCTGGTCAATTCCTAAAGTATAGTTCAAGCGGTACAGCAATTTGGGCTACTCCTTCTTACACTACTGAATTAGCATATACTGCTATAACAGGTAAGCCTTCTACATTTGCACCTACTATTGGAAATACTAGTACAACTGCAAAGGCGGGTGATACTACTACAATCACAGTAAACCAAGCAAACGCTATTACGACTAATAGTAGTAAGGTTTCCAATGTATCTACTAATTTAGGAGTATCAACAACTAGCACTACAATTAACGTAACTAGTTCTGACGGTAATGATGCTACATTACCCATTGCTACTGATAGTGCCGGAGGTGTAATGAGTGCTGCCATGTTTAGTAAATTAAGTGGTATAGAAGCATCTGCTGATGTTACTGATACTGCAAACGTAAAGAATGCGCTTGGTGCTGCAATGCCTAGCAATACACTTGGAATTGGTGATGCTAATTCTACAATTACTGTTAACGGTAATTTAGTAGTAAAAGGAACTACATCATATTCTGATGAGACTATTCAAATTGTAGAAGACAACACATTAGCATTTAGAGCAGGAGATGCCAATACTCACGAAATTAAACTTACTGCTAATGATGCTACTACTGATAGAACTATAACACTACCAAATGCAGACGGAACAGTAGCAATATCAGCATCAGCAGGAGTAGCATTGGATAATGTAGGAAATCTAACAGCCAATTTGTCTGCTACTCATATTCCATCTCTAGCAGCAAGTAAAATTACTTCTGGTACTTTTAATACTGGTAGAATCCCATCTCTAGCAGCCTCTAAGATTACTTCAGGAACATTCGCAACTGCAAGGATTGCTGATGATGCTATTACAGGCGATAAGATTGCATCAAACTCAATAGTAGCATCAAACATGAAGTTCTCAAATGTATCTGTTGGTTCTGACCAAGATAATATGGTAGTTACATATGACCACGCATCAACCGGATTTACATTAGTTAGTGGTGCGGCAGGTGGAGAAAACAATCAGAGCATAACAACAGGTACAGGTATCGGTGGTGCTAATTCTGGTTCTACTGGAAACATAACACTTGCGATTGATAGTACCGTAGCGACATTAACTGGTAATCAAACACTACAAAACAAAACAATTGCTATATCGCAAATAACTGAATTAAGTAATTTAACAGCATCAGAAGGAGCGCAGTTAGAGAACATTCAAGGTGCAACAATTAGTGCGGCACAATGGGGATATGTCGGTGGTTTAACTGCTAATAAAGTAATAGATTGGACAGGTTCTAATGCAGGAGTAATTAATGCTTCTAATTATGATAATGATAACACTCAAAATGTATTTACATCTTCTTTCGTTGATTCAACTAATGATACTATACTTAGATTAACTAAAAGTGGTGCGTCAAGCGGTACTCAAGACATTAAGTTTGTAGCGGGTTCTAATGTAACTTTAACTCCTGATGGTGCAAACCTAACTATTGCTTCATCTGATACCAACACAACATATTCTGTTGGTGATGGTGGTTTAACACAAAACAATTTTACTAACACTCTTAAATCTAAACTTGATAATATCGCTTCTTCTGCTAACAATTATTCTTTACCTACTGCTAATGGCAGTACATTAGGTGGAATAAAGGTTGGAACTAATTTAAGTATAGACGGTAGTGGTGTTCTATCTTCTACTGATACTAATACAAATAGATTAACTACTTTTACTATACGAGATGCAGATGATACAGACGTTATTATTGCTAATAACAGATTTATACAATTTGCTGAAGGTAATGGTTTAGATATAAACTTTACAGGAACAGACAATGGTAATACTGGAGACCCATTTGAATTAACTTTCAAAATTGCTGATGATGGTGTAAGTGCAGACCAATTAAATGTTAGTGGTAATGGAACTAGCGGATATGTATTAACATCAGATGGTGATGGAACATTTAGTTGGTCAGCAAAAACAACAAATACAAACACTACATATAGTGCAGGTACAGGTCTAACACTTTCATCTACAACATTTAGCCATACTGCACACACAGGAGAAGTAACTGGTTCTACTGCTTTAACAATAGCAAACAATGTAGTTGACGAAGCAAACCTAAAGATTTCTAACACAGGAAGCAACGGGCAATTTTTGTCTAAACAATCTGGGAATACAGGTGGATTAACTTGGGCTACACCTACTGATACTAATACCTTTAGAACAATAACAGCAGGAGGAAATACTCTTGGTTCATCTGAAACTTTAGCATTTACTGCGGGTAGTAATGTAACAATTACAGAAAGTGATGGTGCAGTAACTATTGCTGCTAGTGCTAGTGGTGGTGGCATTGGCGGTTCTATTGCAGATAATCAAGTAGCAGTTGGTTCTAGCACATCAGATGAAATAGAAGGTAGTGCAAGTTATACTGCGACATTAGGAGGGTCAGGAAGCACTAATGTTCTAAAGTTCGGTCATTCTGATGGCACAACAGGTTACACTAGATTGAGACTTAACGGAACTAATGCGTATTTAGAGTTTAGAGATAACAGCGATAATCGAAAAGCCGCAATAGGTTTCCAATCATCTCTAGGACTAAGGTTCTTTGCTAAAGCAGGTGGACTTGGTGCAACAGAAGCATTAAGAATAACACCGGATGATGAATGGATGTTAAACGGTTCAAATGTCGGAACGGCAGGTCAAGTATTAACTTCCGGTGGAAGTGGTGCGGCTGTTTCATGGGCTAATGCCGCAGGTGGTATAGCAAGCCTAGCCGCAGATACTACACCACAGTTAGGTGGTGATTTAGATGTTAATGGAAAAACGATTGTATCTGTTTCAAACAAAGATATACTAATACAACCTGATGGTACTGGTAATGTAGGAATAGGTGTTGCAAATCCAGGTTACTCTCTACATGTAGTAGACGATTCTGCTCTAATTATTGCAGAAGATGGCTCATCAGGAATACAGGCAGGGCTTAAATCAGGTGACGCAGCAGGTAATGTAGGTACGTTCACCAACTCTGCTTTCAACATACTAACAAATGATACTGCTAGAATAGGAATAGCAAGTGGCGGTGCGATTACATTCAATTCAGAATACACTTTCCCTACTTCTGATGGAAGTAACGGTCAAGTATTACAGACAAATGGTAGTGGTACTCTCTCTTTTGCATCTGCCGGAGGTACAGATACATATGTTATTGTTGGTGAAGAAGGAGACTTATATTCAGGTACAGGAAGTACAGGTAACGCTAACGGATATCAATTTTCATTTGGTAATGGGGCGCAGAATAGTAGTAAATCAAATAGTGGTACTGATTTTGGTATAAATGTAGGTGTGGCTTGTAAATTAGTTAGACTAGATATTACTTACGGTAATAGTGGTAATGTAAGTAGCGGCACTACCACATTTGTTGTAGTAAAGAATGGCACTAACCAAAGTGGAAACTTAAGCACAAGCCATAGTAGCGGAGTACATGATACTCACCACACATCTTTAGACTATGACTTTGCAGCAGGTGATAGATTTAACTTACGAACAACAACAAGTTCAAGACAAGTTGGCCCATTCAGAATGACAGCGACATTCCAAGTAGCATGAGGTGATTAAATGGTATTAACAGAAGAAGAAGCATGGAACAATGTAAGAACAGGAAGAGATTATTGGTTAGAAAAAAGAGTGGATTATTATCAAAGTAAACCACTTTTGTATAATTCTTTAACTGATGAACAGAAAACAGAATTAGCAACATATAGACAAGAGTTATTAGATTTCCCTAGTACACTTGCTGCTATAATGGGTGATGAATTACCTTTAGACTACGGACAATATTACCCCGAACCTCCAACATGGATGGATTAATGTGGTTTGATTGAGAATAGCCGATAGGTCTCATTAAAAATTGCCAATTTTCAATTTTGCACAAAAAAAAGTCGGCCTTCTCAAAAACTAAGACTTTTTTCAGACCATAGAGAGTTACATTCTCTACATTCCCAAATCTTAAGTTTTTGAGAAGAACCTACATAAGACCCTAATATTCTTCTAGGGATAGTTTCTACACCACAACTTTTGCACTTAACCTTAAGTGCCACCACGTTCACGTTCCTCGTTGATTAGATTTTCCATATATTCTTCAATTGTTTGATTCGATACCTTATCAGAACCAAACGCAGCGAAGAACAGTAAACTAATCACAAGGATAAAAACGAACCACAATACTATTTCTATCGTACTTACCATTACCACTCAACCTCCATTTTCATTTCTTCTTCATTATCAATAGAATATCCTTTTACAAAACCATTATCTTTTCCATGCTTCCATAAATCATAAACTAATTGACAGTCTTTAACACAATATTTAGCAACTTCTTCATAACCACCTGCTTTCCATACAACAGGTGCGTCAGCACTATCCATTATCTTTTCAGAACCTAATGTGTGCTGAACTAAATTGTTTAGGCTGTATCGTTGCTTTGTTAATGTGCTAATCATTCTACTTGTATCTAAGTATTGTTTTGTATTGAAATACTTGTTAATACAATAAATATCCATAGCATCTCTTAACACAGGCAAATCAAAGGCAGCAATATTATGTCCTAATAGTATACCACCTTCTTTGTGTAGGTCATCTAAATCAAACTTAAGTTGTCTAAGTGATTTAATTACAGTACCGCTTTTTTGTAAATCGTCTAGTGATTTAATTAGGTCTTGTTCTACATAAACAGTACCTACACTACCATCCCAAGTGCAAACAACAGATGGCTGAAACATATGTGTATTGCTCCAACCGCCTATATCGTTGGCAAAGTTTTTTGTTTCAATATCAATTGCTACTACTTTACTCATTTAAATCACCCTTACAATATGAACAAATCCATGTGATAGGCTCAACACCCATATCAGTCCAACATGTACATTTACTCATCCTATTAAAGCCCCCAATATTCCAGCCACAACTAAGGCAGTTATACTACCGACAGCCTTAACGCCATCCCAAACGATTTCTCCTTTACTAGCCATTATTCACCACCTCCCCATAGGGAACTTAGTGTTCTTTCTCTTTCTTCTTTAGGTTCTATAACCTTAACAATTTTCATTCTTTTAAGGAATGTAACTATTTTATCAGTACCAATTGATAGATTATCATATGCAGACCATCCTTCTTCACCTTCTGCATTTAAATTATCTATCATATTTTTTGGGCCATTAATTATATTGAATACAAGAAACTTATATTCATATTTATCTCCTTCATAACTCATTCTTTT
>Ga0315315_10005742_pt1 | contig 11466 bp, 9 predicted proteins | sample M140m3416metaG_FD_203699 | JGI IMG/M metagenome (GOLD analysis project Ga0315315, IMG submission 203699) | Ammonia-oxidizing marine archaeal communities from Monterey Bay, California, United States - M1 40m 3416 | ecosystem: Environmental > Aquatic > Marine > Intertidal zone | place: USA... | reverse complement strand
CCCCCTTTTTTGTTCTAAAAATTTGCGACATGCATTATTTAGTTACTATTGTAGGCCGACCCAACGTCGGTAAATCCACACTCTTTAACCGCTTAACGGAATCCCGTGAGGCGATTACAGATCCAACGAGTGGTACAACAAGGGATAGGAAGTACGGAAAGTCTGTTTGGACTGACCGTAAATTTACCGTGATTGATACTGGAGGTTGGATTACCAAAAGTGACGACACTTTTGAGGCAGCCATCCGTGCTCAAGTTGATATCTCCATTGAAGAGGCTGATTTAATCCTCTTTATGGTAGATGTCGGAGTGGGTGTCACGGATCTCGATCTCGAGATTGCAAACATGTTGCGTAGGTCCGGTAAAAAAATCATGGTTGCGTGTAACAAAGTCGATACTTCTGCCCATGATATAGGCAGTTCAGAATTTTATTCACTTGGCCTATCTGATACGATTTATTCCATCTCAGCAAACAATGGTTTTGGTACAGGAGAATTGTTAGATGAACTCGTCAATCAGTTGCCTGTAGAGCAAGATGAAGTCGAAAATAAATTACCTAGACTCGCTGTTGTAGGACGCCCTAATGTTGGGAAGTCTACACTGGTCAATACTTTACTTGGGAAAGAACGAAACATTGTAACAGATATAGCAGGAACAACCCGTGACAGTGTTCATACCAGTTATAACATGTTCGGTTTTGATTTCGAAATAATCGATACTGCTGGTCTTAGAAAGAGGAAGTATATTGAAGATAATCTTGAATTTTATTCCACTGTAAGGACTGTTAAAGCGATTGATCAAAGTGATGTATGCCTCTTGTTGCTTGATGCTCAAGATGGCATGGAAAGACAGGATTTGCATATATTTTGGCAAATCGTAGAGAGCTATAGGGGGGTTGTTATTGTCGTGAATAAATGGGATTTGATCACCAAGGACCACACAACCATGTCTGATTTTGAAGAGAAAATCAGAGAACGAATCGCTCCATTTACTGATGTTCCTATTGTCTTTACATCAAACCTTAAAAAGCAAAGAATTTTCAAAGCGCTTGAAGCGGCTTTAAACGTCTATCAAAACAGAAGCAAAAAGATTTCTACCAGTAAGCTCAACGATTTCTTACTTCCCATTATGGACAGGCAACCACCACCTACTTACAAAGGGAAATACGTAAGAATTAAATATGTGACCCAGTTGCCCTCGCAGACACCCACATTTGCTTTCTACTGCAATCTTCCTCAGTATGTTAAAGATCCGTATAAAAGATTTTTGGAAAATAAAATTCGTGATGAATTTGACTTGTCTGGCGTTTCACTAAGATTGTTTTTTAGAAAAAAGTAAGTAAGTTGATGCTTTAATCATCTATTTTTACAAGATTCAGTTTTGCATTATTAGATACTTAGTTGTTCGTTATTTTTGATTTCCACTTATTACCATCAATATGAGTCATTTTTTTACTTCCGAATCCGTTTCTGAGGGTCACCCCGATAAAGTTGCCGATGCGATATCAGACGCTTTAATTGATCATTTCTTGGCATTTGATTCAAACAGTAAAGTTGCATGTGAAACGATGGTCACTTCAGGACAAGTCATATTGGCAGGAGAAGTGAATTCTAACGCATATATTGATGTTCAGAAAATTGCCCGTGATACCATCAGAAAAATTGGGTATACGAAAAGCGAGTATAAATTCGATGCAGAATCTTGTGGTGTTTTAAGTGCGATTCACGAGCAGTCAGCAGACATCAACCAAGGTGTTGTAAAAGACAATCCTGAGGAACAAGGTGCAGGTGATCAAGGAATGATGTTCGGTTATGCAAGCAGAGAGACAGACAATTATATGCCGCTACCTTTAGATTTGTCTCACAAGCTTCTTTTCGAGCTTGCCCAAATCAGAAAGGAGGGGAAAGAAATGACATATTTGAGGCCAGATTCTAAAAGTCAAGTCACCATTCAATATTCTGATGACGGTGTCCCAGAGCGAATAGAGGCGATCGTTGTTTCAACACAACATGATGATGGCTTTGAGGCAACTGACGAGTTAATCCTGGCTAAAATCAAGAAAGATGTGTCGGACATTTTGATTCCAAGAGTAAAAGCTCAAATGAGTGAAAGGGTTCAGGCGCTTTTTAAAGGAGATTATAAATTGCATGTCAACCCTACTGGAAAGTTTGTGATTGGGGGGCCACATGGTGATTCTGGTCTCACAGGTAGAAAAATAATTGTCGATACATATGGCGGGAAAGGCGCTCACGGTGGCGGTGCTTTCAGTGGGAAAGACCCTTCTAAAGTTGACCGTTCAGCGGCTTATGCGACACGACATATTGCAAAAAATCTAGTGGCTGCTGGTGTATGTGATGAGGTGTTGGTTCAAGTTGCTTATGCAATTGGAGTGGCTGATCCAGTCGGATTGTATGTTGATACTTATGGGACGTCTAAAGTTGATTTATCTGATGGGAAAATCGCTCAAAAAATTCAACATTTATTTTCGATGCGACCGTTTGATATTGAGCAGAGATTTAACCTGAGAACACCGATATATTCTGAGACTTCTTCTTATGGTCATATGGGAAGAAACCCTCAAACAATCACGAAAACGTTCCAAGCATTTAATGGAGGCGAAAAAGTTGATGTCTCAGTAGAATTATTTCCTTGGGAAAAGCTTGATATGGTCAATGATGTAAAGTCGGCCTTCGGGATTTAACAGAACATCCTTTCAAATTCATGACTGGGTATTCCCGCTCATTAAATTGATACACCAAGCTCCTTTCATTCTGATCGGATGTGCCTTAGTCGACTTTGCCATTCAGGCTTCAAGGATATGGGGTTTAATGAGCTTGTTTCGGAAAGTACGTTTGTCTATTTTCTTGGCGTACTCTGTCATCTTATTTGTTGAAAACAGAGTCAATGAATTGTTCATAAGGATAATGGTCTAAATCGTAACTTGCAGACAGTAATAATGAAAAAGACGACATCTAAAAATACCATGGCTAAAACAACTGACCGACTCTCAGTACAGAGTAAAACCCCTTATTCTGAGGTCACACATGGTAAAGTTACCCCGCAAGCTGTAGACGTTGAAGAAGCTGTTTTAGGCGCGATGATGCTTGAGCAGTCTGCCGTTAATTCGGTCATCGATGTATTAAGCCCGGAGAGCTTTTATAAACCAGCTCACCAAAGAATATTTGATATTATTCAGAATTTGTTTAATGATTCGGAGGCTATTGATCTTTTGACTGTAACAGAAGCACTTAGGAAATCAGGGGATTTAGAATTGGTTGGAGGTGCTTTTGCTGTCGCCAATTTGACAACTAGAGTAGCCAGTACAGCCAATGTGGAATTTCATGCAAGAATTGTATCACAGAAATACATTCAAAGAGAATTGATTCGTGTGTCAAGTAACATTATTGAAAAGGCATTTGATGAGAAGACAGATGTCTTCGATTTGCTCGATGAAGCAGAATCTGGTTTGTTTCAGGTCGCTGAGGGGAATATTAGAAAGAGCTACGAGACCATGAATGTCGTTGTTAAAAAAGCAATTGACAACATTGATAAAGCCAGAGCTCAAGATGGTGGTGTAAGTGGAGTGCCTTCCGGTTTTGCAGATTTAGATAAATTGACGGGAGGGTGGCAGAGGTCTGACATGATCGTATTGGCAGCAAGACCTGGTATGGGAAAGACTGCCTTCGTACTTACGATGGCACGGAATATTGCTGTAGATCAAGGTATACCTGTAGCTGTATTTAGCCTTGAGATGTCCTCAGTGCAACTCGTCCAAAGATTAATCTCTGCAGAAACTGAAATTAGTTCTGATAAGTTTCGAAAAGGCAACCTTGAAGACCACGAATATCAACAGCTACATGACCGCATAGGTAAGCTTTCTAATGCGCCACTTTTCATTGATGACACACCAGGTCTGAATGTGTTTGAATTAAGGGCTAAATGCCGCCGTCTTAAAGCGACACATGGCATAGATCTCGTCATCATTGATTATTTACAATTGATGAATGGCAGCAATAGCGGGGGAGGGAATAGAGAGCAAGAAATCTCATCAATTTCGAGGTCAATTAAGTCAATTGCCAAAGAACTTGACATTCCGGTAATAGCCCTATCTCAGTTAAGCCGTATGGTTGAAACCAGAGGTGGAGACAAGAGACCTATGTTATCTGACTTGAGAGAATCTGGTGCAATAGAGCAGGATGCGGATATTGTGTCCTTCATTTATAGGCCGGAGTATTATGGGTTTACGGAACACGAACAAGGATTAGATACAAACGGTTTGGCTGAATTTATTTTATCAAAGCATCGTCATGGTAGTTTAGGGACTGTTCACATGAAGTTTATTAAACATTTGGCGAAGTTTGCCGACTACAGTGCATTTGCAGATAATGGATTTGGAGGTGATTCTATTTCACCGAATACGGCATTTTCAGACTCCGGTACGATCACAGTAGGATCGAAAATGAATGAAGATTTAGAAAGCAATTCTCCATTTTAAAATCATGATGAGATCTCTTCTGTTCGGGTTGTTCATGATGTTTGCTATCCCCTTATTTGCTTCAAGGATCTTAGTTCCTATGGACGATAGCCAAGCGAATCACTTGAAAGCATATGGCGTTACGTTTTGGGTTTTGGGAAATGGTGTTGAGGCCGACTGGTTGTTAAATTACAGAGGAGGTAGTTTTATGTTTAAGAACGTAGCTGCAATTGAGAACGAATGCATTATTAGAGGTGTGTCGTATCAAATTATTGCGGATGTTCAGGCAGCTCAAATTCTAGATGAAATTTCTGATCCAGAAGTAAATATGGAGATGGTGAAGCTAGAAGTTGCGCCCAGAGTGGCTGTATATAGTCCTGCGGGTAAACTTCCTTGGGATGACGCTGTCACACTTGTGCTTACATATGCAGAAATCCCATACGACATTGTTTACGATGAAGAAGTCCTCACAGGCGTATTGCCTAAATACGATTGGCTGCATCTGCATCATGAAGATTTTACAGGTCAATTTGGTAAGTTTTATAAAGCGTATAGAACTGCAACGTGGTATCAGAATGAAGTCGCTTCCCAAAATGCTTCTGCGCAAATAATGGGCTTTCAAAAGGTGAGCGAAATGAAGAGGGAAGTTGGAGTGACAATTAGAAATTTTGTTGTTGGTGGCGGCTTTCTGTTTACAATGTGTTCAGGGACAGATTCTTATGATATTTCTTTGGCGGCGCAAGAAGTTGATATTTGTGAAGCAATGTTTGACGGTGATCCAGCAGAACCTCAGGCATCTTCTAAGCTCGATTTTTCAGAGGGGTTTGCATTTCAGAATTACAATCTAGAAATGGATCCACTTGTATATGAGTTCTCCAATATCGATGGCACAAAGGATCACGCCAAGCTTAAACCGATCAATGATTTCTTCACGCTTTTTGATTTTTCTGCAAAATGGGATATCGTCCCCACCATGCTTACACAAAATCATCTCAGAGTGATTTCAGGTTTCATGGGCCAAACAACATCTTTTCGTAAAGCGTTTATTCGACCTGATGTGACAATAATGGGAGACAACAGAAACCTCACAACTGCAAAATACATTCACGGTGAATTGGGGCAAGGTCAGTGGACCTATTATGGAGGACATGATCCAGAAGACTATCGTCACATGGTGAGCGATCCTCCAACCGATTTGAACTTACATCCGAACTCTCCGGGGTACAGGTTGATTTTAAATAACATCTTGTTTCCTGCAGCAAAGAAAAAAGAAAGGAAGACTTAATTTTATCCCTTTACGGTTGCAGTAAGCGTGAATAAAAACAAGTCGTTATCTTGTTCATTCAGTTCATATTCGATAGGGCCGGCACAGCGTTTAGCCATACTCATCAATCCCAAACCGGCACCTCCCTTTTCACTTACGCCTTCTTCACATAGGACTTCAATGTAACGTTTACGTAATTCTAAATGGTTCATGCCGTTGACAATGTTAAGCTTAGAGCGAAGTGTTGCAGCCATGTCTAAATCAATAATGTTTCCGCACTGAATTTGGAAACCGACTGGTGTGTGCTCTATGGTTAAATAAAGCAGCGTCTCCCCGTTTTCATCAATCCATCCATGACGGTGTACGTTTTGGATACACTCTATAAGTACATTACATACCCTTTTCATTTCTTTGCGTGCAGTCCCACTTTGGGTTACAGCACTTTCAGCAAGTAACAGTATGGCATCTCCGGATTGCGCATGCAATGGTCCTGTATATGAAACAAGTACGCCTAAACTGTTGTTATGGGTGTCAGAGACGCAGTGCAATCTTGATTGCAGCTCCCTCATAAGCGTTGATTGGGTATTGGACAAAGTTCGGGTCATTAGAAAGATTGTGGCGAACAGAGCGAAAACATCGATGAGTGCTTATAAAAACCCTACGAAAACCACGCGTGCAAGATAGTCGTCAGTTTTTACAATACAAATGTTTTTATCTCGACTTTTCCACAACGTATTGTTTCACAACAATGTATTGAAAAACGAAGGCCCTTTCAGGTTAATGGATTCCCCTTATCGATTTCTCAACCAAAAGTGGATGACCTTCTGGCGTTCGAATCATATTGTAAAAAGATGGGTGCATGAAATTGACTGTTCGGTCAAATGCTTTATTTGAAAAATAACACTTCCAGATTTCAAGCGCAATTCTTTTTGTAGTGTTCCAGGCATATGGATTGAATCCAATTGGTCTGGGAAAGGAATCAATCCAAAGTCGAGCTGTTTGAAGGTTTGAAATTGAAGTAGATGACAACGACGGAGCATGAATGGGAATTGACATTTGAGTTGTTTTTGTGTGTGATATAACTCTACACTACAAATGACATGACTTGCTACTCAATGTATTTACGTAGCCAATTTCCCCTGTGTTATTTTTTTATGAAATACCGTTAAGTTCTTGTGATTTCTTGAGGTTTTCTGATAACTTTTCTTTCAAAAGAGATGGCGAAATCACCTTTACTTCTGAAGAATAACCGAGAATCCATTGTATCAATTCATAAGTGATAATAACATTTAGAGTCACTTGAATGGAGTCATCTAGTTTGGTTATTTGCTGCGAGTCGTGTAACGGTTTAGAGGACAAGTATCTTGCAAGAATAGGGTTGCACTCAAAAACCACTTCAACTGGCGGCGAATCATCAATGACGGTAATTCCTATCGTGTGTGTGAAATACGTTTCAGCATTAAAGTCCAAAGACTGAGTGAATGTTTTGCTTTCGTCAGAGGTTATTTTTATGATTCGATCACACCCGAAGGTTCGAATGATATTACGTGCAGGGTCCCAAGCGATTAGATACCAGCTGTTCCTGTATTCTTTCAACAAGTATGGGTGAATCTCGTAGGTCGTGTCTACATCAGATGAGAATTTGCGATAGGTTATGTGTGCAGGAAAATGATTTCTTGCTGCATGTAGAAGTGGTGCCAAATTTTGAGACCCTTTTGCAGATGGCGTAGATTCAAATTGCATATATCGATCGACACTTGAAGTGTCAAGGTTTGGCGCGACAGAAAGGCGGTCCGCGATTTTGCCTATGGCCAAGTCAAATTGATTAAAAATGGGGAGGTCTCTGAATTGAATCAATGTATTTGCAGCAAATCGAATGGCATCGAGATCGTCCTCATTGAGTTGTATTTCGTTGATGCTGTATCCTTCATCTTCATAATAATATCCACGTTTGTCTCTGTGGTAAGAAATAGGGGCGTAGTATCCCAACTCGGACTCATTCCTCATCGCCCAAATATCTTTTTCTATTGTTGACTCACTAATATTAATGCCATCACTGCCATATAAAGCTTCCTCACACGCGGCGCGTAAATCCTCCTTGGATGGGAATGGATTTCGGGCATTACTGATGCATCGGTCAATAATCCTATATCGGAGTAGAGCGTATTTGTTAGCGGGCATTGTTTGTCTCTGAGTTTAATTGATAACGTGATATCCCCGCGAGACCGCGTGGAACATATTGTGGGTCATGGGTTGTTGGCAATCCAACGCGAGGGTATGTTCTCCCTGTATTGTGCATGTGGAAACAGTTTTTATATTCACCGCGCCGCAGTCGATCACCATACGTGATGTTAATCCAGTTGACGCCGTGATATACCCCTCTGTCGCCTCTGATATCGCGTATTTGTACATCGAGTAAAATACATTTATATCCCATCAGTTGGAAAGGCCCCCATGAGGTCGCAAGGTTCTTGAGAGCTGCATCAGAGGCATTTGCAAGGTGTGATGGTGTGATGTTCTCGTAGTTCTTACGTTTGCCATCACGGACTGCTTGAAGACGACGGAAAACATGTGGTTCAAACCGATCACCTGCAGGTTTTCTCCCTGAGCATTCTAATTGAATAAGTGACATTAAGTATGGATAGGGCAAATTGAATGCTGCAGCTGCTTTTTGGACATCTTCAGCGTAATTGTCCACAACCGATGCAAAACCTGCTTTGTCGCTGGAAGATTGCCACGGGGTCACAAAATGTGAATTGTAGTATATATATCCAAAATAGAGTGCGCCAAAAATGAAGAGTGCGCCCAATCCATGAAAAATTCTAGAGTTGGGACGGCTCTTTGATCGAATGCTCCGTTTTTTTCTTTTTTTCTTCGCCATTTATAATGCCCCTAATATCAAGGTATGAATGAGGTGGATGATTGGGAGAATAACGAGTGATGGGAGTAAATCTATCATTTTAAACGATTTAATATCCATGAGATCTATACCCAGGGCCAAAAGTAGAATTCCTCCGGTTGCTGTAAGATCGAGTATGAGTTCTGGTGAAATGCTTTGGCCAAAACCCATAAAAAATAAAGTCAATCCTCCTTGAAGAAGGAGGACACCTAGTGCAGAAAACAGAACGCCTTTACCCAAAACTGCGGATAGAAAGAAAGAACTGATCAGATCCATCGTCCCCTTAATAAAAAGAAGATGTGATTTTCCACTCAAACCCTCTTCCATGCAGCCGATTAATGTTAAACCGCCGACACAAAATAACAAGGTCGCTTTAATGAAACCTGTGCCGAGAGAGGGTTCGTTCAGGTTATTTCCGTCTGGTTGTCCCGATGGCATTTTGTCGAATCTGGAAGTGAATTTTGTCAAACGGTCGTGGAGAGAAAGTGTTTGGCCTAGCAGGGTGCCTAACACCAAGGCGAGGAAAACATCAATAGGCTCTCGCATTCCAGTGATCATATCGACACTTAATGCCACCGTAAATAGACCAAACACAACAAGAATTTTTGTCTGATTTTTATGGGAAATATATTTCTTGCACAGCAGGCCGATTGTCGATCCAGCCGCAACTGCAAAAGCATTGAATAATGTTCCTATCATATCGTTGTCTTCATTCTACGGTCCCAAGTTACATTTGTGGAACCGTATTCAAAATGTATGCGGGTGAAAATTAGATACAAAGCGGTGAAATTTACCCTTGAAAATAAGAATACAGACTCTAGAGCACGCGCGGGGTCTTTGGAAACAGACCATGGCGTGATCCAAACGCCAATTTTTATGCCCGTCGGTACCGTCGGTTCTGTCAAAGCAGTGCCTCAATCTGCGCTTATAAATGAGGTAAATGCAGACATCATATTGGGCAATACATATCATCTTTATTTAAGGCCTGGTATGGATACGATGGAGAAGGCTGGCGGCTTGCATCAATTTATGAGCTGGGACAGGCCTCTTCTCACAGACAGCGGCGGGTTTCAAGTATACAGTTTGGCCAACAATAGAAAATTAACCGAAGAAGGGGCTACCTTTCGCAGTCACATCAATGGAGATTTAATGTCATTCACTCCGGAAAGTGTGATGGATATTCAGCGTACAATTGGCGCCGATATTATTATGGCTTTTGATGAGTGTCCCCCACACCCGTGTTCGAAAGAATATGCCAAAACATCCATGCAACGTACCCACCGTTGGTTAGATAGATGTGTGAGCCGTTTGGCTGAGACAGAGCCCAAGTATGGATTTAATCAAGAGCTATTTCCTATTTTACAAGGAGGTTCCTACGAAGATTTGAGAAAAGAATCTGCAGAATATATTTCTGGAGTTGATGCCGCTGGTTATGCGATTGGTGGACTAAGTGTGGGTGAGCCTACAGAGGAAATGTACAAAACGTGTGATTTGGTGTGTGGAATCCTTCCAGAAGACAAGCCCAGATATTTAATGGGTGTTGGGACACCTGCAAATATTTTGGAGAACATTGCGTTGGGCGTAGATATGTTCGATTGTGTCATGCCTACAAGAAATGCAAGGACTGGTACGTTATATACTTGGGAAGGCATTGTGAATATCAAGAATAAGAAATGGGAGAATGATTTTTCTGCATTAGATCCGTTGGGTTCTGCCACCGTTGACAGGTTGTATAGCAAATCATACGTGAGACATTTGATTCGAGCGAATGAATTGGTGGGCATGTATATTACCAGTATTCACAATCTCTGTTTTTATTTGGATTTGGTTCGAGAAGCCAGAAAGCATATCATTCAAGGAGATTTCGTCGTCTGGAAAAATAAAATGGTTGTTCAGATTTCTCAAAAACTTTAATCTAATTCATTACAGTGACACGCATTGATCGATATATAATAAGTAAGTTTTTAAAAACTTTTTTCTTTATGTTGGGGGTGTTCTGTGTCATTGCTATTGTTTTTGATTTGGTTGAAAATATTGGTCGATTAATCACGAATGGTGCTCCGCTTTGGGAGACGGTAAAATATTACGCGGCTTTCTGTTTCTTTTTTGCAAACTTGTTAAGTGGGTTTATTGTGTTTTTAACCATTGTTTGGTTTACGAGCCGACTTGCACAGCAAACAGAAATCATTGCCATGTTGAGTGGAGGTTTGGCCTTCAGCCGTTTCTTGAGACCCTATTTTGTCGCCGGTTCTGTCTTGGTGGCGCTTTCTCTTTTGCTGACACATTATGTTGTCCCTATTGCCAATCAAAGCAAGCTAGACTTCGAGATGGAGTGGATTCATGTTGACTTTCATGTAAAAGACCAAAACCTATACCGCGAAGTGTCCCCTGGAACAATTGCATATTTCAGAAGTATTACTTACAGTAGGAAAACGGGGTATAGATTTCAATTGGAACAATGGAATAAGGGGAACACTAGATTGGAGCAAAGTATTAGGGCTGCAAAGGGAACGTGGTTGGAGGCGGATGGTTTGTGGCGACTTGTGAATGTTCGTATTCGAGCGTTCAATGAAAATGGTACTGAGTCGTTTAAGTTTGTCAATCAACTTGACACAATTTTGCCGATGAAGATTGATGATTTTGCCCAACGGGCCGAAATTGTAAACAGTATGACGACTTCTGAGCTGAGTAGTTATATCGAGAAGGTGAAATTGCGTGGCGCCGATACTTCTTCTTTTGAGTTAACAAAACATGCAAGGACGTCAACTCCTTTTGCGATTTTCGTTCTCACCTTAATCGGCGTAGGGATTGCAGCAAGAAAACAAAGAGG
>Ga0315315_10005739_pt1 | contig 11467 bp, 13 predicted proteins | sample M140m3416metaG_FD_203699 | JGI IMG/M metagenome (GOLD analysis project Ga0315315, IMG submission 203699) | Ammonia-oxidizing marine archaeal communities from Monterey Bay, California, United States - M1 40m 3416 | ecosystem: Environmental > Aquatic > Marine > Intertidal zone | place: USA... | reverse complement strand
TATATAAATCATAGAATATTATAGCTGGAAGTAAATACCAGTGTATATTTTGATTTATAGTACTAATATGTAAAATTTGTAAAAAATCATTAAATTTTATACTTTCTTGATATTCACAATATTTATTTGTAATAACTGTTAATTCACATCTTCCATTAGTAATCCAATGTATTAAAACAATAATACAAAATATTAAATGATAGAGGGGATTAAATAAAAATCCACCTAAATAGATATAACCAGATACAAAATGATGAAATAATAATAAACATTCGCCAATATTAGTTGTACAAGGATTTTGGTGACTATCAATTAAATATTGTGTTAAACTAAAAAAAATAAATAATGATATTTTTTTATTTCTGTTCATATATTATATGAAATGTTTTTTATTTTTAATATCATTAGGAACAATATATTATTTATATCAATCTAGATATCCTCAACCATTAATTAATCATATTTATATATTTGGATTTATAATAGTATCATTAATATTAATGTATTTAATGAATCATCAAAAAAAATTTATGTATAAAGTAGCTTCAAATATAAATAATGCGAATAGAACACCAGTATATTCACTTATACCAGATTTTAAGATAGATAGAGAAAATAATAATATAACATATTAATAATTAATAATGTATCTAGTTTATATTTTAAAATCAGAAAATAAAAGTTATGTAGGTATGACTAATAATTTTTTTAAAAGAATTAGACAACATAATAAAGAAATAAAAGGAGGAGCAAGATATACATCTAAATCAGAAAATTGGTATCCAATATGTATTATAGATGGATTTAAAGATAGAAAATCAGCGTGTCAATGTGAATGGAGATTAAAACACGGTGGTACTGGAAAATTAAGAGGAGCTAATGGGAGAATAAATTATTTATCTAAATTTATATCTCAAAAATCTTTATTAGGAGATAAAAAATGGACACAAAAAAGTGAACCATTAAAAGACCAAAATTTATCATTTTATGTAGATGATGAATTTATAAATATATTTTATAAATATAATCATTCTTACAAACATAAAGAATTATATTGGAAATAAATATTTAATAATATAGATTATTATTACAAGTTCCTCCTAATATACATCTTAATCTATTATAAAAACTAACACGATTCAACATACTATAATTATCTGATTTTTCCCAAAATTGAGTAGATACTGTAAATTCTTCTAAATTACTATTTATAAATAATAAATAAAATATAAATAAAATAATAAAATATATATATAATTCCATAATTTAGTATATAATATTAAATATATAATTATTCCTTAATTATTCTGATATTATTATTTAATGAATATAAATATATATCTTTTAATAATTTCGGAGATTTACCAGATACAAAAATTCCTTTAGTTTTTAATTCTTGTTTCATATCATCTGTTGTTTTATTACTAATTTTAGATACTAATTCATTTATTTTTTTATTTTTCTTATTTGTTTTTTTATTTACAGTTACAGATATTTTTCTATCTTTAACTTTATTTTCATTATTAATCTTTTCTAATTTTTTTTTTATTTTTCTTTTTTTTGATTTTTTGTAATTTTTTTTTTTAGATTTAAATCTCTTTTTTTTAATACTAGATGGTTTAATGTTTTTCTCTGGTTTTTTCTCTGGTTTTTTCTCTGGTTTTTTCTCTGGTTTTTTCTCTGGTTTTTTCTCTGGTTTTTTCTCTGGTTTTTTCTCTGGTTTTTTCTCTGGTTTAATATAAGGTTTCTTTTTTGATCTGAATCGATTTTTTTTAATACTAGAAGGCTTTATATTACTTTTTAATTCTGCTTTTTTTTTTAAAGTTACTTTTTTAGATGGAGATATTTGTATTTTTTTAGTTTTTTTAACTTTTTTATTTTTAACTTTTTTATTAGTATTTTTTAAATAATTTTTATATTTTTTTAAACTTTTATTATTTTTATTTTTATTTTTATGTACTATTAATGAATCTATATGTTCTGATATATTTTTCATAATATATATATATATTTATATTTATTTATTTTTGATATTTATTTCGTTATTTAATTTATTTATTTTTTTGATATAATTTAATTTCAGTAGTAATTTTTGTGATACAAAAATCTCTATCTGATAATAAATCATTATATATATCATTAATTCTTTCATCACCTGGATATTCATCTTTTAAAATATCTTTTAATGATTCTTTAAGAAACTGTAATAAATGTTCTTTTCTAATATTAAACATTTCTGTAATAATATCTCTTATTTTACTTTCCTCTATTTTATCTATATTATTTTCTTTTAGGTATTCTTCATAATTAATTTTAATATAGAATGATACCAATTCTTTAATATTTAATAATACTGATGACATTTAATATAGTATTTATATGTTTATATATTTAAATATTTAAATAATAACTTATATATAAATAATATGATTAAATATATAAATTATATTAAACATACATTAAATTATATTAAAATAATATATTATTCAACTAAATTATATCATAATCCAAATAACATAGATGATAATAATTTTATAGATAATTTTATTAATATAATCAGTAATAATGGATGTATGTTAATAAAAATAATTCAGTGGGGATTACCTAGATATATTATGATAAATGGAACTAATAAATTTACTGAAAAATTAAGTAATTTTTATAATAATTGTCCGGAACATAATATTATTTTCACAGATAAAATATATAAAAAACATTTTAATAAATCTATTTTTGAAGATTATGATGTAAATGGTATATTAGGGTCTGGTAGTATAGGTCAAGTTTATAAAATATCTAGAAAAAGTGATAATAAATTATTTGCTTTAAAGGTAATTCATCCAGATGTTAAAAATGAATTTATAATTTTTAAGATATTTTTTAATTTAATATATTATTTTATAGATTTACAAAATATAATACCAGTTAAAAAAATACATTTATTAATTCAAGATATGGAATTACAATTAGATTATAATAATGAAGCATACAATTCAAAATATTTTTATAAATTATATGAAAATAATAAATATATTAATATACCAAATATATATGATTATAATGAAGATTTAATAATAATGGATATAGTAAAAACAGAACCAAATAAAGAAATATCTGATTTAAATAAATATAAATGTTTATTATTATTAATTGTTTATATAAATAATAGTTGTTTAAATAATTTATCTCATGGAGATATGCATTTAGGTAATTGGTCTATACAACATAATGAATATCCATATATAAATGTTATTGATTTTGGATTTTGTTTTAATATTAATTATACAGATTATATTATGATAGATAAGTATATTGGTAATCCAATAAATATTGATATTTTGAAAGAAATAATAGAATATTTATCTTATGATAAATCAAAGGATAAAATTAATAAAATATCAATGGAATTACATAATATTTCAAAGAGTATTCAAACTAAAAATATAGAAAAATATATAAGTAGTTTATTAAAAATATTAATTAAATATAAAATATATTTAAATACTTCTGTATTAAATATATTATTTTTATATTATCAATTATCGTCTTCATATGAATTTATTTTATATAATGATAAAAATAATAATATAATTGAAAATAATTTTAGTTTAGAATTATCAAATATATGTGAAGCATATAATATATGTTTAGAATACAAAGAATATTTAGATAAAAATATAATCCCTTGTTTTAAATTAAAAACAACAAATAATAAATTAGAAAAATATAAACATTTATGTTTATCTTGACTAATTACATTGATTTTCCCAACACGAATTTGGATTATTATCATCACAAGGAATTGATTCTAACTCTGTACCAGAGGCAGGCTTAACCGGATCTGACGGACATGATTCACATATCCCTTCTGTAGTCCTATATTTGTTTGAGTCGCAATCTGAACTTTTCAAAAAATCCAAACATGTTTGGAACATCTCGCCACTACATAGAGCACTAAGTTCTGTCATACTCAATTTACAACTACCATCAGCATCATTATACCACATAATATTTACAAATCCCATATCTGGTCCAAGGAAAACAGATTTACATTCACAACAAGTTTGATCATCACAATTTCCATTAATACATTCTATATTTTGATTGTCATTTATAAGTTCCATAATATTATTATCAGAACAAGAATAACTATCACAATAAATGACTTCATTTTGTATACAAGTAAAATTTCCTTTATCTAATACTTTATTATTACAAATAGGCTGACTACCACTTGCTGTATAACCATCTGGACAACTTAAATCGCACTCCTGTCCATGTCCTAATTTATTTCCATTTTCGCAAGTATTTCTATTTATTATATCTATCATATCTTCAGTTGGATTTATATTAACTATACAAGCTAAGTCATCAATATAATGACATTGACTATCAATATATACACAACCAGTAGAAGTATTGCATAAATTTTCGTCAGTATTATATTCCTCGATATTACAACATGGTTTATTACATGAGTCTTCTTCTATTTTATAATTATCAACCCATTGACAATTTCCACTACTATTGCATAAATTGTTATCTTTATCTTTACAATCCATATCTATTTCTTTATTATTAGAGAGACACGCTCCCGAACTACTAAATTTAGCCTGATCTTCATCGCTACAATTAGTACCACTCCCTTCTTGTTCAATATATTTAAATAATTTATATAAAAATCCTGGTTTAGTAGTATCATTACATTCTTCATTTGGTTGTAATGTACACGAATTATTTGGATTAATAATCTCTTTAATTTCACAATTTTGACTACGAATACAATTACCTGTAAACATTTTATTTGTTTGATCAAATGTAATACTTTCACTTCCCGCATACCCTTGATCGCAAATACATTTTGGAGTTTGTCTTCTATTTGGACCAGTTATTATATTTTCATATGTTTCTTTTGTAGGATGTGAATTATTTGGACAATTATGTTCTGGAATAACACAACAATCAATAGCTGCATTTTTTTTGTGATGATAAGAAAGTAATTTATCATTAGTTAATTGTAATGGTTCATCACATTCAATAATACTTTCATTATGATTAGTTTCAAATGACCGACAAGAATCTCGGACAAGTGGTGGGTCATTTAATATAACTCTCTCAATACTTCCAAAATCTAATCCTAATCTGGTTAACTCTTGACTACCAATAGTAAACTTTTCTAAATTTTGATTTTGGCTACCAACAACAAATGGCTGTAATTCTTCTGGTAATGATGTTATTAATATTTTACATTCATTAGATTCAATTGAATTATCTCTATTACATTTATCTGGGAATAATTCTCCTCCTAAAGTTTTTTCTTCATTATGAGCGCATTTAGGACCACAATACATTGGATTCTCGGGAGTTGGATTAAATTTAGCTTTTCTAGTTATACCCTCCCCTTCCCCGTCCATTGTAAAATATTTTGAACCACAACAATTCACTATTGTTTCTATTTGGGTAGTATTAATATCAACAAATTGAGAACTAGTATTTGGCATAAAATGTAAATATGCCCATTCATTACTATCATCATCTGGTATAACATTATTATCATCTATTTGTGGTTTATAAATAAATAATGGATATTGAAATATATGTTCTGCTGAAGTAATATCCGTTTTATCACTATATTTTTTAAAATCAAGTGCATTATTTGATTTTATTTTTAGTTGTTTGAATGTATTATTATCATTATCAGGAGGCTCAAAATATATTAAACTTCCATTATATTCTATTATATTACTATCACTTAGTGAATCGATTACATAATTTGAAGGAACTGCGGCTGGTAACCAATCGGTTTCATTATCTTCAGCAGATAAAGATGTATATTTATCCGAATCAGTACCAACATAAGCAAATAGAGTTAACCATTCTGTGTGATATTCATCATCACTATCATGTCTTTCTTTTAGTATATTTTTAACTTTTAAATCATATCTGTCATTATTTGGAAATACTTTAAATCCAGTTATTAATAAATTATCAGAACAACTTGGACTATCTTCTTTACAACAACAAGTGTCAAAATCAGTACCACCAACGGTCAAATCACACATAAAATCATTACAATTAACATTTATATTTGGTTCTTTAATAATATAACCATCTGGACAACTTGTATTATTATTTTTACAAATATTATTTATTATTATTTCATCACTGCTATTAATTCCATAATCAATATTATCAGAAGTCTTAAAAATTATAAATAATTTATATTTTGTACCTGGTTTAAGTATATTATTATCTGTTGAATTATTTATATCGTATATAATTTCTGATTCATCTTCCTTATATTCAACTGGTAGTTCACGACTAATAAAATCTTCATATTTAGTAGGTTCATCACCAAATATACTACCATCCTCATTCAAAGGAACAACTTTATATTTTATATAACCTTTTTTATTTATATATTTAATTCTAAATTTAATAATTGGTTCTAATGTAATTGAATCAGATATTAACTCTACATCCCAATCAAATTGTAATCTATGAACCATATAATAATAGATGAAATAAATAAATACTAAAAATAATATACCATATAGAATATTTATAAATAATGAATTATATGAATTATTTGAATTTATTCCTATATTTCTTTTAATTCCATATCTATTTAATATCATTTAATATAATATAATATATTAGATATAAAAAAATAATATAGTCATAAATTAAATTAAATATATTTAATTATTCATCAAATAATATAATGATGTATGTGGATTATCAGTAAATGCTCTTATTTTTTTTCCATTTTGAAAAGTAAATACTTTATTATGAAAATTATATTTATTTATTAACATACAACATCTATTGCAACAAAATTTAGTTTTTATATTTCCACTATTACCCCATTTCCAAACATAAATTTTATATTTATTTTTTTTATCATATTTTAAACAATATTTAATAGCTATTTCTTCTGCATGAATAGAACCTTTCCTATTATTATTAATACCAAGTGCTTTAGATGAACCCATGTCAATTATTGTTTTTCTGTTAGGATCGAAATATCAAATAATAAACTTCTACTGAATTAGTCTCCGGACAAAACATATTTTCTGGATTTTTATTTTTTCCATTTTTATACTTTAATGGTAAATCCTCTAAATGCTCAATATTCGCCATATGATTAATTTGTAATTTATATATGTTATTTTTTATTTAAAAATTTCAAATTAATTAATAATAAATGAAAAAAACAAATAAAAAAACAAATCAAAAAAAGAAAAAAAATATTCCAATAAAATTAAAAGAGGAAGTGTGGTTAAAACATTTTGGAAAAATTTATGAACATAAATGTTTTATAGATTGGTGTACTAATACAATAAATGTATTTAATTTTGAAGCTGGACATGATATTCCCGAAAGTAAAGGTGGGTCTATAGATATATTTAATCTATATCCAATATGTTCAAAATGTAATAAATCAATGGGGAATAAATATACAATAATATCTCCAATAGATAATCTTGAAAATATGACAGGTATTTGGAATAATTTTCAAACAAGTCCTGAATTAGAAATGGAAGATATGGATATATGTTAATAATCTATTATGGTTGATTATTATCAATATTATTTAGAATCATATTATTAGTATTATTATTATTAGTATTATTATTATTAGTATTATTATTATTATTATTATTATAATTTGCTGGTACTGATAATGATGTATCAAAAATAACATCATTATCTGGTACTGATACAGGTACTGATGAAATAATACTTTCTATATCATTTGGATCTATTTCTATTTCTTTTATCCCTTTTTCATCATATATAATCTGATTTTTTAATATACCCCACCGACCAACACCTCCGATCAAATTATGTATCCGTTCGTCAACTTTGTCGTCACCTTCTTCGGATGAATACATAATATCATAAAAGGTAGGTATATTTTCAATATTATCCTCTGTAAATGCATTCCCTATATTTACAGGGCCATTTTTTTCATAAACATCTAAAGGAGACATATAAGAAAATATTCCAGGACGTTCTATTGTATATTCATCATCTTCTATAAAAGAATAAAAATAAAATGTAGAATATAGTAAATCTCCATTTAATCTTTTATATGTTATATTAAATTTTAAAGGGGGTCTGCCATTCCATCCTGTAGCCCACCCATAAAGCTCAAGTCCAATCTCACCGTCACTAAAATGTAAAGGTGGGTTTGTTGTTACATAACTTCCGCGATAATCATCACCATTTTGTAATCCGAATTGATCCATTGATACCCAAGTTATTTTATCTGGATTACTGTGCTTATCTGGCATAAAAGATTTAAATTCTAAAAATCCATATTGTTCATTTTCATTGCCCCCAGCATCTAATAATGGTTCTTGTTCTTGATTTTTAAAATTTAAAATTATACTTGGACCAATTATATAATTATTATATGTAATTGGAGGTAAAAATACAGCTGAATCAATTATTTTAACAAATTCTCCTAGATTTTCTTTCGTCCATTTATCATTATTAAAACAATAATCCTCACAATTACCATAATTTCCACAACAATTAGTATCATCTGCACCACACGCGCATATATCATATATATAATTAGTTGAAGTTTTATCTACATCGCACCAACACGCTTCCTCAACTGTATTTGGTCGTTCTTCATAAAACATTTCTCGTAATACATTATAACTCAAATTATTACAGTATATATATTCACCATCTGATTTTTCATCACAATTAATTCCTCCATCAGAATTAAAGCAATATTCGGCACAACGAAGTCCTAAATTACAACATCCTCCGTCGCCGTCTGTAGTTATAGGACTATCTTCTCCACAAGCACATAATAAATCTGAACTTATTTCATTTAATTCTTTGTCGCACCAACATACATTTGTAAATGGTATATCTTTAGTTATTTGATTCTTATAATTATTTAGTGAATATTCAAAATATTCTGACCTTTTATCATTATTTTTTGTCTTATCTTCATATATATTATCTGCCACCTCTTCCTCTATTTTTCCACTTTTAATTAATTCATTCATAATTTCTGTACCAGATTTATAAGTACCCATTATTTCGGGTTCTCGACCTAATAATTGATTAGTCCTTTCTATTAAAGTATTAATAGTTTTTGGAATAAAATAACTATCAGTATTATCATTATTGTTTGTATTTTCAGTATATATTAAATCGTTATATATTATATTATTGTCTATATCTAATAATTTATTTCCATCATTTTTTTTATAATTTTTTATTAAATTTTTTTTAACACTAATAACTTCATTCTTATTCTCATTAGAATTAAATTCTTCTGGGAATGATAATAATATAGTAGCTTCTTCTAATTCATTAATTCGTTCGTTTAATTCTTCTAATTTATCATCTGTTATTTGTCCTCCAACTTTAAATCCCTGTTTTCTAAATTTTTGATAAAATGGATGTATAATTCCAATTAAAATATAATATAAAATACCAAAAATAATACTATTTATAACAATATTATTATTTGGAATTTTTAATTTATTTGTAATTTGTCTTATTAGTTTTGTTCCATTATTTGAATTAAATATTATATATATTATTGATATTGTTATAGCTAAGTCAATATTAGTTAATAATCCCATTATACTATATATTAATATAATATTTTTTTTCAAAAAAATATTTTTTATATGTTATATATATATTATGAATGATAATAAACTATTAAGAAAATCACGAAGAAAATCACAAAGAAAATCACGAAGAAAATCACGGAGAAAATCACAGAGAAAATCATTGAGAAAATCACGAAAAAAATCATTAAGAAAATCATTAAGAAAATCTATGAAAAAATTAAAAAAACAATATGGTGGAATAGACCCAAGAGATATAATTACAACCGAAAATAGAGATATGCATATAGGTAGACTAGTACAAATTAAAATGAACCGTCATAATACCCACACGGATATATTTGGTAATCATTTTATCCATGAATTAGTAGATAAAACATTTAAAATAATTGATAATAATCCATTTAGACAATATGCGTTAGATGATAATTTTGTAGCATTGGAACCTATTCATGATTATAATAATTTTTTTGATATGAATGATGCTGACATATTAGTAGATATACCTAGCACTTTTTCAGCTGCCGCACTTAGTAATAATGATCATATAGTGAAATTATTATCAGGTAGTGGTATATCAAATATATTTACTAGAGATAATATTAATAGAAGTACAGCAGCAAGAAAAGATTTTGTAAGAAGAAAGGGATTAGCATTAACAGAACATCCAGCTGAAACAGCAGTAATACCATCACATTCTGTGAGAAGGGCAACAAATCCAATGCCATTTGATGCGAGTGTAATAATAAATACATTAGATGGTCCTGTAGAAGTTGAAATTCCAACAAATGTAATGGAAATTATTAGAGGGTATATGTAAAATGCTCTTTTAATATATTTTTTTAATTTAAATTTGAATTTTAAATAAATATTTTTTAATAAAAATATTAAATAAACATTAAATAAATGAATCTTCAAGATATTAGAGATAAAATTATGATAGATATTAGAAATCAAATACCTGAAAATGTATGGTTAAAATTAGATTTAAATAAATTAACAATTGAAGATTTTCAATATATTAAAATTAAAAGTCCGTGTGTATATAGAGATGATATACCTCCATTAGAAAATTGGTATCAATTTGATTTTACTACTATAACAAATGAAGATGTAAAAATAATACATAGAAATTTCCCTGAATTATTTAAAAGATTAAAATTAGAATATAATGAATTAAAAAGAAAAATAGAATATGATAAAACATTAAATAATTATGGACCAAATAAAAAATAAATAGTTATTAATATTATTATTCTTGATTTTATATTTTTTTTTAAATAAATAAATTTTATATCTTTACCGACGTTACCAGTCGCATGTACCCCAATTGCCCGTGGCGTTTTGAGGCATGTCTTCCGGGGTATCTCCTATATCACAATCTTTGCTCACGCAATCAGAATTTCCCCGACATCTATTAATCCACCTGCTCCCCCATTCGCGCGGATTGGCACACCCACTCGATGACAGATCGGCCGTACACCCCTCTGAGCACGGTCCTCCACATCTTTCTCCGTTAGGTGAATTATACAATCCAGCTGAACACAGTTGGCAAGTTTTACAACTATTCTGACCTATATCATCTTGATATTGACCTAACGGACAAGATTGACAATTGGTCGCGCCCTCCCCGGCTTGATATTTACCAACTTGACATTCTATACAACTAGACTCACCTTGCGCACCTTGATATTTACCTGAGTCACACCGAATACATTCAGCCTCCCCTTCCGCATCTTGATATTTACCAACTTGACATTCTATACAACTAGACTCACCTTGCGCACCTTGATATTTACCAACTTGACATTCTATACAACTAGACTCACCTTGCGCACCTTGATATTTACCAACTT
>Ga0315315_10005738_pt1 | contig 11468 bp, 11 predicted proteins | sample M140m3416metaG_FD_203699 | JGI IMG/M metagenome (GOLD analysis project Ga0315315, IMG submission 203699) | Ammonia-oxidizing marine archaeal communities from Monterey Bay, California, United States - M1 40m 3416 | ecosystem: Environmental > Aquatic > Marine > Intertidal zone | place: USA... | reverse complement strand
ACCTTGAAAGACGAGCGCTTGGTCGAGGAGACCTCGGAAGACGTGTACGAGGTGAGGGATGGCGTTAGGGTTGGGTTAGGGTTGGAATTTGGTTTGTTGTTTGCCCCCAGCGCACTGATCAACGCGGCCGACGAAACTGAAACTGAACTCTCGAAAGAGAAAAACGAGGAGAAGGATGAAGCCGCACCCTGTGAACAATTACCGTCCGATGATCGGATTGAGGTAAATGTTGCAGACCCCCAAAATATTCCCGAAATTAATGTTTCCGTTAGCAGACACCAGAGCTTCGGCGAGGTCGAAGGTTCCCATGATACCACCAAAGTCGATTCGGAAAAAAGGACTCATCATTTTCAAAATCCCATAAAGGGGAAGGGCATTGGGTACTCCATCCCAGCCCTCCCGCCAGCACGCAGCTGGTTCTTCCCAGTGACGAATAAGACCTCCATCAACGTTAGGAGGACGATGTCGGACTGTGCGCCCATCGTCCATTGTCCTGTTAAGGAGGAAGCCGCGCCCGGGGGAAGCGGTCCAGCAGTTCCCATCGAATCTGGTGATCGTTTCGTTCTGCCATCCAACTGCACCAACCAAGGGGTAGCGGATACGACGGCGATGTCCATGTCCCTTGGTGCTTTCATTGGAACCGCCCTGGAAAACGGAGCATTATGTTTCGGGAGTCACATCTTCATGGCCTTCACAGGGGACGCCGGGCCGAACGGTGGTACCCGTGCCGCCCCCGTCGTCTCTAAGTGCGGTACCGCCGCCTCCTCGACAGATCAAAGGACGGAAGGCCTGGAAAAGCACGCCACCGCCTCATTGGACGAAGATGGACAGAATCTCACCACGCACGATGAAGAGGACGCCCCCGCTCTCGCACTTTCCCTTTCCAAGTGCGTCGATTTGGATGATGCCAACCCACCGATGCCCCTTTACAGGGAGGACGAGTTGAGGGCGCTCGGCGATTCCAAAATGGAGGAAATCAAGGTTGTAAAGGTGCTGGCCCCAATCGCTCCCATTGGGGTCCCTGCCAGTGGGGGAGAGAAACCGTGTACGAGGGAAATTCGACAAACTCTTCGCAAGATCGCCGACATAGTTCACACAGCAGAAAGGGACCAGTATCAACCCTTTGACGAGCCTGAATTTACACATTAAGCAAGCGCGCTCGTCAGAGTGATGGATTTGGAAAAATATTTTGATAGTCCTCATACATAATTCAAACACACGGAAGAGTCATACACCACGTATAGATCGATAACTGGAATTAGAAATTCGATACATGTGTGATTAACACGATTGTAGGAGATATAGAGATATATTCACTTTCAGTACTCTTGTACTGATATGCCATCGAATAATCTACTGATGGACGGACAAACGAACCTTGATTTCAAAAACATCTCATGGACCCGGGCGAACCGAACCTATTCTGCCTCGTGGAAGAACTTTCATGTCTATATTTTATAGCTGTGGTTTTGCACAAAATTGATCTCCTAAAGGTTGCGACAATTCATTTCTTGCAGGAACTGCTTGCCTTCCCTAAGTTGTTGCTCCCGCTTTGTTAAAGCCGCGACTTTGCAACCACCGCAGAGAAATCATTTCACTCTTTCGTGTACATCTTTGCAAAGTCACCAATGGCATGATCCAGTGCGTCAGCAGCAGCAGTATCAACAGACTGCTTCGCTTTCATGGCCGCCTGCATGACGGCGTGGTGGGCAAGGAGAGCGTCACTGTAGTCCTTCTCGCTGGCAAATATTTCCTTCTTGACTCGCTGGCATAGGCAGTACTCCGCAACGAGCGTGATGATCTTGCTGGCATGCTCCTCCTTGGTGTTGATCCAGCGGACCATCTGGTTCAGGGACTGCGCATCCATTCCTGCCGCGCTCAGCTCGGATGTCTGGACCATGGCCTTGCGAATGGTCGCCGCCGCCTCCTTGATTGCGTCGACAGTGGCAGGATCGTCAAAGATTCCGCAGGGAACCTGGCAGTGTCCTCCACGGAGGCGAAGGATCAGATGGAGGGTAGCCTCCTGCTGGATGTCGTAATATGCGAGGGTGCGGCCGTCATCGAGCTGTTTTCCATTGAAAATGAGGCGCTGCTGATCGGGAGGGACTCCTGGTTGGTCGGACAGAGGAGAATTGGCATAAACACGATAGAGGTAAAAACATGATATAGACGTAAGCACCAGCCGACATAGTCAAATGTAAGACAAAAAACAATCGCAGACATTTGCCACCACACCATTTTTGCCAAAAAAAAACATGAACCCACCTTCCTTGTCAAAGATCTTCGCCTTGACCGCATCGACTAAATCGGCAGGCAGGACATCAAGGACGATGTTCTTGCCGACGAGGGTCTTCATAAAGATCTGTGAACGGCGACGAGAAAAAGATAAATTTGAAATCAGATGTCAAAAGTTGCCGTGTCAGTAGCTACATTGAAATGGCGACATGGAGAGGGAAGAATGCGTCAATTTCACCACGTCTGGAGGTTCAAGAGACCTCCGCCCTTTCAGTTCACCGCTTAATGAATTGGATGGTGCCACGTTTTGATCAGCCAAAGGTATAGACGTAGGATAATACTAGTTCCTACGTGGACTGAAAAATTGAGATGCACTGGCCATGTCATGCTTCGTCCCTTCCAACTTTCTGCCTGATGCTATCTTCCAGAAATACGCTCCAATATCCGAACGTTGGCGACATCGGTTGCGATGAAGCATCAGCGACGACGTACCTGCATGGTGGATGGTTTCGGGAGAAGAGGTGAATCAATGGAAGATCTTTATTATTATTTTGCGTCCTGAAAGATCGGAAACGACGAAAAAGATATACGAGAGTAGAGCTGTATGCATACGTACTCTAGCTAGTACTAGCTAGTTCTAGTAAATGTATGTAATTTCGTATCATATGAATACAATGTATGTATATATTTGTATATATAATTATGATACTCCTAGTACGAAGTATGCACAGTGTATGCATACTAGCTAATAGTACTACTAGTAGGAGTATTATGCACAGTCTATTAGCTAGAGTACTCCTAGGGTAGCATATTTACAAATTTTTGAAGAGTGGCCCGTCATTCAGCTGTCCGGTGGCTGTCCGCCGCCCATCTTATGATCCGTATTGAAGTAAACACAGTGTGTACTAGCTATGCATAGTATATTGCATACTATACTCTAGAGTAGTAGTGGTATGAATATTATGCATACTACTAGAGTAGCTATTAGTACGTTCGTACTATCTTGTAGGATGCACACTATCCAGCTATGCATACTAATTAGTGTTTGTGCGTACTTTATGCATAGGAACGACACATACATGGGATGGCATGTACGGTAAATCTTATCCATAAAACCTTCGTCACTATTCCTCAGTCCATCACTTATTATTTTTATCCATCCCTGTGCAACCCAGACACCATGAGACCTTTCACCGTTTCAGCCACCCTCGTCCTCGCCCTTATGGGCCAGAAGGCCGGCGCCTTCGTTGCCCCTTCGTTGCCCGCGTCGCCCGCATCGGCCTTCGTCTCCCGGCAGAGCACCGGTTATGTCTCTCAGGCCGCTGCGTTTTCCGTCACCACCCAAAGTAAGGCGCGTCTTCCCGGATCCGTCCTCTTCATGGGTTGGGGTCCCGACCCCGTCTGGTCCTCCGGAACCGTCGTTTCGAACTTCGACGCGTGTCCCTCGAGATCCTGTATCTCCCTCACTGTTACCGTGACGCCCGCCACCCTGAAAGAGTTTGCCGTCCCTGGACAGTACGTACAGGTCCGCCAGGCCGGCAAAGGGGATTCCGACGACAACAAGCCTCTCTTCCTGGCCATCGCGTCCCCCCCCCCGGCCGAGGCCGATGAGGCGGCAGGCGCCCCATCGGAGTTTGAGTTCCTCATCAAGAAGACCGACAACAACGGTTGGATCACTGACGCTGGGGAAGGCCTGGAGGTCGAGGTCAGCCAGGTTCTCGGAGGGGGCTTCCCTATCAAGGAGGAAATCGAGGGCATAAAGTACGACTTTCCCACCCAGAATGTCCTGCTCTTCGCCAACGGATCCGGTATTGCTCCCCTCCGCTCTGCCATTGAGAGCGGTCAGCTAGGCACTCTCGATGGCGGGCGCAGCGCCAGACTATACTACGGGGTCGCCACCCCCTCCGATATGCCCTACGCCGAGCGTTTTCCAGCTTGGGAGAAGATGGGCATCGAGGTCGTGCCCGTTATCTCCCGTCCCGAGGAGGTAGATGGAGGTTGGTTGGGCCGGGTCGGCTACGTCCAGACCGCCCTGGAGGAGGACGGCGTCGCCATCCCACGCAACACCGGGGCCCTCATGTGCGGTGTCAAGGGCATGTGCGAGGGGGTGAAGGACATTTTGACCCGTGCCGGTACCTTCGAGGGAAGGGTCTTGACCAACTTTTAGAATGTGAAAGAACGTATCACATTGCATTCATTCGCATATTCGGCACTAACCAAGATGGAGGCACCCATGTTGCCTCTCTTGGCTTCTCGGGATGATAGGTATATACTAGCTAGTACCAAAATATTGCCATTTGTGGCGTATATCCGTATCGTAACAATAAACGATGAAAGTAACCGCCGTCTAATGGTAGACGTTGGCCCTTAGTCTATTTCGCATATGAGTGGCGTGCATCGTCCATATTGAAAATTGCATGCATTCCGCAACTTCGCTTCCGGCAGCTGCGTTTATGCTTCCGCGCAAGGCAAGATCCGAAACAAGGTTCATCCCTCCCTGCCCGTCCAGTTTAGTTGTTCCCTCTATTCTCTCATTTCGAGTCCATCCCACAGGACCAGCACCAAACCTCCCTTACTAATCACTACTGGCATCAGCCGCGGCCGGGGGGTCAGCCTTAAGCCCGGCGAAGATTCCCTCCTCCCTCTCCTCGTCCCACTTGTCGGTCCAGATGGCGGGGCAGATCGATGTGGCCTGCTGCCGCATGTTCTTGCAGCCGCCCTCATCGCCAGTTGACTTGAGGCAGAGGAGCCACTCATTGTACCGGTTCCAGCAGTGGTTGGCCTGGTTCTGACTGGGGAAGCGGGCATCCCGGGGCGTGGTCCGAACATTCTTCACGATGTCGAGCCTGGCAGCATCCTCGGCCGACAGGTCAGGCATGGACTCGGTGAAGAGCTTGTTGATATTGGACATTGTGGCTTTCTTCTATTAAAGTATGGGAAGTGGCAACCAACCAGCTTTGTTGCGAGCAGATATATCCACACAGATTTACAATCGAGGTCAGGGATCAGCAAGCACATTCGGGCAGACATACAAAAAGGGAGACGGGGTAGGGGTCGAGAGGTGAGTTTTTAAGTTTTCCGCATTAAAGCTCGTTCCATCCATTAGTCGTGCGCCTATGGCATGAGTAGATTCGGCGATAAGAGGCCCTCCTGAAACCCTCCTGAAACGGACCCGTCCCCGCCGCCGCATTTGGTCCTGCGTCCGATAGGCACGGCAACGACAACATCCGTCTCAAAGGAAGCCCCATACCCCCCTATGAGATATGGAGCTGGGTTTGCATCCGATGGAATGTCATCCTTCCATTGGGGTAGAGAACGGCTCACCTTCCGACGTGATACTTGTGGAGATAAAGACTCCGAGCGACGTTTAGAGTAGTATAGCTATACTCTAGAGTAGCACTCGCGATCGCGGCTGTAAATTCCTTGATACCATGATATACAGAAAATGGTCTGTGTACTTCTGAAATGAATAACACGATGTGTTCGCAAATAATGCAAGATGAGATCTACTCGTACTCTCGGTATGTATGTACTACTTGCTTGTAGTTAATAGAATGATTGCAAACAAGATGCGAGACGAAAAATGAAAAGAAGGCGTATTCCATATTTCAGATTCCTCCGTCGCCATGTTCCGCACTAGTAGCACTGTGGCCAGGTTATCCGATTTCATGTTTCGCCACAGCAGTACTGGTAATGCCGTAGCCCGTCACCTATCCAGGAGACTCAAAGCGTCATATTCCACAGTCGACTCGGTGACCTCCGCAGAGCGAGTCCAGCGCGCTCTTGCGGCCAAGGCGGCCAGCGGCCTCACCTATGACGAGGTTGCGGATCGGATCGGTGTCACCAACGCCTATTGTGCCCAGATTCTTTTGGGTCAGGCCAGGTTAACGCCAGGAACGGCTATCAAGCTCCAATCTGCTTTGCCGGAACTTACCACCGACGATTTGCAGGCCATGCAGAACACTTTTCCCATGCGTGCGTTTGATGACGAGATTCTAAAGGAGCCCAATGTGTATCGAACATACGAAGCGATCACTCACTACGGCGAGGCGATCAAGTCCCTCATCAACGAGCAGTGCGGAGATGGTATAATGAGTGCTATAGACTTTTACCTCGATGTCGGCACGACCACCGGCAAGCATGGGGAGAAGCGAGTAGTGATTACTTTTAATGGCAAGTTTCTGCCGCACATCGAGCAGAGGGCGGAGGATAACGGGGCCAAGAGTCCTAGAGATTAGAGCTCAGTTCTATGATGGCAAATAAATCAAGCAAAGCAAATAAAGCAGAAGTCATTTTAAAGTCTAGTATATGGATCATCGAAGGGGATTGGAGAAAGCCGGAACGGCACTTTATGAATTTTCCAATCTCCAACAATCTCCCAAAGCTTCAATGTGTAAGAAAGGAGATCAATCAAACTGAAGTTGTTTGGTCTGCTCCTCGCCCCTCTATCACATTGCCGCGCAAGTGACGCCTAGAAAAAGAAGCATACAATCTTCAAGCCTTCAGTCAGTTCACTTCATTTGAGACTGGAACTCCATAAAGGTGAATAGCCATCTAGCTTCCTCATTGTCCTCCAAGGCGATGCATTCTACTTCCAAAGCCCCCTCCATTTCCTTCATTGATGTTACCAATCGCGTGGACAGAATCTCCATGAGCTTGCTCCGCACTTGGGGAAGCATTTCCTTTTCCAGGCTGCCTATGCTCTCGGTGGCGCCCAGCGCCTTGAGTGCGTCCATTGCGTTGCGGAATTGATCCGCGGCATCGTCTCCGCGAGTCACCTCCACGTAGCGCGGTAGGTCCGTCGCCTTGAGGTCGACCTGCAGGACAGACACTGATCCCTGTGTGAAGCGGCTGCTTACGGTGAGGTCGAGTCCCGTGGACTCGATCAGTGAGGGCAGGCATTTGTTGAGGGTCGAGACTGCCCGCGCAACCATGGTCTTGGAAGCGACGAAAGCGACCGCGTTTTCTTTGACGGCTTGGGATGTTTTGGACATGTCGCTCGTCATTTTGGACATGGCAATGGATGTCTTGGACATTCCCTCTGACATGGCAATGGATGTCTTCGACATGGCCTTCGCTGTGCTTAGGAGGGATTTGTCGATGCTGCTCCTCATATGAGGCGGGGCCTTTTCCAGCAGCGAGGCAGCGAGTCTGGAAGGCGGGCTTCTGATGTTGGGACTCTTTTGACTCTTGGCTAGGACGGCAGATCCCTTCTTGTCGTCCTCTTCATCTGAGGCTTTGGACGGTGTCATCCCGGAAGCGGTCTGCTTGTGATTGAGCACGACAACATTGAGATAAAACGAGTAAGCATTGCTGTTCAGGGTCGTGAGGGTGAGGTTGTCCTCAACAACTTCAGTGCCGACCATGCTTGAAGGTTATTTGGTCCTTGGCGATCGCAATGGTATTGTGAGGAGGCAACGCGCAACCTATGGGGGGATCGTGGGTCCGATACTCCCAATAATTATCGGCCAATTAATTGACGGTGCCCCAAGAAACATAAATGATGTCATGAACTCGTAAGACGTAGATACCCGTCCAAAGTTTTTTCAAACAAAGCGCTTCCCGCGCGGGCAAGCCCTGTGTAGCTACTCTAGAGTATGTACTCTGCATAGCTGGTCTTCGTCGAGCCGTCATGGGCTTCAATTTTTTTGGCTGCGGTCGTTTCAAGAATCTAACCGTTACGCGCGTTTTACAAGAAGTACGAGAGTACTCGTACTCTAGTAAGTATTAATAATATAATGCATAATACTAGCTAGTAATAATAATAATATGGATAATAGCTCGTATGCATCATACTACTAGCTAGTAGTAGAAGCTCGTAAACAGTATGGATATACGAGAGTACGAGCTCGTACATGTATGTATGCTTACTAGTACGCATAATACTGATAACTACGAGAGTATCTAGCTAGCATGGTATGCATAATAATATACTATTTTTCATTATTTCTTTCTCCTCCCAAATTGTAAGTCGCCTACATTATATTTACGTAAATGATGATTATTGTCGAACCTATAATGATCTCCAATCGAGGCCTATGAGCTGATCCATGTATTCAACTCTTTCTTGGACAAGGTTGCCCTTCTGGTATGTCTTCGCTATGGAACGAAGCCATTTTGACATCTCAGCGTTGGCCAGCACGGTCTCCAGCCCCCCATCGTCACCCAGCAGGGCATCCCGCACAGGACGGAAATTCTTCATGAAAGAGCTGCCGCACTTGCGAGAGCTGATCCAGGCGAACCCGACGGAGTCGAGCCGTTCCCTGTGCTCGGCTGCGACGCCGTCCGGACCCAGGCGGCGGAGCCCCGTCACCCAAGCCCCCAGCTCCGGATCCTCCCTGCACTTCTTTGGGATCTGATATCCCGTCTTGTGCTGGCGCTCGTGTTCGATCAGCCTCCCGAAGCAGTCATCGAAATCAGCCTCGGCAATGATGTCGTCGAAAGAGGCGAAGCGGAATCCGAGAGATTTGAGGAGGTCGGAATCCTCCTTCGCCAGCTTCTTTGAGAAGTGCAAACGGCGGAGTGTCTTGCAGTTCTTCCCGTCATTATTGCCCAGGGGTATGTCGCAATGTCCGTACTCACGGATGTTATCAATAAGGGCGGGATACACATTGCGGAGGACGGGAGAGGAAACGTAGTTCGGACAAGTGGGGGGGAAGCTTGCGGCGATGTCCGCGGCGAGGTTGGCTTTGATGCCGTCTTCCCTAATTATTGAAGGAGAACTTCGCTTGCCAGAGTTAGCGGAGAACGCATGCGTCGGGGAGGCGAGGAGGACAAGGGCGGCGGCAGTGGCGAGGAAGAGGACGGATACCCTCCTACCGGAAGACGTGCCCCTGATGGGGGGGCTGGGCGAAAGGCGACGCCTCTGGCGAGATCGCGACGCAATCGGTGACTCCGCGACAGCGGACGGTTGGCGGTACCCCATTCCGGGAGAAGCAGAGATGCCGGCAAACTCCTGCGAAGACTTTGAGGGCAAGGATGGAAATGGAACAGGAGGTGGTTGCAGCGAGGGCAACTTGGGGGCTGCCGGGGTGCTATCGTCGCTGGGCCTCGTTGACGCAGAAAATGAGTAAAAATTCTGATTCTGCACCGCACCATGCGACAGATCTGAAAGGCACCTGTTCCCGGGAGAATAGGTTGGAAGGCGCGGTGGCGTCAGAGTCCTGGGTTCTACAGCAGACTAACTAACAATTTCGTTTATGCTTGAGGACTTATATGTAAACTTAGTAGTACTGCTACGTCATTCTACGGCAGTAGCGGACATTATGATGAGAACTGAAAAAATGTGCTTCTCAGCTATTTTTTTTATTGTATGCATATGCATACGTACTCTATAATGCATACTGTATTGGTACTAACCATAAAGGAGTAGCACGGCTTCCTCATTGCAGTTCACTATAAGCCGGTCAAAACAACGTGTGGAGAAAAGTAATGTAATAAAAAATGCTCTACCATTTTTAAAATTGAAGTAGCATACTATAAAACAACACCAATATTAGAAAATACATGAGTAGCGGAAGATGCAGAACAGTCAAAGACTACGCATTGGTCCTACTCGTCAATGGAATCGAGGGTACAGAAGCTCTTGGAACTTCCGTTGCGGTGTTCAGGGGACAATCGGCGGTGCGATTTCGAGGACGAACCCGTCGTCGAAGATTTGGGGGAGTTCGAACTAAGGGGCTCCCACAGGAACGCCGTCAGGCTAGGGCTGCTCTCCGGATCGGGCAGAATGTCGGTAACGAGATTCTTTAACCACGTCTCGACGGCCGGTCCATACGACCTCAGACTGGCGTGCATTGCAGTGAAGGACCCCCGCATGGTGTTCATGGGAGAGCCGCCGTGGGAGGGCGACCCCCCAGAGGAGGACGGATCTGTCGGGGGGAGCTCGGGGATGACAATGACGGGAGGCGGCTGTGAGCGGCAGTTTACACTGTTCCGCCTTCTCGACAGGGGGGGGCGCGCGCGATCCTTCAGCTCCTTCGCGAGTTCGTCCCGCAGCTTGACCAGCCGCTTCAGCGTCCTCATTGCGGTGTAATTTCTACCAGCGTGGGTGATCGAGAGCTCAAACTCGATGGCATCATCGTGCAGAGGCAACGCGGGAGAAGGCGGACCCGACGGGGAGCTTGAAGACCCGCCATCGCAGTCCCACGACAGAGATTCGGTCGAGGTTGTGTTGTCATCGTCGTGCGGTGCGCCCTGCGATCCGGTGGGGCTGTCACTTCGACTGCCCTTATTACCCCCGCGTGTGGCGATCGCCTTCACGATGCCCATGGCATCAAGTCTGGCGGCTTTGACAGAAATGATTATGTTGCTGCATCGCTTCACCACCGCTTGTTGCGGGGAAGGACACAGAGGCCTGGTCGGCTTGCTCGGGCTCAGCGGCGGCATGAAGGGGCTCGGCAGAGCATAGGCAGACATGATCGGCGCTCTATTCCTCGCTCTAGCGCTTCGGATACCTTTCGGGCACTGCCTAACCTCCCGACGAACAGAGAATGCGTTCGTGCTCTCGTCGACGTTGGTCCGAGCAATCGAGCAATGCCAAGATAATTAAGAGCGGATAGAGCGCACTGAAAGAAATAAGCTGTCAGTGCCTGCTCGAACTCTGGCAAGCAGTTGAATTTCAATACCCTTTCAACTAATGTTCAATCCTCGTATCTGTTGATCAGTATTCAAAAACGGGCCAGCTACCAGATACTACAAGAGATCCCTAAATATCGTAACCCTACCAGAGATTAGCGTTCCTCCTCCGATTTCGAAAGATTGGATCCTGCTTTCGGAGCGAAGAATGGTCAAGATATGACCCTTGCAACGATCCTCGTCCACCCTAATATGCTATCAAATGGCCGACGGAAAGGAAGTGGAAGTGACGAACAAATTTGGAAGAGATGCGGTCCAGAGAGATGACTCTTTCCCACGCGTGTTGTGCGGTTCGCGTCGCGCGTTATTAGTATTTATTTATTGGGTTCGCACGTGCCGAGCAACACGCAACCGTCTTTTGGGACGAGACGAGGGCGCGCAAAGCGGCGACAAGATACGATGAGATACCATCATCATCAAGTTTTTACCATCATCATCATTTTTCCCCTCAAACCAGTTTAGGGATATCTATTTGTTACTCTCATACGTGTACTTTTCAAATGGAAACATAGATGGTGATTGTTAGAGTTAATTAGATCGATAACCCCGCACGATCATTAACGTGGCGGTGCGTACCACCGTTCTGACTCAAGTAT
>Ga0315315_10005735_pt1 | contig 11469 bp, 6 predicted proteins | sample M140m3416metaG_FD_203699 | JGI IMG/M metagenome (GOLD analysis project Ga0315315, IMG submission 203699) | Ammonia-oxidizing marine archaeal communities from Monterey Bay, California, United States - M1 40m 3416 | ecosystem: Environmental > Aquatic > Marine > Intertidal zone | place: USA... | reverse complement strand
TGACCCCCACCTCTACTTGTATATGTTGGTTTCTTAATATCTGGTTTAGGAGGGGGGATCTTTTCAAATATTTCTGTAACTTGATCAAGGATTTTTTCAAAAATTTCTCCTCTAAAATTAGAGACACCTTTATCCTTAAAATTATTACATATTTCTTTCCGGTAAGCTTCTTGGAGTGACCTTAAATAATGTATCCCCCATCTTGAAAACCAATCTTCACGTTGACCGTTAGATGTCATATTCAAGGCTTCTTTAACTTGACCTTGAAGATCTAAGAGAAAGTTATTAATATAATTTGTTTTTACTCCTGTTGCTTTAATTTCTCTGATTAAATCTACTAATTGTGTTTTATATGTATCATCATTGAATTTCTTAAGAGTAATACAATCATTTATAGTATCAATTATCTTAATTCTATATTTTTGTTCAATATAATAATCCCTTACGGGTAGAGAATTAGTATTTTCTTTAATTTCCCTTCCATCGGGGAACACAAGAGTAACTTCAGCAAAATCTTTAAGGTATACTAGAGAACGATCAGAACATTTCTTTGTATCAATATTAAACTGAATGTTTTTTGATCTACCATATTTTAGAGAATCAATAGGTATTTCAATAGAGTCTTTTCCATCTTGAAATGTAACATTTTTAGATAATTGAATCTTTAGAATTGGGTTATAAACTGCTGTAGTTAGTATATTTGAAATACCATGTATGAATACACTTCCTAGGATAGACGCATCAGGGATGAATGAATAACCATCTCCACTAGATATATCCGATATATTTAGTAGTAGTTCTGAGTTAAGGTTATAACCAAAACCGTAACAGGAAAACATACATTTAAAATTATGTTCTGTAAAATATCTTTCAAGCATGGCTTCATGACCACGAGGAGGTTCAACATTGGGAATACCATCTGTGAGTAGTATGATTCCTTTATTTTTTGTAGGGACGGAACATGATCTAAGGATATCAAGGGATTCTATCATACCCGACCACATATTAGTATTTGAGATGGGTTTTAGACTATCTAGTTCCATGTTAATAACTACTTTATTTTCTGGAGAACACGAAATATGTTTAACAAGAGTCCTTGCTTCGGAGCTATATGTTACGATTGATATATTATCATTATCATTCAGACAATTTAGAATTGTTTTAGCAGCCGTAACTGTTAAAGATAGAACTGACATACCGTGACTAATTTTTTCATTTTTGTCACCTTTAAGGGTTGCTTCATCAAACATAGAATATGAAACATCAATACATAGAACGAGATCAATTGGGGGTCTAACTTCTACATTTGGGACATTAATTTTAAGAAATAATAGATCATCATTATAGTATTGATTCATTGAAATGAGAGATGTATTATCTTTAAAAACACTTAACCCTTCTTGAGAAACTTGAGAATCCCTTTTGAGTTGATCTTCTTGTAATTTATGTTTAATTGATTCGATACTTCTTTTCATAGCAATATTATCGTTTAAGTGTGAAATATCTAAATATACTTTAGTTATAGGAGAAGTTTTAGAAATTTCCAACCATTTTAGGATTTCTGATCTTTCATAAGTGTGTCCAGATGGTTCTGAAACAGGGTCTTGAATTAAATCCCCTGAAATTGGACAGTAGAAGTCTGGTGGAACAAATATTCTTTCTTGTGATTCAGGTTCGGGTTCAGGTTCCATTATTACTATATACTTTTTTTATTATATGTTTAAATATTAAAATTTCAAATTTGATAATTGTAATATTAATAATATTAAAAACGAATACTATGGATTTTAGTGATCCTGGAGATCTTAAAAAGTTATTATTTTTAATAATTATCGCTAGTTTATTATGTTTTGGTTCTATAGTTATAATGAGATGTTTGGGGTGTACTGAGTGTTGTCGTTGTTGTAGATGTAGGTGTAGTAAGAGGCGAAATGTTATTAATGTTGAGGAAAAACCACCACCAATACCTTAAATAATATATTATATATTATTATAGATATGATAAATTTATTGGAAAAGTCTGAAAATTTCATGAATTGGATATTAGAGAACGGCGGCGGGGACGACGGCGTCACGAAGCTCAATGAAGTTGTGGATAATTTAATGGATGCTTTCAAGGAGCCTACGGCGATGAAATACAACGATGGATCGACACATGACGATGACGGCTCCGGCGCCGAGGCCTTGCTGGTGTGGCTCAACGAGGTCATCCAGCCCTTCAACTCGCTTGACGCGCGGCTCAAGAAGATGCTGTTCGCACGGCTCCGGGCCTCGCGCTCCGTCACGGCGATGCTAGAGGAGGACCTGCCGTACTTCAATCCGTCGCTCTACGTCACGTACGGGTTGGAGTGGCTGTGGATGCTGATCTCGGTATTCGCCGTGAATAACCCGCAGGTGGCGACGGAGATCAATGACAAGTGGTCGGAATTCATCTTGATGATGAGGGACGGGGGACGGAAAAGCGCACACGACGACTATGTAAGTTTATTCTTGGACCATAGTTCCCGCGCAAAGCCTCCACCGTTCTGCAACGGTATAGAAAAGGAAACTACTGACTTAGTGAATAAAATTGAGAAGTTGTATGCGGGTGTGGGGGTGAGCGTGGGAAATATTACGGATATAATAAATGGAATTGATGGTTTAGATAATAAATTAACAAATATAAAGGATGATGTTGTGGCCAAACAAGGGCAGCAAGCGGCGATCGCCAGGAGATTCGTCCCTCGCCGACGTGGATCGCAACAGGGGACCGAACCCAATGAGCAGCCTCCTGTTGGCTCCGAAAACCTGAGTATGTATTATAAATACTGTAAAGGTCTAATTCATAATTTCAGAATAAAATATTACCCTAAGATGATATATATCTCACTAAAATTAATTCATATGGACAAAATGGAATCATTAAAGAAAAAGCCAACAAGTCTAGAGAATATCCGGTACAAGCTCGACGACCCCCCGTCGGGGAGGGGGGGGTTTGATATACCTCCCTTCTTGAATGCCCCCCCTGGTCTTGTGCTCCCCGCCATCAACCTCTTGATGACTCGGGAGCTGTCAAAACTTAAAACCCGCGCAAATACAATGCCCGAACAATCAAATAAGGTTTCAGAGATTATATTAGGTGTTAAAAAACGAGGGAGAGGAAGGAGCGCAAGGGGAGAAATAGAAATCTTGACACCGAAGGACCAAGCAAAGTTTATAGCAGATAATTCGAGAGAAAAGGAAGATGACCATGAAGAAGAGTCTCCTCATCGACTAGCAATTATAGCAGGGAAAATGCTCCAGAGTATGGGAGGGGTGTCGGTAGACAGATGTTATGGTACTGGACAACAAGTTAAGTTATTTGGCGAAAAAGAGGTTTGTAGTAATGAATGGGAACATGTAGTCCCTTGTTTATTACAATTTATTATAAACGGATGCGCGGTTCACCCCTATGTTAATCGTGCATTAAGTAAATGTTTCATGACACTGCTCCAGGGGCCTGCCGGCCCACAGTTTAACGATATATGTTGCGACTTTTTTGATCAAATATGTATTCAGGCACAAAATAGAATGTTATTATTATCATGTGCAGTATTTAATCAAGCTAAGTGTAGTTCTATGTTATATAATATAAAATATGAAGAGTTCGAGAGGAGTGGAAATCATATTATTAAATTGGATGTAAATGAAGTAATTGCTGATAAGGTATTTAAACATATGACCGACCCGGATGTAGAGTGGTCCCCGTGTCCGGGTGCGAGTGAACGTAAGCCTGATCTTCTTCATCGTCGCGCTATTTTCATAGACAATTTAAAAAAAGTCGCAGATAATTATAATAAATTTTTACAAAGGAATAATGGTTTAAACGGGGTTATTATATTTGCCCGTAGTTGCATATATAGTTCATTATTAGCTTATAATAGTATAAGTGGAGGAGAAATATATAAAGAAGACGAGTCAAATTTACCACTAATCTACCATTTAGCGAGATCACAAATAAATATATTAAAAAGTAAAGAAAAAGATATCAACAAACTCGCACTGGACTATGCGGACTCAATGAAGGGTAAAAAAGCGAGGCCGCGTGACGGGGAAGAGAGCGCCAGACAGGAGCGCGGTCAGAAGCAGGCTCGGCAGGCCGGCGGCGCCGCCGGCCTCTACGACCACTCCGCCCACCAATCCTTCGCCACGAAGTCGGGGAAGGTTGGCAGCCCACGTACGCCGAGGGGGCGCTCTCCACCTCGGCGTACGTGGGGGCAAGCGCACAAGGATATGTTGACGAAACTCTTATCGGTTGGTGCGACCGCCGTGCCGACGCCAGTCTCACCCACAGATGTGGAAATTATAAGAAGCTGTTTAGATACAAGTCTATACTTGTTTAAAAAATATGAGGGTGTATTGATTGATGATGGATTTGATATAAATCCATCATCAATCTTTATATCAAATCTATCATCTCTCAACACTATTAAAGGTGGTTCAAAGAGAAGAAAGAAGTCAACAAGAAGAAAGAAGTCAACAAGAAGAAAGAAGTCAACAAGAAGAAAGAAGTCAACGAGGAGAAAGAAGTCAACGAGGAGAAAGAAGTCAACGAGGAGAAAGAGAAGAAATAGAAAAACTAGAAGAAAGAAGTCAAAGAGGATAAATAGAAATAGAACAAATAGGAGATCATTCCGTAGTAAAAGAATATTATAGACTACCAATACCTTAAATTTGAAAATTAAATTAAAAAATAAAAATTTAAAATAAAAATAAGTATGACATCTGACGATATTATGGATGATTATATTAGAATCAAAAACGAAGAAAATGATAGATTATATAATGAAAATAAATTTTTAAGGACAAAATTAAGTATGTATGAGGAAGAAGAACATATATTCCTTGGAAAGTTGATTTATGAAAGGAATGATAAAAGTAGGATGTATGTGACAAATAGTCGTAATTTTATTCCTAATACTAAGGCATGGCAATATAATCGTAAATTGGACGAGGCACATGTTAAAGAGTTAAAGAAGATTATATTGGAGCATGGTTATTTAGAGGGTAATATCGATGCTATTGAATGTGAGGATGAATATTGTATTGTGAATGGGCAACATCGGGTAATGGCGATGAAGGAGATTATGGAAAACGATGAGAAATTTAATATGGAAATTATAGTAAATGTTCATCCCGTAGACTCATTTGAAAGTGAAAAAGCAAATGAGATATTTAAGGCAACAAATAATAGTAAGAATGTTGAATCCGAAGAATTACCTCAAATTAAGCTTCAGAAGATAACTGAGAGGTTGAGAGACCGTTTTCCTAAGGAAATAACAAATAATCCAAGTGGTCGGGCAAATATGCATAGAATCGATCAAAAGACTATTTATAATATGTTACAGTATAATGATACTTTTAATGATTCTGAAAAAGATGTTGAGTATTTTGTAAATAAGATTATAGCAATAAATACAAAATTATCTTTGCGGTCATATGAAGGACTATTTGGAAATAAGCGGAGGAATGATAAAAAAGATAAGATTTATAAAGGGGCATTGGATTCTGGGTTTTATTTGGGGGTTCTACATGAAAATCAGCTTGCGATACTTTTTCAGAAGGAATTATAATTTATGTTAAGTTTGTCCTTTGAATATTTTCAAATATATCGATAATTATTTTTTTAATATTTTCTATTTCTTTAATAGAAAATCCCCCGCTAGTTGATAAACCTTCAAATACATGATCATAATTTCCGTTGATTGATGATGTTTTTATTTTTTCTCCTAGTTTATCAAAAAAGTCTTTGAGAATATTTCTATGGGTGACTTTGCCTTCAAGAACTACATCTACCATTCCAGATCCATTAAATATTTTTCTTCTTGAATTTGAATATACAAGAACATTTACAATATCATTAAGAGATGCTGGATAATGTCTATGTACTAATCCAGAAGGATTACATTGTAAAGAGTGCGAATAATCACAATCTTTATAATTTTTATTTTCTAAATAGAGTGTCAATTGGTTTGGAGTATTCTGTAATATTCCGTCTATTCCGATTACTTCAAGTAGAGTATCTATAATTATTTCTCTTGTAATGGGGTCAATTGTTACTTCAGTATCAAGATCATTTAATATATTAGTTTCTCCGAATGATACTCTATTTACTTGGGGATATTCTTTTAATTTATCCATTTTTTTATATGTGCTTTGCATTTCAAGGCAAGCATTTTTATAAGCTTGATATAGTGGTGATTTTTTTTCTAATAGATGTGTTGGAAACGCACCTTCCATAGCATTCCAAAGATCAATACAATCTTTATAATTAATTTCTTGTGGAGACCGTCCATTAACTATGTTTTGTATGATTTGATCTTCAACTTCTTTTGGCATTCCAGACAGACTACTAATTGAACCAAATTCTTTACTATGACCATAGTATCCTGGTATTGAGTTCATTCTATCTTCTATTCTTCTTTCAACCGCACCAAGGGTTTTGGCCCTTATTTCTTCTCTTGTTGGTTCTTTTGTTATTACTGGGGTCATATTGAGTGTTTGAGCTACTAATGTTGAGAGATCTTCTATGGACGATTCATGGGAACTTACCGGATTACTCCTACCTCTACCTCTACCTCTACCTCTACCTCTACCTCTACCTCTTCTTCTTTTATTTTTTGTCTTTTTTTTATCCCTTAAACCACCTCCACCTGATTGTCCATTATTATGATATACATTAATTAGATCTTTTATTCTTGTATTGGTTAAAAGACTATTCGATAGATCATTATTTTTAACTAGATCTTGATTTATAAATGTAGTAACCATATCTTCTAGTTGTGTATTAATTCTAGTTGTGGTTTCATTACCTATATTAAGTAGTTTTAAGAATTCTTCAAATGCTTCTAGACCCGTAGATCGTGAGAATAATCTTTGAACATCCATATTTTTTAGGAAATCATTTTTCATACTTTCTAATTTTTCTTTACCTGATGTATTAGGGTCTTTAAACCATTGAATAATTGAAGATACTCTAGGAATAAAATCTCCACCTGAAAATTGATTTCCTCTAAGAATATCACCTGATTTATTATCACTTATAAATAAACTATTAAATAATTTATTTTTAAGCATTTGTTCAGGTGATTTTTCGCTTTCAAGAGAAGGATCATTATGGTTTATTTCATTTTCCCAGTTATCTCTATGTCCCCTTGGATAACCTGACGAGTACATTTCAGGTCTTGCGGGTCTAGCTAATAGATTAATATCTTTCATAGTAGTGATTGCCCAAATAAGAGAACCTTGTTTGAATTTATTAATATGATTAAGGCGAGATCTGAGAACATCTTTTATATTATCCGGAAGGTGATCTTGATCTAGTGAATACATCATTGTATTGTAATGTTCATCAATAACTTTTCTAGCACATACAGATATATCTTCTGAACCATCTGTTGGTTTTGTTATGGCTTTTTTAAATTCTTCTAATGGTGTATATTCTTTCATTATAATCCTTACAAGTTGTTCTCTACCTTCATTCGTTAGGGGACTTGGTCTGAAAAAATCTCCATTTACTTCTCTAAGGACCATATCTCTAAAACCAGCCCGACCACCTGGTATTTGTACAACAATTTCAAACGGAACATCTACATTTTCAGCATAAGTGAAGGAATGTTTATCACTTTCATCAATTTCTAGATTTAGTACTTTTGTTGGTAATTGTTGATAGATGTATCCTTCTTTTCTTTCTTGTGGTATTTCTTTTGAAGAGTAGGATAAATAACCAAATAGGTAGTCATATATTGGCATTTCTAAGATTTGTTTGTATTGACTTACAATATCATCATAATTTTGAGATATTATACCATTTATTTCTTGATCAATTCTTTTTTCTGTATAGCACGGATCAAGGTATTTCTTTTTTAATTCCGGTTGGTGGCAGTAATCTCTTGATTGTTTATCTTTATTACACCAACCAAATAACCCTTTACAGTCTTCTTTTTTACCGGTATCAAATTGGGCTAAAATTGGATCGGCATTATCTTCATCATATTGAAAACCATAGTGGGCAGTCCCTTCTCTAATGGCTTTTGTTTGTGGTGTATAAACACTTGTCATGTCTGGTCTTTCCATTCTTTCAAAGTGAGGTTCTAAATCTCTATGGTATTTTTCTCTATCTTCATCATATAACCTGGCACGGGTTTCTTGTTGAATATGGGGTTTTTGTGAATCGTGTATTGCCATATTACGATTAAATTCATTAGTATATAAATTACTGGGTTTTCCAGTCCTGGTTACAAAGTCTTTTTCTCTTTGATTCCAATATTTTAATCTACCTTCTTCGGTTGCTTTAATCAATTGTTCACCTTCTAATGGAAGGGGGATTTCAGTAACTACTTTAGTTTTTCCTCTTCTAGGGGCTTTTCTACCTCTTCCTCTACCTCTACCTCTACCTCTACTATGTTTACGATGACGGGTAAAATTACCTTTTGAACGTTTTCCAGGCATTATACTTATAATAGATATATTAATTATATTTTAATCCATATTTTTTGATATATTTTTCTTTTTTTGTGATATAATCATTATTATAAATGGATAAGGTGGTTTTATAAATAAAAAAAAACCATCTTTCATAGATTAATGTCTGCCATGTATTATTACATTGGAAGAAAAGGTTAATAAAAAAGTATGTAATCGGCGTTCTAATGAATAGTAGGAATTTTAATTTTTTATATTTAATATAATTTCTGAATGAACCTAAAAGGGGGGTTATAAGATATAATAATATCATTAATAGATATTATTTAAGAATAAAATTTTAAATAGAAATAAAATGACTAAAAATGTATATAGAATAAGTAATAATGCTTATGAAACAAATAAGAAACAGAATATTATAGATGCTTGGAAAATTTCTTTAAAATATTCAAAAATACTTATGGATCATTCTAATAATGATGATTGTTTTGATATAGTATATGGTATTCATCATGAATACTTATCTGAACTACAAAGGGAAGGTCTTAATTTTAAAAATAAGAATTATATGCAGGTATGGGATACAATGATAAATACTCAAAAACGGAATCCTAAGAGAGATATAAAAGCTGGAGCAATAAAATTATTACATCAGACAAATGTTCAAAGATGTGATCGATTTAATCGATGATTAATCTTCCTGATGGATTATTTTGTTCACTCCATTTTGGCATCCAGTTGTAGGGTATAATATTTTCATAATTGGGATAATATTTATTAAATATTTTTAGATATAAATTTTCTTCATTTAATTGAAAATTATTGGTGGCATATTCATTAATAATTTGATACCATGGTTTTTCATTACACGAAACACCATCAGAGAATCCATCTTTTCTTCTCCAAGTAATTTCTTCTGGCAAGTATTCTTCAAATGCTTTCCTTAGAAGATATTTTTCGAAACCATTTCGGACTACTTTTTTTTCTGGATTTATTCCCATATAGAAATCCATAAATTCTTTATCAAAAAAGGGAACTCTTATTTCTAAACCTGCTCCCGCTGTTGTTTTATCACTCCTTAGAACATCAAACATCCTAACATCTTTTAGAAGTCTTAAACATTCTTCTTGAAATTCATTTGGAGAGGGGGCATTATGAAAGTATAAATATGATCCCGAAGCTTCATCACTACCTTCTCCGCTAAGGATTACTTTAATATCTGTTTTATCTCTTATATATTTTGATAAAAGGAACATTGGAACTGATGCTCGAATGGTTGTAATATCTTTTGATTCAATTTGATAGATAGTTGAATCAATTGCTTCTAACATTTCTTTTTCAGATACTATTACTGATGTATGGTTTGTCCCTAGATAGTCGGCTACTTTTTTAGCTGCTATTAGATCTGGAGATCCATTTAAACCAATAGAGAATGTTCGAACATTATTTGCCCCGACTAAATTACAAACGACCGAGGTAATTATGCTGCTATCTAATCCTCCAGATAGAAGACAACCGAACGGTCTGTCAGTTATTAATCTTTTTTTGACGGCTTGAATTAATTTATCTTTAATATTTTGTATAATAATGTCTTCAGATAGTTGAATTGGTTCATAAATAAAGTTATAGAATGAGTATGTTTTAAAGTCAAAATTATTAAGATTAAAGATAGAGTATGAGCCTGGAGGATAAAATTGAACATTATTATTATTTTCTGTTAAACATTTCATTTCTGATGCGAATGATACATTTGTATAATCTGGGGAAAAACAGTAATACAAAGGTCTTATTCCGAATGGATCATGACCAATTATAATTTCATTTTTAATAGAGTCGAGTAATATGAATGAGAAGACACCATCTAATTTATTAATAAAAGAATTAACAGAATTGTTTGAATAGAGGTGAAGAATTATTTCACAGTCACTATCAGTTTCAAGATTATAGTTATTTTCATGTGCTAATTCTTTATAGTTATAAATTTCTCCATTACAAATGAGTGTATATTGTGGAAATTGTTTTATATTTAGGGGTTGATCACTTTCGGGGTTAAGACCGTTAATTGCTAAACGATGAAACAAAAAATATATATGATAATTATTATTATGAATATATAATTCTTTTGTTGAATCTGGTCCTCTATGATTACATTTATCGCCAAGTCTTTTTAGATCTTCTGGATTTCCTGAAACATTTGAAATATTCGCAAAAATACCACACATTTTAAAATATAGGTTATATTTCTTTTTTAAGTATTAAACCCCAGTTACTCTTTTCGTAGAATGATTTTTCGATGGTTACATTATTAATATTTATTAATAAGGATTCTAATTCATTTTCTTTGAAAACATAGTAGTATCGTTTACCTAGGAGGTTTCCTTTTTTATCTTTCCAATCAACCATATTATCTTGTTTTGTAAATTTTCTCCTTGAGTCTTTTTCTTGTTCAAAAGCCCAGACAAGAATTAGAATTCTTCCATTTGGTTTTGTTATTCTGATTAGTTCTTGAATTGCTTTTTTCCTTTTTTCTATTGTTGAAAGATGATGGATAACAGCGATACATATTGTATTATCAAATTGATTATTTTGGAAAGGTATATTAAGTACATCTCCAACGACAACATTAAGATTTTTTTTAAGACAAATATTTACTAGATTTTCACTGAAATCACAACCGTAGTTATTACAGTCTTTTCTATAGAGCATATTTTTACCATTTCCACAGCCAATATCACCTATGGAAGAGTTGGGGTCAATAGGGTCTAAGAATGATTCTACACATGTCCAGGGTCTATATCTAGTATTATCAAATTCATTTGCTATTTTATTGTAAATGAGTTTAACATTTTTTTCTTCAATAGAAGACATAATAAATATTTTATTTAAAAAAGATATAATTATAAAATCAAATTTAACATTTCAGATAACCCTTTTCTGCTTTAGCTATGAATGGGAAATTTTTATTTATTTTATTATAGTTTGCTGTTATTTCATCATCTTTTTGAATATTTTTTGTAGCGATTAATT
>Ga0315315_10005734_pt1 | contig 11470 bp, 4 predicted proteins | sample M140m3416metaG_FD_203699 | JGI IMG/M metagenome (GOLD analysis project Ga0315315, IMG submission 203699) | Ammonia-oxidizing marine archaeal communities from Monterey Bay, California, United States - M1 40m 3416 | ecosystem: Environmental > Aquatic > Marine > Intertidal zone | place: USA... | reverse complement strand
TATCCATACCAGCCTGCGGGCTACTGGCGACACATGAATTTCCCACGACGAACATGGCCCGGAGACAAAGGAGAAGCGAACTACCGTCGAGGTCTCTACACGTGGTGGCAAAGAATGTTCCTCCATCCGAGTATGGTCGCCTTTGACGCTCCCAGCCGGGAAGAATGCACGGTCGAACGGCCTCGTTCCAACATCCCGCAGCAGGCCCTCGTTCTGTTGAACGATCCAACTTACGTTGAGGCCGCGCGAGTCTTCGGAACCCGCATTCTTCACGAAGGTGGCGAATCAACAATCGACCGAATCCAGTGGGCCTTCCGTGTCGCTCTGTCACGAAACGCGACTGACCGGGAGATCGCTGTTCTCTCAACCGTCTTCGAGAACGACCTCCAGCGATTTACTGCTGATGTAGAAGCGGCCAAACTGTTCCTTAGCGTAGGCGAGTCATTGTCACCTGCTGAAGGCAATCTCGCAGAAGCTGCCGCCTGGTCATCGGTCGCTCGGATCATTCTAAATCTGCACGAAACGATTACGCGATCATAGTCAGCAATTGCATGTTAAAAGTTGCAGGGGCGTGACCGGCAAGTACCGGCCTGAGAAATTAAAGCGTCCGGCACCGCAGAACGCTTGAATCATGGCTGTTTTGTGACATTCGAGAACACTTCCTGACAAGCCTTAGTGATTTCGAGCTTTTAAGCGATAACTGCTGTCGGACAACTGCTTCACTCATTCAGACCACGCGGCCACCAGTTTCTCTTATGGGAGCCGCTATGCGCCGACTACCGCCAATGATTTGCGCTGCGATGTTCCTGACTGCCGCGCAGCCTGCATTCAGCCCGTAAGTTCTTTCGAGATTGTTTCATGCGACGACTCACGGCTCAGCTACTGATTCTACTTGTCGCGGATGTCTGCTCAGCCAGCGAACGCCCGAACATCCTATTGATTGTCTCTGAAGATAACGGTCCGGAACTGGGGTGCTATGGAGATCCCCATGTACAGACGCCGGTGCTGGATCATCTGGCGACGACGGGCGTTCGGTTTGCTAACGCGTTTGTGCCGTACTCGGTCTGCAGCCCGTCGCGGGCCTGTTTTCTGACCGGACTTTATCCGCATCAGAATGGACAGTTGGGACTGGCAACTCATAAGTTTTCAATGTTTGAGGATACTCGCACGCTACCGTCTATTCTTCAGAATAACGGCTACCGGACGGGCATGATCGGCAAGCTACATGTGAATCCGAAAAATACGTTTTCATTTGATTTCCGAAAGATCGCCGGAGCAAACTTCGGTAGTCGAAACATGCGCAACTATGCCGACGCGGCGGACGAATTCTTCAAGCAGGACTCAGAACGGCCGTTCTTTCTTTCGATCAACTATCCCGATGCCCATTTCCCGCTGCATCGTCAGCAGTTTGGATTGCCAGAAGTTCCGATCGAAGCTGCCGACGTTCAGCCGTTACCGTGGGTCGGTATCGATTCATTGCGGTTGAGGCAGTTCACCGCGAACTATTACAACTGCCTGAGGCGGCTCGACGACGGCATCGGCATGCTGTTCGAACGGCTGCAGAAAAGCGGGCACGCAGAGAATACTCTGATCGTTTACATTGGCGATCATGGTGCCCAATTTTCGCGAGGTAAGTGTTCCGTCTACGAAGCCGGTCTGCGGATTCCAATGATCGTTCGCTGGCCGGGAAATCAGGTTGCCGGAACCGTGCGGGACGAACTCGCATCAACACTCGATCTTGTCCCTACGTTTTTGACTGCCGCCGGGATTGATGTTTCGAGTGAACTGCCGGGGCATGTTCTGCAGCCGCTGCTGACAGGCAAGCCTGCTCCGAGCAACTGGCGAAAGCACATCGTCGGCTTCACTACGGGGGCGGCGCCCGGCATCTTCTACTTTCAGCAATCGATCAGGGATGCGCAGTACAAGCTCATTCTGAATCCGATGGCCGAATCGTCCGACAACAAAAACCTGTTCGCTGAGGCTTATCTCAAGCAATACAACTCGCACTTCGCAGCAGGTTGCACGGCTAACGAAATCGCGACTGCCCCGCAGGCTATTCAGAATGCTTATCGCCGCTTCCTGACTCCGCCGTCCTACGAACTGTACGATCTGCAGAACGACCCGCACGAATTCACCAACCTTGCGGATTCGTCATTGCACGCAGAGATCAAAACGCGGCTGCTTACTGAGTTTCGCAAGTGGCAGGAAGTAACGTCCGACCCATTTGCCGATGCTGACAATCTTGAATCGTTCACGCGTTCGCAGTTGAACGCGATCAACACGAACTACCGTCGGGACAAAACGTTCCGCTGGCCCTACCTGGACAACTTCAGGAAATGAAACACCTTATAATAATCCTGGTAATAGCCGTCGTTAGCTGCGTCTCGCCACACTTTGCCGGATCTGCCGACAAACCAAACGTCCTGTTCATCGCAATCGATGACCTGCGAGCGGAACTCGGTTGCTACGGTGCAGATCACATCATCAGCCCGCACATCGACGCCCTCGCGACCAGCGGTGTTCGGTTCGATCGTGCGTATTGTCAGCAGGCGATCTGCGGTCCGTCGCGCGCGAGCGTTCTGACAGGTCTACGACCGGACTCGGCGAAAGTTCACGGCAACCACACGCACTTTCGAAGTCACTATCCGGACATCACGACGCTTCCGCAGCACTTCAAAAACAACGGCTACCACACGCGGGCGATGGGCAAGATTTATCACGGCGTGTTTCCCGAAGGTTCCAGTAGAACGGTCGCCGATACATTTGGCGATGAGCCGTCGTGGTCAGTGCCCGCATTTCGGCCGGGGCCACGTTACTACTACACCAAAGAAGGCATCGGCGCGGCCAAAGAGGTTTACGAGCAGCTCTACAATCCGACCAATCCTGGGCCGGATGACTGGACGAAGAAGCTGGTATTCGGCCCAGCTACCGAAGCGCCCGACGTTTCCGATTCGACACTGTACGACGGGCAGGTTGCCGATCAAGCTGTCGCTTCTCTGAAAGAACTAAGTCGAAAATCGAACGAGCCGTTTTTCCTGGCCGTCGGCTTTATAAAGCCGCACTCGCCGTATATTGCTCCGAAGAAATACTGGGACCTTTATACCCCCACGGAGATCGGCATCGTCGGAGAAACTGAATTTCTGGAAGGCGTTCCCAAAGTTGCCCGGCACGGTTCCGGAGAGTTGCGCCGCTACACGGATCAGAAAAAAACTGGGCCGATTTCTAATGACGCCCAGCGGCGAGTTAAGCATGCCTACTACGCCTGTATCAGTTACATCGATGCACAGGTTGGACGTGTGCTGGAAGAACTGGACGCGCAAGGTCTGCGAGACAACACAATCGTCGTGCTGTGGAGCGACCATGGCTATCACCTGGGCGAGCAGAATCTTTGGGGTAAAACGACCAATTTTGAACTCGATACACGAGTGCCGCTGATCGTGCGAGCGCCCGGTCGCGCGGGCAACGGTCAGGCATCCGACGCTCTTGTTGAACTGGTTGATCTGTTTCCATCGCTCACAGACCTTTGTGGACTGCCACAGCCGCACGAATTGGAGGGTACTGGTTTTGTCCCACTGCTGGACGCGCCCCGCAGTCTCTGGAAGAAGGCAGCGTTTTCTCAGTTCACTCGGGGCAAGGTTTGCGGATACAGCATCCGCACATCACAGTCCCGTTACACCGAATGGCGAGACAGAACGACACAGGAAGTGACCGCGAAAGAGTTCTATATTTACGGTGACGAGTACCCGCTTGAATCTCCCAATCAAGCAGATGAAGTCCCTGAGCTTACTGAAGCGTATTCACAACAACTCGCCGCCGGTCATGGCTGGAAAACGGTACGCCGGGAATTAAATCGTTCTGTCAGAGATCCCGAACTCAGCATCGCGAAGGTCTTTACCGACCACATGGTCCTGCAGCGCGGGCAAGAGATTCTGGTGTGGGGTACAGCCGCCGCAGGCTCGTCGATCGATGTCAGACTGGGAGGCCAGCGAGGAAGCACGACTGCGGGCCCGGCAGGCAACTGGCAGTTCGCCCTGGACCCTCTTCCCGCAAGCACGACGCCAGTTGACCTGACCGTTAATGACCAGACGATTCACGACGTACTGGTCGGGGATGTGTGGCTCTGCTCCGGGCAATCCAACATGCGGTGGATGCTCAAGCAATCGCAGGATGCCGATGCCGAAATCAGACAGGCGGGCAATGTGACGAATCTGCGGTTACTGGATCTGACAGCAGAAATTTACCCGGTTGGTCGTGCATACGATCGTGAGGCTCTCCGCCGAACGATGGCGGATAACTACTTTGCCTGGTCGGGCTGGCAGCATGCCACGCCAGAATCAGCTACGACTTTCTCGGCAGTTGCATGGCACTTTGGCAGGCGCCTGCGTGAATTGAATCCGGATGTCCCTGTCGGATTGATTCATAATGCGATTGGCGGCACGCCTATGGAATCATGGATTCCAGAATCAACGTTGCTGGCGGATTTGGAAACTCAACGGCTGGTCACGTTTCCGTGGTATTCCGAGAACCACCCTGACTATCCGAAGTGGTGCGGTCTGAGAGGCCGGCAAAATCTGGCGAAGTATTTCGCCTCACCGGACGGTCCTGTCCCTCATCATCCGTTTCAGCCGGGGTTTCTTTACGAGGCCGGTGTCGCACCACTTTCCAGGTACCCGGTCAGCGGAATTCTCTGGTACCAGGGCGAGTCCAACGCTACTCAAGACGGCGCGAACAGCCCGCCGATTGATCCCGCCTGGAATCATCGTCTGTTTACCTCGCTGATCGACAGTTGGCGTGAGACATGGAGTTCTCGCCAGCTGCCTTTCGTCTTTGCTCAATTGCCCGGTTTGAATCGAAACTGGCCATTATTTCGCGAAATGCAGCTGGAGACAGCAGCAGCGGATCCCAACGTTCACATGGCTGTAACAATCGACGTCGGACATCCAACCAACGTTCATCCACCCAACAAACAACCAGTCGGTCACCGCATGGCAGAACTCGCGCTGGCCTTCGCCGCTAGTCCCGTAGCAACCAAAACGACGCCCGGAGAAATCGCTTTCGATCAACCTGTCAAATCCAGCGATGGGAATCCGATTCGAGGCTTTCAGCTCGCCGGTGACGACAAAGTGTTTCACTCGGCAACTGCGACCGTCAGCGGGAAAACGGTGAAGGTTATCTGCGACAAAGTCCATAACCCGATTGCCGTTCGATTCGGCTGGGAGAACGATCCGGATCTCAACCTGGTTGGAGTGAACGGCGAGCATCCCGTTTCACCGTTTCGAAGTGACCGCTGGGAAACAACTGAAAAGAGCACCCTGGAAGCTGAGCCTCAGCCCGTGCAACGCTCCGTGTTTACAGGATTTGAATCTCCGCGAGCTGGAATGATAACGGCAGCCGAATTTGATGGGGCAACCTGGAAGGCACCTTTGGGACATGCCGAGGTTTCGTCGAAACTCGCACGTACCGGTCGGCACTGCCTGCACCTGATGGGTGGAAAATATTCGGAATTGGAGTTCGCTCTTTCATCAAAGCATGAGGAAAAGAATTACGCCCAACTGACCTTTGCCGCCGAACGCTGGACACGCCGTGCGCCGTTCAGTTTTCGCGTCGAAGCAGCATCGACCAAAGGGAAGTGGCAGGAAATTTACGACGGCGACCAGGCAGTGAAAGTTGGCCGCGCGTATCTGAATCGAGTCGAGATTGCTCTGCCGGAAGGAACGCAGCGATTCCGCATGACCTGCACATCGCCACCTGGTACGGGAATTCTGATTGATGATATGAATCTGGTCGAAGCAAAGCCGATGAAAATCACCAGTGTGGCAGTCATTCAGCAGACCACTCCCGTTCTGATTGGTCAGAAGAACAGCCCGCTTCTTCAGTTGGAGATTGAAACTGAAGGCAGCCTGGCACCAAGGAAAGTGACCGCAGTCTCATTTGATATTTCAGCAGGTCGTGATGCCATCCACCTGGTTCAGTTTCAGGGTCAAAGCGTCGTTAAGCCTGGCGGCACCCCCGCCTTCAAAAGTGATTTCCAACTGCAGCCTGGTCTGAACATCCTGCCTCTTACGTGTGAACTCACTCCGCATGCCAGTCTGAATCAGTTTGTTACCGTAAAATGTGTCAGCATCCAGATTGACGGCAAAGAAGTCATCAATCTTGCGGACTCAAATTCATCGGCCCACCGACGAATCGGCGTTGCAGTCCGCCAGCACGGAGACGACGGCGTTCACACATATCGAATTCCGGGTATCACGACGACGAATAATGGCACGTTGATAGCTGTTTATGATAATCGCAATCGGCGCGGCGGCGACCTGCCTGGAGACATTGATGTTGGCATGAGCCGCAGCACGGACGGCGGCCAAACCTGGGAACCCATGCGTGTGATCATGGACATGGGCGACGATCCAAAGTGGAACTACGACGGTATCGGCGACCCGTCCATTCTCACCGACCGAGTCACTGGCAACATCTGGGTGGCCGCCACGTGGAGTCACGGTAACCGATCGTGGCACGGTTCTGGTCCCGGGATGAGACCCGAGGAAACCGGACAGTTCATGCTTGCAAGAAGCTCTGATGATGGCAGGACATGGTCAAAGCCGATCAACATTACAGCTCAGGTCAAAGTGAATCCGAAGTGGCGATTCGTTCTGCAAGGGCCTGGCAACGGGATCACCACAGGAGATGGCACGCTGGTCTTCCCTGCACAGTTTCGTGGCGAAGACGACAAACCCATCAATGGAAAACCATTTTCGACGATCATCTCCAGCAAGGATCGAGGCCAGACCTGGACCCTCGGAACCGGCGTGAAGATCGACACAACGGAAGCCCAGATCGTCCAGCTTGGCCATGGCTCGATCATGATCAACTGCCGGGACAACCGAGGCGGTTCACGCAGCGTCTACACAACGAACGACCTTGGTCAGACGTGGAGTGAACATCCCACCACTCGGAAGGCCCTGCCGGAGCCCGTCTGCAACGCGGACATCCTGCGCGTCGTGCATCCCAGGCATGGCCCGCTGGTGTTATTTTCGAATCCAAACACAACTCGCGGCCGGCATCATTTCACAATGAAAGTCAGCAACGACGAGGGCATGACCTGGCCGGCCAAATGGCACACGTTGTACGATGAGCGTCCCGGCAGCGGATACTCAACACTGACTCCGATCGACGACGACCACATCGGAGTCCTTTACGAAGGCCCCGGCGAACTGTACTTCCTGCGTTTCTCAATCGATGAACTGCTTGGCCAGTAGCAGGTTACGCGATCAGTTCGGGAATTGGTCTTCCTTGATCAACGACTGGCGTTGGTCGGCCGTTAAAGTCTTTGATGGCGATATTCGAAGCATCGATGCCGAGGTGGTGATAGATCGTCGACAGAAAATCTCCGGCACTGCAAATCCTCTCGATCGAGTCCTCGCCGCGTTTGTCGGTCGCTCCGATGAAGCGTCCGGTTTCGATACCGCCACCAGCCCAGATATTGGAGAACGCTCGTGGCCAATGGTCGCGGCCTGGTTGCTTCGTTCCGGCTGGGGCACTGGCGTTTCCGGCACCTGTACTCGGTTGATGGCTGATCTTTGGCGTACGACCGAATTCACCAGTTACAACAACCAGAACTCGTTTGTCGAGACCTCGGTCATAAATGTCTTCGATCAACGCTGAAACTGCCTGGTCGTAGGCCTTTGCTCGGAATCGTAAAGCGTCAAAGACGTGATGATTGACCGCGTGGTCGTCCCAATTGCTGACTCGGCCACAAAGCGGACCTCGCAAGCTGGACGTCAACACTTCGACGCCGGCCTCAACAAGACGGCGAGCAAGCAGTAATTGCTGCCCCCAGGTATTGCGGCCGTAGCGGTCGCGGGTTCGGTCGTCTTCCTTTGTCAGGTCGAACGCGTCTTTCGTCTTCGGGTTGGTAAGCAGCGTCATCGCTTGAGTTTCGAATTCGTCCAGAGCCTGCAACTCGCCGGCCTGGTCGAAAGCTCGCTCCAGTGTGTCGAGGTTCTGCCTGAGCGACGCTCGACGACCGAGATGTTTGATCTCTCGCTGATCGGTCAGGCCGATGTTTGGCACGACAAACTTTGGACTGTTCGGGTCACCCGAGACTGAAAACGGCGAGTATGCATCGCCAAGGTACGCGGGGCCGTTGTACGAGGTCGGCGGGTTGACTCCGACGTAAGCGGGTAAGGGAACGGTGCGAGGACCTTCCAGCGAACGCAGATAATTGGTGACGGACATCCAGTCCGGCAGTCGTGGCTTTGGCTTGTCGCGCGTGTCCGTATCACCGGACAACATCTGCATGGAGCCGGCAGGATGCCCGCCCGCTCCCTGACGCATGGAGCGAAGGACGGTAAACCTGTCGGCAATCTTCGCCTGCATCGGTAACAGCTCTGTGAAGTGCATGCCGGGCACTGCGGTCGGAATCGTGCTGAACGGTCCGCGATACTCGCTGCCTGCCTGCGGCTTTGGATCGTACGTGTCGATGTGCGAACAGCCACCCGGCTTCCAGACCATGATTACCGCGGTCTTCTCTTTAGTTTGTGGCGCCACACTGGCGGCTTTGAGTCGCAGCATGCCTGGAAGGCTCAGAGACGCAAATCCAGCCAGCCCCATTTTCATGAAGCCGCGACGGCTGTCAGGACCGGGACACGCAATGTTTGATGAGGCGTTGAATGGGTGAGTCATTTCTTCTCCGCTGGTTTGACGCGAATCGAAATCGGCGTCGAGACAACGATATCGACAATGTCCTTCGGCTTAGCCGCTGCAGTGGCACTCTTCAGTTTTTTGTCCGCCGCGGCTACTTCTGCTGTGGCCAGTTTCTGTTTTGCAACGGCGTCCTGAGCTGCTTTATCCGCTTCTGACTTCTGTTCCGTCGGTGTTGTTTTTGCCGCCTCGGTCAAAGATTTGACGCTGGCCGCCAGTATTTCGACTTCCTTTTGAGCGGCTTTGAGTGCCGACTCCGCTGAGGAAACCGCCTCAAGGTTATATCGGTATTTAGCGACGGCGCTTCCATAGAAAGCAATCGTGTAGTCACCGGGAGGTGTTTTCAATTTCTCCAGGTCCAGCACTGCTTCTGAACTTTCCGCAGTCAGCGATGCATCGAAAGCTGGAACGCCCTCAAATCCCGGGCCGAAGGTTTTCAGACTGATATTCGCTCCAGAGAAATCGCAACGCCGTGAATGGATCAGCGGGAGCGTCAGCTTCTCGCCGGCAGTCACTTCCCAGACCTTGCCTTCTGTCGACGCTATGGTGATCGGAGCAAACTCGGAGCCGCTAACGGAAACGGGAACGTCAGCCAACAGTCGCGGTCTGGGAATTTCGCTCCACGCGTTCGGAACCGGCCAGGACATCGACGCCAGGCGGCAGGGACGAGTGACTTCCTTTCCGTCAATCGTCGCTTTGCCAATGAATGACGCACTGGTCAGTCCTCGTGGTGCATTCTGGTCGGCGGTGATCAGCATGATCCCTCGTGTCTTGCCGGCTGAAATCTTAAGACCGACCGCCGTGACTCCGTCTGGCAGGTCATCCATTTCCAGTGCAATCTCGCCATTAAAACCGTCTCGACGAACCACCACCACTTCAAGTGGAATCGTCGCTCCGCCACGAAGAGCGATCGGTTTCGAAAGGGCGTTTCGGTCGCCGTTTCGCAGGTTCATGTGCAGAGCCCAGCCGACGAGCGCGAAGTCAGGTTGCGCTTTCCGAACGATCAGCCGGTAAATGTTTCGAGGATCTTTTCGCGTCCCGCCGAACAGGTCTCGCAGTTGCAGGCGATGAACCCCGTCCTCTTTGATCTCAACTTTGCCGATAATATCCGGTGACCCGGCGTTGTACGGGGGACCGTCATACGAATAACCGTTGCTCGATACTTTGACAGGGCTGGAGATGTCGCTGAGTTCAACCAGATCGGTACGTTTCTCCGTATCACCAGTTTCAGTGACATGCTGCACAACGATCGATGGATCGGTCGGGAGACCGTAACGTTCAGAAGCGACCTCGACCCACCAGACTTCGCCCTTCTTTGAGGTGAATTCAAAAGTATCGACATCCGCTGCCGGGAAGAAGTTGCCAGCAATATCACATGGGAGCGTGATCTTTTGTGCCTGAGCGTGCTCGTTGTTTGGTTCGGACTCATCCGCCGGCGCGGTTGCTGCAAGCCCGGTCGGCGGCCATGAGAATGAGCTGACCGTCTCAGTCGAAGGCAGTCTCGGGACGGCTTCGCCTATCTTCGCTTCTTTGATGGACAACCGGTAGAAGTGATAAGGCCCGCCACTGAATGTGAGGTCATGAAGTTTGATCACATACTTACCTGATTCGGGAACGGTGAAGTCCAACGATCCACCTCGCCTTTCAACGACCAGGTCGGCTCCTTGAGCATCCGCGATAATTACAACCGGTTTCAGTTTTGAATCGATGCCGGTCGCAGCGCAGTCAACGACGATTCTTTGGTCCCTGGCCGCTTCGAATGAGTAGTAGCTTACCGCCTGCTTCGTCATGACGGCGTTACAGATCGAGTTGAGCGGTACGGCGGCGGCTGTTTCCAAAGTCGTATTCGCTGCAGTTTGCGTGATCTCAGTTTGCGTACCAACATTGAACACGCGAGACGATGAAACACCGAGTCGGGTCATGATTCGTGCTTCGTGGATCCCCACCGGGCAGTCTTTGGCAATCTGAACAACGAAGCGATTCGCTATTGGCTTGCCTGAGTCGTCCACTTTCGGTGCGGCTGTAATACCGGGATGCGAGAAACTCAGTTGCTCAGCATTCTCGAAATTGGCTCCGGAAATCGTGATCTCGACGCTCGTCCCAATCTGTCCGCCCATCGGCATTGTCGTCAGCAGCCGCGGTGCTGGCAGGCAAACGGCCTGTGCCCGGGAAGTTGTCGTCATCAGCAGCACGATAGTCAGTGCCATGCCAGCGATGATTGCCAGCATGCTGACTCGAGGAATCTGAAATCGTCTGTGTAAAACGAAGAGGATGCCTGATCGCAAAGTTAGATTCATGATGGTCTTCATGCCGGGCCTCAATGATTAAACAGAAATTCTTTCGAATTCATTAACGCCCAGATCAGATCCTGAAAGTTTCCACGAGCGGCAGTGCTCCTGGCAATCGGCTTACCCGCGGCGTCAGTCAATGGTTCATTCAGATAGGCAATTGCTGTGGCCATCTCGTCGGGCCGAGGCTTTCGCGTAAACGCGGCAAGGTACAGCTCAGCCACCTTTTCTTCGTCAGACGTTTCTTCCTTAGCAAGCCGTGCAGCGCGACCACTGGCATAGGCCAGCTTCGACTTAATCTCTGACGAGTTAATCAGGTGAAGACTTTGGGCGAGACTCGATGACTGAACCCGCTCGCACTCGCAGACGCTGAGACTGTTTGGGCGACCGAAGACCTGCAGAAGCGGCGACGCCCGGTTGTAGCTGTTGTCAGGCAGCGCGACCGCGCGAGTACCTGGCGGTAGATTAGCAAAGGTTGTTTTTGC
>Ga0315315_10005732_pt1 | contig 11473 bp, 13 predicted proteins | sample M140m3416metaG_FD_203699 | JGI IMG/M metagenome (GOLD analysis project Ga0315315, IMG submission 203699) | Ammonia-oxidizing marine archaeal communities from Monterey Bay, California, United States - M1 40m 3416 | ecosystem: Environmental > Aquatic > Marine > Intertidal zone | place: USA... | reverse complement strand
TTATTAATGTACCAAAAACTTGTATAGGTCCACCAGCATTACCACCAGTAGCTTGTAACTGTGTACCAGCTTTAGTACAAACATCTATTCTAGCGTCATCTGTGAACATTTTAGCTATTTCTTCCATTCTTATTTTTTCCATTACCTCATCAGGTGCTAAATTACCACCAGCAATAGGGCCGACCGGTAATCCAGCTTCAGCCTTTCTACGTATTATATTAGCGGCTGTTTTTTCTGGACTTATTCCAGGTTTTAAATTACCACCATAAGCTAATAAACCTGATGGAACAATATTATTGGATGGTAGGGTAGGTAATTTAAATAAAGATTTTAAAGCGTTTAAAACTGATTTAGAACTTTTAAAATTAACACCGTCACTATTACCACCACATTTATCTGGGTTAGGGGGGGTAAATTTTTTCTTACTCATATTTAATTTATTTATATTGTGAACCAGCAACTTCTGGTTGTGGTATTTTATTTATTAGACCAGATATAGTATTACCTACCGCTGGTAAAGCAAAACTAGCTATTATTCTTAATTTTTTCTTAGTTATACTTTTGATTATCTTTTGAATCACTTTAGCGATTAATCTCATAAGTTCTACTTTTAATTTTCTAAAAACTATTTCAACTAAAACAGCTAATGATTCTCTTAGAACATACTCAAAAAATACTGTATTACTTTTAGCCCAATCATAACTTGTTCTCTCAGTTATTGTAGTATTATTAACTATGTAGTTAGAGAAATTATAAATACCTAATATTTTTGGTGTTAATATAGAAGCGTTACACATTACTTTAGGTAATTTTAACATCATATCTATTTGTACTTTCTTTTTTATAGACTCTTTGTTTGGTGGTGATTGATTAGCTAATGAATCTTGCATTGTGTTTAAAGCATTAGTTATAGATTTACCCATTTTTGTTGGGTTGTTTTGTTGACTAAATTTATCTATTTCATCTAAAGCAACAAAAATATTTCCATCAGCCTCAGACATATCAGCTGTAAAGATACCACAACCCAAATCTATATCAACCCCCCTACCTAATTTTCTTTGTTGAGCTCTTTTTTCCATTTCTAAAATTTCATCATTATTAAAAGAAAAAAATGTATCATCAAATATTACCTCCTCTTCACAGGGGTCTGTGTCTAATATTTTATCCATTAACTTTTCAGTTTTTTCTTCATCCATGATTTCTTCAATACTAGGTTTAATATTACCAGTTACATTACTAAAAAAAGAATTCATTAAATTACCTAAAATTATTTTTTGATTAAATAACTCTATACTGGCCATATAATCACTAATAAAGTCATTAAAAGTGTTACCACTATTTTCATCATAATTAGAACTAATTTCAAATATTACTTGACCTGGTTGTATAAAAGTTACATCCATTAGTGGTCCATTTGGTCCCATCCATGTATTAGGTGTATTGGGTGTTTGCATTGTGTTATACAACCACCTATTAAAGTCTTTATCATCAGAGCCAAAAAATATACCCCCTAAAAGATTTAAATCTGGGTCTGTGTTTAAAATACCTTTATGGTCTATTGTTTTTAAATCGATTATTTGACTCATACCCACTGGTATTTGAAAATCTGAACCACAAGATAAAGCCTCTCTCATAGCTACGACCACAGCTTCTTTGATTATTCTTATTAATTCTGGTAAGAACTCTATTAATATCTCTAATAATATTCTTATTACATTACACTTAACTTTATTACCTCCAGTCGCTTCCAATAAAACACCTGATGGTGGTTTAGCAGAAAATGATAAATCGAAATTTGAATCTGTAACCTCATCCTCTGTAGGGGGATTTTGGTCTGAACCTACTTGGTCACCTTCACAAGAATTAGCTAACATTGTTAATAGGTAGGGTAAAATATTTCTTTTAGCTGATTTAACATCATTAAAAGATGAAACAGGTTTAGAATCTGGTAAATCATTAATAGTTTTAAATATACCAATCTCTTTACTTATCTCATCTTTACTTTCAATATCACCCATTACTCTTCGTTTTTACCTTCAGTGAACATATCTCTAAGTAACTCCATATCCTCTGGTGTTAAGTTCTCATTACTAGTTGTAGTAACATTATCACCCTTAAAAACTAAAGTACTCATTAATTTAACCAAAGATAATTTCTTATCAATAGTACTATCTACCAACTTAAGTAAATCAGTATTAGCTTTATTTAAATTAACCAAATCATGCACATCATCAATTTCAACTTTCTTTTTGTTTTCATTGATTTGTCTTATTGCAGTACTTCTTTGTTCTACTAGTTCGTTGTAAGCTTCTTGAGCCATACCCAAAAAACTATCAGTACTTAATTTAACCTCTTTTTTCTTTGGTCTAGCCATAATCTTTTTTACTATAAATATCTGTTATACTTAATTTTAAATAGATTCTTGTTTTAGTACATTATATATAATTTTATAACGTTTCATAGCATTCCTTATGTCTTTAGTGTTTAGTGATGTCATCTCTCGCATGTAATAAAGAATTAAATTTTTATTAAACTTATTTTTACCAGGAACATTATCATCGTCAAATAAATTTTCCCAATTACTAAGTATCGAAACTAGAGCTTCACCAACCTTTCTTTCGTTTTCATTTAATATTTTAGTGTCCATTTCCTTTTTAATGGATAACGAAATGTTCTTAATTAACAAATTTAAATCTAAAGATGGTTCATCAATACTATATATTAAATCGTCTTTTTCTTCAACCATAGGTATAACGTCATCAAAATTTAGGTTTTGTTTCATTTTCTTATCTTCTTTAATTAATTTACCTAGAAGATAGTGTTTACAAACGGTTCCGTAATAAGAATATGATTTTTTACCTTTAGCTGGTTTAAATTTATGGAATTTTACATGCATAAACCCTAAAGCGTCTGCATGTAAATCTTCAAATTCCATTGTTTTTGAGTAGAGTTTGTATCTTCTAATTATACTCTCTACCATTTTATTTAGTGGGGCTCTTAAATATTTACTATAGATTCTATTTCTTTGAATGTCCTCTTCTGTCGTACCTGTCCATCTATACCCATCTTGTGTGTTAGGGTCTTCTATTAATTTTCCAAGTTCAAGATATCTCTTTACTGCTTCTTCCTCTTCTGGACCAAAGTAAGGTTTTTTTGTAGGTTTTCTACCCCTTTTCTTTGGCTGGTCTGACATTATTCTACTATTTCACCTTCTCTATCATAAGTTATTTCCCTATCTTGTTTAAAATAACACTCTTTTTTAGCTGTGTTAAACCAAAATCTAGCTTCTAGTGGGTCCATTCTATTATCACCATTACTATAATTGTAAAATAAAGAATCTTCTCTCATATTCGTTTTTCTATAACCAACTTTAGGGATTGTCATAATCTTCTTATCGTAATAAGTTGCTCTTAAAAAGAACTCATAAACAAACTGCATTTTAATTGATGATTTTAAACCGCCAATTACTTCATACGAATCTTTTTTGTAGATACCTCCAGAAATTTGGAATTGGGGGTAATTCAATAATGAATCATTATCCAAAAAACCTAATTTTTCAGAAAAATCTTTAGCCCAAACTGGTTCATTTGTGAAATGTAAAAATCTACCTTCTATATTGGTATCTAATACGATAGGTAGGAACATATCAACATCCTCATAGTGATTTGAATATTTGTTGAAATTTTTAAACCATATCTTAGAATATTCATCATCTAATTCTAAAATAGAAAACCATGTTGTTTCTGTTTTAGATACACCTAAATTTACTTGGGAACAGAAATCTGTATTACCGTCATTTTCAACAAAAACTATTTTATCTTTTATTTTTTCATCATAATCAAATGACTCTAATTCTTTTTTTACATCACTTTTTACTGGTACCACTAACATTACTTTTTCAGGTAACTCTTGTTGTTCAGTAACACTAGTTATAGCTTTAGTAAAATATTCTTTTTCATTATTACCAAATTTATGTACTGGTATAATTACTGTCAATTTATTATCCATTTTTATCTAATTTTTCTTTTAAGTTTGTTATGTTTTGTAATTCTAAATTTTCATCACTGGTGTTTTTAATATTATCTAAAGATTCAGAAAATTCACCAATCATCTTATTTGTTAAATTTTCGAAATATATTTTTACACTATCCTTTTGTTTATCAATGGTATACTCATTCACTGTGTTAGCCATCTCATTATATAACTCAGAGGGTTCTTGGTCTTCAAGCCAAGCCTGTATAAAATTACCTAATATATCCACAATATTATTTACGTTATTAGTCCACATACCATTTTTATCTTTCATCCAATTTGGGACTAAATTAGGTACTTTACCGATTACCGGTACACCACATTTCATAGATTCTAGTGGTAATGTACCAAAACCAGAAATATCATCAACCCAAACAGTTACACAAGATTCAGACAAATCTTTAGCGAATTTCTCCCTAGGCATACCTTTTAAATCTCTAAATGTTATCCATTTAAGGTGTGGGTATTTAACATAAAAACTTTTAAATATTTTAACTGTATCTCTAGGTTCTCTAGTAGCGATTGTTACAATAGGTTTTTTAGGTTCTTTTGATTTAGTAAAATATTCTGGAATACCAATAGTAGTTACTCCTATATCAAGTGATGGTACATTGAACGTTGATTTTAAATATTCTTTTTGGTTTTCAGAGGTAGTGATTACATCTCTAACTTTATAATCAGCCCAATTCTTACCTGGTTCTAACATCTCAAAAATATAATCATAAGCCTGTGAGATTACCATTTTTCTACAAGGTAATGTTTTTATCTGTTCTAATATATTAGCAAAAATTTCTGGTACAATTACCACATCTGTTCCACCTACTTTTAGTTCATTACTTTCGATTGATACGTGAGGTAAATTAGAGTATTCTTCACTCAACCAAGTACTTACCGATTGGTAATCGTTTTTTTCGTGTAAAATATAAGCTTTATAACCTAAATCATTTAACATTTTTACATGTTCGTATACATTAGCTATACTAGCTGCTGGAGCACCTTTTGTGTCAGCCGTAAAGAAATAAATACCAAATTCTTTTTTTGTTAACTTATCCAAATTTTCTTCAATTTGTTTAATAACTTCTTGTTTATCCATTTTTTATTATTTGTTTTTTATTATTTTATGTCTAACTAAGGTGTTAAATGATAGACGGAAAGGGATTGATAACTGTTCACCTAACTTGGTAACACCCATGGCTTCATCTACAATACCATTTTCTGATAAAATAGTCTCAATCATAGCTTTAGTTAAATCCCACTTAGTCATATCTATTAGTGGACCTTGTAACATTTCTTCTTGTAATTCTTTATTTTCAATAACGGTTTCTTCATTTTCATCTTTTTTAGTTAGAAGGTAATCCAAACCGTTTTTTGACTTACCACCATCTAACCTAACGAAGTCGGCTATAGTTTCTAAATCGAAATAATATTCTTCTCCTGCTATATCAAATAAATTCATAGTTAATTAATAATATCTTTTTGTTATTTGTAAACTCTTTTTTTATAAAATCCATTCACTATTGGAGTCACCATTCTCTATTGCCTCACTAAAAGTATCTAAAACCTTAACGTCAATCTCTTTCACACTTCTAACCCTAGTACCACTTTGTTTTACATTTTCATTAAATTCTTTATCAACCAATAGAACTAATTTACCTTTAGGGACAGAATTAGCTACTTTTGGGTGGTCGGTAATCATAACATCCACATAATCCCAAACCTTACTGTGTTCAGTAACAAATTTTATATTAGAACATATGGATTTAGTTTTAGATAAGAAGAAAAGTGTTGATGGTATAGCTAAACCACCTTCTCTTGAGATTATATAAAATTCATGTTGTGGGTTTTCTAAAATTAATTGGTTTATTGTTTCTACAGCAGATTTTACCGTTTCATCCGCATAACCAAATATTTCGACAGTACATTTTTCATATAAAAATTCATTGATGGTTGTTTGTTTTACTGTTTCCGATAATTCTGTATTTTGTTCTGACTCTAAAAATTCATCTTCACTGAAGTTTGGGTTAAATTCCATTTCACCTTGGGTCACTTCTTCTTTGGGGAAGGTTATCCATTTTTCAAAGTCATAATCTTTAATCTCTATCTGTTCCTCACCTTCCTCAGCAGGGAAGTATTTTTTATGTGTCTCTTCTATTTGATTAAATAAATCCCTTAAAACACCATCTATAGATACACCTACTTTCATCTTATCCTATATTTTCAAAAACCTCTTCAATTATTTTTATTATTGGGTTTCTCACCACATCTTCTGGATTTCTTAATTCTACACAACCAAAACCCTCTATTTCATTGAACTTATCTAACACTATTTCTAAAGAACTATCTTTTTTATTTCTAATATCTTTTTGTTTAACGTCACCCAATATAATCATTTTAGAATTGTCACCTATACGTGTCATTAACGTTCTCATGTTGTCAATAGAAATGTTTTGTGCTTCATCTACAATAATAATAGTATTATCAATACTTCTACCTCTAACAAAGGCTAATGGTTGAATGTTAATCAAACCTAATTCTCTTAACTTACTAGTTAAAGACTCACCAATAATCTTTTCAAAATTATCAACAAAAGAACCCATGTATGGGTCAAATTTTTCTTGAATGTCTCCAGGTAGATGACCTAATTCCTCACCTTTTAGTTGTGTAACTGATTTAACTAATAGTATTTTTTTAAACTTAGGTTTTGATTTAATTAACTTAAGAGCTTCTGCACAAGCTAGAAAAGTTTTACCAGTTCCAGGTAAACCTGAAACGATGGTAATCTCATTGTTCCTTATAGAATCCCTAACCTTACCTTGATTTTCATTTTTACACTTGTAGTTAACTGACATTGAGGTTAGGAACTTATCCTCCTCAACATTTTTACTATAAACAAATTCTTGTATTTCTAAATAGTCCTCTTCACTTAGATTTTTATTCCTTCTTCTTGCCATAAAATTTTATTAATAAATTTAATTTAATAATAAAAATATAATAACATTATTTAGAATGTACACTATTAGTTGTTATTAAAAGAAACAATTCTTTCTGTAGCACCACGGACATTATCATAGTTTTGTTCGAACCATTCTATTGTTTCTTTAAGACCGTCATATAGAGGTGTGAATTTAAATTTAGGTAAATAATTTTTTATTTTATGATTATCACTAGGTTTCCTAAATTGTCCATCAGGTTTATCTGTATCCCATTTAACCTCTCCCTTAAAATTCATTAATTCTATAATCATCCCAACGACTTCTTTTATTGATATCTCTTCAGAGGTTGATAGGATTATGGGTTCATCTTCATTGTAATTTTCTAAAACCCATTCAGTTAGTTTTGCCACATCTTTATTATAAATAAATTCTCTAAGTGGGGTACCACTACCCCATATAGTTAAAGGTGTGTTAGTTTCCCTAGCTACGTAACATTTATGTATTAAAGAAGGTACTACATGTCCATTTTCAATATCAAAATTATCATTAATGCCGTATATGTTAGTTGGTATGACGGATTTATAATTTAATCCGTATTGTTCTCTATAGGCTCTAATTTGTACATCAGCCATACGTTTAGCATAAGCATAAGCATCGTTGCTAAAGTGTGGTGGACCTAAGTGTATCTTTTTTTCTGTTAATGGGTATTCTACATCGTTTGGGAACACGCATGTTGATAAGAAACAAACTAAATTTTTTATACCATAAACTCTAGCAGATTCTATAACGTTAGTATTCATCATTATGTTATCATGGAAAAATTCCCCTTTATATCTCATATTACCACCTACACCACCTACTTTAGCGGCACAATGTATAATACTATCAATATTTTTTAGTGTTTTAAAAACTTTATCTACTTCTTCTCTTATTCTTAAATCAGCCTCACAGGAGTATATTGGTAGATAGTCATTATCTTTCACCCCCCTATTCAACGATGTAAACATAGAACCAACTAAACCATTACCACCTGTAACTAAAACCCTTTTCATAATGTTCTAGGTTTAAGGATAGTATTCATGACCTCATTTGGTATTCCCATTGTAACTTCAGATTCCTTATAGTAATCCAACCAATAACTAACCATTTCATCTAACATTGACTCAAAAGTGTATTTTGGTTTCCAATTTAAGTTAGTTCTTATCTTTTGTGAATCACCTTTTAAATCACGTAATTCTTCAGGTCTAAAATGAATTTCGTCTATCACAATATAGTCCCTAAAATTTAAATTTAATTTTTTAAAAGTATACTCACATAAATCTTTAACTGAATGTGAAATACCTGTAGAACAAACATAATCATCAGGTTTATCCGATTGTAACATTAACCACATAGCTTCAACATAATCTTTAGCGTGACCCCAATCTCTAGTCGCATCGATATTACCTAAATGTAGTTCTTTTTGTAAACCTAGTTTTATCTTAACAGCTGCTTTAACCACTTTATTGGTAACGAAGTTAGTACCTCTTCTTGGGGATTCGTGGTTAAATAAAATACCATTCCATATTTTCATACCATAAGAATTTCTATAATTCCTACATATATTATAAGAAAAAACTTTAGCACAACCATAAGGACTAACTGGGTTCATTGGTGTCGATTCTCTTTGATAACCATCATCATCTATATTATTACCGAACATCTCGGATGACGAAGCTTGATAAATTTTAGAGTGGGGTGATACCATTCTTACAGCTTCTAATAAATTTAATGTACCTATACCAGTTACATTTGCTGTATAAACTGGTTGGTCAAAACTTATTCTTACATGTGATTGAGCAGCTAAATTATATATCTCATCTGGTTTAACAGATTGTACTACGTTAACTAATGAGGACATGTCTGTTAAATCAGCGTAAATTAAATTAATTTTTTTATCTTTTAAAAGATGTTCTATTCTAGATGATTGTGTTTCTGAAACAGAATTACGTTTAACAGTACCATAAACATCATAACCTTTTTTTAGTAAAAATTCAGCAAGATAAGAACCATCTTGCCCATTTATTCCTGTTATTAAAGCTTTTTTATTCATCATTTTATTGCTTCTATATTTAAACTCATTAATTCACCATTTTCTTTATCCATATGTGGGATATAAGCCTGTGAGAAATCGTCTATATTAGAATGTTCAGTATCTCTCCAATTATACCTATAAACATCTTTAAAACCAATAGACTTTAAATCATTACTTAAACTTTTAAAATCCCAAGTATAATAATGAAAATTTTCTTTATAAGTTTGACCCCCATATAGAAAACCTATTAATTTTTTTAAATCTTTTGTTTTGTTATAATACTTAACAACTTTTTCAAAATCTGGTACAGATATTCTTAACCTACCACCATCTTCTAGAACATCGAACCACCTAGATAAAACTTTAGTATAGTCATATCTACCTAAGTGTTCTAAAACATGACAACTATATATTAATTCTATACTATTATTTTTTATATTTGTCAGTTTACCAACATCTTCGACTAAATCAACACCATCCATAGGTCTAATGTCAACATTAGTAAAATTTGGTATTATTTTATCTCCACAACCTAAATGTAATTTCATTTTAAATCATTTTTTCATTTGTTATAGCTCTTTTAATGGAAGGCCATAAATTATATTTATTTAATATTAAATCTCTAGCTTCTCTAATTAACTCAATATTATCTTCCCTTAAACTACTTTTAGATATTTCTATAATTTCTTGTTCAACACCTTTTTTATTTATATCAATCTCTATGTATGAACCTTTTGGTAGGAACTTATCTATTTTATTACAACCCCAATATATCGGCATTGTCCAACATAATAAAGGGTCTACTATTTTTTCAGAAAAATAATAATCTGTACTCCCATTTTCTATCGCTAAATTATATCTATAATCTAACAAACCCATTTCTTTTTTTCTATACGGTAAAACGTTTTTGTAAGGTTTTATATTCTCCCTACCTTTAGTTATTTTACCATAAACATCTATGTCATAGGGGTTTTTTGATATGATATTTTCTAATATTATGTTCCTTTTTTTATGTCCTTCTGCCATTCTCTTACCAGATTCAATAACAGATAAATTTTTAAACTTATCCATTGGTTCCATAATAACTAATTCATCGAATGGTATACCAACCCACCATGTTTGGGGCATCCATGAATTTTTTTTCTCATGGTGGAAAAATCTATAACAAGAATTATTTAACCATTTTGGGTTTATACCTTGTATATAGTGTGGTTCTCTACCGAAATAAATTACTTTACTGTAATCCACCTCTTCATTTGTACCATCTTGTACAATAATAAAGTCAGCATCTTCTTTTTTTTCTACTGATTTAATATCACCCCAATCACCACTATTGTTTGGTGTTTGATGGATGAACATATTTTTAACGTTTGTTTCACCCCACGCGTTTGGGAAGTATATTTTTTTCATATCATGTCGTATTTAAAGACCTCAAAATCTTTATAAAAATATTCATTTATTTTATCTAACTGATTTCTATTAAAAATATTAAAATCTTTTTCATTATAACAATTAGTTTTATTTAATTTAGGTAGTTTTTGATTTATACCTAGTTTATTTTGTATTTTTAGCCAATCTGTATCAATGTTTTCTAATTTAAAAAAATCGTCTATTAATAAATTACCGTCACCATAAACACAATAATGTGGGTGTGTCATTTTTAATCCATGTCTTTTTATGTATGATAAACTTTTTACATTACCCCTATAATTTATAGTATCATCGGTGATTATTCTTAATATCTTATCTATTGTTGGTTTATTACCACCTTTAATCATCATACCACGTAGTGATAATATTCTCGAATATGGGTTTCTAACTATGGTAAATTTATAATAATCTAACCATTCTTTCTTTTTACTCAGATGAATTAGTCTATCATTTTGTGGGATAATAATTTGTGGTTTATATTTTAAAACTTTTTTTACACTGGTACCACCACATTTATTAATATGTATAAAAACTTTTTTCATGTATAAGGACAAGATTCAAATAATTTATCAAAATCAAAATTAACTATATTAGATTTATCTTTATTAGAATCTATAATTTTTAAAATATTATCTAGGTTGATGTCTTTATTAATAAAATCTATCCCATCATACGGCTTTATACCAACAGAACTAAAGTAATCTCTAAACTTAATATTATTACCCATAGCTTCACTATTACCAAATAATTTATTTGAGAATTTAACCCATAAACTTGGGATATCATAAGCCTGTGATACAATAACACCGTGTAGTGAACTAGATATTGTTTTTTCACAACTTAAAATCTCATCAATAGTTTTTTCAATATCATTAGTTATTAAATCTATAACTTTTATGTTTGAGTTGTTCCCAACTTTATTTTTGACGTATTCGTAATCTACGTAATGAGGTATAATACCTAATTTATGTTTTTTATCAATTTTAGGGTTATATATTTTCTT
>Ga0315315_10005731_pt1 | contig 11473 bp, 12 predicted proteins | sample M140m3416metaG_FD_203699 | JGI IMG/M metagenome (GOLD analysis project Ga0315315, IMG submission 203699) | Ammonia-oxidizing marine archaeal communities from Monterey Bay, California, United States - M1 40m 3416 | ecosystem: Environmental > Aquatic > Marine > Intertidal zone | place: USA... | reverse complement strand
AAAGCTGCTGGTTTCTGCATTTTAAATAATATTGCAATTGGAGCTCAATATTTATTAAACAAATATAAATATAAAAAAGTTGCTATTATAGATTTTGATGTTCACCATGGCAATGGAACACAAGATATATTTTATGAAAATGAAAACGTTTTATTTATATCTACTCACCAATATCCTTACTATCCAGGAAGTGGTTCAGAACAAGAAAAAGGTAAATTTAATAATATCTACAATATACCTTTACCTGCTGGGACAAATTCAGAGCAATACTTTGATGCTTTTAAACATGGATTAAAAAAATTAGAGAAGTTTAAACCTGAATTTATATTGATAAGTGCTGGTTTTGATGCCCATGAGGATGACCCGCTTGCTCAATTTAATCTTAAAACAGAAGATTACTACACTATTACTAAAAGAATATTAGAAGCTTCAAAAAAATTTTGTAATGGTAAAGTTGTTTCAATATTAGAAGGTGGTTATGACTTAAAAGCGCTACGAGATAGTACTGAGAGACATGTTGATGCTCTACTAGAATTTGATTGAATATTCTTAATAAAACTCTAAATAAAAACCTTCATGAAATTATATAAAATTAAAAGATCTAGTATTGATAAAAAAGGTAGAGGTCTTTACGCAACATGCGATATTAAAGAGGGAACTAAAATTATTGATTATATTGGGAAACTAATAACAAAAAAACAAACAGAAGAATCTGAAAAATACGATAATGGTAAACCTATATATTTATTCACTATTAATAAAAGATATGATCTTGATGGAGATTTTTCATGGAATACCGCAGGTTTGATAAATCATTCATGCAATAATAATTGTGATTATGATGGAAAAGGACTTAAAATTTGGGTTAAAGCGATCAAAGATATTAAAAAAGGTGAGGAATTTACCTGTGATTATGGATTTGGTTTTGATGAAAATTATAAACAATTTCCTTGCAAATGCCGAGCAAAAAATTGCTGTGGCTGGATCGTTCGAGCTGAAAGTCGATGGCGTATTAATAAAAAGTTTTCAATGGCTAATAAAAAAAAACTAATAAATAATTCTAGATAAAAACAAACCTTCTGGAGGTGCTGGAGGAGCACACAGAACTCTTTTTTTTGATTTCATTACATTTTCAAATTTCTTTAACGACCATTTTTTTTCTCCAAGATACTTCAAACAACCAACCATAGATCTCACCTGTTGTTGTAAAAACGATTGTGACTTAAATTCCATCTCTATTTTATTTTTTGATGATTTAATTTTAATTGATTTAATAGTTTTAATTGGGCTTTTAGCGTGACAACTTGAGGATCTAAAAGTTGAATAATCGTTAGTTCCAACTAATTTCTTTGCGCCTTTCTTAATTAAATCCAAATCCAAAGGTTTTCTTACATGCCAACCTCTTTGCTTTTCAATTACAGGGGCACTTATTTGATTAAAAATTATATATTTATAAATTCGTTGTTTTGCAGAAAATCTTGAGTGAAATTGATTTCTTCTTTTTCTAATTTTAGTAACTGCAATACCTTTATCATTTAAAAAATGATTAATTGATTTTAAAAATTTTGTTAAATCTATAATCTCATTCTTACAATCAAAATGGGCTGATTGCTCAATTGCATGAACGCCCGTATCTGTTCTGCCTGAACCATTTAAAATTATTTTTTCTTTTAATAGTTTTGAGAGTTTTTCTTGTATTAATCCTTGAATAGTTAAGCCTTTTTTTTGAATTTGCCAGCCCCTAAAATTTGTACCAACATACTCTACTAGCAACTGATATCTAGCCATTTAAATTCTTATTCCTTTTCTTATTTGAGAACCAAGCATAAATTCTCCAATATTTTGTGGCTTTTTTCCCTCCCTTTGAATCTTTTTAATTTTAATTGATTGTCTATCTCCACAGGCAACTTCTAAATAATCTGAAACAACCTCTCCTGGATTTCCAATACCATTACCAATTTCTGCCTCTAAAATTTTATATCTCTCCCCTTTGTAAATAAAAAAAGCACCTGGCACAGGATATAATCCATTTATTTTTCCATTTATATCTTTAGCATTATTACTCCAATTTATTTCACCTTCTGCTTTTTGAATTTTAGATGCATATGTTGCTTTTGAATGATCCTGCTCAATAAAATTTGCTTTATCATCTAATATGTCATCAATATTATCTAATATTTTTTCAGCTGCTATTAAAGATAGTTTATCAGCAACATCACTAGCATTTAAATTATTTTTCAAATCTATTTTATAAATATTACATACTGGGCCTGTATCTAATTGTTCGGCTATTCTCATAACACTTATGCCTGTTTCTTTATCAAGATTCATTATCGATCTTTGTATAGGTGCTGCTCCTCTCCATTTTGGAAGTAAAGATGCATGAATATTTATGAACCCTTTTTTTGTTAAATCCAAAAATTTTTTTGGAATTATCTGTCCGTAAGCTACAACTATAACAAGATCAGCATCTATTTTTTTAAAGTATTCAAATTCTTCATCATTATCTTTTAAATTTTCAGGCGTTCTAAATTCTAAGTTTAAAGTTTCAGCAATAGCTTGAACGGGAGATTTATTTATTTTTTTTCCCCTTTTAGATTTTTGAGGTGGTTGAGTATAAACGACTGAAATAGGATACCCATTTTGATATAAAGATTTTAAAATTGGTACCGCAAACATTGGGGTGCCCATAAAAACAATTTTTTTAGCCATCAACTAAAGTATGGCTGTACTTGATTTTAATTTGGATAATTTTTTTATAATCATAGATTTCTTTAATTTTGATAAATAATCGATAAAAAGAATACCTTCTAAATGATCCATTTCATGTTGAATACATGTTGCGAGTAAACCATCAGCATGTAGAATTTGTTTCTCACCATTATAGTCAAGATATTCTACATCACATTGACTTGGTCTATCTATTTCAGCAAACTGATTTGGAACAGACAAACAGCCTTCTTCGTAAGTTGCTTTTTCAAGATCCTTATTTTTAACAACAGGATTAACAAAATATCTTGGTTCTTTTTTGTCTGGATCTTTACTTAAGTCCATCACTATTATTCTCTTAGGAATGCCAATTTGAATTGCAGCGAGGCCTATTCCATTAGCTGAATACATAGAATCTAACATGTCATCCATTAATTTTTGCACTTCATTTGTAACTCTTTCAACAGGCTTTGAAATTTGTCTAAGAATTTTATTTGGTTCTATTAATATAGGTTTAACTGCCATGATAAGTTTTATTTTAATTTATTTTTTAAACTTTTAAAGGCAGAACTTTTAATAAAATATTATTTCTAATATAATCAATATTTAGCTGATTTAGAGCGCTAATTATGAAATATAATGTATCTTCATCTAAAGCCTCAAGCTCATCTTGTCCAATTACCTCTATTATTCTAAGAAGTACTGAGCCAATTTCATCATTATTAATCATAACTTGAATATCCGTTGGCATTTCTGAGTCATCAACCTCATAAAGATTCTGGTATTTTTTTGAAATTTCAATACCATCAGATTTAATAGACTCAATTAAAATTATATCTTTTTTAAATAAATTATATTTTTTGTCTTTTTTAATTTTCTTTAAAAAATTATTTAAATCTTTCTCAATTTTGGAATTTGCAAAATCTCCGTTAAAATAATTTATTAGTCTAGATTGATGTAAAATATCTTTATTAAATTTGATATTACCTAATTCCTCATTCTCTTGCCCTAAATAATTTGAATAAAATTTTGTAAAATTAGAAGGCACGTCATTTGGATCAATTCCTTTTAAAAATTTCTTAAGTTCGTCATCAAATGCATTCGCATATCCATCTTTAATGAATAAATCTTTTAAAAGTTTAATTAACTCAAATTTTTTATTTATATCGGACTCAAGTAGAAATTTTTGATAAACTAATGCTCTAGCCTCTATATTTGTTAATGACTTATAAGACTCAGATGTATTTAGAAGTTGATTTATATTAAATTGAAATCTTTTATATAATGAAAATAAATCTTTTTCAGAGTAGTTTTTATCATGTGTAGCTTTTTCTATTAATGATATTTTATCTTCCTCTAAAATATCTATCTCTTCTATGTTGTATAATAAATTTGATGCAGATAAATACTTCCAAATTTGAGTATTAGTATTTTTCTTAGGTTCAAACGAAAAATCTGGGTTTGTTCTATGAGCAAGGTGAAAATCTAAAACTGATGACTCTGAAATTGTTAATTCAGGTTTTTTTGTGTATCCCAATAAATAATTTATTTTTTTTTCAAAATATTTATCGTTAAATCCAAGCTCTTTCTTAAGATCTAAAATTAATTGTGCTTCTTCAGTTCTCCCAGCATTTATCAAACAGTAAAGATTAAATTTCGAAAGATACTCATCGTTAATAACTTTTGAGTTTTCTAAAAATAATTTACAAGCTTTTTCGACATTACCCTCTGACAAATACTGATCAACTAAATATCTACTAAGTTCAGGGTGTAAGTTTAATGTTTGATTTTTAATTAAATATTCCTCAATTAGTTCTCTATCATCATGTTTGATAAGCCAATTAGATTTAATTTTTAAAAACTCATCTTCTGTGATGTTAATTTTAGGATAATAAGAATTAGTTAACAGAACTATATTCATCAACTCTGAGGCATCCTTTGAAAGTTTTAATTTTGTTAAATTTGAAAAAAGATATTTGAGTTGATCGCCATTTGAGTTAGTCCACAAATCAATTTTAAGATCATAATCCTCGGGATCATAAAGACCTATTATTTTTACTTCCTGTGAGTTTAAAGATGAGCTTACTTGAACACTATCACTTTTTTTTTTAGATTGTAGATCATAAATACTTGATTGAGAAACTTGTTTATCATTATCATCCAAAATATTTTGATTATTACTAGATTGAGTTTCTTCAATTTTATTTTGATCAATATTCCATATATCTATTGGTTCATCCTCTGCTTTCACATTATAAGCAATAAAAAAAATAATTAAAAGAATTGATAAATATTTATTATTTAACAATTTTAAAATTTTCATTAGAAATAATTTTTTCTATTTGTTTTTTTGGTGCTGGAAAATCTACTTTGCTTAAAAGAAAAATTGCTCCAAGAATTAATACAATTACTAAGCTTAACTTTAAAATCAAACTAGTTACACGTTTGCTTGAACTTGTATTTCTTGTAAATTGCATATAACTTTGGTTAAAATCAAATTAAGACATAATTGTGTTTTTTCAATACAGAAATTTATGAATTCAAAAGAAAATTTAGTTTTTTTAGGTATGATGGGATCTGGCAAGTCTTCAATTGGCTCATTACTATCAAAAAAACTAAATATTGATTTTATTGATGTAGATAGTGAAATTGAAAGAAACACCGGTATGAAAATTTCAAAAATATTTGAAAATAATGGAGAAAAATATTTTAGGGAAATTGAAGAAACTACAACACTCAAATTTCTAAAAAAAAATAATACAGTGATTTCACTTGGTGGTGGAGCTTTTTTAAATAATAAAATTAAAAAAGAAGTATTGGATAATCATATTTCGTTTTGGCTGTATTGGGATGATAAAACTTTAATTGAAAGAATTAAAGACAGTAAAAAAAGACCTATTGCACATAAATCTTCCAGAAGTGAAATTATTGAGCTTATTAAAAAACGATCTATTATTTATTCAAAAGCTATGTATAAAATTAATTGTGAAAATCTCACAAAAAATGAAATTGTTAAAAATATAATTGAAATTTATGAGACCCATTAATTTAAAGGTAAATACTAGATATGAAAATTATCGAATTATAATTGGTTCTAACATAATTAGAAATTTAGACTCATATTTAAAAAAAAATTCAATCATTTTTAATCAATGTCTTTTGGTAATTGATAAAAATATACCAAATAGAATGATTTTGAAGATAACAAAATCTTTAAAGAAAAAGAAAGCATTCAAATTTATATTTACAGCTAATGAAAAAAATAAAAATATAAAATATGTTAATAAGATTTTACAAATTTTACTTGATAAAAATTTTTCAAGACAAGATTGTATTATTACTATTGGTGGAGGCATTACGGGTGATGTTGGTGGATTTGCAGCAAGTTTGTATAAAAGAGGCCTTAGCTATATTAATATTCCAACAACTTTATTATCTCAAGTTGACTCATCCATAGGAGGTAAGACAGGTGTAAATACAAAAGAAGGCAAGAACTTAATAGGAAGTTTTTATCAACCCAAAATAGTTATTAGTGATACTGAATTTTTAAAATCATTAAATAAAAGAGAAATTATTTGTGGTTATGGTGAAGTTTTTAAACATTCTTTAATTTTAAATAAAAATTTTTACAACTTTTTAAATAAAAATTCTTCCCAAATTTTAAATTTGAAAAATCCATATATTCAAAAAGCTATCTTTGAAAGTTGTAAAATCAAAAAAAAAATTGTTGAAAAAGATGAAAAAGAAAAGGACATAAGAAAAATATTAAATTTTGGACATACCTTTGCACACGCTTTTGAAGCTAGTCTTGGATATTCAAAAAAATTGAATCATGGTGAGGCAGTAATATTAGGAATAGTTACAGCTCTTAAATTTAGCTTAAATATAAAATTAATAAAATTTAAAGATTATAAAACAATAATTAATCATATACTTAAGATTAAACTTCCATCAAATATAAAAAATTACTTTTCATATAAAGATTTGAATAAAATTTTAACTTTTATGATCAAAGATAAAAAAAATGTTTCAAAAAAAATAAATTTGATATTACTCAAAAGAATTGGCTCAACTGTCATTAACAATGAATATGATAATTTAAAAATTAAAAAATTTTTAAAAAAAGAACTAATTAATTAAAATCTGTAAAGAATGAATATATTCTTTAATTTCATCATTTAAAACTTTATAAATTTTTTTATTACTTTCAATTTTAGTAAAATTTTTTAACTCATCTGATCTAATTGTAAGTTTTAAATGAAATTTACCCTTCTGGTGACCTGAATGATTCTTATGTAAAAATGATTTATCTTCAATATTAATTTTTTCAATTGTAATTTCACTAGTTAATTTTTTTTTTACAATTGCAATTAGATTATTTATATTCATAAATATTATTTATTATATCATGAAAAATATTTGCGACTGGAATAATTGTAAAGAAATTGGTGAATATAAAGCACCTGTTGAAAAGGATAACAGCAAAAAATATCGTATGTTATGCCTGGAACATGTTAAAGAATTTAATAAAAATTGGAATTATTTTTCTGGTATGAATGATGAGCAAGTTATTGATTTTTTAAAATCAGATATGATTTGGCATAAACCAACCCAAAGCTTCAGTTCTTCTGATAATTTTTTTAAAGTGTTGTGGAATAACACCCTAAGAGACGAGCTTGATAAAGAAAAATTCAAAGGTGAATATGATCATATGCGTCAATTTAAATTTGACCACAAAGATATCAAAGCATTTAGTATTTTAGGAGTTTCTGTGGGTTTAAAGTGGCACAAAATTCAAGATAAATTCAAAATCCTTGTCAAAAAATTTCATCCCGATATAAATGCTGGTAATAAAAAATACGAGGAAAAACTTAAACAAATTACTTTAGCTTATACTCAGTTAAAAAATACTTATAGAGAAAAAATTGATACCTAATCTTGATTCACAACCAGATATAAAAATTTCAGTAAAACAAACTTTTGGTATCGACTCTGATATCGAAATTGATGCTTTTTCAAAAAAAAGTGAACATGTGCCAGAAATTGATAAAACTTATAAATTTGATAGGGATACAACACTTGCAATAATTTCGGGCTTTGCATTCAACAAAAGAGTTTTGGTTCAAGGTTATCATGGGACAGGAAAATCTACTCATATTGAACAAGTGGCAGCAAGATTAAATTGGCCATGCATAAGAGTAAATTTAGATAGCCATGTAAGCCGTATTGATCTAATCGGAAAAGATGCAATTGTTTTAAAAGAGGGAAAACAAGTAACTCAATTTAACGAAGGAATTTTACCTTGGTCTATCCAAAATCCTGTGGCTTTAGTATTTGATGAGTATGATGCTGGAAGACCAGATGTAATGTTTGTTATTCAAAGAGTTTTAGAGGCTGAGGGCAGTTTCACATTATTAGATAAAAATAAGGTAATTAAACAAAATAAGTATTTTAGATTATTCGCAACATCAAATACAATTGGATTGGGTGATACAACAGGACTTTATCACGGAACTCAGCAGATTAACCAAGGTCAGATGGATAGATGGAATATAGTTACTACTCTTAATTACTTAAGTCTTGAAAAGGAAATGGAAATTATTTTAGCAAAGAATAAAAATCTTAATAATCCTAAAGGGAAAGAAAAAGTTGCTAATATGATTAAGGTGGCTTCACTCACAAGAAAAGGATTTATAGCTGGAGATATATCAACTGTAATGAGTCCGAGGACTGTGATGCATTGGGCTGATAATGCAGAAATATTTAAAGACACAGGTTATGCTTTTAGAGTTACTTTTTTGAATAAGTGTGATGATATAGAAAAAAATACAATTGCTGAATATTATCAAAGATGTTTTGGTGAAGATCTGCCTGAGTCCTTAATTAATATTAAAATTTGATGAACAACAAAGAGACAAGTCTTAAAGAAAAATTAAGACAAGCTTTATCATCTACAATCAGGGTAATTTCTGATGATTTAAAAATAAAAAAAAATGATAAAGATAATAAAACTTCAAATAAATTTGAATTTTTTGAATTAGACAATTTGAAAAATGAAATTGATTTTATCAAAGCAAGAGCAGAAGCTGATTCATCTGCACTAAAGATGAAATTTTCTAGTGATGAAATTTATAAAAAAAACACTCCAAATAACTCAAGTTGCAAATCATTATATGCAATAGCAGAAAAGATTAGATACGAGACTCTTGGAAGCAACATGCTTAGAGGTATAGAAAAAAATCTCAAAGATAATTACAGCCAAATGATTAAATCAAAAAGGAAAAATCAATTAAAAACTAAGGAAGATGTCCCGGTGACTGAAGCATTTGAACTATATATGCTTAAAAATTTTTATGATATTAAACTAAATTTGCTTTCTTCAAAAATATTAAATTTGTGGGAGAAAGAATTTGATCAATCAATAAATAAACATATTAACTTTTTGAAAGATAATCTTGAAAATCAGAACATATATGGCTCCAGATTCTCAAAAATATTACAAGATATGGACATATTCCAAACTGATGAAAACGAGGAAAATATAGAAAATGATCAAAATAAGGGACAAGACAATCCGTCTAATGATGATCTAGAAAGCGACTCGGAAGATAAAAAAGATGAAAATAAAGACCAAGAATTAGAGGCAAGTCTAGACTCTGATTATGATATTGATGAGTATAAATTAGATGAGCAATTAGTAGATGCAGATTCAGATCAACAAAATTCAGAACAAGTAATTCAAAAAAAGAATATTAATGATCTAAATCTTGAATACAAAACTTATACAACAAAATTTGACGAAATTGTAAAAGCAGAAAATTTAGAAAATGCAGATGAGGCAAATAAACTTAGAAAAACTCTAGACCAACAATTAATTGGTTTTCAAGATGTTGTTACTAAACTTGCAAATAAGTTACAAAGGCAATTATTAGCAAAACAAAATAGAGCATGGGAATTCGATCTTCAAGAAGGATTGTTAGATAGTTCAAAACTTCCAAGAATAATTATGGATCCATATAATTCTTTATCTTTTAAAAAAGAAAAAGATTTAGACTTTAAAGATACAGTTGTGACTCTATTAATTGATAATTCAGGATCTATGAGAGGACGACCTATTACAATTGCAGCTTTATGTGCTGATATTTTATCAAGAACTTTAGAAAGATGTTCAGTCAAAGTTGAAATTTTAGGTTTTACAACAAAAAATTGGAAAGGTGGTCAAAGCAGAGAGTTTTGGAACAAAAAAGAAAAACCCAAAAGCCCTGGCAGACTAAATGATTTGAGACATATTATATATAAGAGTGCAGACACTCATTGGAGACAAGCTAAAAAAAATCTTGGACTAATGTTAAAAGAGGGTTTGCTTAAAGAAAACATAGATGGGGAAGCTATAAATTGGGCTTTTTCAAGACTTAAAAAAAGAAAAGAGGAAAGAAAAATATTAATGGTAATCTCCGATGGAGCTCCAGTTGATGACTCAACTTTATCAGTAAATTCTGGAGACTTTCTAGAAAAACATCTTAAAAAGATGGTTAAATTTATAGAAGAAAAAACTGAAGTTGAAGTTTTAGCTATTGGAATAGGTCATGATGTTTCAAGATATTATAATCGTGCAATTAAAATTACTGATGTTAATGAATTAGGCGATGTAATGATATCCCAATTAAGTTCACTTTTTGAAACTAAGAAAAGACTTCACTAAATACTAAGTAAATCTTTATTTTTCCATCTAATAATAACTTCAGCACCACTTCTAGTTTTTGAATTTCTACACTGTACAAAAGCAAAATTTTTTTCTAATAAATTTTTGCCAATAAATAATCCTAGTCCTAGGCCTACTTTTGGTTTTTCAATAGTATTATTAGATCTTAAATATGGCTCTCCTATCTTAGATAAAATATCTCGCGGATAGCCGTTCCCATCATCCTCAATTACTATTTCAGTAAATTCACTATCACTTTTTAGATTGATATAAATAGTATCATTTGAGAATTTATTTGCGTTACCAATAAAGTTTCTTAATCCATAAACAATTTCTATAGATTTTGTTATTTTTTTATTATTTGAATATTGATCAAAATTAAAAATAAAGTTTTTTTTACTTATCTCTTTGAATGAAGAAATAATTTCACTTAAATATTCTTTCATTGAAATATCTTTGTCAATAAAGTCATCTTCCTCTACAGGATTGAGAGTTAAACGTTTTAAAATTTCATTACACCTTTCAACTTGGCTATGTAATAATTCAATATCTTTTTTTACATCTTTTCGATCTTCAAATTGTTTCTTAAGATCTTGGGTAATTATTTTAATTGTTGACAGAGGTGTTCCAAGCGAGTGCGCTGCTGCCGCTGCTTGACCTCCTAAGGATAAAAGTTCATGCTCTGCTGCCATTACTTGCTCCATTTTTGCTAATGCTTCTTTTCTTTGTAAGGATTGTGTTCCAAATGACATAGCGAAATAATTCAAAAAAAATAAAGCAATTATTAAAGAAACTGGAATAGAATAATGATAGTATGGATCTATATGAAAATGATCACTTATAGGACCAGGCAAATCTTCTGCAAAAAATGTTAAAAAAATAATCAAGAGTGTAGTTAAAAATACAAGTGAATAATTAGTTTTAAAACTTAAGTGTGATGATGAAAAAGTACTAGGAATTAGTAAGAAAATTGCAAAAGGATTATTAACACCACCTGTTAAATAAAGTAAGATACCTAGTTGCATTATATCTATAACTAAAAATATAAATGCTAATCTATCT
>Ga0315315_10005730_pt1 | contig 11473 bp, 6 predicted proteins | sample M140m3416metaG_FD_203699 | JGI IMG/M metagenome (GOLD analysis project Ga0315315, IMG submission 203699) | Ammonia-oxidizing marine archaeal communities from Monterey Bay, California, United States - M1 40m 3416 | ecosystem: Environmental > Aquatic > Marine > Intertidal zone | place: USA... | reverse complement strand
CGTTTGTTACCAGACATCAATGCCACCTTTGCAAGGGAGCAATATGGCATTTTCCGCGACAGGTTCTTTACGACTTTCCTTGGTGCACCCTGCGTGCTTGAATACCCGTCAGGCATGTCAGGATCTGGCGATATTGACAGTGGACCGCTCATTTTTGGCCGCAGTCTGTCGGCCACGGTGCTGATGATGGGCGTTGCCCAAACCTATGGTGACATGGACTTCGCAAATGCCATTGGACAAGCCGGTGAAACAGTCGGACTGCCGTGGACATCAGCGGAGCAGAAACACTACGTGGCCGGCTTACTTCCCATTGGCAACACCATGGTTGCCTATGCCCACGTAGCGCGTCCCTGGTTTTCAAGCAATCAACATCATCCCGAAATGGAATATCCCGTTGCTGCAAGTTGGCGTCTAGCAATCCACTTTCTATCCCTACTGGTCCTTCTGCCACTCGTCTTACCGCTGTCACGCCGATATTTGCGAAAATCGGCTGACCAGATTGAGCCAACAGACAATTAATCAGGCTCCAAAACTATACATTTCACTTGGCAGCAACTTTCAAAAACACGTCTCAGCGCTCAACAAGTTCCTGCTTCAGTAGAAATCGCATCAGCCAAGCCTTGCCGCACGGCAAAGCTGAGTGGATTGAGTATTCGCAAAGGATTAGACTGCCGATATTCCACCGCACGATCAGTTCGTCGGTTCGGGCTTTCCTACACCCTCTTTGAGAAACAGACAATGAAAAGTGCACGCCTGCTGTGCGTTGGCCTTTGTGCTGCATTAATTTCCTGCACCGCAACCAACAGTCGCGGTGACGTCAAATTACCGACCATTCTTGACAGTCACATGGTCCTGCAGCGTGACGTCCCCCTAAACTTTTGGGGCTGGGCAGATGCGGGCGAAAAAGTCACGGTAACCATGGGAAATGACGTAGCAACAACAGAAGCCGCCCAAGACGGTAGCTGGAAAGTTAGCCTGGGTGCGCAGGAAGCAGATGGTAAGCCACGCACCATCACAATTTCAGGTAACAACACGATTGAATTGAAAGATGTACTCATAGGCGAAGTCTGGATCGGGTCGGGGCAATCGAACATGGAGTGGGTACTCTCGAATACACAGGGATCAGCAGAAGCTATCGCAGATGCCGACCATCCTATGATTCGTCTTTTTCATGTGCCGAAAGTACAGGACAAAGAACCAGCAACGGATGTCAAGGCAGACTGGAAAGTTTGCACTCCTGAAAGCGTTCCACGTTTCTCTGCCGTTCTTTACTACTTCGGACTGAAACTACAGCAAGAGTTGAACGTGCCCATTGGGTTGATCAACAGTTCATGGGGAGGTTCCCCGATTGAGCCGTGGACAATCGCGAACGGTACTTCCGGCGGCATGTACAACGGGATGATTGCTCCGATCGTGCAATATCCCTCCCAAGGCGTCATCTGGTATCAAGGCGAAACGAATGTTCTGAGGAAAAATGGGCTCGCCTACGAGGGCAAGATGAAGGATTTGATTGGGGGCTGGAGAAAAGCGTTTCAGAATCCGGATCTCGCATTTTACTATGTGCAAATTGCACCTTGGTCAGGACGTTACGAAGACGGCGAACTGCCCAAATTGTGGGAGGCACAAGTTGCGACTCTGAAAATGCCAGGCACTGGCATGGCAGTCACAACTGATCTGGTTGACAACATCACTGACATCCACCCCCGCAACAAACTTGACGTTGGCAATCGCCTGTCTTTATGGGCGTTGGCAAAGACGTATGAAAAACAAGGAACGACTTATTCCGGCCCGCTCTATAAATCGATGGCTATTGAAGGTGACAAGGCTCGCGTATCGTTCGCGCATACTGCGGAAGGACTACGATCCCGTGATGAAAAACCGTTGAGTGAGTTTCAGATCGCAGGATCCGATGGCAAGTTCGTCGCTGCACAAGCGATCGTCGATGGCAATACAGTTATCGTTTCAGCCAGCGAAGTAAAGAGTCCCAAAACGGTACGTTTTGGCTGGCGCAAGATTGCAAATCCAAATTTGGTCAATTCAGCAGGACTGCCGGCGTCCCCATTCCAGACCGACAACTGGCAGGGCGGTACCGGCGAATAGCCGCCTGAAGTGGATGCGACGAAACTACGCGGGGTCATGCGTCTCGCTGGCACGACGCAAAAAGCGATGTTTTAGCATCGTTTTGCGTTGTCTCATGGTATCTGGCTCGGTTTCAAAATCATTACGGTTGGCGAAAACAGCGGGTTTTCGTTTATGCTGAGTAGTAGATCGATGGGCTAGCAACTTTGCCTGCCCCGGGCAGGCGAATGGCGATTCACACTTGCACGGACATTGCAAAATCCCAGCAGGCTTCAGTTCGGCTGAGAATCATTCGGCGACCACAAGAAAAACCTTCTTGCACTCGGTGTAAGTTCATCCCCTCGGGGTACGGGTGAGAGCAGCGGAATAACAGTGAAAGGCTGTTATGATCAACGAGTTGACAATTTTCGTAATCTTCTGGATAGCTGCGTTCGCGGTTGCTACGGCAGTTCTGCGTAAGAATCCGCGCCTTGGCAAACTCAGCTTTGCCGTCTTGATCCCTTGCCTTTGTCTCACAGCATTTGCAGCATGGCAATTACGAGTTGCAGTACCACCGCCATCACGTGGCTCCGATGGGGGTAACGGCCCAACTGTAGATTCTGGAATAACGGCAGCAGTGTACGAACCGCTTCGGCCGATTGAAGTTATTGGCGACGGCTACACCAAAGCATCGGCATGTATGGAATGCCATGATGCACAGTATGAATCATGGCATGATTCGTATCACCGCACGATGACGCAAATAGCCACTCCTGACTCCGTGATGGGAAACTTCAAGAACCAGGCTGTTACGTTCAACGGGCGGACCTACCAAATGACCGAACAGGGGGATTTGTGCTGGGTTGAACTTCCTGCCAGCGTTGTACAAGCCAATGGGCAAAGTGTTTCACCGAGTGAACGCACTCAACTGCCAATCGTCATGAGCACGGGTTCACATCACATGCAAGTTTACTGGTTCCCGATGGGGCAGGGCCGCATGCTGGGTCAATTCCCGCTGGTCTATCTCAAAGAGGACGATCGCTGGGTGCCACGCAAGAGTTGTTTTCTTGAACCACCCACGGACCAAACAGATATCGAAGTGGGCCGTTGGAATAACACATGCCTGCAGTGCCATACGACGAACCCAAAGCAACTTCTCTCCCGTGACTTTGTATTTGACACCAAGGTTTCGGAGTTCGGAATTTCATGTGAAGCGTGCCACGGGCCCGGCGAAGAACACATCGCGTTCCAAAGGGCGAGGGCCAGCGATTCCAACGCAAGCCCCGCTGGTACAGTTGCCCCAGCGGGCTCCAACAAGGATCCAGCGGGCTCCAACAAGGATTTGGCGGGACTTGACCAGCAGGTCGATCCCATCATCAACCCACGCAACTTGGACCACCGACTCAGCTCACAAGTCTGTGGCAACTGCCATTCCATGGCAACACACTTGGATCCGGCAACCCGGAATCAAGGCCACACGTTCCGACCAGGGAAAGAGCTTTCCGAATCACGACACCTCTATCGCTGTAACCCTGACAGTGAGGCGTTGCTAAAACGTCAGGGACAGGATCCGAACGCATTCTATGATTCCGTATTCTGGGACGACGGAATGATACGGGTCACAGGTCGGGAATTCAGTGGTTTGTCAGAGTCGCCCTGTTACCTGCAGGGCACAATGTCCTGCATTTCATGCCACGCTGTGCACCAGGAGGCGGGTGACCCACGAACACCCGAAGACTGGGCAAACGACCAACTCGCCATCGACATGGATGGCGATCATGGCTGCACTCAATGTCATAACGCTGAGGATTATGGTGAAAGCCATACTCACCATGATTTGGCCAGCAGTGGGTCACGTTGCTACAACTGCCACATGCCTCACACCAGCTATGGCTTGCTGAAGGCAAATCGTAGCCACCAGTTGTTTTCGCCGAATGTTGCCGAGGATGAGGCTGCGGGACGCCCAAACGCGTGCAACCTCTGCCACCTCAACGAGACACTGGACTGGACTGCCAATCAATTGGAGTCCTGGTACGGAATTGAAAAACCAAAGTTAAGCGAAACGGATTCAACACTGGCGACGGGGGTAAACTGGGCGTTACGTGGAGATGCTGGAACTCGCGCGCTCGTCGCGTGGCACATGGGTTGGCAACCAGCCATTGATGCGTCGACGTCTGAATGGATGGCAAGATACCTGGCACACTTACTGGCAGACCCCTATGACGTGGTCCGTTATATCGCAGGCAAGTCATTGAAAGCGATCGAGGGATTTGGTGACCTCAAGTATGACTACGTCGCGGACGTTGCCGACCGCTTGTCGGCACAGGCGAATGCAATCAAACGATGGAAGGAAAGAGCAACAACCCATGCGTCACCTGATGCCAGCGTGTTGATTGACTCCCATGGCAAACTGCTGCTGCAGCAATTCCGCGAACTGGCCTCACAGCGTGACGACAAGCCCATGTTCTTGAATGAATAATGAGGTGAATCAGATGGCGAGCGCCCTTGGTTTGAGACCGCAAACCCTCAGCAGCTGAGATCGCTGTGTCAGACCCTTACTTTTGGTGTCCCGGAAAATCTGCTTTGTAACGCCTCAATAATCGTGGAACATCGTTTTTCATCAGATACACACGCCCGCGAATCTGCATTTTTCCACCTGCTTTCACACCGCCTAGTCGAAAGTCAGAATGCAGGCATCTGGCGACTCCCTGAAACAATTCCTGATAGGGTTCAAATGCCACAGCAAAGATCATTGTGTCGTCGCCGCTGTAGCAGCCTATCAATCCGCTTGTGGGAACAAGGGCACTAAGAGGTCGCGGGTTCACATCTGTCCGTGGCACACCGTTTGGGCACCATACCTGACCTGGCGTGTACCTTGCCCTCATGGCCCACGGTTTGACCTCCGTCATCCGTACCAACTTGCCCTTGAGAAACAAAAAACACTTACCCAGATAATCATTCAGGTCGCGACCTTGACTAGGAAACCCCGTGAAGTCCCCCAGTCGTATGCACGGTTGGGCCCAATGTGCTTCTGATTGCTGGTCCGTCGGATTGTGCACCGAGATCAAGAACTCAATCTCTTCACGACCCGCCTTGATCGTATGCTCAACGATGAGTCCATCGCTCACCTTGTCACGCAGCCTTAACACTGTCTTTTCTTTGTTCAGTGAAATGAACTGTGCCTGGTGCTTAACAACCGTATGCTCAACCCAATCTGCATCTGTTGAATTCGCCCTGCAGTAAGCTTCAAGATAATTGATCCGAACTTGCTTACAGGGAATGTGGTCTCCATGAATGACCAACCAGTGAGGTGCTTCATGACTCAGTGTCAGCGCGGGCTTTGCTGCAGACGCTGGCGAGTCGCAGAACAGCAACCCGGCGAGAAGCGGAAACAGACAGAAATGCCCCAACGGAGTACTCATAAAACAGCCTCAGATTTCTGAAATGCAATACGAAAAGACACAGCGACACGACCTGCAGCTCAGGGCTTTTTGTCATTCGTCATCTTGTGATGATCGTGGACAGCCTTGATGATGTCTGCTTCGGATTCCGGGTGCCAAAGCCCAGGCAATCCGTAGTAAACATTGGAACCTCCCCCCTCATACCCGCCTTCAGCCAACACACGCCGCGAAGGAATATACGCCATCACATCATTGGCATACCCGGCAACCCAAGTCCGCGTCCCATTGAGTTCGTTCTTCAAACGCAGAGCATAATCAACCACAACTTCACCACCGAGGTGAACAAAGTCGATCTCACTACCAAGCTTCCAAACCGCGATCGGGTAGGGGTACGTGCTGGGAATAGCTCCACCATTGAGCATATGTTTTTGTAACATCTTGGCTCTTGAAGCTTCATAACGGTTCGTCGACTTGACGGTCTGACTGAGTTGCTGCTGATCAGGAACCCCCTGTAGCTCCAGTTGAGTTTCGACATACTTTGAGCTGAGTTCAGGTTCAACAAACGCCATCGGAGAAGCCAGCACATCGTTCACCGCTTGCGCCAATTCAGCTCCGTACTTTTGAGCCAACTCAAGCTTGCGTCTTGGCAGGGGATTTTGATCTGCACCACAGCCCGCCCAGAACATCGCAGTACATTCCGGGTACGCTTTTTCAAGGTCAGCTTGAGCATATCCTGGATAGTCTCCATCCCACTGAGCGGAAGCAAGGGTTGTCGCATGACATGCATAACCAAACACGATTGCAAAGAGTTCACCAGACAGCTGACGCACACTTAGAACCGGAACATCATGGTCGACCGGTCCGACCAACGTACCAGTCGCCCTCTTTTCGTCGACCGCATCGTAGGGTTTATTTTCCCGTCGATTCACTGCAAATACAGCTTTACCGCTGCCCCACTGAATGCGACTCGGCCGCCTGCCCTTGATAGCCATCCCAACTGCAGACTCGACCTCATCAACCAGTCGGTCTGCATACGCCACAATTTTCTCTTGCTGAGAAGCATCCGCCAGCAAGAAATGCATCGGCGCAAGATTCAGGCCGACAACTGGGCCCGAATGGGTATGACTGGTGAAGATCGCAATTTGATTACGCTCCATACCAAAGGATTCTTTGAGTCGCTGGCAAACACGTTGCGACAGCGCACGACCGATGCCCACAAGGTCCAAGGAAATCAGAACACCACGATTTCCCTGTCGGTCTTCCAACAACAGCGTCTTGGCCCACAGGTCCATATTTTTTTGCGTTGCGGGTGTAGTACGAGATGCGTAGCCCGCCATCATCAGGGGCTCATTCGGCGTAATTGAACTACGCCCGGTGCCCGCCAACCAGTGATTTTGCGCAGACACCACGCAAACATCCATCAACAACAAGATCACAATCACCCCAAATGACCTTGCCCCGATATCTCGGAAGCTCAACATATAAAAACTCCTCCGTTCTTACCATCAACGACCGAACCACTAGAAAAAACCGCCTTCGGAACTCGTGATTGTAACACCCCACTGACATGGTGTGATTCACACCATGGTTAGCGAATCATGACCAGTCAATTGAGATGAAGCCTCTTTGAACAAGCATGCAAATACTGGAGACGGCCCAAAACAGAAAATCCGAACTGATGAATTCAAGCGAAACGCACGCAACGCTGTGTGTTACCAGCGTCTGCCTGACTGGTGTTGCCTCACGTTAAACAGATGACCATGCTAAGTTGCATATATAAAACCAATCACAAAATTCCTGACGGGGTGCGTACCAATGATGCCACCAAATTGCTGCCTCTGTGACAACGGAATAGAAACGGGACATCAATGCGAACTTGTCTATTTCTCCAAAACGGAGAGTGACCGACAATGGTATGCGATGGCAGCGTCCGATAAGGGCGTCACCGGCCATCCCCCTGATTGCGATTGGTTTTGCGATCTTCACGCGGAAACAGCGAAAAGCCTAAGCAGCGATGACCTCACCACTGCTTTACAACACCTGCGGGAAAATGAATCGTGGCAACTCATTTACATTGATCTCTTTGATCGCGACACACCTCCGAGTGTCCAGTGTAGCGGGCTTGGGTTCGAAAGCGGCTTTGCGAGATTTTGGGATCAGATACTGGCCACAACTGAAGCAGATGGCAGACGATACCCTTCGGATTACCGACTGTCTTTCCAGAGCAATCAGGGAGATTACTCGCTCCCACGTGAGTGCCCAGAACTGACTCTGATCAAACGCCACATACCCAGCGAAGAAAAAGCTGCACAAACAATCACGCGACTCGCTATTGGACAAGCCGCGCAGATGCGAAGAGGTGATCTGTTGGACGTAGAAAAACACTTAACCGACCACTGCAAACAACTTTCACGAATGCAGACATAAGCTGGCAAGAACAACGCGGTTCCAGAGTTGCCAACGACGTGTGCGGTTTCAGGACACACCTTAATGCTCGATGACCTTTCTTCGCTCTTCAAGAAAATTTCCAAGGCGAGTTCGTGTTACGGAGAAAGAACCATCAATTGCTCAAGGTCAACCAACGGGTTTTGCACAAAAACTGTCAACGTTGGTGGAATTGCTGTTGGAGCAAAGGCAAACGTCATTTTGCAAACTGTTTTTCCGTTCTCCGATCTGGCGTGGGCACCACCACTCCTTTCACCAATGTGGTGACCAAATCATGGTTGTCATCGGAATCCTCAAGTTGCTTGAACCAATCGTCAATCTGGTTTTTATCGCCAATGGTGAAGAGCACGGAAATCCCGTTGCCCTCTGGCATGCTAGTAACAAAGCCGAGGCTACGTGGTTCTGTTTGGCACGATAACCGAATCTGTTGCAGATCACTTTTAATTCCTGCAAGCTTGGCGATCAAGCGATTTAAATCATCCGTCGAGTCAATCACCAACGCATAGTGGTGTACATCATTGGGCCATTCGCTGAACCAGGGGTTCCATCCCTTTGTTCGGCACGGATCATTTACGATCTCCCCAGTGCCCGGCGGCCAACCTGGGGGTACGAGAACATGCGCACCACTTGTTGCCACCACATCCGTTCCTCCTGCAGCCCAAGCGAGACTCGCAAAAGTCCCAAGCAGAACAATGCCCAGAAACCGAACCTGCAATCTGTAGTACAACATCGCTAGCCATTCATGGCAGGAACAAGCCACCAAAAACACTCATAAACCGTTTTGATTGTCTTCCGCATCTCAGACGGTTGTTTTTCTGCGGCCAATGGACCAAACAAAAACAGCAGCCAAAGCAGCCAGCAACATGATGACGAGAGTCGACTTCAGCAACGGCAAACGCAAGCGAGACTCAAAGTCCAGCTCAAGTTCCAGGGGAGCATTCTCTGAGACCTGCACGCTCCGACGGAAGGTATAAACATGACCCTCTTCAGGAAGACTGATAACGATTGCCTGCGGTGCGGGTTCGGTCGTTCTTTGATGCTGAACCAATCGTCCCGCAATACGCTGCAAGGTCGCGTTATCCTCGCTTGAATTACCACGCAGCAATTGGCTCAATTCCTGCGGTTGGTAATTCAACTGATCCTGTTGCAGGATAGGATTCTCTGCCGCTGCTTGCCGCATTTGCTGATTGTCACCTACTGCAATTTCTTCCCGATCATTATCCAAGAAAAGTCTTTGTCGACGGGTATTGAGTCCAACAATTGCTTGCTGTGTTTGCAGATTTTCAAGTTGAATACGGGCATCTTCGTTGGATGCGGCGTCGAGTCCATACTGATTAGCGACGCTATTGAGAGCCCAGTTCGCTTTTGTTTGTTCTCCATTCTGAATGAGCTGATTTGCTTGCTGCAATGTGTTAGCAGCTTGTTCAGCTTTCATTTGTCGAGATCGACTGGTTTTAGAAAGGTAGGATTGCACGTCATATTCAGCTTGGCTGGCACGTCCAACCAGTTCAAGATTGCCGTCGTTGTCTGTCAAGTCGAAACCTTTGGGCGCGATCACGCTCCACTCAATATTTTCAAGCGGAACATTGAGTTGAGGACTTTCCAGATTCAGGTTCCCCAGACTGCTGCCGGGAACGGTATAAACAAATCGGACACGGGCAGTTCGGTCGTCCATGCCGGGGAGGATGTAGAACTGCCATGCATTTTTTTCACCACCAACGCGAATGGAGTTCACACTTTCACCGTTCACAAAAATGCTGAAGATTTCTCCTCCTTTGGGCAGGCCAACGCTCAGACTACTGCGTTGAATGACTTCCATGCTCACATCCACAGCCGTCAATTGATCACCCTTGGGTGAAAGCACAGTCAACAGGGTTCCACTCTTAACTCGCAACTTGAGTGCATCGGCCAGTGAGTGTCGTTCGACATCAATGTCCAGTGGTTCCGCAGACTTCTGAGCTCTTAGTGTCACAACAGGGGCATTCCGATTTTCGGAGTCACGCAGTGAAGGGGGCACAGCGTTCCAGTCAATTTTCTGCCAACCTTGAGGCATGGATTCGATGTCGATCTCGAGGCGTCCTCCTGCACGAATGGCAAAATAGAACGGCAATTGACCTGCTTGTGGAAATTCAGCCAAACGCAGAACCTCTGCTTCTTCACTGAGATCACCCCGACGTTCGTATTCGATTCGAAACTCAACTTTCCCAAGCACTCTACGCTTGAACTGCACTTCCCACAAATTCTTATCAGCATCAATTTTGACAAGGTCACTGACAGTTTTTCCACTGGCTCGCAACGTTTTCACTTCATCTGCATTGGTAACTGGAAGGACAATCTGCAAAGCACGAATGGAGGCGTTCTGCACATGGAAACTTGCAATCAACGCGGAACGGGTCTGTCCTTCTCGAAGGGTGATTTCCTGCAAGACATTGCCAGAGATACGCGGCTCAAGTTTTTCGATTCCCAATACGAGTTTCCAGTCTCGTTGCAACAGTCGAAATGCAAGAGCTCCAGGTGACTTTCCACCCATGGATCGCGGGTCCGTCTCGGAGACATTCTGCCGCGACAGGGTTCTCAATCGAATTCCGGTCGTGGGTCGAACAATGAGTTCTCCTGTCTGACGCACACCTTCTTTCAGCTCAAACCGAGGTATTTCCCATTCCGACACATTCGTTGGCGTATTGCCAGTCAGCGTCAGGGAAAAACTTTGTGGACCGATCGTCTTGCCGTTGAGATGCAAGATAATTTGACGCTGCCCGTCTTCACTTAACTCTGCCCAGTGATGCAACGATGCTCCACTGAGGGACTCAACCTCAAGACCAGTTGGAAGTGGAAAACTTAATTGAAACAGGCCAGCTCGGGAAATTTCGGCTGAGAAATTGACTGCGAGTACCACACGTTCATCACCAAACGAGAGCACCTGATTACTGATCACCCTGACTTCCGAGGCCACCGGCGACACGCGCAAATCAACCTCACCACCCTCTGCACCGTAGCGATAGACACGATGCAAGACCGCCTCGGGGTTCGTATTCAAACTGAAGTCAAAGTCACCGACATTTACCGTCGACATTTTCTCTGGCTTCAAGGTTTCTGGCTGCGCATCTGGGCCAAAGGCAATCGCGACCAATCCCACTTCTCCGTCAGCCTCCTCAACGCTGAGTGGAGCAAGCTTGACGTCGGCTGGCAGCGGCTCCAGACCACGCTGGGTCTCGACTGTAATGTTGAAGGGCTTTGCCTGAGCGGGGGACACTTCAAGGGTTAGCCTACCTTCATCAGCATCAAACTGCCATGATCCTACAGGCCCCCCGACATCGCTGACCGTCAGCCCTGGGGGCACGAGCACTGTCAGTTCGCTTACCTGCCCCTGTGAGGCTCGAATGTTGAGTTGGTGCCTGCCATCAACAACACCAGGTCCCGGCAGAAATAAATTGGAAGCCTCAACAAAGAACCGTGTCTCTTCCATCGTGACATCACGGGCTCTGGGCTTCAGCATCACCAATCCCTTCCCCGGCCCGAGCAACAACCGGCTTGTGGTTACTGACTGATCTTTCTCTGCAACCGATTCA
>Ga0315315_10005729_pt1 | contig 11475 bp, 10 predicted proteins | sample M140m3416metaG_FD_203699 | JGI IMG/M metagenome (GOLD analysis project Ga0315315, IMG submission 203699) | Ammonia-oxidizing marine archaeal communities from Monterey Bay, California, United States - M1 40m 3416 | ecosystem: Environmental > Aquatic > Marine > Intertidal zone | place: USA... | reverse complement strand
CTGACCTCGCGCACGCCCCAATGAAGCTGGCGTTCCGTCCACAGGGCGAACGTTGCCTCAAGTCCGGCCATACAGAATGCCAAAACCGTTAGAATGACGAGCGGATACAAAACGCCGGGTGTTGCGCCGGCGACCGAAAACGCCTTCATACGCGCCGGGATGCTCCGCGGGTCATCGGATTTGGCACGAGATGGCGGTTCGCGCAGTAACAGCAACGCGGATACGAATCCGGCCGCGCCGACACCGCCCGCGATGATAAAGGCGGTTCGGAAATCGGCTTCTCCTGTGCCGAAGCGGGTCAAAGCCCAACCGATCCCCGGACCGAGCACAAAACCCGCGCCAATTGCCGCGCCCATCATGCCCATCCGTCCGGCGCGGTCTTCTCGCGGCGTAACATCGGCAATGTAGGCCTGTGCGACCGGCAGCGTGCCGCCCATCAAACCGCCAAAGGCACGTGCGGCAAACAGCATCCAGAGCGCGTCTGACTGGCTGACCCAGGCGAACGAAATTGCCGTCCCCAGCATGCTGAAGCATAAGATCGGCCGCCGGCCCCACTTATCGCTGATCACGCCCCAGGGGAACGAAGACAGCAAGGCAAAGAAGGAATAGGTCGAGAACAGCAGCGCCACCTCGAACGGAGACGCTCCGTACCTTTCGGCCCAGAACGGCGTGAACGGGATGATGATCCCGAACGCGAGCATATCGAAAAACACGATCAGCAGGAGAACGCTGATCGCTCCCTTCCCAGGGGGCTTGGCTATCATGGGTGGCAATCTACCCGGAGTTTGAAGGACTCACCATCTCTCTGAGTTCGAATTTCAATACTTTGCCCATCACGTTTCGCGGAAGGGTGTCCATAAACACAACATTACGCGGGTGCTTGAACCTGGCCAGTTCGCCGTCGAACAGACCAAGGACAGCTTCCCGCGTCATATTTGAGCCCTCGGCACGTACGACGACCGCGACCGGCACCTCCCCCCATTTCTCGTCCGAACGGCCGATAACCGCCGCTTCGGCAATATCGCTACAACGGTCGAGGACCATCTCCAGCTCCGCCGGATAGATATTCTCGGACCCTGAAATGATCACATCCTTGACCCGGTCATCGACATAGAACAGTCCGTCCGCATCTGTGTGACCGATATCGCCGGTATGAAACCAGCCGTCTTTCAGCACCTCCGCGGTCGCCACCGGGTCGTCCCAATATTCTCTCATGATATTCGGCCCCCGAACGACGATTTCACCGCGTTCGTCAGTCCCGAGGGACTTGCCGTCGGGATCGACGATTCTGGCATCGCAATGAAGCGCTGTCCGCCCTGTCGATCCTTTGGTTGTCCAGGCGTCGGGGATACGCTGATGGATGGCGATGGGTGCAGTTTCGGTCGACCCATAGACCTGGATAATCGGCACATCCCGGTCGAGATAGGCATCGACCAGCGACATCGGAATCGTTGTCGACCCCGTATTGATGGCCCGGAGAGATGAAAAGTCGATCTCGTCCCACGCCGGGTGCTGCTGGAGTGCCGCCATAAGCGCGGGCACCAATATCATCAGCGTCGGCCTGTCTTCCTTGATCACACGGACGGTCGCGTCCGGATCAAACCGCCGATGCATGATCACCGTCGCCCCCGCATGAAGCGCCGGGGTGGTCTGAATGTTCAACCCGCCGACATGAAACATCGGCAGGTTGGTGAAGATGACATCGGCACTGGTCATGTCGTGCATGGCGATCGAATTGACCGCGTTGAACGTCATCGCATTCTGGGTCAGTACCGCGCCCTTCGGACGCCCCGTGGTGCCCGACGTATAGACGATCAATACGGCATCGTCGGGTCCTGCATCGGCGTCGCACGCATCGCCCGACGCGGCGGCGACCAGTTGATCAAACTCATCGCCGATCGCAACGATACGGCAATCTTCCAGTTCGGAGGCGATCGATTGCGTGCCTTCGGCGAATTCCGCTTCGCAAAACAACGCCTTCGCCCCGGCGTTCTGAAGAATGTAGAGATGTTCCGGTGGCGCAAGGCGCCAGTTTAATGGAACGAGGATCGCACCAAGCCTCGCGCACCCGAACATCAGGGCCAGCATATCGGGCGAGTTCAGCCCCAAATACGCGACCCGATCCCCCCGCCCGACATTCAGGTCGCCACGCAGCACGCACGCGACACGGCGGATACGGTCGTCGAACACCGCATAGCTGATATCCGTTCCTTCAAAACGGATCGCCGTTTTATCGGGCTGGAAATCGGCCCATCGTTCGATCCAGTGCGACAGATCCATCAATCGTCGTCCGTCTCGCCCGGCTCGTACAGTGTTTCGCGGCCGAGTCGGTCGAGGCAAAGTTCCGCGGTCCAGGGCAACATCAATGAGCCGAGACGCGAATCCCGGTACAGACGTTCCAATGGCAGCGATTTAAGCATCGACTGTCCGCCGCAGGTCCGAATGGCAAGCCGGCACATTTCATTCGCGTTTTCCATCACCGCGTATTGCGCCGCGTAGGCACGAAGACGATCTTCCTTCGACGGATCGACGCGGGCTTCGGACGTCGCCTGTTTGAACAACGCCCAAGTCTGCTGAAGTTTGATCCACATATCGGCCACCGTGATCTGCTTCGTCGGATACATCCGGCGCTTCACCGGGATGCCTTCGATATCGCCCCGCAGATACTCAACGGTAAAATCGTAGGCTGCCTGGGCAAGGCCCATATAGGTCGGGCACAGCGTCAGGAACATGTGCGGCCAGCGCCGCGCTGCCTGGTAGTAGACCCCCCGCGGCAACAGCATCTGTTCGTCGGGGATGAACACGTTTTCAATCAGCAACGTGCGCGAAACGGTACCGCGCATGCCGACCGGGTCCCAAGGACCGACCACGGAAATGCCTTCCGCATCGGCCGGCACAGCCATAAAAAGCGTGTCGCGGACAGATCGGTCAGCCTTATCCTCGGTACACAGCACCCCGTAATAGGTTGCAGCTCCGGATAATGACGCAAAAATCTTTTTCCCGTTGAGCAGCCATCCACCATCTACCTTTGCGGCCATCGTGCCGAACGGCGCCTTGCCGGCTGCCGCAGCTGAGCCTTCAGAGAACGGCTGCGCGAAGATTGCACCGTTTTCCACGATGCGCGAAAAATGCAGTTCGCGGTTTTTCTTGTGCTGTTCGCGATCCGCCGCCGGCATATCCAGATCGTCGGCAATATGTCCGGTCCAGAGCGGCGTGCAGGCGTGCATGTTGTAGGTCAGCGCCGTCGCGCCGCACCACCGCCCCATCTCCGCCGCAAGTTGGGCATAATCGGCGTATTCAACGCCCAGCCCACCGAGGGATTTTGGCACCGTCATCGCCAGGATTCCGGCATCCCGCATGTCGTCGTAATTCTCGAACGGGAAAGACGCTTCAACATCGTACCGCTCCGCCCGACCAATAAATTTTTCGCGGCCCAGCGTGCTGATCACGTCTTTGATTTCATCGGTCTTCCCCGCCATCTTCTGCCACTTGAAAGCCTTTGGCTTTTTTCGGGCTGCCGGTTTGCGTTTCGCTTTGGTTTGAGCGGCCACAGAGATTTCCTCCTTGTTCAACGGGGAACGGTATCGAGAAATGCGCTGAGCGCGGCGTCGAATGCCTGCGGATCTTCGAGGTTCGCCAGGTGCCCCAGTTCGGGCAGGCATACATAGGTAGATTGAGGGATTTTCGCCGCCATTTTTTCCATCATCGGCGCCGGAGCATTGGTATCCGTCTCGCCGGCCAGAACCAACGTGGGTACGGCGATCTTTGGCAGGTTCGCGCGCTGCTCGAACGTGACGATGCATTCTACTGCGGCGCGATAGGTTTCCGCCGGCACACTGGCCATGCAATCGTGGGCGAGTTGGCGGCCGTTCGGTTCCGCGTCGGCTGACATCATCGTCTCAACCAATTCAGTGGCGAGGTCCGCCATGGTTGCACCGCCGGCCAGGGGTGCCAGACGCGCTTCGACAAATTTCTTCTGGAAATCGCCATCGGGACGGCCGAAAGCCGGGCTGGTCGCCGAGAGCGTCAGCGATTTCAGACGGTCCAGATGGTCCACCGCAAACTCCTGCGCCACCATGCCGCCCATGGAGTGGCCGACCAGATGAACCTGTTCCCAGTCATTGTCATCGAGGAGAGCAAGCAAGCAATTTGCAAGTTCAGGAAAGGTCATGCCGCCGGACAAAGCGCTTTTGCCGTAGCCCGGCATATCCCATGCCGCCGCCATGTAATTCATTGAAAAGCTGTTAATTTGTGGCATCCAGCTATAGGCGCCACCGCCGACGCCGTGCAGAAAGAGAATGACATCACCTGCGCCTTTCCGGACACAATCGGGTACGGCGATCACGCAAGTTCTCCCTGCAATTCGCCATTTTTGACGACAATTGTGTCGTCCAGACTAACGGTACAATTGCGGATCGGCAGATCGAAATGCCCCAGGGTAAAGCGTTTTGCCGTCTCATTGGCGCCGGTCGAATACAGAAAATTACCGGCAAAAGCCCGAAGCTCCGTGCCGTTAACATCGCGCTTGTCATACATCGCTAGAGAATCCCACCGGGCGGCGGGGTTCATTCCCCAGCCGACATGGGACACGGCATAGGCCTCTTCGTCTCCCCAGGCTGAGATATATTCCCGGAACAGATCTGCATCGACGCCGGTTCCGCCAATGTCAGTGACGAAATCGTTCTCGATCTTCAACGTGATCGAGCTTTCGAGATAGCGTTTGAATGTCAGGTTTACGTCTCCCGCATCCATGACCAGCGTTCCGTTGACTGCGCCTGCTTTGGGAAAACACAGGACCAGCCCGCCGGGCCAGTGGGCGACATGTCCGGGCCGGTCGCAATAGCCCCACACCCCTGCCCCGCGCGTATCGGTAATATCAATACTGAGATCCGTTCCCGCATCGGACCGGACCGTCATCTTGCCCGCTTCGGAGAGCATCTTGATCCCGGTCTTGACCTTCGGCGTCAATTCCGGATCGGGGATCAGGCGTTCGAGGATATCGGGGTGTTCATTGGAGACCATCAACACCCGGGCGCCGCCTTTGAGAATCCGCGGCAGCTCCGGGGCATGGAGCAAACCTTCGACGGTGCAATCGATGACCATCGTTGATGCTCCCAACGCTGCAACGACAGGCTCCAGCCCCTGAACCGAGTTCGATGCGCCTGTGGACCTTACCGGTACCGGCGTGGTTTGCGGCGGCGTGACCAGTTTGACGTGGAATGCCGTCACCCCCATCCGTGCAAGCGCCAGCTCGGCCAAGTGGACATTCAGGTCGCGCGATTGCGTTTCGGACAGAATTGCCGCTGTATCGCCGGGTTGGAGCTTGCAAAGTTCGAAGACCGAACAGAACATATCGATCCACTTGCCTTCGATGCGATCGGTGAACATGAGACGGTTTCTCCATACGGATTGAAGCGCAAATGTAGCCCAAGAATAATTATATGAAAAGGAATATATTATTGGTAACGTCGGATCATGACTGATCGTTTCGTCGACAACTACCTGCTTTATCTCCTCGCCCGGGCGAGCAGCGAAGTCAGTACGCAGTTTCACGCCCACCTCAAACAGCACGGGTTGCAGGTGGCCGAGTGGCGGGTTCTCGCCTGCCTGAGCGACGGCGACGGCATGACACTCGGCGAGGTCGCCGACCGCGCTCTGCAACACCAACCGACCATGACAAAGATCATCAACCGCATGGTCAAGACGGGCCTCGTCACCCGTCACAAGGGCGCACCCGACCGGCGCCAGGTCAGGGTCTACATAACCGAGGACGGCCGGAAACGTGTCGAAGATGCGCTTGCCGCCGCCAAACGGCACGAAGTCGACGTTCTGTCCGATTATGGCCCAAAAGAAGCGGCCCAACTCAAATCGATGCTTCAGGCATTGATCGACCGCAACGGTGCTGCCCCACACGAGGATTGATCGCGCCGGAGGCTGGTCTAATATGAATTTCCCGGATGGAGAGACTTCATGCCAGATGATTCCAAAAGCCACGTAATTGGCGATACATCGACGCTTAAGGACATTATCGGCGAGCCCAAGCCCGCCATCGCAAACAAAGAAATGCAGGCGCTGGACGGACACCTCCGGCATTTCATCTCGCTCTGCCCGTTTCTGTGCATTTCAACCGCCGATGCCGAAGGCAACCAGGACGTCAGCCCTCGTGGCGACCCGCCCGGTTTCGTCAGGGTTCTGGACGACCGGACCATCCTGATCCCCGACCGCAAGGGAAACCGGCGTGTCGACACGATGCGGAACATCCTTGAGAACCCGAATGTCGGCCTGATGCTGATGCTCCCCGGGGTCGAGGAAATCGCCCGTATCAACGGCAAGGCGCATATCACGGAGGATCCGACCCTGCTCGCCGACAGCGCCGTTGCCGGCAGTGTCCCGGCACTGGGAATCGTGGTTAAGATCGACGACGTCTTTTTTCACTGCGCAAAAGCGGTGATCCGCTCGAAGCTATGGCAGCCGGAAACCCCCATCAAACGCAGTGAGTTCCCGACATATGGCGAAATCGTGCGGGATCAGCGGGATCCGGACGCTGACGTAGACGCCATCAACGCCGATCTGCAGAACGACTATAAAACCCGGCTTTATTAAAAAGTTTCACTTTTTTCGAACCTGTATCCGGGCGGATCGTTTCAAGCCCCTAAATTTCGTTGAATCCGTTCCAATCTGTTTCCATATCTGGTAGACGGAACAGAGAGAATATTTCTAACTCCTTGTTTTAATTAGCATTGAGTGTTTTGGCACAGTTTTTGCTTAGTACAGTAGCAGACCGAAAAAAGAGCGTAGTGCGTGACAATATGATCCTGTTTCCTTCCATAATTTCGGCAACCAGAGCCGCCCTTTCCGGTCTCGTCGCATTTGCAACGGTTATTGCGGTTGCACCAGCCGCACAGGCTGTTCCCACCCTTCAGGTCTATATCGAAGGCGCGACCTATGACGACCAGGAAGAAAGCTGGAAGATCACCAGCCCCGCCAACGCGCCAATTCGGCTCTGGGCGGTCGGCAATGTCGCCGGCCCCGGCGGCAAAGGCCCGATCTACGACGTGAAGGCCGCTTTCGCATATCGCTCCGGCGCCGGGAACGTATCGATCAACATCGCGCCATCCACGACCAACGGTCTGGGCGGCTTTACCGACCCTTCCGCCTCCGCCGCACCGACCCTGGTAGCGACTCATTCGGGCGGGCGTCCGGTGCGCGCTGACGGCAAGAAGCTCGCCAAACACGGTGTATATGGCCAAAACACCAACTGGCAGGAATGGTCATTCGGCGACTTCACCTCGACGGATTCACCGATCGCAGATTTCATGGACGCCTTTCCCCAGGCACCGATCGAAACGACGGGCCAGATCAACGCCTATGAAATCAATGTCACCGGACTGGCCGAAGGCGAATGGGTCCATGTCGATCTTTACGGGTCGGTCCTGAACCGCAAGGGTCGCGTCAAAGGCGTTTTTGCGCCGTTCTCTCACGATGCGGAATTCGCGCTCCTCGGTGCGCCGGTCACCTCCACTGAAGTTCACGCCCCCGGCGCCGACCTTATATTCGGTGCAGGGTTCGTCTTACTGGCGCGCCGCCGGTCTCACAAAAAGAACGCCTGATCGTCGTTCAATGCGCTAATATTAGCGCATGTCATCCCTTGCCCATTCTCAGCAGCAATCGGCAGAGGTCGCGCTTTCCGGCGTTAGCCGCCGGTTTGACGATACCTTTTCCCTCCAGGACGTCAGCTTTTCCGCGGCGGACGGTGAATCGATCGTTCTGATCGGCCCGTCCGCATCCGGCAAAACAGTCACGCTCAAGACAATCATCGGACTGTTTCGACCGGATACCGGCAGCGTCCTGATTCGCGGTGAGGAAACGGTCGGTCTCAACGATGCCGAGCGTGCGCGTATCGCCCGTGTCGGCATGCTGTTCCAGCGTTCGGCGCTTTTCGACAGTATGACCGTCTGGGAGAACATCACATTTCGTCTGGGCCAAACCACCAGGCTTCAGAAAAGCGAGGCGATAGATCTCGCCGAAGAAAAACTGGCGGCGGTTGGTTTGTCGCCCGATACGGCCTTGCTCTTTCCAGTCGAATTATCGGGCGGCATGCAAAAGCGGGTCGGTATCGCTCGGGCGCTGGCCGATAATCCCGATATCCTGCTGCTCGACGAACCGACTGCCGGCCTCGATCCCATAATGACCAACGTGATCAACGATCTTATTCTTGAAAACGTGCATAACCTCGGTGCGACGGTGATTTCCGTTACCAGCAATCTTGATGGCGCCCGACATATTGCCGACCGCATTGTCATGATGAACGAAGGCAGCGTCGTCTGGACCGGCCATCCGGACGATTTGGATCAATCCGGCAACGCCTATGTCGATCAGTTCGTTCATAAAACGGCTGACGGCCCAATTGGTGCAGGTCTAACGTAATACAAATCATCTACACCGCCACATATCACCGAATATTCAAGACAATTCTTAGTTTTCCAGATTACTTCCTATAAGGAATTTCCCTAGATACATACTCAACATTTAGTAATTTTGATAACTCAATACTACCTCCCCAGATATTAGATAATTTGTTTTATACATACGTAATTTCTGCTTACTATCTCGGTTGATAACGTTTGAATTACGTAGTATTCCCCTATGGTCGTCGTTCGACGACGCCAAAATAAAATAGATACATCAAGCACATTAATGACCGATCACGACAGTACCGACGAGAATGGATCGTCGTTCGACTTCGAAACCCGCGTAGTACAGGACGGTTATTCCTATTGGCGCTCCAAGCTTATCGACGGCCGCCTTCCCCGCCGGTCCGACATCAATCCGATCGATATTCCGCGTTTGATGCCGCATGCCGTCATGTTGGACGTGAAGCGCGAACCGGAGTTCGACTTTCGATACCGCCTAATCGGCACCTATGTGGCCGAGCACCTTTATACCGATCACACGGGGTCCTGGTTTTCAGAGATCGAGCACCAGAAGCAAACCAGCCAGATCTGAGAAAATTGCAAACGCGTCGCCGAATCCGGCGAGGCGTTTCTGGCGGCAACGCCAAATGTCGGGCCTCATCAGGGATACCGGAAGGCTGAAGACATCATCCTTCCCCTGGCCGAAGACGGTACAACTGTCGACACCCTGCTTGTCTTCGTCTGCTATATGTCCATGTCACAGACGCAACCCTGAAGCCACCTGGGCAATTTCGGTAGAGTTGTTTGCCCCCCCGATCGGGACTAAACTCCCGGCATAAGCAGAAACAAATTCTGCACTAAAACAGGGGAAAAGCGTGCAAGCTCTCGCGAAAGCGCATATCTGGCTTATCAATGCCCTCAAATTTATATCCGGTTGCATCGTCGTAGCGATTTTTGTTCTGATCTCGCTCGACGTTCTCTTGCCGTTAGTCGGCATTCAACCCTGGGATGGAACGCTGGGGGTCGTTGAATACGGCCTGCTCTGGTTCACCATTCTGGCGGCGCCCTGGTTGGCCCGTGTTAAAGGCCATGTCTTCATTGATGCCGTGGCCGTGATGCTGCCGCCTGCCGTCAAAAAGGTTACTTCCAAGATTGCCTATCTTGTGGCCATCACCGGCTCCCTCATGCTGGCCTACTATTCGTGGCTACTATTGGTCGAATCCTATGTCGATGAAAACATCGACGAGCGCAGCATCGAACTGATGCTGTGGTGGATATACGCGCCGATGCCGCTCAGTTTCGTCCTCGTGGCGATTGAATTTATCCGCTATCTCGTCGGCATAGACGACATGTATGGCAGCCGGACCGACGTGAAAGAGGGAATGTAGTCATGGAGTGGTATTGGGCGTTCGCCTTTCTTCTGGGAATGGTAATTTGCTTCATGGCGCTGGGCGTGCCGGTCGCATTTGCCTTCATCGCCACCAATTTTATTGCCGTTTATACCTTCACGGGTTTTGATTTTAACGCGCTTATTCAGGTCGCCGATAACTCGACCCAGCTGATATCGAGATTTACCCTCGGGCCGGTCCCGATGTTTATTCTGATGGGATCGCTGTTTTTCCACACCGGGCTCGCGCTGAAGGTTTTCGACGGTCTCGATGCGATCTTCGGCCGCCTGCCCGGCCGGCTGTGCTATCTGACGGTTGCCGGGGGTGCTATTTTTTCGACGCTGACGGGCTCGTCGATGGCTAATACAGCCATGCTCGGCTCGCTGATGGTGCCGGAAATGCGCCGCCGCGGATACAGCAAGAAGATGTCCATGGGCCCCATCCTCGGCACCGGCGGACTGGCAATGATTATCCCGCCGTCCGCGCTTGGTGTGCTCCTGGCCGCTATTGCTGAAATCGACGTCGGGCGATTGCTCGTCGCCGGTTTCCTGCCGGGTATCGTGCTCGCCGCTCTGTACGCAGCGATGATCACCTATCAGCTCCTGCGCTACCCGGGCTCCGCGCCGGCTTACGACGTCGAACCCATGAGTGTTGGCACACGGATCAAGCTGGTCACCACCAACATTCTGCCTATGGGCCTCGTGGTATTCATGGTCATCGGCTTTATCGTGCTTGGCATCGCAACCCCGACGGAAGCGGCGGCCTGTGGCGTGCTGGGCGTAATTATCGTCGCCGTAGCGTTCCGTGCGCTGACGTTCATTTCGATATCAACATCCGTGGAAGCGACCGTCAAAGTCGGCGCGATGGTCTTTCTGATCATTATGAACTCCACCGTGTTCAGCCAGATGCTCGCCTATTCCGGCGCCAGTAAGGGCTTGATCGAATGGGTAACCAGCTACGAGCTGCACAAGTTCGCCATCCTGTTCATGATGTTCTGCGTCCTGATCCTGCTCGGCATGTTCATGGATGCGACATCGATGATGCTGATCACGGTGCCGATCTTTTTCCCGCTTGCCGGCGCGCTGGGCTTTGACCTGATCTGGTACGGACTGTTCGTGCTGATCACAATCGAGATGGCAGGTACAACGCCGCCCTTTGGGCTATTGCTCTACGTCATGTTAGGGGTGGCGCCCAAGGGAACAACGCTGATCGACGTCGCAAAGGCCGCCTTCCCGTTCCTGGTCTGCGATACGATCCTGATTCTCATACTGGTCGCGTGGCCCAACCTTGCGCTCTGGCTACCAAGTCTCATGTAGCGAGGCTTTGTACGACAACAGACACAAAAAAAGCGCCGCCCAATTGGGCGGCGCTTTTCCGTCTCGGTAACTGACGAGGTCAGTAACCTATTTCAGCATTTTCGCCTTGAGCGCTTCAAAGTCGACGCTGTACTTACGCTTGGCGGCATCGGCCCAGTTGGCTTTAAGAATCGTTGCGGTGAACGCCTTGCCGTATTCGCCCGGCACGTTCCAGTTTGCAACGCCGTCAGCGTTGATCTTTGCATTATCGACTTTCACAAGCTCCTTAAGCACCGCGCCGCTGGTGTTTTCGTAATGCAGTCCTGCGGCCATGAGTTGCGCCTGGCCTTTCTTCGGAAGCTTGTCGAAGCGGGTTTT
>Ga0315315_10005726_pt1 | contig 11477 bp, 10 predicted proteins | sample M140m3416metaG_FD_203699 | JGI IMG/M metagenome (GOLD analysis project Ga0315315, IMG submission 203699) | Ammonia-oxidizing marine archaeal communities from Monterey Bay, California, United States - M1 40m 3416 | ecosystem: Environmental > Aquatic > Marine > Intertidal zone | place: USA... | reverse complement strand
TCAAATGACCTAAATCTCCAGAACCAATTATAGCAAGTCTTTTCATTCTATATTCGTAGTTGATTTTACGGAAAACAATGGTCTTTGTTTCGCTTCTTTATAGGTTTTACCGATGTATAAAGCAGCAATTCCAATGAAAAACAGCTGGATACCCAAGCTGAGAATAATTGCACCTACAATTGAAGGCCAACCTGCTGCAAAATCTATAAAAGATATTTTCAAAATAAGAATAGATAGTAGAAGTAAGAAACCTATAATTGAAATGTATATTCCTAATTTAACGGCAAGTTTCAAGGGAAGTTCTGAATAATCGAAAATCGCATTAAATGCCAAGTCCATCTTTTTTTTGAAATTGAATTTGCTTCGTCCTGCAAACCTTTCTCTTTGTTCTATTTCTATAACACTTCGGCGAAGACCAATATGCATAAAAATACCTTCTATGAAACGATTTTGTTCTTTATACTCTAAGAATTTTTGAGCAAATTTCTTATTGAAAATACGCATAACTGCAAGACCCTTAGGTATTTTAAGACCTGTGAATCTATTTAGAGTCCCCCAAAATATTTTGGAAAACAATTTGTTAATTCTCGTATCTACTTTTTCCTTTCTGATTCCAAAAACAAGGTCATAACCTTTACGTATTTCATCTAGAAATCGAGGTATTTCTTTTGGAGGATCTTGTAAGTCTGGATCCATGTAGATGATGTAATCTCCACTCGCATGCTTAATACCAGCACTCACAGCAGCTTGTTTGCCATGGTTGTATGAGAGTTCAATTAATTTGATGTTTTTATCCTCTTTGGCGCATTCATTTATAATTGGAACTGTTTGATCGGTACTGCCATCATCAATAAACACGATTTCCCAATCGACATCTATTGTTTTTAAAATGCTTTTTGTTTCCTTAATAAATTGAATCACGCATTCCTCTTCAAAGTATACTGGAACCACTAATGAAAGTTTTTCTCTCATATTATGTTTTTCAATTCGGTTAAACTCTTTATTCTTTTTTCAAAATACGGAAAGTTATTTGTTCTATCAATAAGCCATGCATTAATACCTAATTTTAGTGCAGGTTCAATATCTAATCTAATTGAATCCCCAACATAAATAATCTCTGATGCGGGAACATTTAATCGATCTATTGCCAACTCATAGAATTCAATTTTTGGTTTTCTGACCTTTTCCTTCTCTGATACAATAATTGTATCGAATATTTTTGGAAAGAATTGGTTCATATGCTCATCTAGATTTGTATTGAAATTCGAAAGTATAGAAATGGAATGTTTTATTTCTTTTAAATAATTGGTGTCTTCAAAAGGCTCCCATGGTAGGTACGAGCATTTTTTATAAATCGAATCCAAAATTTCAGGAAGAGGGATAATGCCCAAAGCGTAGAGCCATTGAGAATTAAAGTCCCTGTAAAAATCTTCGTTTGTCCGGTCAGGAAACTCTATGACTTCAGAGACGAATCGATGTGTTCGAATCAAATAGTCATCTGGAATATTATAGCCGTATTCGTGTAGAACATTATTGACCGAGGTAAATAATTTCGGTTTATGAATAAGGGTATTGGCAGCGTCAAATAGAAGTTTCATTTAAAATTCCTTAAAATTATCAGTTCGGTTTCCTTTTAGATTTTCATCTATCCCATTAGGGTATATAACATCATGAAGATATCTATATGCTATACCATTTGATGTGTTAATCTTTTCAGGGTTTCGTGCCCATAATAATTCTTCTAGTGTGTATTTCACATCCTTAAAGCCGAACCCAGAACGAATAGAATTTGTACCAGAAATGCGACAATTAATTTCAAACGGAATAACCTGATTTTTTTTATTTACAATGGATTGAATATTAAACGAACCCCTTAAGTCTGAATGTAAAATCATTTTTTGAGCAATTCTTTCTATTTGGTCATCGTGTTCTTCAGTCACCCTACAATAGGTGGTAGCTCCATTTTCTAACGATCTTTCCATGGAAATTAAGCCAAGAATTTCTTTATTGAGATAACTTCTATATACTGCAGTTGTGATTTCAATACCTTGTTCAAGGTTCTGAATTAAATACTCTTTATCACTTAGTGATGAAGTGTCTTGTATGTTGAATACCAGGCCTTTTGATCCTCTTCCTTGTCTAGGTTTTGCAATATTTTGTTCGAATTGACCTGAATATTCTGATGGTAAAGAACTATGTGAAAAGGGAATGCTGTATTTGGAGTGATGAAGCCAGGTATCATACTTGTCCAAGTATATTGATGTGGCATTTTTTCCCGAACATGAGATTTTACACGTAAGTTGATTTTCATTTTGAGAAAGGGTATATGTTTCAAAATCAGTTGACGGAATGATGAGGTCTATTTTTTCTTTTTCAATTATTTGTTTTATCTCTTGAATATAATTTTCTGCATATCCGTACGGTACTATATAAAATGAGTCCACCCAGTGGTTTCCTGCGCTTAATTTTGAAATATTTGTTCCTATTATTTTAATAGGGAAATTAGTATCTAAAATATTTCGGATGATCCCTTGTCCTACATTCCCGCCAATTCCTGTGACTAAAACTGTTTTACTTTCCATTTTATATAGTTTTTGACACCTGTTTTAAATTCTGTTTCTGTGGACCATTTAAATGCATCCTTGGTATAATTATTATCGTATGTCTTGGACGGAGAGGAATCTTCATTTTTAAAAATGATCTGGCAATTACGATTATCAGAAATAATCTTTGCTAATGCTAAGTTACTGTACTCTCTTGAGTCCGTGGCTAAGTAAGTTCCAGTTTTGTTAGAGCTCACGGCTAAAGATAAAAGCTTTGCAGCGTCTTTTACATGAATGTAATTCTGCAGTCTTTGGCCATTTCCCCACACAATAATTTGGTCTTCTGAAAGAGATTGATTCACATATCTTGGAATAATACTTCCTTCTTTCATGTATTCACCATATATGGATGAAAATCTAAAAATCACATGATTTTTAATCTTTTTTCGAATATAATTTTCAGCCCATACCTTGGTTTTTCCGTAGTAAATTGTGTCTTCACCTATTGGGGTATGATTAGTAATAGTTCCTTTAGTGTTTTCACCATAAACGGATACACTAGACACATAGACAAAACGTTTAAATGATTTCATAACAGTTAATGAATCGATTAATTTTTGTGTATAAGCTACATTTGCTTCGTATAGTTCCTCTTGATTAGAGGGATTGGAATTTGTATCAACCAGGGCTGCGATATGAATAATCGCATAAAATGATATCCCTGAATCAAATACTTGTTGGAATGATATGAATTTATCAGAATCAGTAAGATAGTAAGGCCTTGTTCTACCCGTGATATAGACGTTATAGTTGGTTTTCAAAATTTGAAAGACCTGTTTTGATAAAAAGCTATTTCCGCCAGTAATCAATAGATTCATTTCAACTGTTTTTCTTGATCAAATACATTTATCATATAATTATTCCAATTAAATCCTGTTTTGAATGTATAAATCCCTCCTTCTTTCCATGGATGTGCCATTTGCTTTTTAAGAAAATCTTTTTCCCATTTTGTTGGGATATCCACTTCTTTTATTGAGATCTTAAAATAGGCATCTTCATAATCGTGATATAGTGAAATATATTTTTTTAATCCGGTTTCAAGTTTGATTTGATCCAAAACAGGAGATGATGTTCGAAAAGTGTAGTGTGCCCATGTGCTTCCTTGTATATGTTTACCTACCATTCCATTGTCCTCTAGTAATCCGATATTTTCAAATTTGCCATTATTCCAAATATCGACCTTGACGATGTGATTGTAACCCTTGAAATGGGAGTCCATAAATAATGGATGTTTTGTGATTCCTAAAAATTTAACCAATGGTCGCTGAACAATTTGGTTTATTTTATACATCCCTCTATTTACATATGAATCCTCTAAGTTGGCATAGGATATTGAATTACTGATTAAAGGTGAAAACCATGAGATGCAAAATTGTCCAATGATTAAAACTATAAGCAGATTCATCCAAAACTTTCTTGAAATATAATCTTTGGTCAGTCCATTAATTAAAATGGTTTCGTCAGACCGAATAGGTCTTGAAAATTCCGGGATTGGACAATTATCGATCGTACACCTTTCTGTGAGTCTTTGCCCTGCGATTTTTGTATAAATATTTTTTCCGAAATATTTTAAACCAGGAACAGTCATCAAAAATCCTACTGGCCATGTGTATATTAAGGATTTAAATAATTGGGAATAAGCATCTTATCCGATGTAAACATCTCCACTTTTGGTTACCAAATGAATATTAATTAATAGCTCCTCTTCACTGCACTTTTTGAGTGCTTTATCCTCACCTGCACTTGTTTGTACTGCTTTACATGAAATAGCATGGAATATATCAATATGTCGAATGAATACAACTGTTTTTGCGCACAATGGGCATTCTGCATCGTAATAAAAGGTGCATATGTGAGATTTCAATTGAAATATTTTCATTGTTTTTTTCCAAAATGAAACTGGAATTAAAAGTAAATAAATGGATATAACACAAAGCGCAAACCAAGGGATAGGAAATACAACTAAGATTCCAATATGAAATAAAATCCCGAGAATAGCGAATGGTAATCTAAATGGTTTAAACCAAAAAAGAAATATGAAAAGTGTCTCAAATAGTAAAACGAAATAACTCGAGAAACGCACAATGAACTCTGAATTCATATACCATGAAGTGTCTGTCCATGTACCCATAGGCATACTTGCGGGTAGCCATAAACCTAACCCATCCTGCCATATTTGATTTGTATATTTGAATAAAGTAGAATCAAAATATTGGAGGCCGATGCACATGAATACTGGCATTAAATAATTAGCCGCATACACTTTATTGTCCGGAATGTATTGATTTCCTACATTGGTGTATTTAAGTTTGTTAATGAGTAAGTCAAATGACAAGGAACGACTTAAAGGCATAAACATTAATAGAAAGTTTAATCCTACATAAATGTAAAAAACATGATATTCAAATAGAGCAGCTGAACTGAATATAATGACTGAAAAAATATAGTTAATTATGACAGCATATTTTGTAAATAGACCAATTAAAATAAAAAAAAGTGCAATAAACCAAAAAAGGAAAAGGTAACTAATAGTTAACTCTCCCGCATCTACAAAGGGAATGTCATCATAAATTATTTTCCTATACGTGAATAACTGTAAAACTTCAAAAAACAAAACAACAGTGTAACATATCCGAAAGACTCCGAGACCTACAGAGTCTACCTTTTCAAACAATATATTGGATAATTTATTTTTCATAACTAATTTTTTTAGTTTCAAAGAAGCCAGATGTTATCGCAATTAAAATAACGAATATAGGTATTGCTAGGACTAAAAAACGATATTCAGTGACACCTAGAATTATGGGGAAAATAAAAAAGATTAAATAAGGAATTGCTAAAAGCAAGAGTTTGAAAGACTTTGTGGTCTTGCGAAAAGTAAATAATGTATTAATGATGAGGCATATGGTTCCAAAGATGATAATAAAAGCATTGATGACATAAATCATGGCTTTGATTAAAAATTGAATTTTGGAAAAATGCTGGTCCATTGATAGGTAATAAGTATAAGGGTGTTTTAAGAACTTATATAAAAGTGTGAATTTAGAGCCTATATAATAGTCAAAGGGATGACTCGATTTGTAATTTGAAATGAATTTCTGAGCTTTCGAGTTAAATTCTTCTTGATTTTCAATTATTTCGATTGCGGTTTGATTCTTTTTTTTAGTCTTCCAAAAGCTCTCTCTTAGTTTAACTAGGCTATCTTTGGAAAAATCTTTATTAAAAATCCGATCAGGAAAAATATCAATAGATGGTCTTGAGAAACCATTTTCTTCTATATATTCATCTGTTTGAAACCACATTCCTTCTGAGTTAGGGTTCCAGTCGGTTGCATCTCCTCCAAAACAAGCAATCATTTTTCGATACATGAAAAATGATTTAGGTGGCTCATTCCCTGCATATATTGTTCCTTGTGCAGGTATGAATTTACCCTCTTGATTGTAATTTCGAATGACCCAAATAGATTCTATTAAAATAAATGGTATAGCCAAATAAATCAAAATCTGAAGAATGTTTTTTTTGTAGTTGATCCATAAATAAATCAAAATTGTAAAAATGAATATTGTCATAAATGGTCTTAAGAAAATAAGCCATGTAAAGAAGATTCCAGCGTAAATTAGTTCCTTATGATTTTTTGTTTTCTGAAAACTTAAAATACAACCAAGACCAATTAATAGACAACTTACTGCAAGTGACTCAGTGTAAAAGACATTACCCCAGATTGAAACATAATTTGTAAACCCAAGCAAAACAATCACCAGTAATAGTGTGATGTTGTTCCAGTTAAACCCGTTTCTGACTTTCCGAACTAAAAACACAACTGCATACGAGTATATAATGAGTTGAATAAAAATCATAATCACGAGTGTAGTATGCTGACTAAAAAATAATCTTATTGGCGAGTATAAAGGAAGAAATCCTGGCATCCTTCCACTGAATGATCCTTTATATTCATATGTTCCGGTTTGATATAAATTTTCAAGTGATCCGATATAATGTTTTGCATCCCCGTTTAAGATAATTTCAAAATCCGAATTAAAAATTATATAGGTAAAACACTGAAAAAGAGCAATAACTATGAACATTAAACGATAGTTCATGTTCCAAGAATTGATTTTGGTAAAGAAATTCTGCAGAGTCATTATAAATTGGAGTTTAAAAGGTTAGCCAATTTTTTAGTTTGATTTTTTCTCGAAAATGTTTCAGCAAATGAATGATTATTCGGTGAACTTGAGCTCTTATCATTGAGCTTTTCCTTCATAAAACTATGCAGAATTGATATGCATGCCTCCCGATTATCGCAAACTTTTCCACAATTTGCATTTAAAATAAAATCTTCCATGACATCATGATCTGATGGTGCCAGTAGTGTGGGCTTACCACTTGCATAATATTCAAATAGCTTTACCGGGTACCATCCTTTCACATTTTCAAAAGAAGTTAGCAATAACAAATCTGCTTGGGACATTTCCATATTTAACTTCTCTTTGTTCATTCTTGGTAAAAACCTAAAATGTGTTTTATTCTTGGTCAGAGATACAAGTTTTTCATGTCCATGAATTTCAATTTCAGTCCCTATAAAAACGACTTGAATATTAAGCTCTGGATGCTTGTTGGTTTTAATGACCTGATTAATTGCCTCTATAAAGAGCTCAATGGGTTGTGAAGCATATATGGTTCCTGCATAAATAACTTTAAACACATCATGCTTTGACCTGTCAGGTAATGGGTTGTAGGAGTGATATCCATTCATGACAACATGTCCAGGGATATTTATAAAGTCCTTAATGGATTCAGTCCAATATTTGGAAACGGATAGGAAGTAATCAGCATTCTTAGTCCATTTAAGCTCTGATTTTTTCTCAATGGAGGAAAATAAGTTACGAATCACATTGTTGTTATTTCTGTCGTTGTTCTGATGGGTATTCCATTCGTCTCGATAATCAGGAACCCATTGAATATCAAACTTTTTTTTGAGGAAGTACCCTACTTGAAACATTTCAAAGGGTCTTCCGCTAGCAATAACTATTTTGATCTCTGGATGCTGTAAAAGAAGAGATTTTGAATAGCTGTAGAAATCTTTATAACTACTGAGGTTAATATGAGTTCGTCCGAAAATAAATTGAAAAAACACCAATGCTTTACGCAAATAGGATAGAGATGGTTTATATGATATTTTGTTTTTAAGTGTTGATTTTAATGGTAAATAATGAATTTCATGATTTCCTTTTTTAACGATAACAAGTTCTTTCTGGTCGCTCTTTTCTAGAAGGTCTTTTTGATTAGTATTCCAATGTCTTGTCAGAATAATAGGATACAACCCATAGTTTGATAAATGATTTGCCCAATATTCAGTTCTTTGTCCTCCTACGAATGCCGAAGGAGGGTAGTAGTAAGAAAGAATTAATATTTTTTTCATAACTACTGACTTCAATTAATTTCGGTTCTAATTAAGTTTAAAATCATTTCTTCTTGTGCTTCCCAATTGTATTCCTTCGAGGCTTTTTTACAAGCTAGCTTATAACCTCTTATTTCTTTGTCAACGAGCTCTGTAATTTTTTTGGCAATATCCTTAGATTCATTTTTGACTGCAATTCCGATTGAATATTTGGCCAATACCTTATCATTTTCAACAGATTGAGAACAAACAACGGGAATTCCAGCGTGAATATATTCAAAAAGCTTATTTGGAGATGCTAGTTTTTTACTTAGGTTGAAATCTTCTAAAATATTAATGCCGAAATCTGCACCTGAGGTGTAATTCAGTAGTTCATTAATTGGGACTTTATTTATGAATTTTATCCGTTGCTGCAGATTTAAATCAGATGTTAGTGCAGTTAATTCACTTTTTAGCGGTCCATCACCAAGAATTATTAATTTGATATTCTGAGGTGTATGTTTTATTGAGTTTATTACCAATTCTAATCCTCGACCTTTATTAAGAACGCCCTGATAAATTAATATTTTATCATTTTCTTGAAATGAAAATAATACTCTGAAATCAATGAATTGTGAAGCCTCTAGACTAGTAATGGGAGGAAAGTTCATAATAACACTCACATTATTGACCCCATAAGTCGTCTTAAAGTAATCAGCCAGGGAGTCATTTACCGTAATAATTTGATTGGCCTTGTTGATTAAGCGTTTTTCGGCCATTTTACCAAAGGTTCTCATGAAGCCTAATGAAGTTTTGAATATCAGGGACTTTATTAATGAAGTCTTCGTGGGAAAGAATTGATTCAGAGTCTCCAGGTAAATTTCATGTGAATCATAGATCAGATTTGACTTGAGTTTTTTAGCAATTTTATATGCGGGGTGCAAAGTCGGAAAGTCATTGCACCAAATGGCATGATACGCTATATTTTTATCCAGAACAGACTTTATGAAGAAGTTAAATTCATGCCAGAAAAAAGAATGTCGAATTATTTTTGTTTTTATTGAATTATTGTAATCGAATGAAAACAACTCAACTTTTTCATTAAAAAGAGTTTTGTCTTGAGGGGTGGCGGCAAGATAATAGAGATCAATACTGTGTTTTTGTGATAGTGTGTTTATAATCTTAATCACGCGGTGATCATTATAAATAGGACCGTTCAGTAATACACATATTTTATTCATAAATGAAAATCATCTTGTTTAGAAGAGTATTAAGCAATCGGTTGATTATTTTCAGAAAACAACTTTTTAAAAAATAGTTCGATGGACCAATTTAAATCTGATTCATCTGGGGTATACTGCATCATTTTTTTATCATTTCTATCTATTCGAATAAACGGTTCTCCATTTTCGTAAATGATCTCAAATCGTTGTTCAGGTTTATCAATTTCATCGCGTAAAACCTTGGGGTAGTATCCGTATTTTTCAATATTAATTTTTTCAAAGCTATGTACAAGCTGTCTTTGATATCTATATTTAACCTTTAATGGTTCATTTGTATTAAACAAATAATCATTTCGTTTTTCTACGTAGGAATCATATGTTTTTAAGTGTTCAGGTAAATTGTTTTTATCTGAGGTGTTTACTGACTCTCTCCATGAAAAATAATGAAATCTATGTATTAGATTGATGTCAGATTTTAATCCTTGGCAATGAAAATAATAATTCAGAGTTTCTTTCATCTGAATGTAGTATTTTGGAACTCGTACTGTGTCAAATTTCCCAAATTCTTGATAAGTAATATCCTTGTTAAACCAAATTAATATAGGTTCACCAGAATCCCAGTCTTTGTTCTTTACAACGTGAAATAAATCTCCAGTAAGATTAATTCTAGGTAATTGTATGGTCCTTGGAGTTGGATCTCTAAATGTTTTTTCTTTGAGTTTTTTCATGTCGAATTCTCCGTCAGTATGTGCAATCATATCAGCATCCCATCGCAAGTGCCATTGATATCTTGTGGCATTTAATCCAGCTTCCCGACAATCACCTAATAGTGCACTTGGCATTTCAATAATGTCTACTTCAATTTGTCCTTCATTGTCAGATTTAAATTTTTTAGCTAGTGAGAGTGAATTGTCTTCAGACCCGTTGTCTATAATGATTACCTGATCGGCAAAACCAATGAGACTATTCAAACAAATAGGGAGGGTGTACTCTTCATTTTTCATGGCAACCACAGCTGAAATCCCCATTTTTAATGGTTTTCCATCTCTAGTTATGTCGATTGTTTTTTTTCTAAAATCATAAAAGAAAAGCTTGTGAAATGGCCTTATGATAAAACGAAATAATCTCTTAAATTGATTCATTTAGTTGTTAATTAATATTTTTTTTAGTTGGTCATAGACATATGAATAAGAGAAATTAGATACAATAGTTTCGTATGCATTATTTCCTAGTTTTTTTCTTAATTCTATACTTTTTGAGAGTAAAAATACTTGCTCAGTCCATTCTTCTATATTTGTTGCAATTAGCACGTTCTCGTTATGCACAAGATGTTTTGGTATTCCCCATGAAGACGATACAAAGGAAATTCCGCAAGACATATATTCAAGTGATTTGAATGCTGTCTTTGCTAAGTTTCTTTCATTTTTGGTCATCATTGGAGCTAATCCAATGTCAAACGAAGAAATAGTTTCATGGTAATCAAATCCATTATCTCCCCAACGCATAAATTTCACTCTTTTAAGGTTCATATCAAATGTTTTCCTACAAATGAATACAAAACTAACATTTGGATTTAAACGTTCTACTTCTACTAATGCACTTTCTATGTTAATGATGTTTTGAAAATTTGTAGGGGAGCCCATCCATCCGATAACAATCTTTTTTTTCTCTTTACATATTTTTTTTGTGTAATCTTCATGTTTTATGGCAAAGGGCAGGTAAAGAGTTTCTTGATTGATTTTTTTAAAATATTCATATAGATAATTACTTGCTACTGTGACTTTAGCTACTTTTTTTGCGGCATTAATAGTTAAATGATAATTTGATTCGTAATCCGCATCATAAAAATCTAGAATAACATTGGAGTTATATGCTAATACAAGGCTTTCAAATTTGTCATTTTTAAATGGATAAAATGGAATGAATGCTCTTTGTATCCATATTGTGTTATACTTATGCAGATTCTTCAAAAGTTTTAATCGATTATGAAGCACATGAAAAAAGAAACCGTACCTCTTGAAGGGATTGCTGGAATAAAAACCATTGAGAAAATAATCTGCTTCACTTGCCCAAAATACATCGTATTTGATTTGATCTTTGGTAAAGTAATCTTCCCAGTCTGCAATTCGGCTATGTCCTCCTGGATAATTTTGGGAATAATAGGGAAGAGCCATAATACTTTTTGATCCAGGTATGGACTTTTTATTTGAATGTATATATTTATAATAGTAGATAGCTAGATTTACATAAAGATTAAATAAAAGATCAAGGATT
>Ga0315315_10005725_pt1 | contig 11477 bp, 6 predicted proteins | sample M140m3416metaG_FD_203699 | JGI IMG/M metagenome (GOLD analysis project Ga0315315, IMG submission 203699) | Ammonia-oxidizing marine archaeal communities from Monterey Bay, California, United States - M1 40m 3416 | ecosystem: Environmental > Aquatic > Marine > Intertidal zone | place: USA... | reverse complement strand
TTGCACAAACAATTCCAGTTCGATGTGGTGGAACAGTTCGTGCTCCATGACAAGTTGGGTAGATGAATCCGCGACAACCTTCCAGTTGCGGATGACACAGGCAGGAATGATCCACCTGTAGGCCAACTGGGTGCACAGCTTTGAAAAATATGTTCGGGTGAGTGAAAAGATCAACAGATGCATGAACACATCAAAGACCCAGAACCTGTATTGATGATAGAGCCAGGCAAGCAACGAGGGGGGCTTCATGGTCTCTCGACGCTGTTGAGCATAGAAGCTCCATTTCCAAGGGACGAGGTAAAACTGCTGAAGTGGAAACTCTGTTTCAGCTGCAAGCACATCATTGATGTTCGAATATTTGCGGAACTGCTCTTCAACCCGGTACTGGTCCCGGACTTCAATTTTCACAGTTAAAATGACTCCCAGAGTACCTAGGCTGCATCTCGCTGCCCGAAGTTCGTCCCCTGATTTCACTTCGGTGATTACTGCACGGCCACTATCGGCGTCATAGTGCGCGATTCGTACTGCCTGCACATAGTGAGACAGTGAATGCTTTCCAGAGCCGTGGGTTCCTGTCGAGATAGCGCCCGCGATCGTTTGCTCGGTAATGAAGCCGAGAGAAGGTAGGGTCCATTGCTGCGATACGTTCAATTCCTTTACTAGGTGTTTAATCTGGCAACCAGCGCCCACCTCAGCGTAATGGCCAGCGTCATCAGTGCCAGTCTTGACTGTACGCAAGTGCTTCAGATCAAAAGTGACATCTTCGCAGTCTAAAATGTTGCTCCAAGAGTGCATCCGACCGATGCACCGAATGACCGCGCCAGCGTGGCGATCCATGATCTCGAGAACTTCATGTTCGCTCTTGGGAGTGTAAAAGCGTTTCGGGGTGAGTGTCAGATTGCGTCCGAAATTGCGGAGGTGATGAGTGTTTGGCATGCGTTTGGCAGTCGCTTGAGTGATTGCATTCCCGGTGCGAATGGCGAGCCTACCACATATGAGTTGTTATGGTGGCCTGACCAAACGGATACCAAACTGGTGTGGAGGGAGTTGGCAAAAATCAGGCATCGCGATGATTGTAGATAGGGTGGCCTGAGCAAACGCTTTGCTGCTTGCCGGTTTTGGGGGCGGGGGGTCTAATGCTGCTGCACCGCAAACTTAATGTAAGTTGGGGTTTCCGCGGTTGTTCTCCAGATCTTTGCACCTGCTTTATTGAGTGAAACGCACCATGCCGCGTTGGACCGAGTCTTTCGGACGTATTGCTTTGTCGCTAGCAATCTTGTTGGGTGGCGTTAGTGCGTTCTTGCTGATGACACCGCCAGAAATGAAGCCCCGACGGGAAGAAGTGCGGAAGCCTGTGCAGGTGAAAATTGAGCCTGCGATTCGCCACACTCGAGGTATATCGATTGATGTAGATGGGGTTGTCGTTCCATTTAGGCAGATTGAATTGGCCGCCGAAGTTTCCGGTAAGGTGGAATTCCAGAGTGACTCCTGCCAAGTCGGGAGGACTGTGAAAGCTGGCGATCTCCTGCTGAAGATCGAGCCTGATGATTATGAATTGGAGGTTCGGCGGTTGAATCAGGAGTTGTCGCAAGCAGACGCAATGACGAAAGAGCTGGAAGCTGAAATTCAGTCATCGGTTAATCAGATTGCGAATGCGGAGGAGCAACTGCAAATTGAGAAAAGACAGCTCGCTCGAAACAGTGACCTGTTGTTGCGTGGCGCAGCGTCAGCTTCAGAGGTTGATTCGGCACGCAGGTCCGAACTTGGGACCCGCACTTCCCTGCAGTCGCTTGTTGATGAGAAGAACGTTCTGACGCAACGCAGGATACGGATGGAGGCTGCGAAATCGCTAGTCCAAGCAAATCTGGAGAAGGCAGAATTGAGTTTGCAGCGAACAAACATTAAAGCACCTTTTGATGCGGTTGTGGTTCAGCACAACGTCGAAAAGGACAGCTATGTGCAGCCCGGCAATACTATCTGCTTGTTACAGGAAACAACGAGTTTGGATGTGTCGTGTAAATTGCAAATGGAGGAAATGAACTGGTTGTGGCAAGGTGACGAACGCATGGGGGATCGGCAGGCTCACGATTTTCCAAAAACACCTGCCACCGTGATTTTTGAATTGGCAGGAAATAGGTTCATCTGGGATGCCATCGTCGATCGCTACGATGGTGCTGGCGTTGATAGTCAAACTCGCATGATTTCGTGCCGTGTTCATGTGCCAGAACCGACAAAGGTGCGAGTGGTACGTATTGACGAACCGATTCCCCGATTCAGGGAATCTTCCGTCGGCGAAAATATCGAGGTGGAAGTTGAGTCGCGAAACGAGGGGGTAGCTGAGGGGGTAGCGTTGGGTATACCGACGTTGATGACCGGGATGTTTGTAAAAGTACACATCCACACAGATCCGCTGATTGATCTGCTGAGGATTCCTCAGGAGGCTGTTCAGCCGGAGGAAAAGGTCTGGGTGGTTGATTCAAACCTACTGGTGCAAAAGCCAGTTACCGTTGCTTATTCCACCGATGATTACACAGTGGTGCTGGAGGAAGCGGGAGGCGTGAAGGTGGGGGATTCCATCATTGTTTCCCCTCTCGCGCAGCCATCGGTCGGAATGCGGGTGGTTCCGATCAATCTTGATGGTGTTGATCAGGATGGTGTTGATCAGGATGGTGGGGCACCAAGCGTTGATCCGATGGTAGGCGGCACAGGGCAGGTGAGGAACGGTTCATGATCAGGCAGATCGTTAGCAGCGCCATCCGGAATCATTCGGCCTTAAACCTGTGCATGGTAGCAACCATGTTGGTCGGCGCAATGTGCCTCAATTTAATGCATCGCGAGTCGTTTCCAGAGTTTGAGCTGGATCGAATCATGGTCATGGTTCCTTATCCTGGGGCAGCCCCGCAGGAAACAGAAGAGGGCATCGGCCAAAAGATCGAGGAGGCAGTTCGTTCGATTGAGGGGATCAAGAAGGTCACGACCGTCGCACAAGAAGGGGCATGCACGGTTCTCTTGGAGCTGATTCCTGGAGGGAGATTGCCGGATCGTGTGTTGGATGAGGTCCGCTCGGGAGTGGAACGAATTCCGAGCTTTCCGTTGGAAGCGGAAGACCCACAGGTCACCTTGGTTACCAATCGACGGCCATCAATCCGCGTGGGCTTGATTGCCCCAGACGCAGCTCTCCGTATGCCCAACGGTTCCTTGACCACGAGCGCGGAGCTGGAACTTAGGGAGGTTGCCGAACGCGTACGAGATGACCTGTTGGCACTGCCAGCAGTTGCCCAAGTTGACTACTTGGCGGCTAAAGATTACCAGATCGATATTGAAATTCCTGAAGAGGCTCTGCGGTCCCATGGTCTGACCTTAAAGCAAGCGGCTGACATCATTCGTAGAGAAAATCGCGAGTTGCCCGCAGGGGCGATTCGTAGTCAATCTCAGGAGGTGTTGTTGCGGGGCAACAATCGAAGGACCCGTGGGGAAGAACTTGCGGAGTTACCGCTGCTTAGTGAGCCCGGCGGTGCAGTGTTAACCGTTGCTGATTTAGGTCGTGTTCGTGACGAGTTCGCAGATACGACAGCCGTGAACGTCATCAATGGTAAACCGGCCCTTGCGCTTTCGGTCATCCGCAGCACCACGCAAGATTTGTTTGTGATGATTGATGGAGTGCAAGCTTACGTTCAGACAGCGAGTATTCCGGCGGGATACCAGCTGATGACGTGGAGTGATGAATCGGTAGAGGTGAGGGGACGTTTGGATCTGTTGTTGGAGAATGGCGCACAGGGATTGCTGATCGTATTCATTCTGCTGTTGTTGTTTTTAGACCCGAAGCTGGCATTTTGGGTCGCGGTTGGAATTCCGTTTGCAATTTTGGCGTCCGGGATCTTTCTCTACCTCACGGGGCAAACTCTGAATCTGATCTCCATGTTTGCGTTCGTGATGGCACTTGGCATCGTGGTGGATGACGCAATTGTGGTCGGGGAGAATGTTTATGCCCATCGGCAAATGGGTAAACCGATCAAACAGGCGGCGATCGATGGGACTGCAGAGGTGATTCCCTCAGTGACCACGGCAGTTCTCACGACGGTGGTGATGTTTGCGCCGCTGTTGTTTGTCAGTGGCACCATGGGGAAATTCACGGCGGTGATGCCGGCGGCAATCATCGCAATTCTGTTGGTTTCGTTGTTGGAATGTCTCACGATCCTGCCGTGCCACCTGGCTCACAGAAACAAACAGTTCTTTCAAGTAATCTCGGTGGTGTTTTATGTGTTTCGACCCCTGCTTTGGATTGCAACGAAGTTAAACACGGTATCGACGCGGTTCTTACATCGCTTCATGCAAGGAGTTTATACGCCTAGTTTGGCGTGGTGTTTGAGGAATCGGTCCGTCGCCATCGCGATCAGCTTTGCAGCTCTATTTTTTACGGCTGGACTATATCGGTCCGGTTTGGTCCAGCTCAGCTTTTTTCCAAGGGTTGACGGAAACACATTGAACGCAGCGATCACTTTTCCAGACGGGACTCCGGAGAGTGTGACCCTTGAGGCGACGCGGGAGATTGAAGAAGCGTTTTGGCAAGTTGCAGCTGAGTTTGAGGAACGCGGTCAGCCGATTGCGAAAACTTCGTTTCGGGTTGTGGGTGCAAGTGTGTCTGGTGGTGGACCCGGTGGTTCTCCGATGCCTGCCTCTGGCGGTGGCCACAAGGGGAGCGTTGAGATTGAACTCATCAATTCGGAAAGCCGTGGGGTGCACAGTCGCGTGATCGTTGCGAAGTGGCGAGAACGTATTCCAGCAATCCCCGGAACTGAGGAACTGACCCTTGGAACGCGTTCCTTTGGCCCCGGTGGAACGCCGATCGAATTTAAAGTTCTGGGGGCTTCGGAACAGGTTCAAGATCTCGAGGCTGCCGTTGAAGCTTGCAAAGTACAACTTGCCAGTTACAGCGGGGTTTATGACATTAAGGATGATTCGGTTCCTGGAAAGCTTGAATACCGTTTCAGGATCAAGCCGGAAGCGTTTGGGATGGGGGTTCGGACAGCGGATCTTGCCGAAACGGTGCGTGCGGCTTACTACGGTGAAGAGGTGATGCGGGTGCAACGCGGTCGGCATGAAGTGAAAATCATGGTCACCTATCCGCGGGAAGATCGAAGGTCGCTGGCGAATTTCGATGAAGTGCGCGTGCGTCTGGCAGACGGTCTGGAGCGGCCCATTACTGAGCTCGCCGAGATTGATGTCGTAAGAGCCTATTCTGAATTGAACCGGATCGATCAGGCTCGTTCGATCACTGTGTCAAGTAACCTCGACGAAGAGATGGGCAATGCGGAAGAAATTGTTGCCGATTTGCAGGAGAACTTTCTTCCGGGTTTGTTGGACCGTTATCCCTCCTTGCGGATACGTTGGGAGGGCCAGCAGGAACGGCGTGCTGAATCGTTTGGAAGTCTATTCTCGGGATTCTTTGCTGCTTTGCTCGCAATGTTTGTGCTTCTGGCCGTGGAATTCAAATCCGCAGTGCAGCCATTGCTTGTCATGCTGATCATTCCATTTGGGGCGTTGGGTGCCGTATTTGGGCATGTGATCATGGGGCTGCCGCTGACTTTATTCAGCTTTTATGGAATCATTGCTTTGACTGGGATTGTGGTCAATGACTCGATCGTGCTGATTGACTTCATCAATTCGCGTGTTCGGTCGGGTATGCCGATCAATCAAGCATTGGCAGAGTCTGGGTTGCGGCGATTTCGGCCTGTACTGTTGACGACCATCACAACCATTGGTGGCTTGTTTCCCATCCTCTTGGAAACTTCGATTCAAGCACAAATCTTGATTCCTATGGCAACTAGCATTGCCTTTGGTGAGTTGTTTGCCACGCTCATTGTGCTTTATCTGGTGCCGGTAACCTATTCCCTGTACTGGAGCGCCGGTGGGCGTCTCGCTGCCTTAGAAACTGACTCAGGTGAGTCACTTTCGATTGAACGTGAGTTTGCGTCGGGGGTGGCAGAATCCGGCCCCGGTGCTGTGAACGTAGTTCCGTCCTGAAGAGATATTCCTGGGCGGAATAGAGCGAGCGTTGGGCGGTGCATGCGCGTTGGGATCGGGGACAGGTTACTTACCCACGGCACGCCAACCTTGATAGATTTCACTGTTGCGTCGGAATTGTTCCCGGCTTGCAGCATTCTTGGTAGTACGCATCTGGTCCTCAATTTCCAATGCGTAAATTTCATCGCTTTCTGGGCCCGGGTCGTCGCTTGCCACCAGCCACGCTTCGAGGGCTTTGCGGTGCCGTTGTAGCTCTGCAAGATGGGCGGGATCGTTGGCAAGATTTTTGATTTGCCAAGGGTCCTTTGCCAGCTGATAAAACTCTTCGGCTGGTCGCTCGGACGCAAAGAGGAGCCGCTCTGTAAGTGCGCTAAGGGCTCCCTCAGCATGCAAGCGACGCAGCCGCTGAATGATTAGCTTGCCATCCTTGTAATTGCTTGGCATGAGGTAGGGCCGTGATGGATAAAAATTGCGGATGTACAGATATCGCTCGCTACGGGCTGATCGAATTCGGTCGTCTGCTTCTCCGCAGCGGTCGCGTGCTGCGAACACAAATTCTTTCGCCTCGTAGTCGCGCGACATGAGATCGCGACCCTGCATTTTTGCAGGGATCCGAATTCCAGCGGCGGCTAGCGACAATGCGGCGACGTCGATGTGTTCCACGAGGTCTTTACGAATCGCTCCTGTAGGAATATTTGGTCCTGAGAGGATCAACGGAATGTGCGTTCCCTCGTCGTAGAGGAATTGCTTGCCCCGTGCGTGACTGATCCCATGATCGGTAAAGAAAATTACTAGAGTTTCTTCGCGGAGGCCTTCGTCTTTTAATCGGGCGAGCACCTTGCCTACATGCCAGTCTGTGATTCGAACGCTATCCAGGTACGTCGCCCAGTCGCGTCGCATGATCGAATCGTCAGGGTAGTATGGTGGTAAGCGGACCGATTCAGGGTCCGTCGTAGGCCCTAATGTCTCAGTGACCTGCTGCTCGAATTTTTCGTAGGAGGCATCAGAGGCGCCTCTAAGTTTGCCCCCATGCAACTGAACTTGCATGAAGAAAGGTTGGCCAGGGTCACGTCCTGACCAGTCATTGCCATCAAATATTTGACGGTCCCATGTGAAGTTGTAATCTGATTTTCCCAACGCGTTTGTTCTGTGGGGTGTCGGTGGCTGACTGCGGTAATCAAGAGCTTTTAAACCACTGCCCATACATGTGTAATATCCCGCCTGCTGAAATAACGCGGGAAGGGGAACGACGCCAGAGGGTAGCGTGATGGCGTGCTTTCCTCGTCCACTGCGATGATGATGGACACCGATTGTGGTTTGGTACATCCCAGTGATCAGTGCCGAGCGGAAGACTGAACAGACGGGGGAGGTGGCATATGCCTGGTTGAACTGCAAACCTGTTTTGGCAAGGGAATCGAGATGAGGTGTTTGAATGCTCGATTCGCCATAGCAGGAGAGGTTCGCTGACATGTCATCGACCACGATCCAAAGAATATTGGGGCGACTCGCATCGACTGTTGGTGTCGTTCCACACAGTGCCAGCAGGGTTATGAACAGAAGGTGGTTGAGGTGCTTCCATGTGTTTAGTTGATGCACAATATGCTGCCTGGGTTTCATCTGGTTGCGAGTTGAGCGTGTAAATTTGGTTCAGCCACTTAGTTTACGGTAGTCTTTTTTTAGTTGAAATACATCTGAACGTGACGGTAGGAATTTCCAGAATCTTAAAGTCAGGGTATTTTCTGTTGGTGGGTAGTGCATTGCTGCTTCCGGTATTTTCTCGACTTCCGTGTAGTTGGTTTCCCTTTGGAACCAACGTTGTGTTGGTTTTATCGTGGCTGGTACTAACACTTGGGTTTTCAGGCAGAAGGTTCTTTCCGTCAATTGTGTGTTCTAATGATAACTAGTGTCCGGCGTTTGCAATTTGGAATTTTGTTTATCGCAGTGTCTGTGATGCCTGAATCTGTTGGGTTGGGCGAGGGCCCAGCAGCATGGGACCATGCCAAGGCGACTGCGGAGTGCACCGGCTTACGCGTGTACTCAAAGAGCATTTCGAACGCGATCGTTGATGCGATGCGCCAGGCACCGGAAGAATCTTATCCCGCGGTTGGTTCGTTTGTAGCGTTGTATGACAAAGCGTATGCGGTGATCGACGACGGGGAACCGGTTTCGAGTTGGCCTTCCGTGAACGTGCAGGAACTGGTCGTTCACAATGGCGAGTACTGGAAAGCGTTCTATGAAATTCGACCAGCGGACCCTTTGTTGATGATGTTCCATAGCGCACGTTATGGATGCAATGGTCAGGCTAGTCGCACCTTTCTTTCCGAGCAGATCGCGGTTCACACACCGGTAAAGACAAAGTTTCAAGAGGAAATGTTTCGGTTGTTGATTTCAGGGCGCCAGTTGATGTCGCTTGGTGATGCCGGGGTCGCTGTTGGTAACAAGTTTGCTGGTGGTGAAGAGGTGCAGAAAGCGGTGGATACATACAATTCAGTGCTGAATACGATACCGAAGCACGCGTTCGCTTTATTTGAATTGGCCCAGATTTCCAATACGGTTCCCCCAAAGGCAGGCACGCGAAGTAAGAAACAGCTCTTGCTGGAGTCACGACGTCAGGATCCTTTTCGAATTCAGGCATACCAAGGTTCTTTCTCAAAGGCTGGGCTGGAAGAGATGATGGCGCTGCGGCGTTCTGCGCGGCCAGCGTGGCTCGCGTTTCAGAATGCTGGCACCGAGGCGGCTTATCCGTTTGGCAAGCTGGTGGAATTATCGCTTGCGTTGCAAACCGCGGGGTTGCATGAGCTTGCTTTGCTTACACGACAATTAGTGGTCGCTAGGCGTGCAACCTCGTACAGTGACGATGATTCAGCGTTCATCGAGAAGAGCCTTGCGGCGTTATGCCCCGACGAAGATTTCAGCGAAACCTTGAATCGCTTTCGCGATCAGGTAGCACCTTTTTCTCTGGTCATGGAAAAGCCAAAACGGTGATGCTCAGATAGAGTGGGAATCACTGAAGTCCACAGCTCAGCGTGATAGGATTCGCTGTTGCCGTGCGACGATCATGTTTTGATTTTGATCTGACGTTCCCGACGATAGTCCGTTGGAGTGATTCCGAGCTCTCGACGGAAAATTTCACACATTCGGTTTGCAGTTTTGAAGCCAACATCCCGTGCGATCTGTTCTATTCGACGCTCACTTTGGACAAGTTCGCGTTTCGCTCGCTCAATTCGGACACGTCTGATCTCGGTGGCTATCGGGCTATCGAGGTATTTGCGGAAACGTAATTGCAGTGTTCTCGTCTCTGCATTTACCGCTCGGGCAACGTCATGCTGACCAATGTGTCGATGGCTGTTTCGTGAAATATAATCCAAAGCATCGGCAACCAATTTATCCTGAACCGCATGGAAGTCGGTGGATTCGCGCACTACCAGACCCGAAGGTGATAGAGAAATGGGACGGTTTGGGGCTGTGCCGCCCTTCATCAGGTGCTGTAGCAACTTGGCACATTGGTACCCGATCCGCTCATAGCCGAACTCCATACTGGTCATGGAAGGGCTTGGGTTTTCGCACAGGTTCTCTTCATTTTGACCAGCGATGATGGCAACGTCCTGTGGAACCCTCCAGCCGCGTTCATGGCACATTTGTACAACGAGCCTGCCCAGATTCTCTCCGCCCACCATGACGCCAATGGGTAACTGCCAGCGATCCATCCATGCTTCCACAAGTTGTTTTGTTCGCCGCCAATGGTCTAGGCTGCGAGATAAGCTTTGGGGAGTGTTTGCGATGATGCAGTCGTAGCCATGCTGCTCCAGCAGATTGCGAAATTGAGTAACCTCCATGCGCTCACCACGATTCTTGTAGGCAGTCATGGCCGCAAAGTTTGAAAGCCCGCGTGAAAGAAGGTGTTCAGCCTTGATTTGACCACTGGCGTCAAAATCGGGGAAAACGCCGGGAAGCTTGTTCCAGACCGGAGAGCTGGCCCACATGTTGACGACGGGAATCCCAAGGCGTTTTGCTCGGTCGGCTAATTCATGATTCGCTCTGGCAATCACGCCGTCATACGGAACGGGTTTGCCACGTCTCGCGGGCAGGGTGTCATGAGCGAACTCGTCGATGATGGAATGCCAGCCATGTTCTTTTGCGAATTGTTGCGTACCTGCAAAGGTACTCGCGTGGCGTTTGTAGGGCCACTGCAAGTCAAGCATGATGGCAACGCGTTTAGCGGTTTCAGCCATGCTTAGTGCGTCCTCTGGCGAGGAGTAAACGGTGAGCCGAAGAAAATTCGAGGGGGCCACAATGTTTGTGGGCGGCGCTGTGGGTGTGTGGCAGAAGTAAGTGTTGAGTGTGAGGTCGCATTGGTGGATTGCCCGCGAATAGGTTTGCTGCGCAGGAACGGAAATTATGTGCGCAGAATCGAGGATCGACCTCGCTATAATACCATCTTGATCGCCGCGGGGCAGTGTGCAGAATGTGCCAGGGGGTATCGCCCCTTGAAGAGTGTGATGCGGCTCGGGATTCCGCAAATAGCGTGGTTTCGTTTTTTTATCTTTCGTGCTGAGTATTACGTGATGCGTTACATCGTGATCGATCCGTTTTTTCGGGGGCCTATGAACCAGTTTGCCCTAGTTGTAACTGTGCTCTGCATTGGTTTTGCTTCATCTTCTCGTCTCCTTTCGGCAGAGCGTGAACGTTTCCAGATCGGTGAAAGTAAGGCGTTTGTGATCATGCCCCCGGAGTCTGGTCGAGTCAAAGGTCCAACGCCCTGGGTTTGGTACGCACCCACTCTTGGTAACCGGCACCCGAACCGCGATGAGCAATGGATGATTGATCGGTTGCATGCCGCGGGGATCGCACTGGCTGGGGTTGATGTTGGCGAGAGTTATGGAAGCCCTAAGGGAGTCCGTGTGTATCAAGAGTTTTATCGACAGATGACTGCCAAACGCGGATTTAGTACTAAACCTGTTTTGCTCGCCCGAAGTCGAGGCGGGTTGATGTTGTACAGCTGGGCGGTGTCTCATGCTGATTGTGTCGGCGGAATCGCGGGAATTTATCCGGTTTGTAATATTGCCAGTTATCCTGGCATCGAGAGAGCATCACCCGCATTCGACTTGACCCCTGAGCAACTCAAAGACGATTTAACCAAGTACAATCCGGTCGATAATTTGCAGGCATTAGCCAAGTCACGTGTTCCCGTATTTCACATTCAGGGTGATTCGGACAATGTGGTTCCCCATGATAAAAATTCAGGCCTGTTGGCTTCACGTTATCAAGCTTTAGGTGGTCCTGTTGTAATTGAGTTGATTCGAGGGCAGGGGCACAATATGTGGCGTGGATGGTTCGAATCAGACACGCTTACTCAATTCATGATTAAGCAGGCTTTGGGAAAGTGAACCTAGGGTAGATGACAGCGTTGAGTGTGCAGCGTTGAGTGTGCTGGTGAGAGTGTGCTGGTGAGA
>Ga0315315_10005724_pt1 | contig 11478 bp, 10 predicted proteins | sample M140m3416metaG_FD_203699 | JGI IMG/M metagenome (GOLD analysis project Ga0315315, IMG submission 203699) | Ammonia-oxidizing marine archaeal communities from Monterey Bay, California, United States - M1 40m 3416 | ecosystem: Environmental > Aquatic > Marine > Intertidal zone | place: USA... | reverse complement strand
TCGGCTCACAATTTTATCGCCTGCTCTATGTAGATATTGAAGGATTGATGTCTCTTTTTCAGTGAGGTGTATTTTTTTATTTCTCGAATCGCCTATCAAAATCTTCTGGCTTGGCATAAATTTATAAGGTCCAATTACAAAAACCGCATCCGAACTATTTTCATGTTGGCTCAGGTGAGCCCGCAACCGTGCGAGCAAGACGCCTAACCGAAAAGGCTTTGAAATGCAGTCAATCGCGCCTGCGTCGAAATCTAGAAACCTGTTAACGTCGCTATTTGCTCTAGTTAACATGATAATCGGTGAGCTAACGCCATTGCGTCGCAACAAATGGCAAACGTCCAGACTATCCATATCTGGCAGTTCGATATCTAGCAGTATTATATCAAAATAGGCGTCTTTGAGTTCTCCCAACGCTTCTTTCGCCGTCCCGACAGCGTGTGTCACAAACTCTTCATGAAGCTGCAACTGTTCTTCAAGCGAAGAACGCAGGGCCTCGTCGTCGTCCACTATTAATACTTTCATGCCGGGCATCCGGATCTCCCTGATGTTTAACCTACGACATTCTGGAGTATGGCATTGCGCCCCGTATTATTGATTGCAACCCATTTAAAACACCTTAGCATTTTCTGCCATTCTTTTGACCATTTCTAAAATCTGCCGTCACTGGCTAGCCATCACGATCATTAATCCAAAATTTTCTTCATAAAACACCTAACGCCGATACCGCAGCCAACATTTTGCCGGCAATATTTGCCTCCGAAGCGCCAACAACCCGACACCATCATAAAGATTTTGGAATTCCACCTAGTTTTCAGGGTTTTTTGATCCAAGGAGTTGGCACCCTCCTTGCACGCCATTAACTTGGGAGGAACAGGTTATGACCAGCTCTATTAGTGCTCCAATCCACGCCGCCGCCGGGTCTTATTCGCCCTTGGCGAAGCCATATATTTCGTCGGAGCGAGAAACAGATGAAATCGAACACCCTTTTGCCGATTTTGACCCTCAGTATGAAGGTGTAACCATCCTAAGGTCCGAGGCAGAAAAAGTATGGTCAGATGACCAATCCAAGGATTTATTCGGTAAGGACGGTTTCACATTTGAAGATTTTTTAGACATCATCAACCCGCTACAACACATCCCCGTGGTTGCCACTATTTATCGGTCCATAAGCGGTGATGAAATTGAACCAGGATCCCGAATTGCTGGCGGTGCTCTATTCGGCGGCGGGCTCGGTCTTGCAGGTGCGTTAGTCAATGCAGTCATAGAAGACAGCACGGGAAAAGATCTGGGTGACCATGCACTAGCTATGTTCACAGGCGAAACAAGCGGCAATCAAATCGACATCGAGCACGTTGCAGTAATGCAAGCTCCCGCGAGCAAAGCGATTAGTAGCACCAACGCTACAGTTTTATCGGCAGCGATAAAATCGCCGACCTTAAACACCGCACATGATCCCAACAACACAAAATCCAATAACTCAAAACCGTTCGACAGGGCCCCAGCCGTTAAGGTAAACAGTGCGCGCGGCCAGGCTTTCGGTGGCATCATGATGCCACCTAATGGAAAGGCGCCTCTCGCACAAACAAACAAAGCCGCTGCAACCGAGGCCCTATTACAAGCGCGGTCCGCCGTACCTGCCGCTGGCGTTAGCGGCATTAGCGGGCGCAGCAGCGTAAATCGTATTGTTCATGGCGTTGGCCCCAAAACCACAGGCCATCATGATGTTGGGCTGGCGGTGAACTCAAAGGATCCAATTACGCTTTCGCCTTCTGTCGACGCTCAATTGAATAGGCTGTCCCAACGATCAGCAGCCAAAAATATTAACAGGCCAACCCAACAGCCCAACCAGAAAAACGTCTTGCCGACAGAATTTCAAAAACCGGGCGATGGAACCAATAAGTTTAACAACGTAACCGCATTCGCACCTTTGCCGAATGTGATGTTGGATGCGCTAGATAAATATGAATTAATGGTGCGTGAACGACGTCAGAAAAACAGCTAGGCTTGTAGTGTCGTGAATTTAGCGCCGAAGCTTCGCATAGATATGCTTACCCAATGGATCTTATCGTAGACCCAGCAGGCTGGTTAATAGCCGGCCCAGCTCGCTATCGCTGCGCACTCGGACGAGCAGGCATTGTGGCTGACAAAAGAGAGGGTGACGGGGCGACCCCGACAGGCGCGTTTCCTTTACGTCGGCTTTTGTTCCGTAAAACCCGCATTGCAGACCCAAAAACAAAACTACCCCGCGGGTCACTAGAGAAAAATGATGGTTGGTGCGATTGCCCGACGGACCCTCGATATAACCGGCCTGTTAAATTACCGTACTGCGCGAGTGCCGAACCCCTATGGCGTTCGGACCATCTCTATGATTTAATTGTAGTGCTTGGACACAATGACGATCCGATACAGCCGGGATTTGGCAGCGCTATATTTTTGCATTGTGCAAGAACGAATTATGCGCCAACGAAAGGCTGTTTTGCACTGGCTACGGCAGATTTATTGGATCTGTTGGTCGAATGCAGCCAAGGTGATCGCTTGGTTGTGGCGCCTATTACGTAACACGCTCGCCGAATATAGCGCTGCCGACCCGGACATGGGTCGCCCCAAATGCAACCGCAATTTCATAGTCTGCGCTCATACCCATACTGAGAAGCGGTAAGCCGTTTCGCTCAGCTATTTTTCGCAATAAGGCAAAATGGAGGGACCGCTCCTCGTTTGCCGGAGGGATGCACATGAGCCCGGCAATCGGCAGATCAAGCACGTTGAGACATTCGCCGATAAAAGAATCCGCCTCGTTCGGCAACACCCCGGATTTTTGAGGTTCTTCGCCAGTATTTACTTGGATAAAACAAGGGATTTGACGATCCAAATAGGCCATTTCTTTCGCCAATGCATGCGCAAGTTTCAACCGATCAAGGGTCTCAATAACATCGAACAACGCCACAGCCGCCCGCGTTTTATTGGTTTGCAACGAGCCAATCAGGTGCAACTCTACAGGCCCCGTAGCGTCTCGTAAATCGGGCCATTTCTGCTCTGCCTCCTGAACCCGATTTTCGCCGAATTTATTGTGGCCAGCCTTAATGGCCTCAAGTATTTTATCTTCCGCAATGGTTTTACTAACCGCCAATAAAGAAACGCTTGCCGGGTCACGTTCGGCACCTTCGGCAGCAGCTGCGACCTTTGCCTTTACAGCGCGAATGTTTTCGGAAATTCCCAAGCCGCAAACCCTTCAATTTTTAATATTAATGCTACACAATCCATTTATACGACAATAAGTGTAAAGACGTTTGCTTACAGACGTTCCAGAGCTAAAACCTTATCTACTAAACGGCACGATGACACATAATAATTTTATGGATTTCACCGAACATTTTCCTGCATATAGGCGCATGAGAAAAATTTTCACAGTTCTGTTCATAAGTGGCACCATGCTTGTCAGCGCTTGCTCCAGCGACAAGACGGCTAACCAAACTACCGAAGCAAAACCCTTAAGCGCAACCGGCGCAAAAAATACCGTCAATGGCGGCATCTTGGAATCCGTTTTCGGGGGCCAGGAAACAGCTGCCGGCGGTGGAGCTTCGGTCTCGGTGAACGGCTATTTGTGGCGGGCATCACTTGATACAATTTCGTTCCTGCCGCTAAATACCGCAGACCCGTTCGGTGGCGTCATTATCACTGAATGGTACAGCCCGCCTGAATCGCCTAGTGAGCGGTTTAAAATTAATATTTATATTCTCGATAAGTCGTTAAGGGCAGACGGATTACGGGTCACCGTATTCCGACAAAAACGTACCGGCGAAGAGCGCTGGGTAGAGGCGCAAGTAAGCCATAAGACGAGTACTGATTTGGAAAACGCCATTCTCAAACGCGCCCGACAAATGCGTATCAAATTGGGTCAATAACGGACCCCTATTACAACATCGCCGAGACCGTTATCGGAGATCAGGTGCCCATTTTTGCTGTACCATCTCTTAGGAAGTTCAGATGAGCCGGTACAATTTTACAACGACGGAAAAAAAATGGCAGCGTATCTGGGAGGAGCGTGGCTGTTTTGAGGTTAGCGAACAATCGGATGCGCCGAAGTATTACGTGATGGAAATGTTTCCTTACCCGTCCGGCAAAATACACATGGGACATGTGCGTAACTATACTTTAGGGGACGTTGTCGCTCGCTATAAAAAGGCGCGTGGTTTTAATGTATTGCATCCAATGGGATGGGATGCATTCGGTTTGCCCGCCGAGAATGCAGCCTTCGAGAATAATATTCATCCTGCAGATTGGACGCGCGAGAATATCGCCTCGATGCGCGGTCAGCTAAAGTCTATGGGGCTTTCGCTGGATTGGAGCCGGGAGTTTGCCACTTGCGATCCGGACTATTACAAGCAAGGCCAGCGGCTATTTTTAACATTTTTGAAAGCCGGTTTTGCCTATCAAAAGGAGTCCTGGGTAAATTGGGACCCCGTCGAGAATTCCGTCTTAGCGAATGAGCAGGTTATTGACGGGAGGGGTTGGCGAACTGGCGCGCTGGTAGAGAACAGGCTCTTAAAACAATGGTTTTTCAAAATTACCCAGTTTTCCGACGCTCTGCTTGACGGGCTTAGATCGCTTGATCGATGGCCAGATAAAGTTCGCCTTATGCAAAAAAACTGGATCGGTAAATCCGAAGGGGCGCGTGTTCAATTTGAGCTCAGTAATGGCGACGATCTTGAAGTATTCACTACCCGACCGGATACGTTATTCGGCGCGTCTTTCTGCGCGATCGCCGCAAATCACCCCCTTGCAGAACAACTCGCCAAGAACAATTCGAAAATCGCAGCGTTTATCGAAGAATGTAATCGTATGGGGACCAACGAGGCTGCGATAGAGATAGCCGATAAGAGAGGCGTCGACACAGGAATTACGGCAGATCATCCTTTTTTGGAAGGCAAACGCTTGCCCGTTTTCATTGCAAACTTTGTCTTGATGGAATATGGCAGCGGAGCCATTTTCGGCTGTCCCGCCCACGATCAGCGCGATTTGGATTTTGCTCGCAAATATAAACTAGATGTGACGCCAGTTGTGCTGCCAGAAGAAGCCAATCCTGAGACGTTCGCGATCAACGAAGAGGCTTATGTGGGGGGCGGATCAATAATTAACTCCAATTTTCTAAATGGGCTTGAAGTCAGTGCCGCCAAAAAAGTAGCTATCGACCGGCTCGAATCTATTAACAAAGGGTCCGCGGGTATCAGTTATCGGCTGCGGGATTGGGGGGTGTCGCGGCAACGATATTGGGGTTGCCCTATTCCTGTCATTCATTGCAAGGATTGTGGTTGCGTGGCGGTACCCGACGCTGATCTGCCTGTCGTCTTACCTACCGATGTTACCTTCGATGAACCGGGGAACCCGCTGGAGCGCCATCCCCACTGGAAACATGTAGAATGCCCAACTTGCGGTAAACCGGCGACCCGAGAAACTGATACCTGTGACACATTCTTCGATTCGTCTTGGTATTTTGCTCGCTATTGCTCCCCACGTGAGAAATCGGCGCCCTTCGAACGCAATGCTGCAGATTATTGGATGCCTGTGGATCAATATATCGGCGGCGTCGAACATGCGGTATTGCATCTATTGTATTCACGCTTCTTCACCAAGGCTCTCCACCACGAGGAAATGCTAGCGGTAGACGAACCGTTTGGCGGACTTTTCACGCAAGGCATGGTTTGTCACGAGACATACCGAGACGAAGATGGAAAATGGCTTCTCCCAACAGATGTTATAAAAAAAGGAGACGATTGGGCGAATGCAAGTACCGGCGCGACTGTCTCGGTTGGGCGCTCGGAAAAAATGAGTAAATCCAAGAAGAACATCGTCGATCCTGCGGAAATAATTTCCGGCTATGGCGCCGACACCGCACGACTATATATGTTGTCCGATAGTCCGCCTGACCGTGACTTGGAATGGACCGAAGCGGGCATACAAGGTTCATGGCGTTTTTTAAATCGTTTGTGGCGAATGATGGATTTTGATCACACGAGTGCATCCGATGGCGCGCAAGAGACCCCAAAGAATTTTGGCCCCTTAACATCGACGCACCGGGAAATGCATAAAACAATAGCTAACGTGACCAATGATTTAGACCGATTTCGCTTCAACCGTGCCGTTGCCCGCATCAGAGAGTTCAGCAACTTGATTGCGAATATTGCGAGTACAAGTGATGAAGCCGTGTGGCTGAAACAGCGCGGATGTAAAATAATCGTACAACTCATCGGGCCAATAGCGCCTCATATCGCCGAGGAATTATGGCAACGGCTCGGATATAAAGATTTGCTCGTTGATTCCCCGTGGCCGGAATATAATGAATCTTTGTTGATGGATGATACTGTGACGATAGCCGTGCAAATAAACGGAAAACTGCGTGGGACGATTGAGGTCCCCCGAGACAATGACAAAGAAGCGACGGAAGCAGAGGCCTTGGCACTTGAGAATGTTCAGCGGGCGACGCATGGTAGCCCACCGCGCAAAATCGTTGTCATTCCTAATAAGGTAGTTAATGTTGTTATTTAAAGGAACATTAGTCCTGAGTCTTTTAATGGTGCTGAGCGGCTGTGGCTTTCAGCCACTATACCAAAAGCAACAAGCGAGCGACGCTGTAATTGACGATTTAGCGCAAGTACAAATACTGAATTTGATTGACCATGATAACCATGATGACCGTTTAGGTCAGAAAGTTAAGAATCTTTTGCTAGACCGCCTAAATCCCGGCGGACGGCCCAGTAATCCGTTTTATATTCTTGCCGTGACAGTCGGAACATCAACCACCGAATTAGTTGTAAAGCTTTCTGACGAAGCGACACGCGCAAAACTTTCTATGAGCGCGAGCTATTTATTGAGGGAGAAAAAAACTAACGCGGTGCTATTTCGCGGTAGAACGCGGTCGGTCAATAGCTACAATATCGTCAAGTCTAATTTTGCCACTCTTAGTGCAGAGAATAATGCCAAAGACCGCGCAGCGCGGGAGATTGCAGATGATATTAAACTTAGGCTTGGGGTATTTTTTATGGAATTGCGGAGCGGTACCTAGCCAAAGATAGTCCATTGAAAATTGCTAATAATCAGGTCGAATCGTTTATTGCCAACGGCGCCAAAGCCGTTGACTCAGTTTTGATTTACGGGCCCGATGCCGGTCTCGTAAGTGAGCGTGGAAAAATCTTAGCGGCAAAAATCGTTAGCGATTTAAAAGATCCGTTCAACGTGTCTACGCTATCTAGTGATACTATTTTAGATGACCCTGCGGTGCTATCTGATAGTTTAAACACACTGTCCATGAATGGCGATAAACGCCTTGTCTTGGTGTCAAACGCATCTGATCGAATCGTGGGCATTGTCGAATCAGCATTATCATCGGGCAACGCAGCCACGCTTTTGATTTTAGAGGCCGGCGACCTCAAGCCACGAAGCAAACTTAGGTCATTCGCTGAATCTTCGGACTCCATGGCTGCGCTCGCCTGCTATTCAGACGACGTTCGATCAATCGCGCGGTTAATAGACGAGGTATTTGCATTCGACAAAATAGAATGCGACAGCGAGGCCCGGTCCTATTTGGAACAAAATTTAGGTAACGATCGAGGCATCTCCCGGTCTGAACTAGAAAAGTTAGCGATATTTGCGGGCCCAAATGGCCGACTGACGTTCGAGGATATTGCCACAATGATTGGCGACAACACCTCCATGACGCTGACCGATATCGCCTTCAGCGCGACCGATGGAAACGCTGCGGATACGGATCGATATTTAAGTCGCTGCTTGTCTGAAGATATTCCATCGATTGCAGTACTGCGCGCGGTCGCAAATCATCTAATCAGACTACAAATTACCGTCAAGAAAATGACTAAAGGTGAGCCGGCCAACCAAGCGATAAAAGCATTACGGCCGCCGGTATTTTTCAAAACACGCTCTCGGTTTATCCAGCAACTGAACCGGTGGCGCGAACAGCAGATATCCAAAGGCTTGAGCCTGGTACTTACAGCCGAACAGGAATGCAAAAAGACCGGCGCCCCAGACGCGGCCATCTGCGGCAGAACGATTCATCAGATTGCCGCGTTAGCGCGTCAAGTCAGGGGCCGATAACCGGCGCGATATACTACCCAATTAATGCAACGAAGCTCAGCCGCGATTTAATAGTTGAATTATATCATCTAATTGTTCCAGATGTTTGTAGTGAATGGAGAGGATGCCCGCCTCCCCCTTTTCGTGAATTGCTACCTTTAAACCAAGTTTATCGCTTAGAATATTTTCAAGATCTGCGGTATTAGGATCTTTTCCCGCAGGGTTATCGACGACAGTCCGTGCACCTTTTAAGTTTTTTTCCGCATTGGGCTTTTTCGATAATTTCTCCGCTTCGCGAACACTCATATTTTTAGAAATAATCAACTGAGCCAGTTGTTCGGGATTTTCTGCGGTCACGAGGGTTCTTGCATGACCCGCACTTATTTTACCTTCAAGCAATAACGTTTGAACCGATTGCGGTAAATTTAATAGCCGGAGCATGTTAGCCACGTGGCTGCGGCTTTTGCCTATCGATTTTGCCAGACCATCTTGGGTATGCCCAAAGTCTTTCATCAGTCGATGGTAGGCTTCGGCCTCTTCAAGCGGCGATAGGTCTTCTCGATGCAGGTTTTCTACCAGCGCTATTTCGAGCGCCTCTTGATCGTCTAATTTTTTGACTACCACGGGAACATCGTGAAGCTGCGCCGCCTGCGCCGCGCGCCATCGGCGCTCACCGGCAATAATTTCAAACTCGCCCTCGATAGACGGCGATTCACGAACCAGGATCGGCTCGAGAACACCCTTTTCTTTTACAGATGCAATAAGCGTTTCGAGTGCGGCATCATCAAAATGGCGGCGCGGTTGAAATTTTCCCGGTTTTAAAAGATGTATGGGCAACGCCGTCGTTACTTGAACGGCCGGTTGACCGCCAGCCTGTTGCTCTTCACCAAAAAGTGCGGATAATCCTCTGCCCAGCCCGCGGCGCTCCCTATCCTCTGCGGCGATCATGCCGCAATTCGCCGCTCTTGCTGCAGCAACTCACCCGCAAGATGCATATAGGCCCGACTACCAGCACACTGATGATCATAAAGTAGTACCGGCTTACCAAATGAGGGCGCTTCAGAAATTCTCACATTCCGTGGGATTATCGTCTCATAAACTTTGTTACCAAAATGCTGGCGCACATCAGCAGCGACCATTTCTGACAAATTATTTCGGCGATCGAACATAGTAAGCACCACACCTTGAATCTCTAGGTTCGGATTGAAGGCGCGCCTGACCCGCTCGATTGTGCTCATCAAATGGCTTAAACCTTCAAGGGCATAAAACTCAACCTGTAGCGGCACCAAAACTGCCTGGGCCGCAGTCAGCGCATTCAAGGTCAATAAATTCAACGATGGCGGACAATCGATTATTATATAATCAAACTCTTTGAGTCTAAGCGCGCCCAGCCCTGCCTCCAATCGGAATTCGCGATTAACCGCCGTAACCAATTCGATTTCTGCGCCAGCCAAATGTACAGAAGCTGGGACAATGGATAAAAGCGGAATGCCTGTAGGCAAAATGGCGGATTTGACATCCACGCCATCAATAAGCACATCATAGGAAGATGTTTTGATACCTGAACGGTCTATCCCCAAACCCGTAGTCGCATTGCCTTGCGGGTCAAAGTCCACAATTAAGACCTTTTTCTGGACCGCTACCAACGCTGTCGCCAAATTGACAGCTGTGGTTGTTTTGCCCACACCACCCTTTTGGTTAGCGACCGCCAGTATTCTAGGCCGCGCCTCGCTTGTAGCCGAATTACTCATAGTTTAATGCCTCCATAACAACGATTTTACCTCTTGGGTCGCTAAGGCTTTGTTGAATACGGGTGGTCACCTTCCAATCCGAAGACAACGTTTCTATTTCTTTATTGATACCTTCTGCCTTAAGAAAGATACATAGTTTTTTTTCATTTAACACTGGTTTAATAAGTTTAAGTAGTGGCTCTAGGGCAGACAATGCACGAGCGGTAATGACCTCCGCATGCTGTATCTTTTCAATAACATCTTCAATCCGTTTGGCGTGAACCGTAATACTGCAATTCAACAAGCGCGCGGCCTCCCTTAAGAAAGCCGCCTTACGTTGGTCTGATTCAACTAATTCACATTCTATTTCCGGCCTTAGTATAGCGAGCATCAAGCCCGGCAACCCAGCGCCGCTACCCAGGTCGGTGAGTCGCTTCGTAGTCGGCGGAATAAGCGGTGAGAGCTGGGCACAATCGAGTATATGTCGGCGCCACGGATCTACCAAACTACGCTTGCTAACTAAATTAATAGTTTTGTTCCAATTTTTAAGTAGGCTTAGATATAACTCAAACTTCTGAACTGTTTCACGTGAAACAGCAATTTTGAGTTGAAATTGATCCGCCGTCAGGGGTTCAGGGGCTTCTGCTAGCATCGGACCTTTTCACGTAGCGAAGCAGCGCAATTATTGCCGCCGGCGTCACCCCAGAGATGCGCGCCGCGGATCCCAGGGTAGTGGGACGGGCACCTTCTAATTTCTGACGAACCTCTGTCGAAAGGCTGCCGACAGCGCCATAATCGAAATCCGTCGGCAGCTTAAGTGCTTCGTCTCTTTTATAGGCCGCAATATCCGCCTCCTGGCGCTCCAGGTAGTGGCTATACTTAGCATCGGTCTCAAGTTGCCCAGCAATCACCGATTCAATAGAGCCCAGAGAGGGCCACATTTTAGATAATAAGGACACTGTGATCCCTGGCAGGGACAACAAATCTGCCGCCGTGCGCCGAACGCCGTCGCTTGGTACGTCGAATCCCCGCTTCAACAAGTCGGCTGGTGTCGCGCTCAAGTCTCCGGCCATACTTCGCGCGGCCTCCAGGGCCGACGCTTTCGCACCCCATAATTTAAGTCTTTCCGGCGACAGACAGCCCAGGCTCTTACCCAAAGGTGATAGGCGCTGGTCAGCATTATCGGCGCGTAACCGCAAACGGTATTCCGCGCGCGAGGTAAACATACGATAAGGCTCAGACGTGCCTTTCGTAACCAAATCGTCAATCATAACACCAATATAGGCCTCGCTCCGATCAAGAATAATCGGTTCCTGGCCCTGAGCAGAGCGCGCTGCGTTTATGCCGGCCATGAGGCCTTGTGCTGCAGCTTCTTCGTACCCCGTCGTACCATTTATTTGACCGGCAAAATACAGTCCGTTTATGCGTTTGGTTTCCAGTGAATGCTTAAGCTCCCGTGGATCCACAAAATCATATTCGATAGCATATCCCGGGCGGATCATCTCCGCCCTTTCTAAACCGGGTATGGTTTCCAGAAAGGCGCGCTGAACGTCTTCGGGAAGAGACGTCGAGATGCCATTGGGATAGACCGTGTGATCATCGAGCCCCTCTGGCTCAAGAAATATTTGGTGACGCGCCTTATCTGCGAAACGTACCACTTTAT
>Ga0315315_10005723_pt1 | contig 11478 bp, 10 predicted proteins | sample M140m3416metaG_FD_203699 | JGI IMG/M metagenome (GOLD analysis project Ga0315315, IMG submission 203699) | Ammonia-oxidizing marine archaeal communities from Monterey Bay, California, United States - M1 40m 3416 | ecosystem: Environmental > Aquatic > Marine > Intertidal zone | place: USA... | reverse complement strand
GGCCTGCTCCACGCTGAATCTTAGTCTCTGATGCTGTTACTACAGATTTGAGTCAGGTTTCAATTCCTCACTCAGTGTGCAGGAGTAGCAGCATCCGAGTCGGAAGACTCGGCGGTCGCGGGTGCCCAATCTGTTTTTAGGTTGTCAGTGTAGTTGCAGTTGAATGACTCGTACCTGTTTATGAATTTGAATTCGGTAGGGCTTTCTTTGGAGCTTTCGATGTAAATCGTCCGGCCAGTTCATCCCAGTCAATAATCAGTTCTCCGCCCGAATTGGCATGCTGCCGGGCCCAGTTCATCAACAGGTCAAGACAGGCGTGATCGATGTAGGTCAGGTTGTCGAAGTAGACACGAAGATTGGAACCAGTGGGGACTTTTTCCAGACTCGCTGCAAGTTTCGGAAGACAGATGAAGGTGGCTGCTCCCTGAATATGCATCTCCGTTGTTTGTTCGTCCTCTTCCGAAGGGCGGACGGCCACCTGAATCTTGGAGAACCGCAGCAGTAGTTTCAGGGCAGAGAGCATAATTCCAACGATCACCCCCTTCAGAAGGTCCGTTGCCACAATCGTGCCCACGGTTGCAAAATAAATCCCGACCTCACTATGACTCGTTTTCCAAAGCGACTTGATGTCGTCGACTTTTACGAGTTTGAAACCCGTATACACCAGCAAAGCACCGAGTGCAGATCGGGGGATGTACGTCAGAACAAACGGAATCGCGGCGATGAAAATAAGCAGCCACAGTCCGTGCAACACAGTTGACCACCGGGTCTTTGCACCCGAGGTGACATTGGCACTACTTCGGACGATCACACCCGTCATTGGCAGGGCACCGACAATCCCACACAGGACGTTTCCGACCCCCTGTGCAGTGAGTTCCTGGTCATATTTTGTGCGTGGCCCCTGGTGCATCTGGTCGACTGCGGTCGCACACAACAAAGTTTCCGCACTTGCCACCAGAGCAATGACGAAGGCACCTGTCAGAACCATTTGGTTTGTGAACAATGTGCTCCATGCGATCGATGGCAATGTGACTTCACTGAACATGTTGTCCGGAACCACGAGCTTCTGGACTTCGAGATTTGTAGCGGTGGCGAGGATCGTTGCGACCAGAATTCCGATGAGAGCTGCGGGAAGAAACCTGAGGGGTTTGGGAGCCACGATTGGCCAGCCAATAAAGCAGGCGATGGCGACAATTCCGGTGATTGCAGCCAGATGATGATTCTGTGATGTGTCTGCTGAGAAACACTTCAAAACGGCTTCCGGAGCCGTTGCAATAAGTTGGAACGCCCCGTGAGCCTTTGTGCCGTTCCACATGGCGACGTGGTCCAGCATTACATGGAATTGACTGACCAAAATCAGAATGCCGATCCCGGCCAGCATTCCTTTAATCACGGCCGGGGATACGGCACGAAACCACTGTCCGAGTCGTAATTGCCCGGCCACAATCTGAAGCACACCGGCCAGGAAGACACTTGCTCCCAGTACGATCAGTGAGTACTCGATCTGAGCATTCTCAAGTTCGGTTCCGGTTAGTGAGGAAGTCTCTTCAAAGGCACTACGGCTGTTGGCAAGCAGGTCCGCAATGATGACGAATAGCCCTGCGGCCGGCCCACTGACCTGCAGTGGTGATCCTGAAAATAATCCGACAATCAAGCCGCCAATGATTCCTGTGATCAATGCTCGGGCCGGATTGACACCAACCGCGACAGCAATCCCGATGCATAGCGGAAGTGCGACGAGAAAGACGACGAACGATGCCATGAAGTCAGCTTTAAACGTGGACTGACTTTCGGGAGTGGCGTCTGGCTTGGTGGAAGCCGTTGTTGTTGACATTGCGAATGCTTTGTGGAGTGGTTGCCGAATGAAGAGGAGAAACATCGCTACCGGAGAGAACGTAACAGCTCTCGCGAAATGTACTGCGTATCCACTGACGGGACGCAGGGCAGTAACGGACGTCGAATAATACGAGGCGTGGCTGCGTGTAGAAAGAACGGCAACAACCTAGGACGACATCGGACCACCAAACCCATTCCGCGCGCTGAATTCGGCTCGCAAACGGGATGACAATTGGAGGGGTTTGGTGGGATGTGGAGAGCGGAAACAGCGACTACGGCCCTCGGAAGACGCGACACTCATCTTGTTTTTGCGAAGTCGGACTCGGCTTTGTGGTTCCGAATGGACAGCTTCCACTTGTTCTTGAAAGTCGGACGTTTCGGATTCTGCGACCGGTAAAGACACAGCAGTGGCAGGTACGACAGTCACAGCAAACCCTATTATGCACATCAACCATGTGCTTAGGGTTTGAGATAGTCGAGACATAATAGACCTGAAGGTTGAACGGTTGGAGATTGTGGGCCGAGCATGATCAGTACTGTTTGCTGAATATTATAACACAAGCAGATGTCGTCAATTGCAAATTTGGTAAGTGACGATCAGACCTCTTTGTTTTTTTGTTTGCGGGCTCGTCCCGCGGTGAAATTTTTTATTTTTTGAGTTGTGCCAACCGCCACGGGAGCCGGTTGCTGGGGTCCCCCGGACGATAAATTCTTACTAGGACACACAGACCTCGGTTACGGAAAAATGAACTATGTTATGGGCAAGGATCTGATGTTGAATTTATACGGTGATTGAAGTGTTTTGTCTCAATTTTTGTAACGGCGAACAAATAGAGAACCGGATAGGGCAATCACTTCTGTCCGCAAACAACCGAATGTGGATGATTGTCTCGCAGATCGCAACAGCAAATCTTTCGAAAGCAGTACGCGGTGTTTTGAAGGTGATTTCGGCTGCAGGCGGCTCTGTTTCGAGGTGAGAAGGAATTGGCAGACCGACAGAACAATTCTGTGCATGGGTTTTTCGTTAGTATTTCCTCTCTCGCCGACGTACGGCTTCCATCGATTCCGAGGAGTTTCTTTCCGGCGTTTGGCAGACCGTCCGGGAACAGAACGCTTTGCAGTGGTGACTGCGGCACATTACTGGAAGACAGGGGATCGCTGTTCTTACTCTGTTGATTGCAACAGATTTTTCCTGATCGAAGGCTCGTCATTGATGACATTGCTACAAGACGGAAATATGTTTCGTCACGAATGCGTCATCACAGACTGCGGCTGGGTGGACAGAAGGGCGTTGTCAAAGACAATATCTCGGGCGGTTCTGGACAGAAGTGGATGCGAAATTATGGACACGGAAATAATGACTGCCGGTCAATTTGCAGAAACCCGGTATGAGATGCCTGAGGGTGGGCGTTGGCATGAACTGCATGCCGGCCGACCGCAGCTCATGGAAGCGCCCAATGATGAGCACGGAACCGTGGTGCTGAATCTCTCACGTGCTCTGGCGGAATGGTTTAAGACTCGAAATTCCGATATTTGTGGCTACGCGGCTCATGATGTTGGCCTGCTGGTGGGGGTCGATCCGGATACAGTGCTGATGCCGGCACTGAGCTACTTCGATGAGGGAGAGCGATTCGGGCAGTCCGATTTGGTTATTGCTAACGTGGTTCCTCGACTGGTCGTTGACATTTCATCCAGCAATGATCGCCGTCAGTTAATGAGAGAACGTACGCTGATGTATCTGAACCACGGCGTGGAATCTGTGTGGCTCCCTGATCCGTCAAAGCGAGAAGTCCAGGTTCTGGAACGGGGATCCCATACGCTGGCACTTGGCGAACGTCAATCGTTGGCTAACGAAAATCTACTACCGGGGTTTGAGCTAAGTGTGCAGGACCTGTTTGCTCAGCCGTCCTGGTGGAAGTAGCTGCGAAACAGTTCACGGGAATTCAACGTTTCCGGAAAACTTTGTGTCAGCGCGTCGGTGCATTTTCAATTCGAGAATTGTCTTCTGGGATTCGAAGGATAGAATCTCGCTGGTTTGGGGCCTGTCGATCTGTGGTACGTCCCCGACTGGACAGTCCCGATTCGGACCATCAGACAAAGGAATGACGATCATGAAACATTTTGCACTCCTTGCATCAGCGGCACTTCTGATCGGCTGTGCCGACACGGCTTTTGAAACCGTATCGAATGCTAGTACCGACCCAGCAAAAGAACCCAGCGGTCCGGCAGTTGATTCCTCGCCGGTTCTGACCTCTTACGAAGCTGGAGAATCTGTGGTTTTGGCGATTCCTGAAATGTCATGTGCTGTGATGTGCTTTCCCAAAGCTAAAGATGTCCTGGAAGAAATTGACGGAATTGCCGCGATCGAATTGGTTGAGCAGGAAGAAGAAGGCGTTATCAATGATCGGCGAGTTCTCGTGACGTTCGATGGTAAGGTCGACAGCAAGACGGCTATCACAGCACTCGACGCCGTGGAAATGTCCGGGGCCAGCTTTGCGGTAAAGGAGGCAGGTAGCAATTAGGTTTGCTATACGTTCACAGGATAAGCAGGCAGAAGCGGCAGCTCGGCCGCAAAAATTGACGTACTTGTAGACGTGTTTGCCTAGAGGTGCGCACAAAAATGGTCGACTCACAATCGCGAATCGACCATCGGGCACTCTTGTAGTCGGTCGGCCGTTTCTTAATAGGTAGCCGGTCCGGTGCAGCGAATCAGATGGTCTTTGTCGATGTAGACAACTTCCTGAGTCTGATCAGTGTGAGTGAACGGGATGGGCCAGTGGCTGCGAATTACCTGATCAAAGTATACCGTGCACTTATAGTGGCAGTGGTGAAGTCGCGCTGGTCCAACCAGTGGGTAGACTTTGCAGTCATCAAGTCGGTCTACAATCAGCTCTTTGACAATGCGAACGTTATTGCGTTGGGTCTCCTTGAAGAATGCAACTCCGCCGGCAGGACTGTCAGGTAGTGTTCTCATGACTTCGTGGTCGCTGGGAGGATCCATGCAAAAGTTGGGAGCATTTTCGCCTTCCATGGGATCCAGTACCGGAACCTTAAAACGTTCATTGTCGTACAGCTGGTCCTCGATCCTCTGCGACTGAAATGCGCTGACCGGAATCGGAACTGGCGCTTCCCAGAAGGTCACGTATTCAACCAGCAACTCGCCGAACCCGCCAATCAGTATACAACCGCTGTTGGCGAAGGTGATCAGGCAGATCGCGGTCAGCACGGTCCAGCGATGTAGTTGCCTGCCAAACGTCTGCATTGTTCGCTTCCCTGCCAGAGAATTGAGGGCTTAAGCCCAAGTCAGTGTCTAAGAGGCTTCCAACTGGCCCCTGTAGCATCCTGAGGCCACCGTGATGTGCACTCATTCTGCTGTACATCCCGATGGACGTCTTTTTCTTTTATCGATCGTTACGGTTACATAACTTGTGACAATATTGGCAATTTGCGCGTTAATCCGGAATGAAATAACCAGTTCAGATGGGTTTTGAAAGCTGCAAGCAGTGTCTCTGTGTCTGCAAAACGCAGCCGTGTCGCCCAAAGAAAAGGGGTGCTTTCGCATGCCGCGAAAACACCCTGAATTCTGAGTTTTCAGCCTGGAACATTCACAGGATGGATGATCGTTGACGTCGACAACTATTTACCACTTGGGTTAAACAGTACGTCCCAGACACTCTCTTTCTTATTGAAATTCAGGTTCCAGAACCCGTCATCCCATTCCAGTTTTACTTGACGCCATCCCATGGGGACCTGCGGGTAAGGATAGAATGGACCAATGTATGGAAACGCACTCGCGCTGTACTGAGTCGGATAAGTTACGGCCGCGGAATTCGGATATTGAGCGTATGCCGGCCACGCATGGCTTGGCAACTGAGGGTTAGAAAACATACCTGCTCCACCCATCGCAGCTGGGCCGGCCATCGCAGCTGGGCCGGCCGAAACCTGACTCACCTGATATGATGCCTGAGACACTGCCAGTTCATTCTGTACGGATTTGACACCAGCGACACTACCAGCGGCCTGGGCAGCGGCCTGGCCCTGAGCCGATGATTCTACTGTTCCGTTGAGCGTAACGATTCCCTTCTCGAAGCGAACCTGAATCGGCAATCCAGCCAAGCCAACCTCTCTCAATGAACCACCAATCTCTTCCGCAACCTGCTGATTGCTGCGAGTGGACGGCTGTTCAGAAATGACCTGTTGAATGGCAGGACTATCTGCCTGAGTCCTGTCTCGCTGCAAGCTACGCTTGACCATATCTGCCAGCGTTGCTGATGCAGTCTGTTCCACGACCTGCTGATTGCTGGGAGTAGACAGTTGTTCAGCACTGACCTGTTGAATGGCAGGACTATCTGCCTGAGTCCTGTCTCGCCGCAAGCTACGCTTGACCATATCTGCCAGCGTTGCTGATGCAGGACGAACACTACTTCGTGGTACGTACTTCAGGTTGTTAACGACTTTAGTGACGCCCGAAAGTTTCTGACAGGCCTGTTCGGCTCGAGCCTTATGCTCTGGATTCTGAACCTTGCCTGTGAGTTTTACGACACCATCAATTGTTTCGATGTTGATACTGTCGCCATCAATGCGAGCTTTCTGAAGAGCAGCCTTCACCTGTTCAGCCTGACGCTGATTGTGCTCTTTCGAAAATACACTACTGGCGGAAGTATTTTGTTGAGTTCCGCTCACGACTTTGTCCGCGCTGGCGACAGCAGGGACCGCTGCCAAAACGACCAGCACCAATAACCATTTACCATACTTTCGCATGAAAGCTCTCCTCCTGAGATGCCTTCCGTTCCAGGCCGCTTGGAACTGCGGGAGCAGTTCATTGGGGCGGATTACCAGTGGTTACTGGACTTTCCAGGAGCGGAGCAGATTAGATCTTAGGTTACAGAAGCCTGGTCGTGGCCGCCGCTCCTATTGAATTCCCACTCGCTGCACCTGCCCGTTGGTTGGTCACCGAAACAGTCTCAATGAGGCAGTTTCGGGTCGACGAAATAATGTCGGAACCAGCGCAACAAGACAGATACGCAGGTATCATCGGACGTGACATGCAGTCTGGATCAATAATTCTGGTTATTTGGCCGGTAACAAATGCGCAGGTTATTGGAGCGACTCATGCTGGGCCTGAAATCCTGCTAGCTATTGGCAGTATAGGCAATCGGTGTAAAATGCGATTTGGCTGCAAGAGTTCATCCCCAAACTGCTGTGTCGTCCATAATGAACACGCTTTCTGACTGCATTTCAGAGACACACAAATCGTCTTGTGGATTGCAGCAGACATTGCCGCTCGTTTTCATCATTGGCCCGGGGAATACCTGTCTGTGAAACTTAGTATTGCGGATGGAGTTTACAGACGGGAGTCTGGAAACAAGACAGGCCATTAGGAATCCGACTGCACGAGATCTGCAATTGTTCGGGCTGTCGTCGACAATGGTAAGTCGTTCAGTTGTTCCAGCGTTTGCCAGTGTAGACCGGTGGTCTGGTTGACAGAGCCTCGCAGGCGTGTCGAGACTACACACAACAGACGAATACGGTAGCGAGTGACTGTGTGTTGAATCTGTTTACGCAGAACCGGTGCCTCGATCCGGAGGCCGGTGTGCTTGAGGGCTGTCTGAATAGCCAGGGGAGTTGCTTCTGATTTGAACAACGTTGGCTGTATTGTATTCTCGTGTCGGGGCAAAGCTAACAGTTGATCGCCTTCTGCTTTGGACACGGGAAAGCGTGCGAAGTCCCACAAGCCGGCCCACCGTTCGCCTTCTGGGTATTGTCTCATCAAGACCTTCTGACCTCGACGCAGTACCATTGCCACTTCTGTGACTTCTGTCATCTGTTTCTTAGCCGGTAGTCGAGGCAATTCATGCTGCCGGCCGGTTTTAAAACTGCAGCATTGTTTTTTTAGGGGGCACTGTTCGCATTTCGGATTCTCGGGTGTGCAGATGGTGGAACCAACATCCATGGCGGCCTGGTTGAAAGAAGATGCCGAACGTGGAGCAACAATCCAATCTGCGAATTCCCACAACAGGCGATTGCCCGCGGTCGAACGAGGATTGTCGCCGAGTTCAATTAATCGGGAGTACAGACGGATCGTGTTGGCTTCCAGAATTCCAACACCTTGCGCAAACGCCACTGACGCGATTGCTCTGGCGGTATAAGGTCCGACGCCTGGCAGCGTTAACAGGCCGTCCACGTTGTCTGGGAACACACCTGCGTAATTATCGACAATTATGCGAGCCGCTTTGTGGAGATTGCGAGCGCGGGAATAGTATCCGAGTCCTTCCCACTGGCGCAGTACTTCATCCTGATCGGCAGCAGCCAGGTCCTGAATCGTCGGAAACTGTTCTTGAAAACGTTCGAAGTATGGAGTGACGGCTGCAATAGTTGTTTGCTGCAGCATGATCTCACTGATCCATACGAAGTAGGGATCAGCGGATTCCCGCCAGGGTAGGGAACGAGCATTTTTACGGTACCAATTAAGCAACTGGCGCCGAATAGACTGTGCCCACTGAGGGTCGAGATCGTGAGGGAATGCAGACATGAAGTCCTCCTGAATTCGGCTCAGACGTGTCTGACTCCACTAATTCGGCTCATTCACTAAGAAGTCTCAACGGCAGCCAGTGCACAGGCAAACTCCAGGCGAGCTGTTACCTTCCCGGCGACTGTTACCTTGCCTTTTAGAAAAAACGCATTCGCCAGCTGGTCGATCAGTTCTGCTTCGATCTGCATCGTGTCGCCGGGGCGGATCAATTTTCGGAATTGCGTTTTGTCCTGACGAGTCACCACGGGAACCAGACCGTCTTCCGGTGCTGCGAGGGCTGAGACCAGGATCGCTCCCGCCTGAAAACAGGCTTCGCACTGCAGAACGCCTGGAAACACCGGGAAATTGGGATAGTGCCCAGTGAACAGTGGTAGATCCGGCGACAGAAAACGTCGAGCGACAATCTGCGTGTCGGTGATTTCAGTGACTTCATCCAGCCACAAAAACGGATCCCGATGCGGAATCCGTTTTTGAATTTCCTCAATGTCCATACCGGTCGCTTTGTCTAGAGCTCAATCTTCAGCTCTTCGATTTTCCGGTACAGACTGGACAGCCCCAGCTTCAGCCTCTTGGCGGCTTCTTTCTTGTCCGGACATTGCTTGAGTACACGAGTAATGTGCAGGCGTTCATAGTGACGAAGTGCAGAGCGCAGATCGTCTGTATCCGGTAGGCTGGTACCGACGCCCAACAGGTCCGGCGGTAAATCGCCGGGTTGAATTTCGTCTGTTTCGCACATCATTACAGCGCGTTCAATCGCGTTGTCCAGCTGGCGAATGTTACCCTTCCAGTGAGCAGCCATTAACGTACGGATCGCGTCACTTGTCGCACCGGTGACCCGCTTTCGCATCATGTCACAGTGTTTCGTCATGAAGTACTCGACGAGTTCGGGTATATCGTCCAGACGCTCTCTCAAAGGGGGGATACGTATTTTCACTCCATCCAGGCGGTAGAAGAGATCTTCCTGAAAATTGCCTTCAGATACTTCCCGCATGAGATCTCGCGAAGTGGCTACGATCACTCGTGGACGGACAGAGATGGGTTCTGACGCTCCACTTGGCATCACTTCCTGATACTCAATCGCTCGCAGCAGTTCCGTCTGAGTACCCAACGGGAGTTGAGTGATTTCATCGAGGAAGATCGTTCCGGAACCAGTTGTTTGAAACAGGCCTGGTTGTCCATCGCTTACTCCGAAGAGCTGAGTCTCCAGTTGTTCTACGGGACGGGTTCCGCAGTTCACTGTGACGAACGTTTCTTCATTCGTTGGACCAGCAGTGTGAATCTCTCTGGCAAACAATTCTTTGCCAGTGCCGGTTTCGCCTACCAACAATACGTTGGAATTGGTTGCTGCGACCTTGCGAATAGTTTTGAGCAAATCCTGCAGAATCCGGCTGCTGCCGGTGATCTGATCAAATCCTCTGGATCGCTCCAGATCTTTGCGCAGATTCTGATTCTCACGATACAGATCCTGAAACTTAAATAGTCGATCCAGTCGACGAGCCAGTTCATCAAAGTTGACCGGCTTGATCAGATAGTCGAAAGCTCCGGCGGTAAAAGCTTCAACAGTATTTTCCACGGTGGCGTAGGCAGAAATGATCAACACAAACATTGCCGGATTGATGCGGTGCAGGCGTCGCAGGAGCTGTACGCCGTCGCCGTCAGGCAATTGAACATCGCAGACTGCGACGTCGAAATCGCGTTCACGGACCTGCGTGAGCGCGTCTTCGACAGTTCCAGCCGTAGCGACATCGAACCCCTCGCCTGACATAAATTCGGCCAGGGTGTCACGGATGATCTCTTCGTCTTCAACAATCAGAATGGATTTCTGCTTCAATGTCGGGTTCGACACCTTCTTCACCTTCTTCTAACTCATTTCCTACTTAAAAGCTGATTCCATGCCGTCACATCTCCGCAAAGAAAACCTCGGGTGGCTGTCGACAGCAGGAACGCAAGACTGCGCTTTGGGAATGAATTCCCGAGAACGGGCAACCCAAAGGCATTGGCATAATGGCAGTGTGGATTGGACGATGCAATCAGCAGGCTTGTCGAATACTGAGCCCGCTCTGGAAATTTCAAATCGGGACCGGTAAATATGGGCAATCCGGCATTGTCATACGGAAAAACCATCCCTGGGGGCGAACTCAACTGAGATTAGGGCGATGAGATTAGGCCGTGAGGTGAGATTCTGCGTCGCCCCCGACGATGCAACGAAAATTGGTCAAAAGGTTTCGTCAACTGGATAATGGCTCATGGGGCCAGCCGTTCAGTGCCAGAAAACGGTCTTTCCAGTGATATTTGTCCAGGAGCCCTTCGGTAGGACGATTCATGAGCCTATACGCCACGTAAACAGCCTCAATTGTAGCCAAACCATCAGACGGATCCTGAAACAGCTGCGATACTCGCGGATAGGCTGTCACGACTTGAGGCAGCGACCTTACCGGAAGATCCGAATAAAACCGCTCCATCCGCGATGCCAGTTTCCAGGTTCCGTCCAGAACAAGCAGACCACTTTCAGCGTCTTGCGATGAGAGCTGCGGTCCGGTCATTCCCAGCCTGACATAGCCGTCGAGAGCCATAGGCACTTTGTTCGGAAAACGTACGAATATGAAATCATCGCGGCTTCGCAGCGGTTCAACCGTACACTTGGAACGTCGTTCACGTGGGTGGACGACCATCACCGTTGGAGGCGGCTTTAACAGGCTGGGATCCTGATCAGGCATTGCGAATCTTCTCGATTTCGGCCTGCAGTTCTATGATCTGAGCTTCCAGTCGAGGTACGTCTTCCGGATCGTCTGGCTGAGTTCGAGCTGCATTCAATAACTGCTGAGTTCGTTGAATCTTGTTCTTTGCGGCTTCAATCTGCTTCTTTTGTTTCTTGTTCAGGGCCATAAAGCGTATCCAGAGTTGTATGGTGTTTGTTGCGACAAAAACTTGGAATTGTAACGGCAACAGCCGGAATTGCGATTATGGCTGATGATGCCACTCACTTGTTAGAAGTCATTGCTACTGCCGTTGAAAGCCGCGACTTGCAGCGGCTGGTTCTTAGCCAGCCAACTCAGCAAAATGACTCTCCCGCCAGACGTATCAACATTCGTCCTGTTCTTCTGCAGAAA
>Ga0315315_10005722_pt1 | contig 11479 bp, 10 predicted proteins | sample M140m3416metaG_FD_203699 | JGI IMG/M metagenome (GOLD analysis project Ga0315315, IMG submission 203699) | Ammonia-oxidizing marine archaeal communities from Monterey Bay, California, United States - M1 40m 3416 | ecosystem: Environmental > Aquatic > Marine > Intertidal zone | place: USA... | reverse complement strand
CTTTGTTAATTGAACAAATACATCTTCTAAATCACCATCATCAGTAGAAATATCCTTTATTTTAACAGCATTTAGATTTAAAAAATTAATTATTTCATCAAAATTAACAGCATTTTTTTCGTAAGTCACTGTAATCAAATTCTTTGAAATAATTTTGAATTTCATATTATCCATTAATAGTTTTTTATTCAAATTTATATCTTCTACCTTTAAGGTTATTTTTTTAGTTTGAATTCTTTGTAAAAGCTTTTCTGTAGTATCCAAAGCAACTAAATTACCTTTATCAATGATAGCTATTCTATCACACATCTCTTGAGCTTCTAAAAGGTAATGAGTGGTTAAGATTATAGTAACTCCCTCTTTGTTTAATTCTTTAACATTATTCCAAAGGATGTTTCTTAGCTCAACATCAACCCCTGCTGTAGGTTCATCTAATATTAAAATTGGAGGTTGATGTACCATTGCTTTTGCAATAAGCAATCTTCTTTTCATACCACCAGACAAGCTTCTAGAATAAGCATTGGCTTTATCTTCTAAAGCAACCATCTTAAGTATTAAATCTGAAATCCTATCTTTTTTAGTAACTCCGTAAAGACCTGCTTGTAACTCTAATAATTTTCTTGGGCTAAAAAAGGCATCCAGATTAACCTCTTGAGGAACAATTCCTATTGAGGCTTTTACTTGTCTTGGATTTTTATCTAAGTCAAAACCCCATACATTAACAGCACCTGATGTTTTAGTTACCGTCCCACCTAAAATACTTAAAAAAGTTGTTTTTCCTGCTCCATTTGGACCAAGCAGTCCAAACACCTCTCCCTCTTTTACTTGGAAAGATAAATTATTAAGAGCATGATTGTTTTTTTTTATTTTATTATCTGAGTAGATTTTATTAAGATTTTCAACAGTTAAAGCATTTTTAGACATAGTTTTTTTAATCTAAGTAAAGAATTCAATGTAATATATATATATGAGTTCGATAAAAAAAACAGATCATTTTTACCTCGTGGATGGATCAGGATATATTTTTAGAGCTTACTATGCTCTTCCTCCATTATCTAGAAAGAGCGATGGTTTACCAACAGGAGCTGTCAGTGGCTTTTGCTCAATGTTATTTAAATTATTAGAAGATGCAAGATCAGATGACTCTAAAAATAAGCCAACTCATTTTGCAGTAATATTTGACTCAGCAAGAAAAAATTTTAGAAATGAAATTTATAGTGACTATAAAGCTAATCGAGCAGAAGCTCCGGATGATCTGGCCCCTCAATTTGAATATATTAGAAAATCTGTTGAAGCTTTTAATTTACCATCAATCGAACTTTTAAATTATGAAGCTGATGATCTAATAGCGACTTACGCAAAAAAAATTACAGAAGCCGGAGGCAAAGTAACTGTGATATCTTCAGATAAAGATTTAATGCAATTAGTTTCAAATAAAGTCAGATTATTTGATCCAATGAAGAGCAAGGTTATTGGTGAGAAAGAAGTATTGGAAAAATTTGGAGTCAAACCAAATCAGGTAATAGATGTTCAATCTCTTGCTGGTGATAGCTCAGATAATGTACCAGGAGTACCAGGAATAGGAATAAAAACAGCTGCTGAATTAATTAACAAATATAAAAATTTAGAAAATTTATTGAATAAGGCCTCAGAAATCCCACAAAATAAAAGAAGAGAGACACTATTATCTAACAGAGAAAAAGCCGAGATAAGCAAACAATTAGTAACACTTAAAGACGATGTTCCATTAAAAAATGATCCAAATGAATTTATTATTAAAGATATAAATAAAGTAAAGCTTTACGAATTCTTAAGAGAAATGGAGTTTAACAGACTTTTAAGTCAAGCTATAAGCTTTTATGGAAATTCAGAAAATCAAAGTTTTCAAGATCAATCCTCTTCGCCAGAATCTTCTAAAGTAGACACAAAAATATATAAAAGTATTTTAAAGGAAAAAGATTTAGATGAACTTATTAAAGATTTGAATGAAAGATCAATAATATCAGTCGATACTGAAACCTCATCATTAAATCCCCATGAAGCGAACTTAGTCGGAATATCACTAAGCTACGCAACAAATAAAGCTTATTATATACCTCTCAGTCATAAGAAAGTAATAGGTATAAAAAAAGAAATTGTCTTAAAAAAATTAAAAGTAATTTTAGAGGATCCAAGTATAAAAAAAGTAGGACAGAACATAAAATATGACTATATAATTTTTGAAAATAACGGTATTAAACTTAATCCAATTGAAGATACGATGCTGCTATCTTATACATTAGATGCAGGAAATAATCGACACAACATGGACACCCTGTCTGAGTTGCATTTAGGTCATAAAACTATTTCATACAAAGAAGTGGTAGGAACTGGAAAAAAACAATTAAATTTTTCAGAAGTAGATTTAAAAACAGCAACTAAATATGCTGCCGAAGATGCAGATATAACCCTAAGGTTATACGAAATTTTATCAGAAAGAGTCTTGAAAGAAAAACTAGAAAAAGTCTATGAGGTATTTGAAAAACCAATGATTAAGATATTATCTAAATTGGAGACAAATGGAGTGAAAGTGGATGATAACCATTTGAAGAAACTTTCAAAAAAATTTGAAGATCGTTTAATAAAAATTGAAAAAGATATTTACAAAGTTTCAGGAAAAAAATTTAACATTGGATCTCCTAAACAACTAGGAGAGATTATTTATAATGATTTAAAAATAGCTAAGTTAAAAAAAACAAAAAAAGGAAGTTTGGCGACAAGTGCTAAAATATTAGAGGATTTAGCTTTGACAGGACATAAATTCCCTAATTTGGTATTAGAGTGGAGACAAGTTTCTAAATTAAAGAGCACATATACAGATGCATTACAAGAGCATATAAGTAAAAAAACAAAAAGGGTTCACACCTCATTTTTATTAGCAGCTACTAATACTGGAAGATTAGCTTCAAGTGACCCAAATTTACAGAATATTCCTGTTAAGACATCAGACGGTAGAGAAATTAGAAAAGCGTTTGTAGCCGATAAAAATAATGTACTAATATCTGCAGATTATAATCAAATTGAGATGAGAATACTCGCTGATATGGCTGATGTAAAAGAGTTAAAAAAGGCTTTTAAAAACAATCAAGACATACATGCTCTAACTGCTAGTCAAGTTTTTGATGTACCAATAAATAAAGTTTCAGATGATTTCAGACGAAAAGCTAAAGCTATTAATTTTGGGATAATTTATGGAATTACCCAATACGGTCTTGCTAAACAAATTTCTGTGTCAAATCAAGAGGCATTAGAATTCATTAATTCTTATTTTAAAAAATTTCCTGAAATAAAAGACTATATGAGTGATACCGTCAAAACCTGCAGAAAAAAAGGATACGTTACTAATATTTTTGGTAGAAGAATTCATCTAAGAGGTATAAACGATAAAAATTTTAGTGTTAGAAGTTTCCAAGAACGTGCAGCAATAAATGCACCGATCCAAGGATCTGCAGCGGATATTATTCGCCTTGCTATGATAAAGATAGATAAAATACTTGAGGAAAAACAAAATGCAAAAATACTACTTCAAATACACGATGAATTAATTTTTGAATGTTTAAAAAAAGATGAAAGTTCAGTCAAAAAGATTATCAAAGAGGCTATGGTTTCTGTTTCAAGCTCTGATCATCACATGTTTTCAATTCCACTTGAAGTAAGTATTAATTCAGGTAACAATTGGGGTGAAGCCCATTAAGCGCCTAAATTTTGACAATAAAATTAGGAGAATAAAATTATGTCACAAACAATTGCATTAGTTGATGATGATAGAAATATTTTGACAGGGATAAGCATGGCTCTCGAAAGAGAGGGCTTTAAAGTTCAAACATATATCGATGGCGAGTCAGCCCTAATTGGCTTAACAAGAAATCCACCAGATCTTGCAGTATTAGATATTAAAATGCCTAGGATGGATGGTGAAGAACTACTTAAAAAATTGAAGAAAAAAATGTCTATTCCTATAATTTTCTTAACTTCTAAGGACGACGAGGTTGATGAATTGTTAGGTCTAAAATTAGGTGCAGATGATTTTGTTAAAAAATCAGGAGGATTTTCTACAAAAGTATTGATTGAAAGAATAAGGGTTCAACTTAGAAAAAAAACGAATGTTGTAGATGATAACAAAAATATAATTAGCCATGGCAAATTAAAATTAGATCCTGCACAATTAGAATGCGAATGGAACGGAAATCCCTTACCTGATAAACTAACAACAACAGAATTTTTAATAGTTAAAGAGTTAGCAAAAAGGCCTGGGGTAATAAAAGAAAGAGCCCATCTGATGGATATCGCTTATAAGGAAAATACTGAAATTGAAGACAGAACAATCGATAGTCATGTCAAAAGAATTAGAAAAAAGTTCAAAAAAGTTGATGAAAAGTTTTCTGCAATTGAAACTAGATATGGAAGTGGGTATAGATGGAATGTTAGTTAATGAAACAAAAAAAATCAGCTTCCATTCTAAAGAAGTTTTTACTATTTAATTTTACCGTCTTTTCTGTTCTTGGGCTTTTTACTATAATTTATCTAGAAGCGATTCAGCCTACACTCGTTAATAAAAGATCAAACGATCATAAAATTGTGATAAACAACACCAAAGAAAATCTTGAGAGGCTCAAAATTGAATACACTAAAGAGGGCATCAGAAAGTTTTTGCTTTCCACAAGATTTTTATTTCAAAGTCTAGATCGTGTACAATTTTATGATTTATCGGGTAATCTTATTGGAGACACAAATATTTTAGATTTAGATCAGAGTGTCTTTACTCGTTCTGATATTATATTTGAGGAAACTCTAGACGGAGATAAAATCACACCAGAAATAGAAGAGAGACTCGAGGAAGAACAAAAAGATGAGATAAGAGAAATTATAATTAATAAATACAATGATGAAATAATGACACTAATAGACGACGAAAAAAATAATTTTTTTGTCAGCACTTTAAGTAAAATTCAATTTCAAGAAAATGATGTAGGCTATATAGTTGTCTCTGAACAAGCTAATGATATCATTACAGCAGTAAAAGAAAGAAAAGCATTTATTGTTAGAACCATGATTGCTGTGGCAATAGTAATTTTAATTTTCTCTCTTTTTTTAAATAAATATATATTAAAACCAATTGGTCTATTAGTTAAATTTAGTGATGCAATTAAAAAAAAATCAAATCACAATTTAGATATCAAGAAAGTTTTTATAAGAAATGATGAAATAGGAAAATTAACGCAATCTATAGATGAGATGACAAAAGAACTTCAACAAAGAACAAATAGAGCTGAAACTTTTTCAAATGATTTAGCGCATGAAATTAGGAATCCTTTAGCATCATTAAAAAGTGCCTCAGAATTATTAGATAAAACTACGGAAAAAAATGAGAGTGAAAAATTATTAAAAATAATCAACCATGATGTTGAACGAATAGAAAGATTAATAACTGATTATTCTCAAATGCTCAAAGATGAAGCATCTTTATCAAGAGAAAAGATGAGTAAAATTAATTTAATCGAAATAATTAATAGCGTTGCTGAGGATTTTAAACAGGATCTAATTAATCAAAATAAAAAAATTGAAATAGTAGTTAGCGATAGTACCACAACTAAAAGTGGACATTTTATTTTAGGCATAAGCAATAGAATGGAGCAAGTGGTAGCAAACTTATTAGATAACTCGATTTCATTTAGTCAAATCAATCAAAAGATAGAAATTAGACTAGAGGAAACCGCTACCAATCTACTAATGACGATCAAGGATGAAGGTCCAGGATTTTCGGAGACTTCACCACAAAAAATTTTTAAGCGTTTTTATAGTAATAGGCCAAAAAGTTTTGGAAAACATTCTGGCCTTGGTTTAAATATTGTGAAAAATATAGTTGAACTTCATAAGGGCACAATTGCCGCTTCTAATAGATTAAATACAAATGGTGCACAGGTAGAGGTATTATTACCAAAATTTTCTTAGCATTCTTTCTTGCTATGATTAATTTTAGTTGATAATAACATCATCAATATGGCTCAAGATTATAAAGTAAAAGACATAAACCAAGCAGACTTTGGAAGAAAAGAGATTTCACTTGCTGAAACTGAAATGCCCGGACTTATGGCATTACGAAAAGAATATAAAGGCAAAAGACCACTAAAAGGAGCAAAAATCTTGGGGTGTTTGCACATGACAATTCAAACAGCTGTGTTAATTGAAACTTTAGTGGAATTAGGAGCTGAAGTAAGATGGTCTTCATGTAATATTTTTTCAACACAAGATCATGCAGCTGCAGCGATTGCTAAAGCAGGCATACCTGTTTTTGCTTGGAAAGGTGAGACAGAAGATGAATATTGGTGGTGTGTAAAACAAACGATCGAAGGAAAAAAAGACTGGAAACCAAATATGATACTCGATGATGGTGGTGATCTTACGGCCTTAATGCACAAGGAATATAAAGATTTATTAAAAGATATTAAGGGTGTTTCAGAAGAAACTACCACTGGAGTTTTAGCGCTTAAAAAAATGGAGACCAATAAGGAGTTATTAATCCCTGCAATAAATGTTAACGACTCAGTTACGAAGTCAAAATTTGATAATTTATACGGATGTAGAGAAAGTTTGGTCGATGGAATTAAGAGAGCAACAGATGTGATGATGTCAGGCAAAGTTGCTATTGTTGCTGGCTTTGGTGATGTCGGAAAAGGCAGTGCAGCTTCATTACGTCAGGCAGGCGCTAGAGTTATGGTAACAGAAACAGATCCAATTTGTGCCTTACAAGCTGCGATGGAAGGCTATGAAGTAGTGGTTATGGATGAAGCTATTAAAGATGCAGATATAGTTGTAACAGCAACAGGAAATAAAGATATAGTTACAGCCGACCACATGAGGAACATGAAAGACAGAGCAATATTATGTAACATTGGCCATTTTGATAATGAAATTCAAGTTGAGGCATTAAAAAATTATAAATGGGATGAAATAAAACCACAGGTTCACGAAATAGAACTACCAAGTAAAAAAAGAATTATTCTTTTAGCAGAGGGAAGACTTGTAAACTTGGGATGTGCTACTGGACACCCTAGTTTTGTAATGAGCGCTTCATTCACCAATCAAGTAATTGCGCAAATTGAGCTATGGAATAATTCTGATAAATATGAAAAGAAAGTTTATGTTCTTCCAAAACATCTTGATGAAAAAGTTGCTATGCTTCATTTAGAAAAAGTTGGAGCTAAACTTACAAAAATGTCAAAAGATCAAGCCGATTATATTAGCGTTAAACCATCAGGACCATTTAAACCGGATACTTATCGCTACTAATAGTAGCTAATGATTGTTAAATCCTTAGACCATTTAAACCAAATATCTAAAAAAATTTCACAAAAATTAGAAAAGGGAGATTGCATTTTTTTAATTGGTGAAATTGGTGTAGGAAAAACTACGTTTACAAGATATTTAATTAATAACTTGCAAAATCAAAAAGGGCTTAAAGAAACAGAAGTATTAAGTCCTACATTTAACCTGCTTTATGAATATGAAATTAAAGATTTAAAAATTATGCATTATGATCTTTATCGAATAAAAAAAACTAATGAATTAGATCATCTTGGTATTTTTTCGGAAAATGAAAAAACAGTTAAAATTATAGAATGGCCAGACTTAATTAAAACACCATTTAGAAGTAAATTAGAAATTCTTTTAGAATATGAAAAAAATGATAATGAGAGAAAAATGAAGATACGAGGTTCAGGTAAATGGAAAGATTTTAAAAATGAAGTATAAATTAAAAAGAATTTCAGGAGATGCTTCTTTTAGAGAATTTTATAGATTAAAGAAAAACAATAAAACCTCAATAATTGTCTCTGCTAAAAAAGAAAAATTTAAAAATCTTGCAGTATATGCAGTGATAAATAATGTACTTAATAACAACAGGATAAATGCTCCAAAATTATTAAGCAATCATTATAAAAACGATATGATCGAAATATCCGATCTTGGAGAAAAATCTTTATATGATTACTTGATTTCAAAGAAAAATAAACTCAATAGCTATAAATCATTAATAAAATTATTGATTAAGATGCAAAAAATAAAAGTAAAAAAACTTTATAAATTTGAAAAGCTTAAAATTAAAATACCAAAATATACATTATCTAATCTTCACAAAGAGTCTGATTTGTTCTTTGATTGGTACTTAAAATATTTCCTCAGAAATAAAAAAATTGGTAAGATTAAAAAAATTCTAAGATCTGAATTAAGTAAAGTGTATAAAAAACTAAATTACAAAAATAATACTTTTGTACATAGAGATTTTCATATTTCAAATGTGATGATTAATAAAAACAAATTAGGAATAATTGATAGCCAAGATGCTATTATTGGAAATCCTTTATATGATGTGTCATCTGCAATTGACGATGTTAGAATAAAATTATCAAACAAATTACAAAAAAAGTTATTTGATTTTTATCATAGGAATTCAAAACTTAAAAAGGATCAAATTCAAAAATTGAAAAATGATTTTGATATTTTGTCAGTCCAAAGAAATTTAAAAATATTGGGAATATTTGTACGTTTATGTAAAAGAGATAATAAAGATAATTATCTAAAATTTTTACCTTACACATGGAAGCTCATTGAGAAAAGATTGCAAAACCCAGAACTTAAAAATTTAAAATTATTATTTCATAAACACTTACCTGTTAAAAAATTAAAAAAATTAAATAAAATATGAATATTAAATATGGCATGATTTTAGCGGCAGGATTGGGAAAAAGAATGCAACCTTTAACGCTTAAAACTCCAAAACCATTATTAGAAATAAATAATTTTACACTATTAGAAAGATCAATAAATTTACTGGTCAATTATGGTGTTCAGGAAATAAGTATTAATGTTCATTACCTTCCTGATCAAATTAGATCATTTATTAATAAAAAAAAGTTTCAAGTTAAAATCACAATATCTAATGAAGAAGATTTATTATTAGACACGGGGGGAGGGGTCCTTAAAGGTACGCAAAATTTTGATGACAAACCTTTTTTTGTAGTTAACCCAGATACAGTCTGGAGCAAACATTACCTGGAGGAATTGAAAAATCTTGAGGCAATTTATTTTAAAGATAATAAACCGACCTTGCTTTTAGTGAATAAAAAGCTATCCATTGATCCTTCTTTTAAAGGAGATTTTAATTTAAAGAATGAAAAAATTTCAAAGGATGATGAAAATCAATTTATTTTTACCGGGATACAAATTACCAATAGAAGTGTTTTGATTGGTGAAAAATCAGAAGTTTTTTCGATGAATAAAGTATGGAATAAATTAATAAAAGATAAAAATTTACAAGGCTTAGAAAGCAATCAAAAATTTTACCACTTAAACACATTTAATATGTATAAGAAAATTCAAAATCTTAATATCATTGATTAAAAATTATTTCCTTAGCTCTGGATTTGTCTAAGTAATGATATTTTTCAATTTTTAAATTATCACCAAATTCGATCGCTAGAGGATTACCTGTCGGTATTTCCAATTCATTTATTTTTGTATCCGAAATATTAAATAAATATTTACATAAAGCTCTAAGGGAATTTCCATGAGCTGAAATTAAAACGTTTTTATTTTCTGCAAGATTTTTCTTAATTTCATTTTCATAAAAAGGCACCACTCTTTCATATGTATTTTTTAAAGATTCTGTAAATGGCTTCATACCCACAGGTATACTAGCATTTAGAGGACTAAATAATTTTTGGTATTCACTTTTTTCTTCCATTGGAGGTGGAGCTATATCCCAGGACCTCCTGTACTTTTTAAATTGTTCTTCACCAATTTTATTCTTTGTTTCTTCTTTGTTTAAACCTGTTAAAGAGCCATAGTGTCTCTCATTTAGTTGCCAGGCTGTATTGAATTTAAGTTTTAGGCTATTTTTTTGAAGAATAGTTGTAAGAGTTTTAATCGCTCTTTTTAAATAGGATGTATAAGAAATGTCTATTTTAATATTTAAATCTTTTATAATCTGACCTGATTTTTCTGCTTCCAGGACCCCTTTGTCGGATAAGTCTACATCTACCCAACCGGTAAACCTATTATCTGCATTCCAAACACTTTGTCCATGTCTCGTGAGAATTAATTTAGTCATAATAGTTAAAATAGCTATTATGTACTATATTAAATCGATAATGAAAAATACTATATTTAAATTAACAGAATATGTTTACTATTTCTCATTATTAATTTTACTCATTCTGTATTTATTTCCTGGAAGTTTAATTGGGTATTTCTTGTACGGAAACTTAGGCCAACAGCCAAATCTAATAGCTAATCCAATCGGAACATCAATTAATCATTTAGTTTTTTTTTCTTATATTACTGTATTAGCAATAATAGTAAGAGCAAGAGTGAAAAATATTTTTACTAATTATCTTGTTATTGTATTTATTTCCTGCTTATTAGAAATTTTACACTTAATAGTTCCTAATAGGGCTTTTGAATTTAATGATTTATTAGCTAATTTTACTGGAGTAGTTATAATTCTATTAATTAATAGTTTTATAAAATGGCTAAAATATTTTTAATATTTATTATAACTTTTTTCTTAGCCCAAACGCTAAATAGTACAGAAATTTATGGGGTGCCAAAAATAATTGATGGTGACACTGTGCATATTAATAGTAAAAAAATAAGACTAGAAGGGATTGATGCCCCAGAAATCAAACAACAATGCAAAAAACCATTTTTAAAAATTTCAGCAATAATCGGTTTTGAATTTAATAAAAATTATTCATGTGGCATTATGGCAAAAAAAAAATTAATAGATAAAATTAATAATTCAAAAATAAAATGCGTATCCTCATCAAAAGATAGGTATAAAAGATTTTTAGCTACTTGTTATAAGGATAAAATTAATCTTAACAAATGGATGGTAAGGAGCGGTAACGCAGTAGCGTACAAAAGATATTCAAAAGATTATGTGAGAGATGAAGCTTACGCAAAAGAAAATAAGCTCGGCGTGTGGGAGGGATCTTTTATAATGCCAGAAAAGTGGAGAAAGCTTAACTAATTTTTAGTATAAATGAGCAAATGATTCATTTAAAAAAAATTATATTATTTACAATTTTGATTATACTAAGCGCTTGTTCTTCAATTCCTAAAAACACCCAAAATAGTTGTGCAATTTTTGAGGAGAGATATCTTTGGTACAAGCATGCAAAGGCTTCATATAAAAAATGGGGAGCACCTATCCATTTACAATTAGCCTTTGTCAAAAAAGAAAGTGATTTTGATTGGTTAGCTAAGCCACCGAGAAAAAAACTGTTTAAAATTATTCCTTTTAAAAGACCCTCTAGTTCATTTGGATATTCTCAAGCAGTAAAAGGAACATGGGAGCAATATAAACGAGAAACTAATAGTCCATTGGCAACAAGGGCAAGATTTAAAGACTCTGTTGATTTTATTGGTTGGTATATTCATA
>Ga0315315_10005717_pt1 | contig 11481 bp, 5 predicted proteins | sample M140m3416metaG_FD_203699 | JGI IMG/M metagenome (GOLD analysis project Ga0315315, IMG submission 203699) | Ammonia-oxidizing marine archaeal communities from Monterey Bay, California, United States - M1 40m 3416 | ecosystem: Environmental > Aquatic > Marine > Intertidal zone | place: USA... | reverse complement strand
TTGTCGCAATCGTAGTACCGTCAATCGTTCCTCCATTAATATCAGTAGTCGTGAGAACTGAATCCTCTATTGTTATTTTACCGGTTGAATTAGCGATGGTTGCGACTGAAGTTCCATCTTTCGCTTTGAGATTTGTCAGTTCAATATTCGTGGTGTCAACAGTGGTAGCGTTGACAGTTGTGATATCACCTGTTGTAGAAGTGAGTGTTGTAATCGTGGTTGCTGCGATGGTTCCTCCTTCAACCTTATCACCACTGATTTGGTTGTCTGCGAGTGTAAGTGTTCCCGTCGAAATATCAAATGTCCCCCCATTGATAACTGGTGTTGTTAATGTTTTATTTGTGAGTGTTTGTGAACCGGATAAAGTAGTTACAGTATTATCAATGGTGAGTGTATTTCCATCTTTATCTATACCGTTTCCTGCTATTATCTGTCCTGCCCCTGAAAATTGTGAAAATTCTAAAGGAGAGTTTCCAACGTCGATCGTATCTGAAGTTAGAACAAATCCTGAATCAGCATTTATATTCCCGCTTTCTACAAATGAAAAAGATCCTGATGTTACTGTCGTATTATTATTAAAATCGGATGTTCTCACCCATGATCCACTATCACTATAAATGTAAATTCCATTATCAGAAGATGTTGTTTGATTTTTAACAAGTATTCTATTTCCATTTGAAAGTGTAATTCCATCGATAGCAGTTGTTGTATTATCGAGCGATATATTTTCGGTAGTTGCGACAACACAAGATTCCTTTATATCAAGACCAGATGCTACCGAATCAATATAATATTTAATTGCAGATTGTGTTGATATTACAGTACCACTATCATTTAATGAGTTATTATTGGATAACGTTATTTCACTAACATTGGAAGAACTTGCTGTACTATTACCAAGGACTTTCATAGATGATATATTACTTATCTTCCCTAGTGGTAGGGAATCATTTGTTATTTTTGATCCACTTATTTGATTGTCAGCCAAAGTTAATGTAGAGTTTTGAACATCAATTGTATCACCACTTGAGAGGACAATATTACTATTATTAATTGTCTTATTTGTTAATGTTTGTGTTCCTGTTAGTGTAGTTACCGTGTTATCTATAGAATATGTTACAGTATCACTTGAAATAGATGTATCAATCCCAGTTCCACCCGTAAATTGTAGGGTGTCTGTTCCTAGAGAAATAATATCATTCCCAGAATCAGATGATATATTAAGGTCGGTTGATATATTTGAAGTGGATGCTGAAGTTACACGACCTTTTCCATCAATACTTAAAACTGGTATAGCAGTAGAAGATCCATAATCACCACCTGTTACCCCAGTTGATGATAACATTTGTGAAGATACCGTTCCAGTTTCTCCGGTAGATATTAAATCGCCGGTTGTCGTAGGCAAAGTTATGGTTACATCATCTGTTATATCTTTCCCTTGAAGTTTAATTTTATTTGTCCCGCTATTTGAATTTTCATAAAACTCTACAAAACCAGCACCATTTGTACCATTTTTAACTTTTACCCCACCTTCTCCATCAATTGTAATTCCTGTTAAACCAGATAATTCATCTTCCACTTCTATTTTAAATTTTTTGTTACTTGTTGTATCAAATGAAAGACTAATATTCTTTCCAGCTACAAATGTTAAATTATCTACAGTGGTTGGCGTTATAGTTGTTAATTCTCCGATTGATCCTCCATCTTCTTCCAATTTATAATCCTTCCATATATGTGATAGATTCACGCTTTGTTTTATTATAAGATCGCCATTCCCATTATTCTGGACTTTAAATCCTTCCGCTTCACTAAAAATAATTCTTTGTGGAATAAAATCATATGACCATATACCATAAGACCTATATTGTAAATAACGTACAGTCATTGTGTCCATCTTACTGTCTATTTGTGCTTGAATATCAGAACTCACATTTGACAGTAAATTTATTTTTGAAGGAGATACATTGATTGTTTCTGTGATATTGCTACTTGAAAATGGTACCAGTGTTCCATTCATATTGGGTAATTTAATTGTTTTATTTCCAGTTATATTGTCACTACTTAAATTAATTTTAAAATTATTAGTATTATTAACAAAATTTATCGAATTCGATTCGAATGAATTTACATTGAAAACCCCAGATGGATCCAGAGTTATTCCACCATTTGTAAATGATCCATCAATTGTTATATTTCTTAAACCAGTGATGTCTCTATTCGCATCAACGGAGAGAATATCATTCTCTCCGGCAGTGCCTAATGTTGTTCCCGAAAGAAGGTTAATTTCTTCGGGTGTGGCGGAGATCGTTGTTGTGGATGGTGTAGTGAAAGGGACGAGTGTTCCGGAACTATTCGCAAGATTGATATTTCTATCTCCAGTGGGATCAACCACACTGAGGGTTGTTTCAAAATCATTTGCGGTTGTCCCTTCAAAGGAAACATTTTTAGTATTTGTTGTTGTAACATTATTGATATTCCCACCGGTTATTGTGATAGTCCCATCGGTATAACTTTCAACTGTCATATTTCGGATTCCAGTGATGTCTTTATTCGAATCAACAGAGAGAATATCATTTGCTTCAATAGTGCCTAATGTTGTTCCCGAAAGGAGGTTTATTTCTTCGGGTGTTGCGGAGATAGTTGTTGTGGATGGTGTAGCAAAGGGTATGAGTGTTCCAGAACTGTCCGCAAGATTAATCGTTCTATCCGAAGTAGGGTCAATGACACTGAAAGTTGTTTCAAAATTATCTGAGGTTGTTCCTTCAAAGGAAATATTTTGTGGGTGGATTGTGGTAACATTGTTAATATTTCCACCGGTTATTGTGATAGTCCCATCGGTATAACTTTCAACTGTCATATTTCGAATTCCAGTGATGTCTTTATACGCATCAACTGAAAGGATATCACTTGCACTTACAGTTCCAAGTGTTGTTCCTGAGAGAAGGTTAAGTTCTTCAGGAGTTGCAGAGATAGTTGTTGTGGATGGTGTAGCAAAGGGTACGAGTGTTCCAGAACTGTCCGCAAGATTAATCGTTCTATCCGAAGTAGGGTCAATGACACTGAAAGTTGTTTCAAAATTATCTGAGGTTGTCCCTTCAAAGGAAATATTTTGCGGATGGATTGTGGTAACATTATTGATATTCCCGCTGGTTATTGTGATAGTCCCATCGGTATAACTTTCAACTGTCATATTTCGGATTCCAGTGATGTCTTTATTCGCATCAACTGAAAGGATATCACTTTCTCTTACAGTTCCAAGTGTTGTTCCTGAGAGAAGGTTAAGTTCTTCAGGTGTTGCTGAAATAGTTGTAGTTGATGGAGTGGTAAATGGGATGAGTGTTCCAGAACTATCCGCAAGATTAATTATTCTGTCTGCGGTGGGGTCAATGACACTGACAGTTGTTTCAAAATCATCGACAGAACTTCCTTCAAAGATAAACGAATTAACCGTAACAGAACTAACACCGGTAACATTACCACCATCGATTGTTAAAGTTCCATTGGTAAATATACCATCAGTAGTATAATTTCTAATTCCTGTGATATCTCTATTCGCATCAACGGAAAGGATATCATTTGCGGAAGCAGACCCTAGAGTAGTCCCTGATAGATAATTAATTTCCTCGGGTGTTGCAGAGATTGTAGTTGTAGATGGTTGAGAGAATGGTATAAGGGTTCCGTCTGCATTTGCTAAGTTTATATATCTTTCTTGATCAGGGTCAATCGCATTTAAATTTGTTCTAACTGCATTTTGAGTAGTCCCTTCTATTTTCAGACCACCGGTTAGTATTAGATTTACAAATTGTGGACTTGTATTTTCACCTATATTTTGTGGTGGGCCATCTGATACCCATGTAATAAATCTCGCAGGGAAAATACTATCTACATAATGTTTATTAGTCGCATCGCATTCACAAGTGGGTGCCCCTACATCTTCTACTCTATTATTACCCATAGATATATCGTATAGACTTTCTACAGCAAGACCCTTCATAACACCTTTCCCACCTGGAAAAGCATCTTCTACAGAACCAGATACAACCTGGAAAGTATTGAAAACGGCATCTCTAAGACATCCATCTTCCGACATATTATTTATCTTTAGTATTAATAATAAAATAAAAATATATTTTTAAACTTTAAAATAAATCGTTTTAATTTAATAAAAATAAAATAATAGATACTAATATATATTATTATAATGGGAGGGGGAATAATGCAATTAACGGCAAGTGGTGTACAGGATAATTATATAACAGGGAATCCTCAAATAACATTTTTTAAAAGTGTGTATCGAAGACATACAAATTTTGCGATTGAAACGATACAACAAATAATTGATGGAGATTTAGGCACGGAAACTACAAATACAAATTCAACTGTAAAGATAACTAAAACAGCTGACCTTTTGAACGGAATATATGTAGTATGTCCACAAAATACATTGGGTATAAATGCGACAGAATTAATTAATAGTGTCGATCTTGTTATTGGAGGGACTCTTATGGATCGACAAACAAATGAATGGATGAAGGTTTGGGATGAATTAACCATCGACCATAACAAAAAAGAGGGATACAAGTATATGACAGGAGGGTTTAATACAACAAATAAGGTATCAACGAACCAGTCATCAGTTACAATACCTTTAAATTTTTGGTTTTGTAGACATATAGGTTTATCATTACCTCTTATATCTATTCAGTACCATGATATCATATTAAAAATAGAGTGGGGTATAAATTCAAAAATAAATCGCGGAGGTTCTACATCGATTACTTCTTTATGTGAAGTATGGTGTGATAATATTTTTTTAGATTCTGAAGAAAGGAAAAGGTTTGGTGAAAATGAACATGAATATTTAATTGAACAAGTTCAAACAATCGATACGATTAATCAAAGTCCTTCATCAAAATTTAAATTAAATTCTTTCAATCATCCTTTAAAAGAAATAATTTGGACTGAAGATGGTAATAATGTAAATCAGATAAGTAATGAGAAAATAAATATAACAATTAATGGAATCGAACGTTTGTCAGAACAATATAAAGAATATTATACATTAAAACAACCATACCAGCACCATACAAATATACCATCATATAATATAAAAGAACATGAAGAACCTATATTCCAAGAAACACCAATAGATTCGGGAATTACTAATCATTATGATAATCCCCATTTATTTACTGATAACTATAATACATATATTAAACTATATCAGAATAGTATTGATTTTAATACAAATGCGACGGATATATTTAAGGTTGGAGATATAATTAATATATGGAGGGGGGATGGAGCAGATGGGACTGCGATTAGTACGTTTAGGAAAACAACTATGACACAATTAGTAACAGTTACATCTATTGGAACACATACCGATGGATCTAATATAACAAAAAGAGTTACTTTTACACCTTCTTTAAATGGTGTCGAACCATCAATTGATGGAACAGAAATGAAATCATATATTATAGCAAGGCGTGATTATTCAAAATCAAGTTATAGTAAAATGAAGAAGAATATATATGTTTACTCATTTTGTTTAAATCCAGAAGAACACCAACCAAGTGGTACCTGTAATTTCTCTAGTTTCGATGATTGTAAATTAAATTTTACATCGAATGTTAGTATTGATACAGTATTTGCTATGAATTACAATATATTAAGAATAAGTAATGGTTTGGTCAGCTTACGTTTTACAAATTAAAAAAAAATGTCCTTCGTTATAAAATGAATAATAATGAGGAATTTATGCAAATGAAGTTTGAACAAACAATAAATTTATTAATCATGTACAAACAAGAACATATCCAAAAAGATGTTTATTTATCTGAAAAATCTATTAAAGAGGCGGTGGATTGGTATAAAAATAAAATATTAAAAGATATAAATCAATAATGTCACAAGATTTAAAATATATAAAAAAAAAATTGGAAAATTGCGAAGAAATAGAAGATCTTTTTGAATTAAAACGCGGTGATAGAGTGAAATATATTACATTAGACAAGGGATCTGAATTTTTTTATGATGGAGGGGAATATATTAGGATGATTGATAATGCATTATGTATTCAGTGTGGTAATCAAAATAAAAATGTTACAATATCTTATTTTAATAAAGATGGAGGTACTCTTTACAATACACGATTTTTTGTAGAAACGACGGAGTGTATTACAAAAAAGGAGACAGATGAATTTGAAAAAATAATCAAAAACCAGCAAAAAATAATTGAAGTCTTAACTAAGAAAAATAAAGTATTGGAGCGAGAACTTAAAAAATATAAGTCGCAATAGAAAGAGGTAATTGAACTCCTAAGGTATGTAATAAATAATGGTGTTCATAATACATGTAATTAAGGATAAATATTATACAGGCATGAACCATAATATATATTAAAATTGGGTTAAAATTAGATTGATATATTATGAATGAACCCATTAACACATTACAGATAATATCATAATTTCTTATATATTTCCATCCATATGTTTTAAAGTATCTTGTTGTATGACATAATAGTCCATTTATAATGACTATAAAACATATAATACCTTTTTCTGTAGAGAAATTAATCATTGGTAAAAAAAATAATAAACCCAAAGCATTAATCATAATTTTGTTTAAGTAGAAAATATATTTCTTGAAGAACCTTACAATCAATGCGATTATAATGGATGATTTCTTTTATTTCTAAAAACCTTTTAATTGGTATCTTTTTATTCCTTTTACATATTTCTTTAAATTTTATCATTGCGTCTAAACCATTGTCATTATTATCATCCCATGTTGTTTCAATGAGACCATTATTATAAAGAGCCTTACCAATTGATTTTAATCCAAATTGAAAAACACCTTGTACAATAATAGGTTCTAACCTGAAGTGATCAAGGAGATCGACTAATATATATTCGGGAAATAATATATTCGGATATAATTTATGAATGTATTCCATATATTTACATTCTGCGTGACCCCAGTGAAATATATTTATTCTACCATAATTTTTAAAAATTTTCCATAATTCATTGACAAATCTTTGGACAATAATTTCTTCTTGTTCGATGTTGTATTTTTGTATTGTAAATTCGTGGAAATTCTCTTTATAAAAAAAACCTAAAATGGCAAGTATTGGATTGGTATATTTTTCTTCTTTTTGATTGAAAAAATCAACTTTTTCATCGATTGTGAGAAAACTCTCAACATCAAAAAAAATATTGCTTGTTTCTTTTTCTTGAAGAACTTCCCTTAGAGGGGTCGAAATATTTTTCCTTGGGTAAATTAATATTTCATCATTTTTATTCATGTGAATCATTTGTTCTTGAATTGTTTTTTTCTTAGATTCTTTGAGTTCTGTGAGCAATTTAGGGTCATCCCAACAATATATATTTTTCTCATGAAGATTACATCTTTCATCATAGGTTATATTCCATACAAGTGTAATTTCTTTGATTTGATTTGCTATTTTAAGTTTTTCATTTTCCCATTCAGATTCTTTAGTATTCATATTTGGATACAATTCTTTGTGAGAAGGTTTTTCTTCGATGTTTAACGTAGTCCATCTATCCCTTAGTAAACATATCCATTGATATGCTTTATTAAATTTAGTAACAATCGATTTATCATGTTTAACAAAAGATATAAAAGCATCTTTAGGTAATTGAGTTTTTTTATAGTAATATTCTTTACCTATTATAAATGTATGTGGTTTATATCCTTCTAACGATTCAATACATTTCGAAAAACCATATAAAACACATTTTTTGTAGGGTAAAACCCCTTCATTGAGACATTCTTTAAGATCATTTTTTAAATTCAATGTTGAATAACTAAGGTTGATTAAGATATATTTATTTTTTATTAAATGGAGTGGATAATTTTTAATTTTTGGGAAAATTGAAACAAAGAGACTTATATCAATGACTATATCGCAATAGACAACCATATCTTTGTATAGTAGATGTGCCCCGAGAATTAATGGTTCTTTATCCTTTATCATTTCTTTTGTTTGTTCTACAGATGAATTGACAGGAATATTTTTATTTGCTTTTTGTTTTAATGTTTTAAAAAATGTTTGTTTATATTCGGTCCATTCTTTTAAAATAAAATCTTTATAAAATGTATTATTATCGCGTTTATAATTTTTATTTAATGATTCATTAATATTCAACCAATCTATAATAGGATCTTTTAGTATATGATTTCGTAGTAGACATATACTAAAAGGGTTTGAGAAATAATCCATGGACAGTAATTTACTTAATATAGAAAAAAATTATTGATTTTCTTTTTCTTCGTGGTATTTTGCTTTATCATAATGATATTCTTTTCTTTCTTTGTGAAATTCTTTCTTTTCTTCTTTTAAACCTTGATCATTATCCTCTTCTTCATCGACTTTTATCCATTTCTTATGGATTGGGGATATTTCATATAATTCTTTAACTGTTAGAAACTCATTACCTTCAACAATTATATTAGAGAGTATATAGTCTTCATTATAGAGTGTATGATGTAATATTGTTACCTTTGTATCTAGATTTACATTATCAGTTCCATAGAATTTTATATCCATTTCTTTCCCTTTTGAGAATGAGATTAATAAGATACCAAAATCTTCTATATTTTCTTCTTGTATTCTTTCTAAGATTAATTCGATATCTGGTTTATTGATCCGTTGTTTATATTCTAATTTTTCACCTGGGTCTCTCCTCCAATATTTCATAATATCATTAATCGTATTAAACATTTTATGTTTCTCTCCATACCGTAGTAGATTATATTTATTATAAGATCTTATAAAACTATCTCTTTTTTCTTCTAAATTGATATTATTTAATTCAGATAGTTTATACAATATAATACGTTGTATATCTCCAATATATTTTATTTTTCTTTTAGGTCCTTCTATGACACCCTTTATTTCCCTTATTTCATTCGCATAATGACTTGGTTTTATATCTATCGATAATAATGCTAATGAAAGATTATACCAATCACCACCATTACCATCTATATTAAATATAATTGAGGAATTTGGACCAAACAGTTTATGAATGTAGTAAGGTGTTGTTTGGAGTTTAGTTGTTTTTATACGATGGTTATCTAAGAATAAATTATCTTTTCTTATATTGATAAAGTCGCTCTTTTTAATAAAAATATCACGTAGATGACTGTACATTAACTCTTTATCTTTGAGATTTTTAATAAAAATCTCTGTATTTGGTGTATTTTTTTCTAAATCCGAATACTTAATTACATTATCCATTATCTTATGAATTGTTGAAATACGTTCACCATTTCCAACACATATGATTAATTTAAACGCAAATTCTTGCTGTAATTTTTTAGATATTTCTTTAAATTCATTACGATCGATAGTTGATAAAATCTTTTTATGAATAACATTTACGATTTTTTCTATTTTGTGTTGCCTTATCAATATTTGATCTTCGATAATACCCATTAAGACTGATTCAATAGTTTCATCATCTTTGATAAGGTTAAGGATTTTTGTGAATAATTTATGTTTATAATCATTGTCATTTTTAAAACGGTTGATATATTTTTCACTCATATCGATTTTACTCATAATATATTTATCAACTTCAAAAGGGTTAATTTCTGACCGTAGTACATCATATTTATTGAAATCTTTGATAATTTCTTTTTCAATAGGTATTATACCATTTTCTACGAATAAACATATTATTTCATCGTTTGAATTTAGAACGATTGTTTTTATTTCTAAGTTTAATTTTAAGAGATATTCCTTGACATCTTTAAATTTTGGATAAACATTAATATCATAGATTATATCTAATCCTTTGTGGAGGGGTGTTAATTTGATTGGATCTATTGGTAGGACTATATTTTTATAAAGAATATGTGTAATTTCTGAATAATTATTAATATAATGCTTTGGATCTTCTCCCATCAAGGGGTCTTCGGGATATTTAATTGTATTGTTGTTTCTTATTTTTTCTAGATCGGAAAGGATTTTATTTACAATAAAAAAATTACTTTCCATTGCTCTTAGCATATCTTTTTCATCTTTTGGTTTGATAGTTTTTGTTGAGAAATCGAGTAATAATTTATCACCAAGTTTATCATAATTTTTTCTTATAAGTGATTCAATATCCTTGTCATGGATATTGTCACAATCTCTATCAATCCATAACCATTTATTTTTGTCTTGTAAACCTATTTTTAATTTGGGATCAACTTGTCTCCTTGTTTTTACGAAAACATTGTTTATTTTTACCTTTAATCCGGTTTCTGTAAGTATGGTGCCATCGATTTCCTTTACAAATTTGTCATAATTTTTTTTACCACTATTTGGGCATCCTTCGATAGTATTGTTAATCCATCTTATATCGGCGCCTTTTCTAACTTTTTGAAGGTTTTTATAGAGTATCCATTCACTACAATATTTCGCATTACCTTTACAATTAAGGTTATTTATTCGTGTCGGAGTGATACCTGACCTTAAATTGGAGTCTCTTCCTCGTGGATAGGGGGAAGTTAAATGTTTCTTAAATAAATCTTTATCAAATACTTCAAATGAAGAGAATATAGATTTCGATAGAACTTTTAATTCGTATTGTTCTTTGAATAGATTCACGCGATAAACGATTGGTTCATAGTAATGACCTTCTTTTATCACCATACAATATTTATCTGAACCATTATGTTCTGTATTTTTTGTTATAATTTGTTCTTCATTCCTTTCAAAGACAATGATATTTATTTTATCTTTTAATATTGAATTGAGGGCAGGTATAATATATTCGTCTTTCTTTTCTTCATCACTTTTTAGGAATTCAATATATGTTTTTAATGATATGAGTAAAGAATATATATAACCGATTCGATTTGATTGTATCGATATATCATCTTTTTTGAGTATATTCCTGAGTGTTCTAATGTTACCTTCACCAAATGTTTCTCTTATATTTTTTTTCTTTAGATAATTTTCTATGATATCCTCCTTATCTTTCTGAGTGACATATTTTTTTCTGAATAATTTATGTAGAGATGGACAGTATTGATAATATTTAATATCTGATAAAAGTGGTTTTAATAATTCTTCATTAATAAATGTTTTTGAATCTCCATCATAATCAATAAGTTCGATATAAGAGTTTATGAACGAAGAATCTTTAAATATGAAATCATTATCATTTTGTTGAATACCTTTTCTTATGAAACCATTGGATACAGATAAATTGGGATCATATTCAAATATTTTATCTTGTGATAAAAACATTTTTAATTTCTTGGGTAATTGCGAACATTGACCTACGCTAATGGGGAGTGATTCTTTTGTATTAATTTTGCATAATTTTTTATCAGTTTTTTTATGTTTCCTTTGTTTCTTTTTTTCATCTTTGATGGGTTTATCTGGTATATCATGTTCTTTTTCTAATCCTCTTTTAGAGAAACAACAAGGTAATTTATATCCTTCGGGGTGTATGA
>Ga0315315_10005714_pt1 | contig 11484 bp, 5 predicted proteins | sample M140m3416metaG_FD_203699 | JGI IMG/M metagenome (GOLD analysis project Ga0315315, IMG submission 203699) | Ammonia-oxidizing marine archaeal communities from Monterey Bay, California, United States - M1 40m 3416 | ecosystem: Environmental > Aquatic > Marine > Intertidal zone | place: USA... | reverse complement strand
CGGTGGGCGGTAGCGACTTGGCCGAGACCATGGCCTTCAGCAGACAGTACTTCACTGCGCTATTTTGCGGCGTAGGCGATGTGATAGAGAGCGGTGGTTTGGATGCGATAACGATGTACAAAAAAATATCTGGGTCGGTCCGTAGCAACAAATGAATGAAGATTACCATATATATATATATATATACAATAGATATAGAACGGGCTCGAAGTCTGTGGGATGGTCTGCAGCAAATAAACAAATAAATAATATATACAGTATTATAATCAAGATCAACAGGGGGGAATGCCATAGCTTTTCTAGAACGAGCTCTCGCCCACATATGCATACAATCTAGTAAGGTCGCTGGTTCTATTAGCGGAGCGGAAGTTCGCATTACTAGAAGGTTGATACAAGATGTTACTACTTGCTAGATTAGTTCTGCGGAGTCTTTCAGAGAGAGGAAGAGAGATAAATGAGCTCTTGTTCTGACCTTCCTTCCTTCTCACCTGCCTCACTACAAAATCGTCCCTTCCACAAAACTATCACAGTAGAAAGATCTAGCGGTGCCCTAAAACACCACAGTATCGAGCATGGTGCCGAGGCACTGCACGATGCTGGAGCTCATGAGCTCGCCCACCCCGGCCTCCAGATGGCGTCTGGGATCCACCTTCCCTACGTTCTCGACCAGCACCTCCTCGGCCGTCTTGCCCTCCTCGGAGCGGATCCGCTCCCCGTACGCCTCTGTAAGCTTTAGCATCTTGTCGAGCACTTCCTCCGCCTCCGTGGCGTGATCCTCGAACTTTTGGACCGTGAGCCCCTCCGTCCATCCCCTCTTATGCAGGTTCATGAGCATCTGCTCCTCGAGCTCGTTCTTGCGGTAGTCGATGACTATGGAGTAGTAATGCCGGTTGAGGCCATGGATAAGAGCCTGAATGGACGGCCGTTGGAGATGCCCGACGTTGCTGGTGGTCTGCCTAGGCTCCTGGCCCAGCATCATGAGCTGCGGATTGATGAGCCGGAAGCAGTCGATGACGACCTTCCCCCGGACGGATTGGATGGGATCCACCACCAGCGCCACCGCCCTTGGATTGAGCGCCTCGAAGCTGGACTGGGTGTTGATGTCAGTGCTGGATAACCAGCAGCCGAAGCCCGGGTGGCTGTGGTACCATCCCACGACCATCTCCCCCCTGCCGGTCTGCTGCAGCATGTCGAGCATTTTGGTCTGGTAGACCGGATCAACGGCCTCGACGCTGACGGAAGTGCCGGATTGCGGCATGCTAAACACGTCGACGCAGTTGATTGTGTAGTCGTCCACGAACTGGCCCAGCATGAGGCCCATCACCTCCATGGGCACGCCGGCCCTCCCGTGCTTGAGCATCTTCAGCAGGGCCAAGGACGACACGTGAACCTTCTCGGTCGTGTCCGGCGTGGGAGAGTCGGCAGCCATCCCGCCGGCCCCGCCAGGTCCGCCGGGCATCCCCCGCATCAGCTGCTGGATCCGGTCCATGGCGGATGACTACTGGCACTGACAGGAATGCCGCCGTGCGCTTTCCGGCAGCGATGAGAGGTATACAGTAGTTGGCGATGCGGCCTTCTGGATGCGCACGCACGTTGGTTGGTGGAGGACAGCTGTGCCAATTTTCGTCTGATATTATGATAAAATAATATGTTTTTACTATGCATACTTCTAGTAGCCGCCATCAACCAATTTTCACATTCCAAAAAAGACTGGGAACGAAGCTGGAAGAAAAGACGAGCAGGAAGCGATGCGCAGACCCACGTACAACAAGAATACCTAAATCGAAACTACGAGCTTCCTCTATATTGGGATACCTTTACTAGAGTAGCTGTACTTAGCAGTAAAGAAGAAAGAGTATGCATAGGTACGAGCTCGTAGTTGGCAACACTGACACAAAAGTACAGACTCCTGAACTTGCCAACAAAGCAGAGGAAAATCTACTGTATTTTACCTGCTCCCTGAAAAGGAAGCTCACACACGATTTATCATGTATGTGTATCCATATTATTTATTTGTGTATCTTCCGTCTTAAGATTATCTATTTGCATCCTCCGTCACCAGCGCATCTTGCCGCCACCGTCTAGCTCGATATACCAGCCATCTCAACCAGCTAGCGTTTCTAATCCTGCCCATGGCGACGTCGATGCAGTTGGAGCCAGGGGCCGGCAGCAGGCCCGGAGGAGAAGGGTTCGTGCACTCGCTCAACGAAATGCCGGTCCCACCAGCCCTCCTCGAGGGGCTGCCCGTCCTCAGCGTTTCAAAATCCGGTTCCCTCAAATCAGCGTGCCTCACGCTCAGCGAGGACCGATTCACAATATACATCACCAGCGGGAAAGGGATGAGGGGGGGGGCGTCCTCGCCGCTGGTAGGAGGCGGGCCAATGAGGAAAAAGCTCCTGTCAAGGATGGCTCGGCCCATGTCAATGGGATCGAGGGACAGATCGCGCTCTGGCAAGTCGTCGGGATCGTTCGGGTCTCCGATTGCGTCTCCTGTGGGATCAGACGACTTGCACAGGACACCTTCTATCCTATCAGATGGAACGACGGTGACCGCGGCGACGACCGACTCGGCAGCGATTTTGGGTTTGACGGGGACACTCATCGAAGCCATGACGTTCGAGCCATCGGTGGATCAGGTCATCGAGTTGGGGTCGGTCGACAGGATTCAGAGAGGACAGAATACTCTCCGTTTCGAGAGAGCCCGCAAGTCGAGAGGAGGGGCGTCCTTGGACCTGGCCAGATCCTTCTCCATCATCTTTAGGGGGGAACGGACGCTCGACCTGCTCGTGGCCGAGGGAACGGACCGAGAGCCCATACTGCACGCCCTGGACCGCTTACTTCGTGAGTACCGCGAGAACAAAAGGAGAGTGGGAAATGACGTGCTCCTCTTGCGCCATGTGTGGGTAGATGTCGACCGCGCCAGGAAAAACCGAATCAATGTTGCCGAATTGGCCATCATACTCGATCGGATTAACTGCTTCATGAAGAAAAAAGATCTGAATACCAGCTATGACAAATTCGCAAGGTCTATCGATCTCGATAAGGACGACCGGAAGATTGGTCTGACCTTCGATCAGGTTGTCACCTTTCTCCATAAGCTAAAGCGGGACACATGGCAGGTAAAGCCAGTTACACAGATATGGGTCGACGTCTTTGACCAGTTCATGAACAACGGTAAGCCCCGGCAGAAGGTATCGTCCCAGACTTTCCTTGACCGATTTCTCAAAAAGGAACAGGGACAGCAGGAGGCCACCATCGAGTACGTAGGCCACCTCTTCGAAAAGCTGAACGAGCTGGAGATTGCAGATACCAGCCAGCAGGGCCAGATTCCACCTGATATGAGGCACAAGTATATCACCAAGGATACATTCGAAGCCTATCTCGCCAGCAACGAGAACAGTGCCTTCGATCCGCGTCGGGAGATGTTGGATAAGAGCTGCATGAATCGTCCGCTGTCAGAGTACTGGATTAACACCAGCCACAACACGTACCTGGCAGGGGACCAGCTCACATCGACGTCGACGGTGGAGATGTACATGAATGCCTTGTACCGTGGGTGCCGATCCGTCGAGCTTGACGTCTGGGACGGTGAGCGAGATCCAACGGATAAGGTCCCCATTCCAGTTGTGAAGCACGGACACACCATGACGTCCAAGATACCGTTCGCGGACATCCTCAAGTCCATCAAGGTATTTCTCAACTTTAACCCGGATTCATTTCCCATCATCCTTTCGCTCGAGAATCATGCATCAATACCCTGTCAGGAAGTTATTGCTGAATTGCTCACCCTTATCCTCGGACCACGCCTTTATAAGCCTGACGAAGCAGCACTCAACGGTCACCTCCCTTCCCCGGATCAGTTACGAGGCATGGTTGTTCTGAAAGGTCGGCGCCCACTTGAGGGTGCTGTCGACGATGAAGAAGTCTTCGATTCGGACGACGATTCCCCACAGGTTGTCAGCAGCTCGACGCCGATAGCCCAGGGAAACATAACGATCGCTCCGGAGCTAGCGCGGATGACGTTGTTCCATGGAACTCTCTTCCGGAACTGGAAAGATAGTATGGCCCAACCCCCGCATCATATGCATTCCTTCGGCGAATCTAGAATTAGGAAGATGTGTGGGGCTGGACAGAGCCGGGCGTGGGTGGTCTACAATCAAACACGGATGAGCCGGACATACCCCTCAGGGAAGCGTGTAGACTCCAGCAATTATAGCCCCCTCTTGGCGTGGGCAACGGGTTGCCAGATGGTCGCACTTAACTTCCAGACGCCCGATTCTGGTCTCAGGACCAACGACGGCCGCTTCCGAGAGAACGGCAGCTGCGGCTACGTTCGTAAGCCGTCCGTTCTCCTTTCGTCGAACCATGATATCGAGCCCGCCCCTATCCAGCTCTCCGTCAATATCCTTTCAGCCTCCTGCCTTCCCAAGCCCAAAGGTAAGAGGAAGGGAGAATGCATTGATCCTTACGTGATCGTATCGCTGCTCGATGCAAATGCAGAGGAGGGCAGGGAGATCAGTTCCGAAGGCAGAACCACCACCATCACAAACAACGGCTTCTCCCCAATCTGGAATACCGATAACGACAAGTTCAAATTCAAGGTTGAGAATTCCGCGGTTGCTATACTGCAGTTCACCGTTTATGACAGCGATGTGACCAAGAGCGATTTTATTGCTACCGCTTCCATCCCCATATCATGTCTTCGCCAGGGATATCGCTGCGTCCGACTCTACGATTCCAATAACACAAGGACAGGCGCATTCGACTTCGCCACGCTCCTCGTTCGCATCAAGATGAAGCGGAAGACGACGAAGAAATGATTTAATTTTTTACTTGTGTGAGTAAAGTGCTGAGGCTGAGTAGTATGTCTTTCACTGAGGCACTGCCATGTGTCTGTTCGGATCAATCGATCCACGCTGGCGATGGACATCAATCGTGGCGGAAAGAAAAGGAAACTGAGATGAGAGCCAGGCGACAAAATTTACTCGTATTTTAATAATTCCGCGATTGGACCACCAAATCATAGATATGTCCAGGAATACAGCCGTAATCCTCCTCGGGATTGCTCTCGCGACGCTGACGCCTGCCACTTCCCGTCATGATATGCGAGAAAAACTCGAGCCAATACACCTGCCTTTTGATTACATCCCGTTCTCCCCCGGTGGCCCTCCACGCTGGCACGAAGTCAACGTGACTGGAAATGACTGGGAGAAGTTCGTCGGTCACGATAAGCTTGATCTTGATATTGATGGCAACGAGTGCGACGGTGATCGCCGGCGACCCTCCCCTATAAATCTGATAGCTACTGCAAAATGCCGTGACAATCACGAAATCCTGACAAGACAGCCAAGGGAGACGGACTGCACCTTTGATTCCCTTGACTTTACCAGTACACCATACACCTTGAGGGCGAACTTCCCCCTTGACGATGCTCAATGCATCAGGCCGACAATCGATCTGCCGAATGGGTATCCCTTCCGGTGGCACGCATATTTGATTGAGGTCCATCTTCGTTCTGAACACCTTCTCGATGGTAGGCGATATGACGGTGAGTTGCAAATGTATCATCTTGGCCAAGGTGATCAAAAGCGGCAGTTGGCCGCTGTCTCTGTGATGCTTGATGCGTCAGCGTATTTTGATAATCCTAAGCTTCAAATGTACATCGACGAGTGGCAGGTTATTGCAAACGAGATGCAAACGAATTGTACAAAGAGAAGAGAGCTGAGCAGTGGCGAACGCGATGGCATGACTTCGAGAAATAAGAGCGGGAAAGATGTCGCAGGTGCAGTCCACGATCAAGATAGCCGCCAAGACAAAGAAAGAAGGCAACTGCAGGACGAAGAAGATGAAGAAAACTATGGACCTCGACGAAAGATGTTCCCTTACGATATTTGGCCAACGATTTACTATTATCGCTACAGAGGTCAGATTACTACTCCCCCATGCAGCCAGATTGTTTCTTGGCGTGTACTTGACGAGCCCCTTAGAATTTCAAGGAAGCAGTACAAGCAACTTGCCCATCTCATGACTGGATACATCGATGGCGATACCTGCGAGAATTCATCTGCAGCCTCTCCGAGGGGAGAAAGTTATCGTCCTGTGCAGCAAATGAATGAGCTCTATCAGAATGTTACACATTGCACAGAAGAGGACTTCACATTTTGGATGTACCCACCTAGTCAACAGTGACAACTCACGAAGAAGTCTTCTTAGTAAGTTGTTTTACTCGGCTGGAATTTTAGGCCCACGTACCCCGTATGTATAGATAATCCTTAAATACCATGTGCCCTGAGATCACAATTTAGGACAAGAATAAAGCCTTACCTTTGCGGCTATAACGTACGTTGATCGGGCTTCCGATACCATCCAGTTAATTCGGAATCTGTGAGGACCTTCCGAACAGCTTGGCAGCTCATCGTATCCAGCGGAATTCATGTGGGAAACGAACTTCATCCTTCTCGACCTTGTTTGTATCCAGTGAACTATCGACCCCATATCGACAACGCGTTCAGGAGGTCCAGGAGAGGCGTCCGAGTCTTCAGTGAAGTTTTAATGTGAAAAATCAAAGTTTCTGGAGATGCCCTGTCGTTTGCACGTCCATGCTGCTATCGGTTGTGGGCAATTATTTTTCTTAGCTCCTCAGCCATGCGCAGTTCGACTCCGCCGGTGCCGCTCGAGGACTGGATTGACCTCGAGCACTTTCGTGTTGTCAAGCTGGTTATGAAACTGAAACCTGCATGCAAATTTCAGCGACAGAGCAAAACGATATTTTTCTGTTGTTGATATTTTTACTTTCACCGTCTGTCCTTCGACATGCGATGGCAACACATGCATCGTGCATGAGGTTCATCTTCGCGACTTCGCGAGGTCCAAGCAAACAAGCAAAGTGATTTTTCACTATATTCGTTCCGTTCTTCAGTTGTGGGCTTGGACCCGGTTTGATCCATCCAGTGTCTCACCGCAGGCTCCATATCCTACCTAGAGCCCCATTTCCTGGCTCCGCACCTGTATTCCCCATGAGCTCTCTTACCTCGAGCATTTTTGGTGGAGGTGGAGGCGAGAGCGGGAAGAATGAGCTGTCTGGCCTCTTTGCCGCGTCAAAGTCTCTCCCCGAGAGGGAGATTAAGGTCCCCCCCAGGCGCCCCCCGGCTCCTACATCCGGAGGAGGCAAAAAGAAGCGAAAGAAAAGGGAGCAACAAGCCCAGAAAGAGGCTGACGAGGCGAAATCGAATGATCTGGTAAATGAGCCTGAACTTGAGGGCGATGCCGAGGGCGAAGCCTCTGGAAGTGACAGGGAGGAGACGACCGCCGCCGATGCACACATTGACGGCGGTGATATTGACAAGGGAAACGGCTCGAAGAAAGCACCTTCAAAAGATGAGGAATCCCGTACCGTCTTTGTCGGTAACCTTCCCCCAACTACGACACGCCGATCCCTCAAGGCTATCTTCAAGGATTGTGGCGCCGTCGCCTCTACCCGGCTTCGGTCGGTCACCGTGGGGGGCGTCAAGCTACCCCCAGAGAGGGCAGGTGACCAGAACCTCATGCGCAAAGTTTGCGTAAACACCGGACGGCTGGATCCCGACGCTGCCGCAAAGGCTGCGCAGGGGTACGTCGTCTTCAAGTCTGCAGAATCGGTCGAGGCGGCCCTCCTGCTTAACAAAACAGTCCCATCCACCGCCACAGGACCGGCCTTATCAGCGCTCCGGATGCGGGTGGACCGGGCCCGCCCGTCCCATGACGCATCGCGGTCTGTCTTCGTGGGCAACCTTCCGTACGCGGCTGACGAAGGGAGTCTCCAGAAACACTTCGCGAGTGGTGGACATGTGGAGGATGAGGACATCGAGGGCGTGCGCATCGTGAGGGACGCAGAGACGGGCAAGTGCAGGGGCTTCGCCTATGTCCTCCTGACCGACCGGGGGAGCGTAGGGGCCGCCCTTCGGATGCATGGAACTGTATACCTGAGAAAGCCTATCCGCGTCATGGTATGCGGGAAGCGCTTCAAGGGACGGAGGGGTGCTGCAGTGCCCGCCACGGAGGATGGGGACGGGAAGACTTCTTCGAGGAAATTCGAGGGGAAAAGGGCGACGGAGACAAGGGATGGGGTCCAGAGGAGGTTGTTGGGCAAGAAGCGCAAGGCAGGATACACCCCAGTTAACACCAGCACTATATCTACCCTGGGAGTGGAAAAGAAGAAGCGACTGAGGGGTGCCACAATCGCCGAGAAGAACAAGAAGGCCTTCTCTGGGGCAGGCCGAGGTGGCAGGAAGCCCGGTGTCAGTAAGAGGGCGGCGTCAGAGGCGAAGCTGAATAAAAGGGAAAAGAAGATCAAGAAACGTATTGCGAAGGGTATGGGGAAGACCAAGTAAAGTTCTTCATGACATGATACGGATATTGAAGAGAGGTTACCATTCATTGGTAGTGCAACTATAATTCTAAAAATAATAGCCCTGTATTGGTTGATTGATTGGAGAGCATGGATGGAACATCGCCCTACCCCGGAAGAGACTGATCGTTCACTGGTTCACCACAAGCATGGGCTGCACTCGCTTCTTTTTCTTTTTCTTCGGCTCTAGCACATTGATGGTGGTCGACATGGTGGGTGCGACGGTGTCGGAGGCGCTGCTGTTACCATTCCCGGCGTTTCTGCTCCCGACAACCTTCGTCTCCTCGAGGGTGAGGTCCGTCACCCCCCTCTGTACGCCATCCTCTGACTTTGCTTCTCCCGAAGTGAGTAGGGTGGGGACGACCCTCTTCTTTCCCCCAACCTTCCGTTTGCCGGCAGCTCCTAATTCAGCGCCATCGCCCGCGGTTGGGGTGACGCTCGCCGGACCGAAGGGGGCCGAGGAGGGGGTGTCGCCCATCCGCGCCTTCTTGGCCGGTGGGGCGACGAGTATCGCAGACTGACCCGGCTCGCAGGGGGGGACAACAGCGGAAGGCGACGCGGCGCTATTAGCTGTGGCCAGCGCACGAGCGGCATCCTCCTGTTTTACCCTGACCTCATACTTGAGCATGGGAGGCACGTATACTTCGCCGAGCTCCCCATCCGCGAAGCTGATGACGGAAATATAGCCGTCCGTGCTTGAGACGAATAGGGTTCGGCCGTCGCTTGACCAGGCCGCGTCGGTGAGGCCAGCATAGTGCAAGCCTCGGGCAAGGCAAATGGGACGAAGGTGGTGTGTGTCGTAAACCACCACCGAATCGAGAGTGAGGACGGCGAAGACGGACCGGTAGGGTAGGCGTGATGGAGACCTGCCACTGCGGCCGCCGCAGGCACCGGGGCTTCCGCTGGGCCCATCGTTCTCCTTGTCAGCTGGTTCAGACGAATCAGTTTCGGTACCCCTCCCTTCCTGTGCGTCCCCGTTCCTGTTCCCAACGTCACTGCCTGCACTGCTTCCGGGGGGGAGCTTATAGAGGACGGGGCTGGGCCGGACCACGACTGAGGGCTTCTCCATCCCGGCCAGGACGCGACAGGGCTGCTCGAAGGAGTGGCGGGCGAAGAGGCACGTGGCATACGAAGGGCCCTGCGGCCGCGGCACCTGTCCGGCATCGCCGCCATCGCTACTGCCCGCGGTAGCGGCGGCAGGGTGCTTCCAAAGGGCAGAGGGGCAAATGAGATAGGCTCCGTCGGCCGTCCAGGCCAGCCTCCGGAAGAAGGACTCCACGGTCGATTCATCCGCGAAGAGAAGGCTCCGGCGGGCCGGCGCCGGCGCAGGGTTGGGATTGGTCTGGACAGCTCCCTCCCCACCTGCTGCCCCCCCGCTGGCAGCAGAAGGATCAGAAGGAGTAGACGCGGTAGCGGTAGCAGATGGAGCGGCAGTCTCACGGAACTTGATGACCTTTGCCCTCCCAAGCTCCAACTTGGATTCGGCAAGGAGACGACGGGCCGCGAGGTCGGCGCGAGCCCTCCGCATGAACACCGCGTCATGACCCTCACTCATTGGCGGCGCTGCGGTCGCGCTTGCGGTCTCGGTACCGATCGCCCCCACCCCGCGTGTGGCCTCAATCGAGGCGTTGGCATTGGTGCTGGCTTTGGACGAGTCGCACAGGGGAGACTGTTCCGGCCCCTCCGCCGCCGAGGAGGCCGCCTCCGCTGCAGCCGTCGCCTCCTCGCTGGATGCCGCCGCCGCCGCAGCGCCCCCTCTGCCTGCCTTTCCTCCCCTCCCCCATACCCGGACGGTGCGATCAGAACCCTGGCTCGCCAGATACAGCCCCTTCGGATCGAACGATACCCCCTGCACATAGCCGGTGTGGTCCGACGAGGACCGTGCCGCAACAACCCACTTCGGCCCCTGCTGCTGCGGCTGGGGCTGGGGCTGGGACTGTACGGAATGAGCGCCGCCGGCATCGGCCTGGAGTGCGGGCGGGTTCGTTCCAGTCGCTTTTGCTTTCGCCTCCGCGTCCCCACGGCGGACGTTCTCGTACACGACAACGGCGTGGTCGAGGCAGGCAACGGCGATCCTACCGGAGTCCGGAGACCAGGTCAGGTCCATGGCGTCTTCTGTGGAGGGGGAGGGCAGGATCTGTGTACTGAGCTCCTTCTCGTCCGCCAGCCCCGCCCAAAGGGATCCCGGGGAGGCGAGTCCTCGGGCACCGATGTTGCAGGGAGGGAGGGAGAACACCAGGACGGCCCCTCCGTCCCCAGCAGCAGCCAGGTGCCGCCCGTCGGGGGAGAAGCGCACCGCGTTGAGGCTGCGGTCGATCTGCCGCCCCAGGGAGAGGACGTGCTTGATGACCGTCCCGCCCCCGCCGGATGAGCCCTGCGGGTCGGACGACTGCAGGATGCGTTTACACGTATTAATGTCGCTGTCGCCATCTCTGCCTCCGCCGCGGCGGAGGCCGATCTCCCAGATATGGACCTCCGGGGTATTCCCCACTGTCGCCAGCAGGTGCCGATGGATGCCGCCGTCTGCCCCCCCCCCCTCGCCGTCGCCCACGGGGAGGAGGCTGCAGGAGTAGATGGGGGCGGCCTTCCCGTTGTCGGAGTCGCTCCCGTTGTGCCATAGGATCTGGGGGGTCTCGATCTTCATCTTGTCGTCGCCCGTCAGTTGTCGCTCGTCTTCGATGCTGTCGTTCTCGTGGTCGTCCTTTGTCTGGGCTGGGCACCGAAGACTGCAGAGGCACCGATAAAATGTGGGCTTGGCGGGGGGCAGGGCCGCCGCCGCCTCCTGACTTCGCACCACCTCCAACATGAGATGGGATGTACCACAGTGTCCTGGGTGGAAATAGAGCGTGCCCGTCAAGCGCGCCACCATTTAACCCTAAACCTACAACAATTAATATGCCCTCTACGCTCGTACTCTAGGTGAACGAACTATCCTGCAAAAAAGGAGGAAGTACCTGCTGTACCGAGTGGCCCACGTGTGCAAAGATAAAGATGGATTGAGATTACTCGTATTGCATTACTACTAGCTAGTAGCCACTAATAGTAGTACTGTATAAAGAGAGAATATAATATACTATTATGCAACATTGGTTGTTAAA
>Ga0315315_10005709_pt1 | contig 11491 bp, 11 predicted proteins | sample M140m3416metaG_FD_203699 | JGI IMG/M metagenome (GOLD analysis project Ga0315315, IMG submission 203699) | Ammonia-oxidizing marine archaeal communities from Monterey Bay, California, United States - M1 40m 3416 | ecosystem: Environmental > Aquatic > Marine > Intertidal zone | place: USA... | reverse complement strand
TACTACTAGAGTAGCTACTACTAGTAGAGTAATAGGACAACGGAAAAACTTTACCCTAACCTCAATAAACACACATGCTGCTCTTTGGGGGCGCGAAAAGTGCATGTGGGCGGCCCCGCAACTCCATCCGCCCCGTCCCCACGTCCGAACGATGCACCCACCGACCGAAAATAAATGAGGGCACAGGCGTCCGTTTATCCCACATACTGTACGTCCTAAAAATCCCAAGCTCCAATCGCGATGATAAGGCTCCTGCACTCGCAGCTGTTTCTTGTTTCTATTTTGTTACCACGAAGTAACTTTTCTCCCAATGATAACAACGGGCGCGCCTTTCAACAATGGCAGAGCAGTGCAATATCTTTCGCATCAAAAAAGGACTTTGGCCGGTCGTTACATTCCTTATCAGCTAGTTCAGATCGCGAGAAGTTCGAAATCACCGGCACGAACGCTAGCACTTCCTCTGTAGCTGGAGCCTCGGAAGCGGTTGGGCTGGGGGGCAGATCGGGTATCCGTCCGGATGTTAATTCGCTTAAGCGCAATCTAGTGCAGGAGGCCGTGCGCGCTTACAAATCAGAATTCCTAGATCTGCTCGGCAACCCGGCAGCTTCGGGCAGTGCCTCTTCCATAGCATCTGCAGCGGCATCATCGGCATCTGCAGCAAGCACCGACGGCGCTGGATTTTCATATCGGGCGTCAATTGATACCATGCCGGTCTCCTATTACAAGTACGGTCCGGGAGCCGCGCTGTCTGGACGAACCTACTCCGGTGAATGGGCGACGCGGGACGAACTCATCGAGGACAAATTAGCGGCACTTGTTCAGGTAAATTATTGTATGCTTGGAAGTGTCGTTCGAGCTTGAGTGGGCTCCTCGCTACAATCTTCACCCATTTGTTGTGCTCATATCATGTGTTTTATCTTCTTCTCCCTTCCATGCCATGCAAATCATCGTGCCTTTCCGCATCAAAGGCTAACCCTGTATCGACGACAACCGATTCGAATCTTCTTGAGGGGCAATGGACCCATGTCTTTACGTCGCACAAAGCCTCTGATATTGTTGATCCATCACGCTTCGTATTTGTAAGGAGCACAGGCGATGAGAGCTCGACCAAACCTGCTGCCGGAGCGATTAAAAGTGGTGTAGCAGAGAATCCCGTGAGATCACTATATCGGCGGATTCATCTCGAGGAGTTAGATCCCGATGAAGTTCCTTACATTGTTGATACCAAGACTTATTTTGGAGGGCTGTGGAGTATTTCTAGTCAGTACGATGTGACTGGCCTATCTCGAACGGCGATAGACCTTGGACTGAAGTCCCAAAAGCTGTGCTTACTTGGGATCAGGGTCCCAATGAAAAGAAAAAAGGGCGCGCTAAGAAGTAAGATGGGCGCCACCTTGGCCAATGAACGGTCCTATATCGGAAGTGGACAAGTTCAGATCCTTTACCTCGATTCAGACTTGTGCATTACGACCACCGAGAAGGGGTTAGATGGTCCCATGCTGGTGTACACTAAAAGTAAGTTTTGGACAACTGGGCGGAAAGGCAAATTCTTGGCCAATTGGTTGTGGTCTCAGCAATCTCCCTTGCGAATTCGGCGGAAGCTTATAAGACTTTCCCCCTTCAATCCAAGTCGACGATTTGCTCACTCCAATGGCCTCGGGGAGCTTCGAGTTCCTGCCAAATACACGGAATCAGAAAATTCAGTCTTGCTGCAAAGGGATTATTCAGACTCAGACCGCTCTCGACTTCTGGTTCTCAAAATGGGCGAATCCATAATCAATCCAGACGGAACATTGAGGGAAGACCTCAGCTGGGATGGCCCTTCCGATCCATTTGTTCACTTGGATGCTCAGGAACGGCAACGGGTGCTCAAGAAAATGACCATAAAAGATATCGAGGCGGAAGGAAAAGCACAGAAGGAGGCAAATAGGAAAAAGACCAACAAAGACAAATACTGGAAGAAGAAAAGGACTTTCAAGAGGATTTCTGAAAATTAACACGGCATTTCATGCTATGCATATAAAATATTCACCGCCTGTATACTTGCAAATGAGTTCTGAACTACTTTTTTAGGAAGTCTATTTGAATGGGAATGCAGGGAAGTTACTTTTAAGAGGAAGTAAACCGTTGTGATGCAGGATAGCGATCTTTTCGTTGTCGCTCAAATGGCGTGGTTTCAGTTCCTTTTATTTTGTTCTTTTATAAAGGATTTGCCGATAACAATTTGTTGGCAGTGTCGAATGATGAACTCGGATATAATTACTGTTGTGAAAGTGCAACTCCCCTGGGGGTCTTTGGGTCTTTCATCCTCTTCGCAGTAACAGTGCTCTCCTGGGATTCGAAGCTGCTGCTCGTGCTCAATTCGTCTGGGGTGATTGAAGCAGGCCAGCATAGTGCAGGCGAATCAGTGCTGAATTTCACTCGCCTGGACAGGGCCTTTGAATCGCCTGATTTCAACGAGGCCGATAGGGGCAGAGCGATGATGGGACGCATTGGTGTTTCCGCAGTTAGTGGAGGCGACGACATGACGCTGCGAGCACTTGCGACAGGCGAAATGATCGCCGGATTGGGAGAATTGACAATGTTGGCGTCTACGTTGACGTCGTCGATGCATGGCCGCATTCTCTTAGTTGGCCTCATTTCTTCAGAATACGTCTTGGATACTCGCTCGGGCGTACGCTTCCCGGAAGAACGAGCGCTAGCCTGATCCCTAATCCGCTTGACTAGCTTGGCAGATGCGTTTCTGGCAAGCCGAAGTCCCTCAGGACAAAGGTATGATGTTCCACCGAGCGCGTTTAGGCGGGTATTGATTTGGACAAGCGCAACAGGAGATTCAGTTAAATCGACTTGTGTTTCTCCCTCAGTCTTGAGGACGCCTTCGTGGCCGACCTCAACTCCTGCCGCATTTGCCTTGGGCAAAAACTCGCCACACAGCCTTTTAGTCACGTCGGAAGCGAACGACCTATCGTACGCCGAGAGCAAAGTACCAGAGGAATACTCGGACGATTGTGCGTCGGCACCAAGCTCCTTCACGAGAGTATCGAAACCGACGGAGAAAGACTTAAGGACGTAGCACGGAGCTCCTGGACCGCCGAAGCGAACGAGGGCGCCTCTGCGGACACGGTGAGGGATTACCATGCCTCTTTTGGAAGAATCAGTCAAGGAATTTCCACGAAAGGATGCAGACTTTACCCTGACGCCATTGACGTATGTGCCATGAGCAGACCCACAGTCGACGACATAGCAGCTTCCGTTCGGGTGATGAAAAAGAAGGGCGTGGCGGCGAGAGGCGGTGGCGTGCTTCAGTAGAATTTCACTCGCGGGCGATCGACCGATGCGAAAACAGGCTTTTGAGGTCAGATCAATAGGATCTTGAACGCCTAGCGATTCGCATACAGGCTGTGGCGATGGGATGGGATGGAGAGAATTTCAGAACAGAAGTGAGGTGAGAAAAAGTACGACGAGTACGGTTCAAAAATTTCGGTTTCCCCAGAGCTCAAGAGAGCGGCCAACCACGTACCTCAAACCTTGCCTCTCCCTTCGCTTCCACCGCCCACGGAGGAGGCTCAACGAGAGGCCTATGCTTCGACGCTGCAATCTTTGGCTTCTTGTGATCGGTTTGATGGGATTGTTTCATGGAAGGTAACACAGAAGAGGTTGGAAGGGCTTCGCCAACGGCCGGCAACGCTGCGTCTGACTCCATTCGCTGACGTTGGTACCACGCGTTCTGCGTCCTCCCGCTGCCGCCCATAAGACAGCTAAGATCAAGGTGCAGACCACTGCCGACCGGGCCGGAGGCGGAGCGAGGACGTAATTGGAAAGAAGGCGATGGCACGGAAGCGGTGGTCGAGCACAATCCAGGAGAGGCGCACGGGACCTGGATTCGAAGATCGGAGGCATTTATGCTACAGTCTGCCCCTGGCATTTCACAGTCCATGTCTTTGCGTGGTCTGAGGACACCTCCGACGTCCAAGATGTCCAGTGTATCCGAAAAGGAGTTATTAGAGGAGTTTGAAGAAATGTTCCCAAAACAAGGGCTTGCAATCGCCTCCTCCAGAACAAGCCGAAGTTGTTCGGTGCTTTTGCCATCACAGCCGGAGTTCGCTTTCACGTCGTCTTTATCGAAGGTACTTCCCATGATGGCAAACGACGGTGACGAGAGCTGCAGGGCAGATGGGCTCTCGTTACTGACGTCATCATGACAACCGCGTTGGTAGGTTCCAACTGAAGATGGAGAACATGAAGGCTTCCCCAGGCCAGGCAGAGACTGCGCTGCCCCCTTTGGCAGCTCAGTCTTCGGGATGGGACCGCCGATTGGTGCGGCCACAGTAATATTGGAGCCGCCGCTCGAGGAAGGCGGTGGTGGAAGCGGGAGTTTACGTTTTGGTCCCATTGTAAAATAAATAATAAACAGTTACGTAGATAACTGAATGATCAAGAAGAGACCCGAACAAGAAATGGGCCGGTCCTAAACCGCAAGGAAGGATCGAAATATCGAGGTAACGCGGACGCAAAGAATCCCCGAGACAAAGCCAGTGATATACGAATATTCTGGAGCATTAGAGGGCGTTGGAAGATGAGGAGGATTAGCGAATGGAGGCACAACAAGGACAAGCATAAGAGGAACCCCAGAATTTTTTTACAGGGAAGCTGACAACAGGACGCTCACTGTGGAAATGTGAATACTATTTTTTTCGCAAGTTCAAGAGTGAGGCCATTTATAACTTCCCGAGAGTACATGAGCAGCCCGAAGCAACCCGAACCTTCGTCGCTGATGGGCATCAGCTTCGACGACTCACCACAACCAATCTCTGGGGTACGATGCGAGAGCGAAACGACCCAGGAGGATCCCTCACGACTACCGGGGGGGGGTTGAGTCTCCTCTCGAAGCCGTTCTTGCTTGGTTGAAAAGCTTGAATACGGCGGAGACTGAGGACGAAGACAAAGCAAGAGCGACGTGACAAAAAACCACCTCACAAGTAAGCGCGCCTTAATGTTTCCTGTGCGGTGGTGTTAAGGTGACGGTGGCTAGGGCGACCAGCCCTTGGCAAAATACAAGTAAATTGTTTTCAAACGAATCATTTTCCCTTCACCTACGTGTTGATAAATTTATGACAATCAATATATAGATAAATAGTTAATTTGTGGGAAATGATTATTTAGAGACAACTACAAGTATATTTTATTCAGCAGCAGGTGTTCTGCAGGGTTTAGCCATCTGGTAGGCGTCGCAAGGCGCAGCAAAAAGCCCCATTATAGCTTTTGGGGTTAACCCTTGTCACGACACGAATATTATTTTATTTTTCCATTGGGAGCACTTTACAATCCCAAACTTTAACAGTCGTGACAAAATTAACCCCACTGGTCGTGGTCTTCACAACTTCGGATGCCCGGGCTAGGGTACGTGATGTAACTCATCGGGCTTTTTTTCTACTCTAGAGAGTATCCATACTCTATATGCATACTGTGTTCTACTAATACGTACTACTACTAAAGTAGTATGCATATTATGCATGCTGCTAGCTAGAGTATGCATAGTATGGCATATGCATACTACTAAGTGGTATGCATACAGTATTACTACTCCTCGTATACTACTACTCTCCTAGTAGTAGTATACATAGTACTAGAGTACGTAAGTACTCTGGTAATACATAGTATGCCAGTCTCAAGTGCTAGCTAACTATGCATAGTATGGATACATAATGTTCTTAATGAAAGAGATGTAAAGTACAAAGATCTATACATATACTAAATAGTGTGGATACTACGTATCCATACTACTCTAGCTAGTATGCATACTAGCTAGCTAGAGTCTACTAGTATGAGAAATTCGGCCGTATGGCCGAATTTGGTACTCTATTAGTATGCACACAATCAATATTATGCACACCTACTAGAGTATGCATACTCCCACTGGTAGCTACTAATACTAGCTAGTATGCACACAACAACACAACATATGCATACGAGCTAGGCTTCGTAGTACAATAATTTGCAGTCTGTCCGACGTCAGACACAGACTTGGAGGAACGCTACTCTACTTTACTCTACTCTACTCTAGCTATAGCTAGCTAGCTAGCTAGAGTATTGATCGCGAGCTTCGCAATCGTCAACCGTAGCTAGACCCTGGGTAGACCCCCGCCTCTGTCGACCGCGAGACGCGAGAACGTGGGCTACAGCACCGAAAGAGATCATAATAATATCCTTCCAGAAAGAAGAATCCAAGCCCAAATTAGTTCACCACCATGTTTGCCCGATCTGCAATCCGCTCCGTATCCACCCGCCTCGCCTCGTCGGCTCGCCGGGGCATGTCCTCTGCCCCTGCTCTCAAGATCCCTGCCGCTGCCGCCGCGTCCACCAGGGTCGCTGCCCTAGCCGCCCTCCTCGCCGCTAGTTCGGCCACATACGTTGCCGCCAATAGTGATGCTAGCTTGCCCATGGCTCTTTGTGATGCCCCCCTTCCCGTCCACGGTATTGCTGGCACCAATCGGGAGAGGACATTTCTTGCCGTCAAGCCCGACGGAGTCCAGCGTGGCTTGATTGGGGATATCATCGCCCGATTCGAGAAGCGCGGCTACAAACTTGTCGGCCTCAAAATGGTCTGGCCTACCCTGGAGATGGCTCAGAACCACTATTCCGACCTAAGTTCAAAGCCTTTCTTTGGTGGTCTCTGCAAATTCTTCTCCAGCGGTGAGTTCTTCAATTCCTTCGCCCTCGCACATGACACGTGCGCGCACATATCAGCAGCACTAACATACTTCCTTCCAATCACTCCTTCCTTCGCTCTCTTTCCTCTTGTCCCTAACGAAGGCCCCGTCGTTTGTATGTGCTGGGAGGGTAAAGACATCATTAAGCAGGGACGCCAGATGCTGGGAGAGACACAGCCCCTGGCATCCAAGCCCGGATCTATTCGCGGCGACTTCTCGATCGACCTAGGCCGCAACATCTGCCATGGATCGGATTCACCCGAATCGGCAGCGCATGAGCTCAAAATGTGGTTCCCAGAAGGCGTCAACGACTGGGCGAAGACGGTAGATTCCAGCGTCTACGAAGAAGGCAGGAACTAAAACATTTATCTACTAGTAGGTAAATCGACTAATTTGCGTCGAGACCCCGCTAGACCAGTATACGAACGGCAACGAAACGCCGCTAAGCAAACGAACGCGCAGTAGATAAAGATGACCTGCGCGAGGGCGAGCTAGCTTCGAGTGCGAGAGGAGTTGCTTTACTCTTCTCACTCTCAACAAATAATGATTACATCTATTGATCGATACCCATCTTGTCTTGCACTAGTACTCAGCCCAGCCAGAATTCTGCGCCATCATCTCACAATCGGCTTCGAGGACCAGCAGTATTGGGACCGAAACGCTCGACGAGCTGGTGCTTCAAAACCTTTCCGGAAGCATTCCGAGGCAAATCTTTGACTACAAACACTCGCCTGGGCCGCTTGTAAGACGCGAGCCCCTTTTCATTGCAGTGCCGACGGACCTCGGCCACACTCAGCAAATCAGCCTTAGCTGTGATATGCATATATGAAGGCGGCGTCAAAGTAGACGCCGGCACAAGGGCTACACATACGACCTCGCCGAACTTGTCGTCGGGGAGCCCGAACACGGCGCACTGGTCCACGGCGGGGTGGAGTTGGACTGTCCTTTCCACCTCAGGAGCCGCAACAGTCTCGCCTCCTGTCCGGACCGTGTCAGTAGAGCGACCGGCGAAATATAAGTTGCCCCCATGGTCGAGGAAGCCTCGATCGTTTGTGAGGAGCCATCCTTCGGGAGTCAGACCTTGCCCAAAGGTCCTTGTCAAAAGGCTATCGCCTGTCTCGTGCCCTCTTCGCCAGTACCCGTTCATAACGTGCGGACCGCGTGTTCCTATAATTCCCAGCGTATATGGTTTGTTAATGCTCCTCAAGACGGCGGGCGAGGCGTGCTCTGGCCGCGTCCTCTCAACCTCTGGGAAAATTCTGAGTTCGACGTGGTCGGGGGGTAAGCCTACGGCGTCGCCGTACTTGCCGCCGACTGTGCTTTGTGGAGGACCAGCTGCAAGCGAGCTCGCCACTGCTCTTTCGTTTGGAGAATTATTGGCCTCCTGAATATCCGACCATACTCCCGGCGTGCGGCGGTGCGGCAGCAGGTCGGCGAACGTGATGGAAGATCCAGCCTCTGTGCAGGCGTACGTCTGCACGACGCGGGCTCCGGGGAAAACCTTCTGGCACCGGTCCAGCTGCGAGGTCGTCAGACTCTGACCTCCAACCAGAATCAGCCTAACATTCGGATATGTGGCGATGGACAGATGGCAACGGATATCACTCTCAGCGCTCTTGAGGAGGGAGTGGACCATTGCGGGAACAACCACAAGGGTGTTGGCTGCCCAAACGGAGGACGTTGGTCCCGCCAAAGAGCTCAGGACGGTGTCTGGCTGGAAGCCGGCATTTACCTTCCGTGTCACCTCTATCGCCACTTCGGCGACTTGAGCAGGATATAGGAGCGCCCCCCCCGCCAGCACAACAGCAAGGGCCGAGCTGAGACCTCCGACGTGGAAGAGGGGAACGGTAGTGGCGACCATCCTGGTTCGGTCCGAGTACAGGCATGGCGGACCAAGCTTCGCTTGAGCCTGAACCTGGAGCGATCGGTGGGACAGTTTTACTCCCTTTGCCCCGGCTATCGACGAAGTGCCCGAGGTAAAAAGTATAACGGCATCTACACTTTCGCTGTCTCCATTACCCTCTTCGTCGTTGGATTGGGCAAATGCCTTGGCAGCGTCAACGTCGGGGGAAGATGATGGGACCTGAACGTTTCGCTTATCCTGCAGTCCCTCTTCGCCCTTGCCTAGAAGGACCGCCTCTGCCAGTGCCGGAATCTCTGCAACTACTGCGACGTGGAGGGGATGATTACCCGCTCCCCGTAGGCACGACTTCCCCTCGCCCCCTTTCTTCACGAGGTGCCGCGCAGCGTCCCTCGCCACCTCCGCATATCCCGGGCCGTGAAAGAATATGGTCAGATGTCTACCAGAGGGAGCTTTCCCTCTCATCCCCGCATCTGCGATTCCCCCGCGAATCGATTTTGCAGACGTCGTCGTCCCCTTGACCTCGAGGGCCTTTGCCATCTCCGATGCCGTCCACCGGTGATTGAGCAGCGCCGGTCTCACTCGGATTCTGCGCGATGCGTGCCCCGGTGGGCCGGTTTGCCACCTACCGGGGTCGAGAGCAAGATCGAAGCATCCCAGCACTGACAGCAGGTAGTCAGCCGAGTTGGCGCCGATGTAAGCAACAATCACGTCGACTTCGATGCCAGTGTCGCCGCCGCCGCCATCGCTGCAGCCGAAGTCGGCGATATGCTGTCCGACCAGCTTCCCCAGGCATGCCGCGTGCCCCCGCGCCGTACGATAGGCGGCACCGTATGATAGTAAGCGATGTCCATCAGCCCCTTCGCCTGCGCCACTCAAATGGATTCCCGATCGCAGGTAGATGAAGAGTGGGTGATCCTCCGATTGGAGGAGGAGGAGGGACGATCCCACCCGGCCTCGGCGGAGCCGTATCAGACCCATGGGTGCGCGCGGTGACGTTAGTGCTGGGTCCACATGTAGCTACGTACAAAGGAAGAATCAAGCTCCGGGAAGCATGCTTATTGTTGTATGCGGTTCCTCTGCCGCCCTCCTTGCCGCGCTTGCGATCACAAGTGAAAATTGACGTGCATGGGAGGTGGAGTGATGGACTGGTTTTTTTGTTCGATTGATAAAACATAATAATTGATGACGAGTATTATTAATACTAGCTAGAGTATTATTACTCTACTAGAGAGTATTAATAATGATTCTTTTCTCTTGACGAGATTTGACTTCTGCTGCTCACCGCACAACGACTAGTAACTTTCCTTGACCGCCATCTATGATAGGCCGCCGCCACCGCCGGGCTCGGCCTCGGCCCCGGCCGCGGCCCCGGCCCCGCATTCTAGTAATCGGCCTGGGAGACACGGGCGTGCTCGTGGCCACCCGCCTGACGTCTGTGGGCGAGGTGGTCGCAGTTACCACCAAAGAGCAGCTGGTGAGCGGCCAGGAGCTCGGTCAGAGGCTGGCCCAGCAGGAACTTTGGCGGCGCAACTACCTCGTCGACCTCGGCCGCCTTCGCCGCCTGGACGCGGTGCGACGGGTGTGCGGCCGGGCGACGCACGTCGATCCTGCGCTGCGGACGGTCACCGTGGCCCTCGCCGACGGCACCACCTCCTCGGAGCCCTACGACGCCCTGGTAATCGCCACCGGGGTGGGCAATGGCTTCTGGCGCGACGATGTGGTGCGAGATACAGCAGGGGTGGATGCCGCGCTAGAAGCGGAGCAGGGCCGTGTAGAGGCCGCCAGGTGCATCGCGGTCGTGGGCGGTGGCGCCTCGGGGGTGAGCGCGGCGGTGAATTTGGCGAAGGCCCATCCGGAGAAGCGGCTGCATCTCTTCTTCAGCGGCGACGAGCCGCTCCCGGCACATCATCCCCGCGTGCGGTCACGCATACGTCGGGAGATCTTGCGGGCAGGCGTGGCCATCCATCCAGGACATCGCGCGGTGCTACCTCAGGCGTTCGAGGAGGGACTTGGGGTTGGACCGGTGCAGTGGACGACGGGCCAGCCCCCCTTCGATCCCGACCTGGTTCTTTGGACCGTAGGCCACATTCGCCCCCACTCGGGATTCCTGCCCGCCGATATGCTCACAGAGCACAAATTCGTCCGCGTAGACGAGCACATGCAGGTGCCGGGCCACGCCAATGTGTTCGCCGTGGGAGATGTGGCGGCGACCGATCCTCTGCGGAGCTCAGCACGCAATGACGGCCACGTGGTGGTTGTGCACAACGTGAGAGCGCGGCTAGCGGAGCGCAGAGGAGGGCTTAGGCGTTTCCGGTGCGCGAAGTGGCGTTGGGGCTCGGTCCTTGGATTGCAGGAGGATGGCATCCTCATCTTTGCGCCGAACGGTTGGGCCTTTCGAGTGGCAAGAGTTCTTGTGCAGCCCCTACTATTCTCCTTCTTCGTGGAATGGATGCTCTATGGTGGAGTTCGAGGGCAAGCGCACTGAGGGGCCTGCGCCGACCATCACTGTATGGGTTTAGTTCGTCGATTTTCTCATTGTCTTCACGCTAGATTACGCTAGATTCAAAAATTGGCATTCAAAGAAAACTATTTGGCTCATTTACTTTTTATACTACTAGCTCTTACATACTCCTCGTACATACTAGCTAGCTAGTAGATGCTGGTGAAGTGATTGATGTGCATGCTGTTTTGTTCGAAAGTGTCATTGCCACTACGTACTACTACTAGCTAGTAGTAGGAGTATATGCTACTGATGCCCCAGGTCACATGGCGTGGTATCCAGCATCCAGCAATCGCACCTCACGCGTGCCATTCATTTCTGTTTCATTTGCCACTGCGGAGATAGCAGATCATGCCGAACGCCGCCAGCAAGATCCTCTCAGGTTCGCTGGCTGGAGCGGCCCCATCCCGCCGGCAG